>Ga0209181_10006058_pt1 | contig 17119 bp, 15 predicted proteins | sample MAT05_FD_187208 | JGI IMG/M metagenome (GOLD analysis project Ga0209181, IMG submission 187208) | Freshwater microbial communities from Lake Fryxell liftoff mats and glacier meltwater in Antarctica - MAT-05 (SPAdes) (version 2) | ecosystem: Environmental > Aquatic > Freshwater > Ice > Liftoff...
CACGACCCCTAAGCGATCCGGGGGCCTACGCATCGTAGAAGCTCCAAGGGCGAGGCTGAAAGCCATACAAAGAAAGATCGCCACCGAGATACTGCAGACTATTCCGTGCCATTCCGCGGCCCATGGGTGGTTGGCGATTTCAATCGAACATGGATCGTCAGTGGCAGCTTCGTTCCCTTTATTGTCGCAAACACCTTCCCCAAGGTGCACCCACCTCGCCGGCGCTCGCAAACCTGATCGCTTATCGTTTGGATTGTAGATTGGCTGGACTGGCACGTAGCGTTGGCCTTAACTATACGCGGTACGCAGACGATCTCTTATTTTCCGGGTCCGAGAGCTTTGGTCGAGTTGCCAAAGCATTCGCAATCAATGTTGGTTCGATCGCGCTAGAGGAAGGGTTTCGGATCCAATTCCGTAAGACACGAATCATGCGGGCAGCAACGCGGCAGACGGCTGCCGGAATCGTCCTCAATCGATGCACCAATTTGAATCGGATCGAATACGACCGACTCAAGGCCACACTCTGCAATTGCGCTCGATTGGGACCATCAACTCAAAACCGAAATCAGTTGGCCGAATTTGAAGCCCATTTGCGAGGCAGGGTCAACTGGGTTCGACAGCTCCATCCAGCTCGAGGCGAAAAACTGATTGCCATGTTCCTCGCAATCGATTGGTCGAAATAATGTGGCCATAATGGACACTTCCCGCTGATCGCCAGGATCTGGTTTTGAGGCTCCGCCTCGGTTGCGCGACAAATAGCCGTTTGCGAAAAATGTTTTGATGCGAGTTTTGTTCCTCGCAAATTTTGTAGGTCCATATCGACATAGATTTGGCTACCGTCGGTTTCCAACCGGCGGGGCCATGTCTGACAGCTACGCCGTTCGGAACAAAAAAGAAAAATCGCAATCCGCGATTTGTCGCGCGGCCCAGGCGGAGCCTATCGAATTTGAAACAGTTTCCGCAATGCGGAAACCAAGGTGTCGCGTTGTTCGCTTTGAGCGACGTCTCGAATGGATTGCAACGGCGAATGCAACATTTTGTTGATCAATCGATCAAAAGCCGCTCCAATCTCGTCGTGCATTTCGGATGTCAAAGAAGCCATCGATTGCTTGCCAAGCAGTCGAGCTAATTCCGATTTCTTCATTGCTTCCGCTTGCTCTCGCAATGCCCGAATGGTGGCTCCCGAAGATCGATGGTTCCAATCCCCAAGCAACCGATCCGATTCCTCTCGAATGATTTTCTGTGCCTTAGGCAATTGCTGTTCGCGAAAGGATCGATTGCGATCGCAAACCGCTTCCAAATCATCGACAGAATAGAGATACACACCTGGCAATCGACCGATGGCGGCCTCAAAATCTCGAGGAACCGCTAGGTCAAGGATCAATAGTGTTCCTTTCTTGCGATGATGCGCGATCGGCCGAAACCGACTTTCCGACATGATGGGATGGGCAGCACCAGTAGTACTCACAACAAGATCTGCGTCCGTCAGAAGCCAATCGAGAGCTTCCCAAGGCATGGCTTTGATTGCAAATTTATCGGCAACCATTTGTGCTTTGTCGATCGAACGATTGACGATGGTGATTTTGGTCGCACCGGCACTTTTGAGATACTGCAACGTTTCCACGCCCATCTCACCACTACCAATAACAACGATCTGTTTGTCGTCGAAGCGTTCGAAGAATTCGGAAGCGATTTCGCTGACGGCGACACTTGGGACGCTGATGCGTCGGCGGTGAATTTCGGTTTCGTTGGTAACGCGTTTGGCGACTTGATTGGCGTGTTGAAAGGCAGCATGCATGGTAGGGCCAGTGTAGCCCCCCCGGGTTGCCCGTTCGTAAGCTTCGTGAACTTGGGCTGCGATTTGAGTTTCACCTATAACCAAGGAATCGATGCTGCTGGCCACAGAAAATAAGTGGTCGACGGCGGGTTTGGCGTCCAATTTCAAAAAATGCGGTTCGAATTCGCTTAACGGTTGATGATGAAAGCTGGTAACGAATTCCACCAGCTCCGCGGTCGAGGGCAATTCGATCTCCAATGCGCTCCCGACGTAGAGTTCAACTCGGTTGCATGTGTTGAGCAAAACGCATTCGCATTCAGGATACTTTTCCCGAAATGCCGTCAACGCTGTATTGCATTGCTCGTCCGTAAACGAAAGTCGTTCGCGGATCGCCAGCGGCATGGAATGGTGGCTACAGCCAATCATGCGAAACTTCACCCGACACCCCCGTTAACCCGTTCCGTCATGGGCAACTCGATGGACGGGGCTTGGATGTCTCTTCGCCCGTGCGGCGCACTAACCACCAAATAGAGAGCTATTCCAACGATCACAAACGAAAGGATATTCATCCACGCAGTGATGTGACCACGGCCTCGTTTGGCGAAATACCACTGAACGGCGGAAGCGACGGCAAGCCACACGAATAGTCCTCCCGAAAACACAATACCTCGATCGGTCCAGTTCACTTGACCGTCTTTGACCAAATTCATGATAACCCCGGAAATGACACCGAAGCCAATGCAGCCAGCACTGCAAAGAAGGCAAGTACTGCCAAAACTCTGCAAGTATTCTAGAGACGGCAATCGCAGCAACCCTTTCGTTGCCCGTCTGGCTTTGAGTCGCCCTTCCTGGATCAAGTACATGATGGCCATGGCGAACCCAAGCGAGACAAGCATTGTTCCCAAGGTCATCGCGATTCCGTGGACAATTCTCCAAAGGCTAGCCGTTGACACTTGGTTGAGCGGTTCGCTTGGAACGGAGATGGCGGCCCAAATGAGCGTCAAAAGCAACGGCAGAACGAACAAGCCAATCCAGCTTTCACTGCGTCTCCATAAGAGTGTCGCATACGCGATTGCCAACGCCCAAGCCGTGAGTATTCCCCAATCATGCCAGGAAAATGCCAAACGCCACGATTGATCGGACGCGGCTGTCAGGAAAATCCTGTCCAGCAAGTAAAGCGAATGAGTAAGAAGCCCAATGGCAGTCATCGCCACCAGAAACGTCATGAGCCACGATTTGCCCCTTGGAGACAAACCAACCCATCGGCCCATCTCAAGACAAAACACCAACGCATACGCGACCAAAAAACAAGTTGCGTTTGGCATCGACGGAAATCAAGCCTCTCTGGAAAGTCGCGACAAAACAAAAAACCTCGTCTGGGCAACGAGGCTTGCATTTATCTTAATTGCGAGGCGAACCAAGGCAAAGACGATCAATCTTCTTCGTCATCTTCTTCTTCCTCGTCATCGTCGTCATCATCGTCCCAGTCGTCATCATCATCCCAATCGTCGTCGTCTTCGTCATCCTCGTCGTCTTCATCCTCGTCGTCATCACTTACTTCTTCCCATTCATCTTCCTCGACAACTTCATCCTTCTTCTTGGATTTCTTGCCCTTTACGCCATCGTCCAGTTCGTCGTCTTCAACGTCGTCATCCAAATCATCGTCCTCTACGACTTCGTCGTCTTCTATTTCGTCGTCTTCTACTTCATCGTCCTCTACTTCATCGTCCTCATCTTCATCTTCCTCATCATCATCGTCGAAGTCATCGTCTTCCTCGTCGAATTCTTCTGCATCGACCATCACAATTGGAGTTTTGGTCCGCTCAATCGATCGACCATTCCAATTCATTAACTCGGACTTCAAAGATCCATGCAACTCGGTAGCCGCTAGCGTCATCTTCACAATGGACTCCTTACTTTTTTGAGCAGACGAAAATAGGGACGGGATATATCAGCACTTCATTTTGTACAATGGTACCAATCGAAATTCCGGTGACCACTACCAATGTGGTATCGGTGTAGAATTTGACAGGATTGGGAATCGAACGGAGCATGATTACTCAATGTTCCTGGTCGGTCAATGGTGGTCAGCTTAAGTCGGGTGGAAGGCACCGTTGAATTCGTCCGATTTTCCATCGAAATCTTGCGCTGGCTTGGGATTGCTCGCAAGTCTGGATGCAATTTCGGCTTCCGCCGTTCGAATCTTTTGGGCTCTTGGCAACGAATCCAAAGATTGTAGCCCAAAAAGCTGCAGGAAGCGCTTCGTCGTCCCATAAAGATACGGTCGTCCCAAATCCTCATGTCGGCCAGAAATTCGGACAAGATCGCGCTGCATCAGTTGGCGGAGCACCTCATCGCACCCGACGCCCCGGATTGCTTCGATTTCGGCGCGCGGAAGCGGTTGGCGATAAGCCACAATTGCCAAGGTTTCCAGCATTCCCTGACTGAGAAGCTCTTCGCCAGGAACATGGTCTAAGCGTCGAAGCCAGGATGCAAATTGTGGACGGGTCAATAACTGCATCCCACCAGCAATTTCCTCAATCCGGAACGCATGGCCATGCAAATCGTACTGTTCGTTAAGCCTTCGAGCCAACGTTCTCGCCTGAGTCGCGTCCGCCAAGCCTGCCAATACAGCGAGTCTCCTTGCTGACAACGGCTCCCTAGCAATCAAAAGAATGGCTTCCAGGATGCGGCACTTTACCTCAGACGATTGGTTGTCGAAATCAAGAGGACGTGTTTTTGGGGCGATTAACCCCTCTGCCAACTCAGATTTGCCAAGCGGCTGCTTCCAATCGCCCTGAGTAAAACGCCATTGTTGTCGCCAACCGACTCCAGATTTTTGATGGATCTGCGTTTTTCCGACGAGCGAACCGGTGGAAAGAATTTTTCTGAAAAGCGGCAAAGCCATGATTTAACGGTTCGTTCCAGAGGGTTGCGTTAGGCGAGCGGCAAATAATGACCTACCGTAGCTGAATTCGTGAGAATCTGGTTCGCCGCAGGATTGCTTCACGTATCTCGCCAAAAACGGTCGGCGACGATTATACTTATTTCCCGAGTGTCAAAAAAAATCTAATCCAATTTCGATTTCCGCTTTTTTGCTGCAAATAGAACTTTAGTTTCGCCATGTCTATATCGAAACCTGCCGCGCCCTCCGGGATCCGACGTCAAGGACACAAATGGATCATCGGACTGATTTGCCTGGTGCTTTTTGGGTTGGTAGGCTCCTTTTTCGTTTTGACGAGCTCCTCTATTTCGGGTGGAGAGTTCTGTCCGCAACTTTTTCAAAAACGTGAGTTCAGCTATCAACGCATACCCGGCACCAAAATTCGACTCAGCAAAACCAGTTTGTCGCCTTCTGTAAGTCCCTGCAGCAAAAACATTTTGACCCATCTCACCGCAGGGAATCAAATAGATTGGCATGTTTCCACCGTTCAATACGGAGCAGTCTCCCAAACCCTTGGTCCGAAAATTCTCCTCAGTTACTTGCAATCCACCAATGCGGATGGTGCGAGTGTTTGGGACGAATGGTCATTTAAGAACCCGCCTTACGCTGCAATTCTTTGGCCACTCGTTCAAGAAGCCGCAGTACAACAAATGTATTTTTGCATTCCTGAGATACTGCGTTCTGTCGACACCGAACTAAATGCGAAAGACTTCAAAAACAAGCTCCAAAGGGTTTGTACGCAGGCTGCTCAAACGAAACTCAAGGGTCTGGTAGAATCGGAAGCTACGAATAGCCTTAGAAAATGGGCTCTGTCGTTGACAGACGAGTTTTCGGAAGATCCTGAAATTCAGGCCTTGCGTTAACCAACAGTTAGTTGTTGTTGCGTCACGTTGGCTCGCATTTCTGTCCAACTCATTGGTATTTCGTTTACCGACTGAGTTTCAAGCAGTTCCTCACGATTCTTTTGGAACCAAGTGGTCACTAGGCCAATCGTTTCTTCGTACCGCAAAAATCCTGAACCAACCGAATCGCTGATCTCGTGCCATCGGGTTAACGCGGAACGAGCAGTTCGCCATTGCGAAGCGTTCTTCGGTAAACCGATCGCATGTTCGACGCCCCCTTTTCGTATCAAATACCAGATATCGCGACCGTCACAGCCCCGAACCGGGTAGATAAACGAGTACTGCTCGCGAGCCCGTTTGAAACTAGCCAAGCGATTTGAAAGCCATTTCAGGACTTTATGGTCGTCTCGCAAGCGGGCCGCATGCTCAAAATGTTGTCCAGCCGCTGCACGGTTCATTTGTTGCTCTACTTGTGCAAGTACTTCGACGGACGTTCCATTCAAAAAGCGAAGAGCCTTTTCCACTTGCTCGCCATATTTCAGCCGACTACAAGATCGCAGGCAGGGCGCAAGGCAAGTGCCGATTTCCTCTCGAACACATCCTGCCCGCAACTCCAAATCGAATAGTTGCAGTTGGTCAGAATACATCATCGGCGTCTTCTGATTGCAGTCTCGTAGCAAGTACAGACGGTTCAGTGTCTCGATAGCTCGATTGAGGTTCCCCATTCCATGAAATGGACCTTGGCAACTCGTCGCAGTTGGATCGAACTGCTTACTCAAATAGAAACGCTCGGCCGGAGGGTTCCCAATACAAACGAAGGCTTGCTGTTGGCGCTTCGGCATTCCTACGACGTTGAGCCTGGGTTGCCATCGTCGGATCAACATCTGTTCACGGAGCAACGCCCCGAAATCGCTTGGTTGCTTTTCCCAGACGATAGCCGTGGCAGCCTGGATGATCCGACCGGCCTTTTCGTCGGTGTTGTTGGGCATGAAGTAGCTGAGCAAACGATTTCGAAGCGACTTTGATTTTCCGACATAGATGAGACGGCCCGTGGCGTCCAACATCCCGTAGACCCCCGGTAGCTTTGGGACATTCCTTGACACCAGCCCGCGCAACGCGATCGTGCTTTCCGACTCGATACGACTAAGTGTTGCCCGGGGAAACGGCATCAGCGGATCTTCGCCGAAGTCCACAAATAATTCATGCCAATTTGCGTCCATGCTCACCTCCTAAAAACCAAATCTGCCAACAGCGGTCGCGCAATGCTGCGGCCTGCCTTTAACGAAACCCTGTCTCGGTAATGGCGGTATTATGTCGGTTCCGTCGGAATACTCCAATACCACTGAATTTAGCTTAGCAACCACAAAGCAGGTGCCCTCTACAGTTTTTGTTTCATTCAGGCTACAACATTGGGTTCAAAAAAACAAAACTAGCATTCCAAAAAGTCATTCGAACCGAGTCCTGCCATATGAAAATCATTTGTAATCGAGAGAAACTGCTTAATGCATTTCAAATCGCCGCCGGGATCGCTCCGACCCGCAGCCCAAAAGAAGTCCTAAACAATATCAAAATCGACGCCACCGAGAGCCGAGTTGTCTTGATGGCGACCGATTTGGAGGCCGGGATTCGCCTGGAGGTCGAAGACGTTCAAGTTCTCGCTCCGGGCCGGGCTTTGCTCAATGTCCAGCGAGTCGGCAATATCCTCCGCGAATCCAGCGACGAAACATTGACGATTGAGTCCACTGAGAACTCGCTTGATTTCATTGGCAGCCATTCGGAATTCCATCTGCCTAGGGCCAATCCTGACGAGTTCCCCAGCGTGGTCGAGTTCGCCGAAGATAGCTACTTTGAATTGCCCGCGCGTCTCTTCAAGGAATTAGTCAAACGGACCATCTTTGCGACCGATAACGAAAGCACTCGTTACCAGTTGGGTGGGGTACTATTCGAAATGGATGGCGAACAAATCACCACGGTTGCAACCGACGGTCGACGTTTGGCTAGCATGCACGGCACTGGCACTTCCATCGGCGGTTTCAAAAACTCCGGCATGTCTACCATCGTTCCGACAAAAACGTTGACACTCATGGATCGCTCTATCAGCGACAAAGACGAAATGGTCCACGTTGCCGCACGCAGCAATGACATTTTGATCCGAACAAACCGTTGCACCATCTACTCACGACTTGTCGAAGGCCGATATCCGAATTGGAGACAGGTCATTCCAAGCCGCGAAGGCAAAACGCGCATCGAAGGCTTGGTCGGACCCTTTCTCACCGCGATTCGCCAAGCGTCGATCGTCGCTGACCCTGAGAGCCGCGGTGTCGAATTTGTATTCGGAAACGGATCGCTCGTCGTTGCCGCACGCACCGCCGATATCGGCCAATCCCGAATCGAAATGCCCATTGCCTACACAGGTGAAGAAGTCAAGATTACCATGGACTATCGATTCGTCTTAGACTTCTTTAAAGCTCTCGATTTGGAAAAGAATTTTGCCATCGAAGTTAGGAGCAACGCCGAACCTGCAATGTTCACCACAGACGATGGCTATACGTACGTAGTCATGCCGATGGCTCGCACCTAGGATTCGTCAATGTCGCCTTTCGCTCCGCGAAAGTGCGTCCCGGCAACCCTCTTTCGCAGAGCGAAAGGCGACACTTTCTCAACTTCCCTTTCCTCTCACTTTCCCTTTCCTCTCAACAATACTATTCGGATTCAAAAATGACGATTTCGGCGTTCATGGAAAAGCACTATCGGCATTTCAATGCACGCGAAACGCTCGCTGCCGCCAAGGCTTACAAGAAGTTCGTAGACGACGAGCAGGGGACAATGATGGTTTCGTTGGCTGGCGCGATGAGCACTGCCGAGATGGGTATTTCACTGGCTGAAATGATTCGCAAGGGAAAGATTCACGCGATCTCGTGCACGGCTGCAAACCTTGAGGAGGACCTGTTCAACCTGTTTGCCCACGACGACTACAAAGTAATCGAAAACTGGCGAGCATTGAGTGTCGAGGACGAGGTTGCACTGAGAGATGCTGGGTACAACCGCGTCACCGATACTTGCATTCCTGAAACGGTCATGAAACACATGCAGAGCCGTTTGGTTAAATACTGGACCAAAGCGGCCGCAGAAGGCAAAAGCTATTTTCCATACGAGTATATGTTCATGCTGCTCGACGAGCCCGAGCTCAGATCGCACTATAAAATACCAGTGGAAAACTCCTGGATGATCGCTGCCAAACAGGCCGGTATTCCGGTCTTTTCACCCGGAATCGAAGACAGCACGCTCGGCAATATGTTTACCGCCCGCGTCATGGACGGCACCGTCGCTTCGCATCGTGCTCTCAAAAGTGGAACCCATCAGTTGCAGCGACTGGCAGAGTGGTATCGGACGTTCAGCAAGGATCGAGGCGTAGGCTTCTTTCAAATTGGTGGCGGAATCGCCGGCGACTTCGCGATCTGCGTTGTTCCAATGCTCATTCAGGATTTGGACGAAAACGAGACTCGTCGATGGGCTTATTATGCTCAAATCAGCGACTCAGAAACCAGCTACGGCGGCTATAGCGGCGCGGTTCCAAATGAAAAAATCACTTGGAATAAGTTGACGTCAGACACTCCCAAGTTCATGATCCATAGCGATGCAACTATCGTAGCACCACTTATTTTCGCCTATGTTTTAGGGCAATGACTGTGACGCCAACGTCGGTCCAACTATGGGAGCGAATCCATGCCGCTGGACTTGCAACTCCAGACGAATGCCGGAACTGGGCAATCGCAATCACCAAGTCCGCGCCGCCGGAGTCCTTGCTAGACCCAAGTAAATTGGCCGCAGAACTCATTCGCCTGGGCAAGATCACTTCCTTTCAAGCAAATGTGATGTTCGGCGAACTACCCATTCCGCTTGCAGTTGGGCCTTATCGTATCACCGAATCGTTAGAGTCACGACTCGGTTCGAACTGGTTGCAAGCAATAGACTCCAGTCGCCCCAAGCACCCTCCGCTTTGGTGTTTTCTGCTGACCCAACAGAATTTAGAACGCTCCGAACTTCAAAACTGGCCTCCGAGTTTCGGCTTAGCGGAAAAGCAAGTCGCCGTCACACACCCATCCCTCGACAAATGGCTTTTTTCCGAAATCGACAAGACGAGTTTCGTCAGCTTCTGCAACGTGCTCGAAGGACAGTCGTTGTCCTCACTTTTAATCAATCGACCGTTGAGTTGGTCCGAATCAGCTAGCATGATCGAGCAAATTGCATCGGGCCTTCAAAAGATGCACGAGTCCGGATTGGTGCATGGCCGCACTTGCTCCGATGCCATTTGGTGTGTCGACGACGGGGTCTTTGTGCTTCGTCGCGATCCTGTTTTCCCACCTGCAAACCCTTATTCCGCGAACTCGAACTCGGTTCTAACCAGTTCGCGGGATGCTCTCCTAGGCATCGCCGCACCAGAACTAACCCTTCCAAACGCAGTTCATTCCTTCCAAACCGATTTGTATGCGTTGGGGTGTGTTTGGTACCGTTCTCTAACACGTAATTCACCCTACGGCAATGAACTGAACGATACCGCTCAGTCTTGGGCCCTGGCCCATACTAAGACTGCAGCTAAACCGCTAACTTCAGCCGAATTGCCCGAACCCCTGCAACAATGCCTAGCGCATCTGTTGGCAAAAAACCCGGTCTCACGCTTTGCAATGGCCTCGGAGTTAATCAAGGCAATCGAGTTTGCCTTGGTGGAATCGGAAAAACTACCCCGTCCAACAACCATACCCAATCAAGCGATCGTCGAAAAGTCAGCCGCCGAAAAGTCAGCCGTCGTTCCATATGTACCTGTTCCCGCAAAACCGAATGGTGCCAAGCCCTCGGATTCCGTCCCAACAACTCGATCCAAGCCCGCTCCGGTTCCTGTTCCAATAGCGTCGAAAGAGCCCGTCAAGGCTTTGCCGGTCGCACAAGTCGCGGCCCAAACGCCAAAGGACACACTACCAAAGGAATCACTACCCGAGACGGCACCAACCAATACGGAGTCCGCCCGCGACGAAAGCCCCTCTTCTCCCGTTTACAAAAAGCAATCGTCAACTGTCGCCCCGGGAAAGAAAAACCCATCCGTTCCCAAGAAGAGTAGGGGAAAAAAGAAATCGAAGAAGAAGCCGGTATGGGTATTGCCTACTATGATTGGAGTTACCTGCTTGGTATTTGGCCTCGTCATCACGTTGCTCGTTCGAAATAGTGGTTCGTCCATCCAAGTCCCTGCGACGGGAGACTTGGCATCTTCGAATCCTTCTGTCGAGAATCGCAATGTTGCGACGGTTCCGGTGAATGGTCAAACAGCCGCGGTTCTTAACAACAGCGACATATCGAAGAAGCCAACGGAGTCGGTAAGCGAGTATTTTGCCGTTGAGTCCGACGATGGAAAGTTGCTTTGGGCACCCCCTCAGGCCGGTTCTCCCTATTCACTAGAAATGTTCCCAGCGGGCGTTGAAGCCATGGTGTTCGTCTCTGCCAATATGTGGCATCGGCGCGGAGACGCCAGCGATCTCGGCAAATGGTGGACCGAGTCTCAAACGGACTTAATCCAATTTCTATCCAAGCTTCCATTGTTGAATGACGATCGTATCGGATCGGTTGGCATTGGACTGTATCCAAGCAAGAAACCGGGCGTACCACAGGCTGCCTTTCGGATCTCGTTTTCGCAACCCGTTTCCATTGACTCCGTCATTTCTGCCTGCCCAGGTTATTCGTTGCAACTGATCGATCCGAAGAGCAAGAGCAAGACTGGTCTATGGAGCAATGAATCGGCATCCAACGCAATCGGGATTGCCATGGATGGCATGCAAACAGACGGGACCACGATGATCAAACGAGCGTTGGTTGGCCCGGAAGCGTTGATTGCAACGTTGCCGGAACTGAATGGTGGACCAGCCCCACTTCGCCGACAACTAGAGACCTTGCTTAAGACAACGGATAGCCGCGCAGACTTGACGCTGCTGTTTGCTCCAAGTTTTCTATTTGGTGACGGCCGCGAACTACTTTCCACCTTTCCGAAAGTGCAAGAGGTCCTCCGCGAATCGATTGACGAGTCGATGCAAGCTGTCGCATTCACAACCACAGTCAATTCTCGCTGGTACATGGAATTGCGAATGCTAAGCTCCGAAATTCGCGACGCTGGCAAGTTTGAGGCAACGCTGAAAGCGAGCATGTCAAGCGTCCCAGACGATTTTGAAAAAGTCTTAGCATCTGGCACAGGTTTGCATCCTTATTGGCGAGCATTAGGGCTCCGCTATCCGCAGATGATGCGTGCTCTCAACCGTTATGGACGTTTTGGATTGGAGGAAGGTCAAGTTGTTGCAAATGCTTATCTTCCAATTGATGCCCTAAACAATATTGTGATTGCGAGCTGGATGGCACTCCAGAATTACGCGACCGAGGCAGGGCCAACCGTCACGACATCCCGCCCACCAGCAACCAAGCCGCCAGCAAAATCGATGGAAGAAATCTTGGAATCGAAGATTACGATTGGGTTTGAACAGGAGTCGTTGGAGGCCGCCTTGCAGTTGATATCCGGTGAGATGAGTGACGCAGTATTGGCAGGATCACCACTATCCATGTCGATCAACGGAGCTGCATTTCAAAAAGAAGGCATCACTCGCAATCAATCGATTAGATCCTTTAAGCACAATGGCGTGGCACTTCGAATCGTACTGCTGGACCTTGTCCGTCGCGCAAATCCAGTCACCACCGTTCAGTCGCCAACGGAACGCAATCAGAAAGTGGTTTGGCTGATACTCGATGATCCGGATCGACCTGGCCAAAAAAAGATCGAATTGACGACCCGTACTTGGTCGGAAGCCAATAAGGTTTTGCTACCCAAGGAATTTGTTGCGGAGTAGGGTCTTTCCTTACGAATTCCAGCGCACTTTCGTCGGAACGCTATATGCGCTCGCGCTCGCACAATCCTTACAACAGGATTCTCTTAACATAAAATTGCCGGACGGTTGCTGCAAAGTATTGGAAAGGATTTGCCGCCGACTAATCTGAGATCTATGAGCACCTTATCCAACCAAATCGTAAGAATGGCCGGTTTCAGCTTGGCAAGTGTTTCGTCTTTTTGCGTTGCATGGGCGCGATCGGATGAGCCTTCAAACACAAAACCGACGGCCAGTCAAGGAATTGCAGCGTCGTCGTGCGTCAGTCCGGTTCTACCCATCAAACGAGCCGTAAAACCCGCCAAGCCAGTTGCGATGGATTGGACAACATTGCCATCGACGTACACGCACGATCAACAAGGACAACGGGTCGACCAATATGCATTGGCGGTAGAGCCCCAATCGACGGAACGGCCTGATTTCGTGCGAAGCGGCTTTCGGCATACTCGCAGTACTCTGCAAGCGGGCTTTAGTTCCGACAATTACCATGTGACCGAACAATGGGGGCAACCGGTTCGCCCATACGGAGAGTGGCGATATCCGAATCGACCGTTTAGTGTTCCCTACGGTCAATGGGGCCCACAGTTGCCTCAGGTCGTGGTAGGCGGGAATCAGAATCAATGGAATGCATTTGGGCCAACGGGCTTCCCTCATGGAGCGCCAGGAAACGGAAACGGCAATGTTGGGCCAGGGATGAATGGCCCAGGTGGGATTGGGCCGAATCAACAGGGTGGAACGCCAGGTATGGGCAGTGGTCCAATGCAGCAACCACCGATAGGCAACGGATGGGGGAACGGACCAAGCTGGGGCCAGGGTGGTGGCTGGGGCCAAGGTGGTGGCTGGGGAGCTGGCGGGTTTAGTGTGGGTCCAGGAAACGTATTGCCGGCGGGGAAAGACGAGTATTATCCAGAAGCGCCCATTTACCATCCGATGTCAGGTGGCGGATTCCAGTCTCCGTATCGAAATTGAGTTGAGACGAAAAGCTAGGAGCTTGGTTCTAGGGAACTAAGGTGCCGCATCCAACAGATGTTCGGAAGTCTTGTTTAGAACATTCATCAGGCCAGTCGACTTATCGCGGAGTTGAATGTTCTCGGATGACAGCTCCACAATTTCAAACCGGAAGGCCGCGGTACCAAAAAGGTATCGGCCGATCATGGTTCGAATTTCTGACTTGCGTGGACCTGTAAAAATCCTCAATTCATTCCGAGACGCGTTCCATTCGAAGGCATCGAAATTGGATTTAGAGTCGTCCGCCCGCACGCGTCCAGAGCCGTCAGATCGAAAGTTCAGAACATTGCCAGATTCGCCAATCCAAGTACCAGTGAGTTTGGATTGGAGAGCAAAGTTGCTTGCCGATCGTTTTGAGATATACAAATAGGTTGAGGTAAGCGCAGGTAAGCGCCCACGCAACAACTAGGATCAGTCCCGCGACGAGCAGTTTTAATGGCAGCTTTCTTCCTCGAAGTTTTTTCACGATACGGATCCCGGACCGGCACGCGATAATTCCTGGTGCCAAAGACAGCGGTTTAAGAAGGATTGAATGAGCGTCGTGTTTTCATTGGTGTCTAGAATTCGCCACCCCTTTGCAATTGGCTATTCTTATGCTACACTTCTCAGCCAGTCTATCACTTACGCACCTATAGCTCAATTGGATAGAGCATCGGTCTACGGAACCGAAGGTTTGAGGTTCGAACCCTCATAGGTGTATTTTCTTAACTGCAATCGAGCCGATATCTTAGCTCGATTCCACTCGAAGCGGTCACCCTACCTGTTTCGAGAAATTGACCCACTAATTCAATTTTTACACGTCCAATTACGATTAAACTCCATGCACTCCGTGTCGGTATAGCTGGAAAGCAATAATCGCGGCCATCGGAGTGTCGCCGTGCAAATAACCTGCGTCGGTGTGCTACGAAACCTACGCGTGCTGGACTTTCAAAAACGTCAGCGTTGCCTGCTCCGATCAGGTCGAGCCGAATCCAATGCGGATAGCTCAAAAGATGACCCAACAGCGTTTTGGGGGACCCCCGCGGGGAATCAACGGGAAAAGGAGCATCCTCGTCAGATACGCGGCGCAATGGCCGATCGCCGACAAGTCTTCTGACGAGATGCTGCTCTTCGTTGATCGGATTCAATTTGAAGCGGCTGACCTCCAGGGAGTCGAAGGAGACGAGCAGAAAAGGAGACGACAAATCGATAGGCCCTCCTGGCACACCGATCCCATGCAAGAAGTGCGGGCTCTGATGTCGGATATTGCAACGCCGCCGGACGGCGACGAGATCCACTTCTTGTTTCTCTCCAGCCTGACGGAGGCTCAACGCGAGGAGGTCTTGGTGGAAGCTTTCCGGGACGGGCGTGCCAAAGGCGCCATGACGGCTCGGGCTGCCGGCATGAAACTGGACCAGCTCAAAAGCGCGCACTGGTTGATGTCCGAAACAATGCACGGCGTCCACGAACTGCACCGCCGCATGTACCTTCCGCTACTGGCCGAGACCCCGTTGCGTACCGGTCCCTACCAAGCGATTCACGAACGGCCGCGCACCGCCGAATTTAACGTTTCCGTGCACTTGACCTTTACACTGAAATAGCCGAAGGGAAAAAGAGTCGGCCAGTAGTATCACCGGCAGAGACGCATGTGGTAAACTTCCAAGGGATCTAGGGAGTGCCGAGAATTGCAACGAAAGCCAGTTCAACAAAACGTTACACTCGACTTCGCGGTCGGCCTCAAATACTACAGTCACGTTCACTGTGCGAAACGGGTGAACTTAACTTAATCGTTCGGAGACAGAGGTTATGGAAGGGGATGTGCCGGACGCTACCACGGCGGTGATCCGCGAACTCATCGTGCGAGTTGTTCGCGTTCCGATGCCCGAGCCGCATCGGACGGCGAGCGGTGTGGTCGCCGAGTCGCCGCTAGTTCTCACCGACGTGGTCACCAACAGCGGCATTGTCGGCCACAGCATGGTGTTCACCTACACCGCCGCCGCCCTGACGCCGACCGCCGACCTCATCCGCAATTGCGGGCCGCTGGTGGTGGGTCAGCCGCTGGCCCCGATCGAGATCGAGCAGTCGCTCGCCCGGCGGTTCCGGCTGCTCGGGACACAGGGGTTGGTCGGGATTGCACTCGCGGCCATCGACATGGCCCTATGGGACGCCCTCGCCCGTGCCCATGGATTGCCGCTCGTGCGACTGCTCGGCGGGGTAGCCAAACCCATCCGTTGTTACGGGGCAGTCGGGTTCGACGGCGCGGACAGGTCCGCGGCGGTGGCCGAGCGGTGGGCGGCGCGAGGGTTCACCGGAGTCAAGGCCAAGATCGGCTACCCGACCGTTGGCGGGGACTTAGCGGTCGTGCGGGCCATCCGAGAAGCCGTTGGCCCGGGGGTGAGCATCATGGTGGATTACAACCAGTGCCTCACCCCGGCTGAGGCGATCGAGCGGCTGCGGGCGCTCGACGGGGAAGGGTTGGCCTGGGTCGAGGAACCGACGCTGGCCCACGACTACGCCGGGCACGCGCTAGTGGCCCGGGAGGCGCGGACCCCGATCCAATGCGGGGAGAACTGGTGGGGAGCGATGGACTTGCGACACGCGATCGCGGCAGGTGCGTCGGACTACATCATGCCTGACGTGATGAAGATCGGGGGAGTGACCGGGTGGCTAAGGGCCGCCGCCGTTGCCCACGCCGCCGGACTGCCGGTGTCCAGTCACCTGTGGCCAGAGGTCAGCGCCCGTCTGTTGTGCTGCACCCCGACGGCGCACTGGCTTGAGTACGCGGACTGGTGGAACCCGATCCTGGCAACCCCGCTCCAGATCGAGGGCGGCATGGCGGTCATAGGGGACGGCATCGGTAGCGGGGTCGAGTGGAACGAGGAAGCCGTCCGGCGGTTTGCGGCGTGACTCGCACCTCGATTGAGCACGTAAACGAATGGAGCACTCCACCGACCCCGTGTCGGTGGTAGGGCAATCGCTTTGAGATTTTATTATATGTCTGTAGCTGATCCGTTGTTGCTCCACCGACCGGGGTCGGTGGAAGCTTTGTGCCCTTGCGATTGCTGTAGGTTCGCGACCCAGAGGCATCACTTCGACTTTAAACTGCGAAAGAACTTGGTTTGGTAAGCCCTCTATTGAGCGTTGCGACGCGCTTTACTGCTTACCCCTCAAGGCTTTTGTGAACCGTAAAATTTCCGAGGCGCGCTCTCGCGTCAATTTGGTGGCGGTCGGGTCCCGTGCTGTATCGAGCAAGATCTGCTGTACTTGCGTTTAATGCGCTCGATCGAGCAGAACCCGTTCAGCCTCAGAATTTAAGAGTAACTCGCCATGTAAGGTTAACCAACCAAGGGCCGACAGCAAACCTGCAAGATAAAATGTGCCACTCAGCTTTAGGCGCTGCACGACAGTTAGTCACCGCATATCTGGATTAATTGGGTGGATTTCATAATTCCGTTCGCAAGGAAATTTGTTGCGAACGATTTTAACATTTTGGAGGTCTTCGGCGCTTACTGTTTTTGCTTTTGGATATCCGAGACAGAACTCGTCGCGATCGATTGACCAGATATGACATGGGAAGCGGCTGAGGTGTGCTCGTGTTTTTTCATCGATGTAGAATTACTAAATTAGGGTTGCAGGCGCTCAACCTTTTCAC
>Ga0209181_10006060_pt1 | contig 17115 bp, 10 predicted proteins | sample MAT05_FD_187208 | JGI IMG/M metagenome (GOLD analysis project Ga0209181, IMG submission 187208) | Freshwater microbial communities from Lake Fryxell liftoff mats and glacier meltwater in Antarctica - MAT-05 (SPAdes) (version 2) | ecosystem: Environmental > Aquatic > Freshwater > Ice > Liftoff...
CGCAGCTTGCGGACTTGGCCATCGGTAACCATCGCAGACCCCCAACTTGTGGAGGTTGCCTACGGCCGAGACTCTCGGACGGGAATTCTAATTGTCGCTGGACGGGAGTTCTAATCGCCGCTCTACACTGTCTGCTCGGAATGATCGAGTACACCTGGGAATCCAGAAGAAATCCTGGGACAAGCTCAACACCAAACTACAGGACGCTCACCTGAGCCCGAACCCACCAGTACGGGCACAGGAGATCATTCTCGGATGGTGTAGCGCCATCGGCCCGGCCCTCGAATATCGGATGGAGAGCAGTTTACGTCATAGCACTCGACATCTAGGTGATGCAGGATTCAAGGGAATCATTCCCAAGGATCGTCTGCAGGCATGGATGGTGACATCACTGGAGTCATGGATGAGGATTCTTCATCGAATCCAGAACCCACTACCTCCTGTGACGATGTTCTGAGACGAGCGGGAGGGATCCTAGCTGTGTCTCTGGTGACGACGAACGTGCTGGCTCCGCCGAGCACCATTGAATTTGCGAAACCTTCACGGTTTCGGTACGTCGGGTTTCGGCTCGACGTATTGATCGCTGACAGTCGAGGTGCGTAGTGCAGGATCTCTTGGCCCACGCTGAAGAACGTGGGCGGCAACGCCGTAATGGTCATCGAGTTTCATGCCCGATGTTCGACATCTTCAGGAACGATGATCGAGCCGTTGAGCCACGATGCGGTTCCAGACGCATCGCTGCTCGGCGGCGTACCCAACCCGAACAACAATAGATAGGAGCCGGATCGACGACACTCACGACCAGCCACTCGAACCACAGAGGGGTTCGAGACGACAACCCAGAAGTTTGTGGGCACCGAGCGAACTGGAGTATCGACCTTTGCGATGTTCCACCCGAGAACTGTGGAAGCAGATTCCAGAGCGAGCGTCACCGTATCGACAGTGAGCATCACGGCAGACTCGCTCATGATGCTCGCGGCGATGGTAGGCGTGCGTAATTTGAGGACTTTCGATGAAATCAACACAGACCCAGGAGAAGGAGGAGCAGAAGAAGCAGGAGACCCGCGACGAGCGGCAATCGACCCTCCGCGGATCTGGTCAGGAGCTGCGAGCGGACACAATGCAGCAGAACGTAGGGGAGCAGGACACGCCGCCCCTGAACGTGGAAGTTTGCAGCTACCGCACGCACCTCACGCAGCTGCGCCGAGATGCTCCATTCCGACCGCGAGATTGGAGACGTCAACTTGCGGTCGAGATCGCTCGCCACCCGGACCCGCGTGTGGTCGAGCGGCTTCGGGGCTGGGCAGACGAGTGGGTGAGGGAGTTGCTCGACCTCGAGTCGCAGCCACTCGACCCAAAACATCCGTTGGTTCGCGCTCGCGATCTCGTGAAGCCGGCTCGGATGCAGCAGCGTCTTGAGGTGCAGGCACGGTTGTTAGCCGGTCAGGAATCGACCGCGATCGCCGAACTGACTGGCGTCCCTGCGGACACGATCGACTGGTACCACGCTATTTGCTACCACTGCCGCGATAGGTTGGAAGCCCGCGGGTGGGTTGTGCATAGTTTGCTCGGCTCCTCTCCTCCGGTCGGCATCGGCAACAGCCACCCAACTGAGATCCTGCCGTGGTACGGATTTTTCCTCGGTCCAGCTGTGATTGACCTTCTGCTGGATGTATTTCGGTACTGGGAAGCCGACCGGCAGCCTTCACGGGGAATGACGGCGTCGCAGTTGTCGCGGCGTGCCCTCCGTCTAACTGCCCGAGCATCAATTGAAGCGCGAATGCTGCCGATTGAGACTCTGGGTCACGCTGACCTGTGGACGCTTCTAAGGATGGCTGAGCGGGGAAACCGGAATCAGGTGATCCGCTGATACGTGACTTGTTCACCGTCGACGGGAAGACCGAATACCGATCCGTCGCGTCGTGAGCATAGAGCCATGATTTCAACATTCGACGGAGCGACCGGGAGAGCGTTACACAGCCGGCCTTGCATGTGCGATAATGGGATCTGAATGGCCTTACCCCAACAGTGAGGTAGTTGTGAGCTGGGAGCAGCGTGACGGCCACGGGCGATACTACACCCGCTCTCGGCGTGCTCACGGCCGGATCGTCCGGGAGTACTGCGGATGTGGCGCTGCCGCCGCTCTCGCCGCTACCCTCGACGAGGCGGATCGGGCCGTCCGGCAGGCGCGGCAAGCCGCGTACGCGGAAGAGCGGAAGGCGGTGGGTGCCGCTCGATCCGCGACTGCGGCGTTCGACAGCCAAGTGACGCTGGCACTGCTCACGGGAATGAAAGCGAAAGGATATCGACTGCATGCAAGGTCGGAATGGAGGAGGACAAGGATGTCGAAGAAACCCGCATCGGATCCAGCAGGAATACTGGACGCAATGGCATATGATTCCGGCGAGAATGTGCCGTCGACCGCGGAGCTATGGTCGTTCTTGCATCGAGAAACCACACCGCCCGATGAACGACCTGTGGGATTGGTCCGTCGGGCTGAAGACGCCTGGATCTGCCTGCTTGCCGGGCCTGATCCGGCAGGGCAGGAGGCGATCACCGCGCAGCTCCAGGAGTTCCGGTCGGGGCTCGGGCCAGACAACTCTCCGCTTGGTCGACTCTTGATCGACCAGTTGGCGGTCTGCTGGCTTGAGGCGAATTACCTCAGCACTCGCGCTGCCGAAACAGCCTCCGAAGATACCACCGCCACGCACCGCGAATTCTTGTTCCGGGGAGCCGACCGGGCTCACCGCCGACTCGCATTCCTCTTGAAGCAACTCACAACCGTGCGGAACTTGCTGCGGTCTGCCAGTCGTGTCGACGGCACCACGAACAGCAATGCGGCAACGCCAGCCGCCGCGGTCTCGACGCCTCCGTGCGGCCGCAAACGCCGCGACAAATCGCGGTAACAACGTGATCCTCGATCCCGGCTTGCTGAACGTCGATCACATCATCTTCCGCATGGCGCCGGTGTTCTCGTTGATGTCGGCGGACGGTGTCATTGCACTGGCATCAGCGTTTCGCTCGCTGGAACACATCATCGAGAGCCGCCTTCACGTCAAGTCGTCGAAACGTGAGGTTCGTTCCTGGGTCTTTCACCGGCTGCCCGGTCCGCTGCAAGATGGTCATCATCGCCTCGGGCAGGTTTGGGCCGTCCTTCTTCCAGTCGTACTTCGCCTTCTCGATGCCCTCCCGCAGCAGCAAGACCGAACCGCACAGGATGGCGTTCGACGACGAGGTGGCGGCGGCCGGGACCACGAGATCGACCTTCGCGTGCCGGTCAAGGTACACCTCGTCCTTGCCCGGCCGCACCGCACCGACGGCGAAGCAGTTCGGCTGACAGGCCGGCCAGGAGATGCCCTTCGTGAAGTTGTGGTTGCCCGCCGGGGCGCTCACCCAGACGCCGAGTTCGCGGAGCTTCTTCAGCTTGGCGTCGATGTCCGTCGCAACCGGCTTGTCGTGTTCCAGATCATCGACCGGGGCGAGGTTGACCGCCGTGATCCGGTGCTTCTCGTGGTTGTCGATGACCCACTGCAACCCGGCGGCCAGGGTCTTGCCGTCCTTCACGGTGCAGTGGCAGCACTCCAACGCCCGGACCACGGCCACCTGATTGTTGAACGCGACCCCATGTCGCCCCTTGAAGTTCAGCGACGACGGGATGCCGATCGTCGAGCCGTGGTAGCCCTTGCCCTCGTGCTTCGGGTCGTCGTCGCCATCCACGCTGTCATGGGAGACGAGCACCTTCGGGACGCCATCGACCGTCGCCGTCCATTCCGGCATCGACAGCTTGCACCCGTCATCCAGGAGGGCGAGCGTCTGCCCCTTCCCGAACGTGAGCTTGCCGGCGTACGCGGCCCAGGCGTCTGTCACACCAGCGTGCTTGAACGAGACCGGTTCCACCGGGGTCGGCTCGGCCGGGGCTGGCTGCCAGTGGCCGTGCATCGCGCACGACCCTTCGGGAACGCTTGTGATCGGTCGGACGTCCTTGCCGTCGGTCGTGGCGACGTAGAGTTGCATCGTGCCGGTGCGGTCGGAGCCGAACAGCACCCACTTCCCGTCCGGCGAGACGGCCGGGTGGTAGTGGCGTGTCCCCGGCTTCGACTTCGTCAATTGCGTCGTGGTGCCGTCCAGATCGACTCGCATCAGTTCGATGCTCTCGCCGACCTTCGCCGTGTAGAACACGCGGCGACCGTCCGTGGACCACACCGGGACGTCGCTGCTCTCGCTGTGGAAGTCCGGGTGCTTGAGTCGCTCCACGACGCCGCGATACCCGCCCCGGTCGGCGAGCTTCTTCAGCCCCGTGCCGTCCTTCTTCACGACGTGGGGGTGGCAGTTGTAATGCTCGCCCGAGACGAACAGCAGCCACTCGCCGTCGGGCGACCACTGCGGCGCGAAGTTGAACGGGTTCTTCGTCTCGACCTTCCGCTTGTCGCCGCCGTCGGGGTTGGAGATGTAGACCTGGTAGTTCTCGTGATAGCTGATGCGTTTGCCGTCGGGCGAGGCCGAGTAGCCGTAGGCGAACCCGCCGCCCTGACCCGACACGTCACGCTTGTTCTTGCCGTCGAGGTCCATGACGTGGGGCTTGGACACGCCCTTGATGAGCGGGGTGAACCCGAACCCCTTCCCGCCGGGCAGGTAGAACAGGCCGCTGTTGTAGGTGCTCACCCGCTCGACCGCCGTCACGTTGGTGACCTTGCCCGTCGCGAGGTCGAGCAGGCAGGCGTCGGAGAGCCTCCCTTCGGTCATGCGGAACGTCTTGTTCCGGCGCTCCCACGCCGCGTTCTCCGGGCTCTCCCAGTTCGACCCAATGATGGCCGACTTCCCATCCGGCGACCAACCGGCGAACTGCGTCCAGGTGTGTTCCTTCCGCGTCAACTCTTCCGCCAGCACCCGCCGCTCCTTGCCGTCGGCCCGCACCACGCAGGCGCGGTTGGTCACCCAGTTCACGAACTGCCCGCCCGGCAGGTCGTTGCGGCCCTCCGTGTACCCGATCAGGTGGGTCGGCGTCGCGTCGTCGCCGGATGCGACGACCGGCACCAGCACGAGCGCCAAGGGCACGAGGAGCAGTTTCATTGCTGGGAATCCTTGGGCGGAAGCGTGTTCATTCCGTCAGCCACTTCGGGTCGAAGGCGGTGAAGCTCAGCTTCTTGTAGCCAGCGCCGGGTCCATCTTCTCGGCACCCCAGGTCTTGCCGCCGTCGGTGCTACGGGCCTGCACCAGGTCGATGTCGCCATCTTCGTCGAGGCTATCCTTCCTCGCCTCGCAGAACACCAGCAGGTCGCCGTTCGGCGCGACGACGAGCGAGGGGATGCGGTAGGCGTGGTAGCCACCCTGGCTGCCGACGAGTACGTCCACCAACTTTGGTTCGGCGGCGTGCAATGCCGCAGGTTGCGCGAGGAACGCGGCGAGCAGGAGGGCAAGGGCGGGCTTCATGGTACGGACTCCTTATTCCTTCTTGGTGGCGGGTGCCTTCTCGACGAGTTTGGCCAGGAAGATGTCGTTGCTGCCGCGGTGCGGGACCGTGTGGGTGCCGAACTTCGCGGGTCCGCTGCATGCGCCCGACAGGTAAAGGCTGCCCTTGCCGTCCGACACGATCGTGTAGGCGTGGTCGGTGCGGTCGCTCCCGGCCCGCACGAACCACCGCTGCGCTCCGGCGCGGTCGTACTTCACGACAAAAATGTCCGCCGCCGCGCCGTCGCTCGCCTGCGCTGTGCCGTCGAACTCGACGCGACCCGTGAACGACCCGGTGAGGAAGCTGTTCCCCTTCCCGTCGGTCGCGACGCCGGGGTGTCCCTTACCACACTGCTGTCGTACTTTCCCCGTCCCTTTTACCAAATTCGCGTCCGAAGCGGCGATGAGTTTTGCACGGCGAATTCGGTAATCCCTCCCTTCCAATTCTGACGGCAATTCTCGATGCGCAACCTCACTTCTTCATTCTGATGATCTTAATCGGACCCCGCCTCTTCACACCACGCCTTCGATCCCGCTACGCTCGATGTCTACCCGTTCCTGGAAGGCAGCAGTCGTGGGCGAACGATGGTTCTACCGCTGCGACCAGGAGTGGATCGGCATTGTCGAGCGGCTCAAGATTACCCCCTGTCCGCACTGCAACGCCATCGGCACGCTCAACCGACACGGCGTCCTCTACGGATTCGACAACAGCAACGACAGCAACACACAACAACGAACACTCCGAGCACGTCGCATCTTTTGCAGCAACCGTGATCGCCTGCGGCGCGGCTGTGGGCGGACCTTTAGCGTCTGGCTTGCCCACAAGATCCGACGCTTCAGCCTGACCACACGCACGCTCTTGACCTTCCTCCAACACGCCGTCACCGGCAGCATTTCCAGGGCCGTTCAAGCCGTCAACTACCCGCGAAGCGAACGGACCTTCCAACGCATCTGGAAGCGATTCGATCGCGGTCAAAGTTGCATCCGCACCGCACTCCAGGGTCGTGGACCGCCGCCCGAGTTACCGGCCGCGTCTGCTCGTCGGCCCGTCGCAGCACAAGTTCTCGCCCATCTCCAGGCCGCCTTCCCCAATACCGACTGCCCCATCACCGCCTTCCAACTGGCGACCCGATCCTTCTTCATCTGAACCGACCCTCGTGACCGAATTCCTAGCGGAACTGTAGGACCGTTTGCTGCATCAAATCATCCAAAATCGACAACAACACAAGCTGTCGTCGCGAACCATCGTTCGCATGTGCTTCAATCTCCTGCAACTGGCACGGACTGTCCGCGCCACCAACCAGGAGAACTCCATGAAGCTGCCCTCTGTCTATCTGAAGATGCGGGTGCTCGGTGCTATCGACAACGCACAGGGAAAGACCCGACACGAGCGGGTCCACAACGTCGCCGCCATGACCTTCCTCGACGAGGAGGGGAACAGTCGCCAGTTCACCTGGCGGACCATTCAGACCTGGTTCTACCGCTACAAGAACCACGGCATCACCGGCATGAACCCACAGCCACGCAAGGACAAGGGACAGGTTCGCAAGGCCACGCCCGAGGAACTTCTCGAAGCCATCAACACCGCCAAGCCCCACTTCCACAACCAGTGCGCCAACAAGCAGGCCATCTATCGCTTCTGCGTCGAGAACAGCTTGCTCGATCCCGAGCGTATCGCCCAGACCACCTTCTATCGCTTCATCCGCGAGTACGGCCTGCTCGCCCCAGACGACACCGACCAGAACAAGAAACGGCTCGCCTTCAGCATGAAATACGCCAACCAGCTTTGGCAGGCCGACACCATGGTCGGGCCGTTTTGCGAAGTCGGAGCGTCATCCGGTTCCCGCAAACAAGCCCGGCTCATTGCCTTCATCGACGACGCCAGCCGCGTGCTCTGCCACGGCGAATTCTTCTTTGAGGAGAACGTCGATACTCTGGTGAAGTCACTCCGCGCTGCCTTCTACAAACGCGGCGTTCCCGAACAACTTCTCGTCGATAACGGCTCGATCTACTGCTCTCAGGAGATCACGCTGATCTGCGCTCGCGTTGGATGCATCCTTCGTCACACCGCTGTTCGCGATGCCGCCGCCAAAGGAAAGATCGAACGCTTTTTCAGACGAGTGCGCGATCAGTTCCTCGTTCAGAAGCTCGATCTCTCCTCCCTCGAAGCCCTCAACCGCCAGTTCACCCAGTGGGTCGAGCAGGACTACAACGGCTCACAGCACGACGGCATCGGCATGAAGCCCATCGACCGCTTCGGCATGGACCTCTCGCGTGTCCGCTTCCTGGCTCCCTCCGAACACAGCGATGAACTCTTCTTCGCCGAGGCCACCAGGAAGGTGAAGAAAGACAACACCTTCTCGTTCCAGAACCGCCGCTACGAAACACCTGCCGATCTGCGCGACAAGAAGATCCACCTTCGCCACGACCGCCACCGCAGTGACAACGGGGTGTCACCGACCGTCGTCATCTACTACAAGGGCGACCGCATCGGCTCCGCTCGACTCCTCGACACCGTCGTCAACGGCCTTCTTCGCCGCGAATTCCGAAAGGAGCAAGCATGATCCGCTCCTTCTACGGGCTGACCCAGAACCCCTTCGATTGTCGCGAACTCGAACTGTTGACCGGCCAGCAGGAGATCCTCGACACGCTCAAGGTCCACTGTCAGCAAGGTGGGCTGTGCCTGCTGCTCGGGTCACCCGGCACGGGCAAGAGTGTCATCAAGCAGGCACTCCAGCAACTCCCCGAGAAGCAACACCTGGTCGCCACCGTCGCTCGAACATTGCACACGTATACCAACACGGTGAAGATCCTCTGCGATGCCTTCCGCATCGAGTTCGAGAACTCAGCCTTAGCCTGTGAACGCAAGTTGATCGAGCAAGCGTTCGCTCTGAACCACGCGGGCAAGTCGCTGACGACGATCCTCGACGATGCCCACCTCATGGACCTGGCCACCCTCCGCAAGTTACGGCTGTTGTTCGAGGACTTCCCCAAGAACCACAACCTCGTGCTGATCGGTCGGCCCAACCTGCTCGCGTCGCTCGATCTGGGCGTGAACCAGGACATCAAGAGCCGCGTGACGTACTCGGTCATCACCAAGCGGCTGATCCCTGACGCCATGCGGGAGTTCATCCTGCGTGAACTCGACCGTGTCGGACTGGCCCACAACACGTTCACGTCAGCAGCCATCAACCTGCTGGTGAGCTCGGCCGACGGCGTGTTGCGTCGTGCTCGCAATCTCTGTGTTGGCTGTCTGATCGAGGCCGTTCGCAGTGCCAACAAGACCATCGACATCGACAACGTAAACCGCGTGTTGATGCAACCCCACTGGCAAAAGGAAACCGACCTCAAGGATTACTGACAGGGCACCTCATGGTTCCATCCGACCTGCTGCGTCGTCTTCGCAACGACTTGCCAATGTCCGTCACGATCTCTGCGTTGGGCCGCGACGGTCCGCCGTCGAAGATGCGTGACGGACGCTTCGTGTTCCTGTGCCCGCACTGCAACGAGATGCTCGTTGCCGTGAACCTGCGCAACAACCTGGCTCACTGCTTCGGGTGTGGGAAGAACTTCAACAACATCGACCTGCTGCTGGCGTGCGACTACAACTTCGCCGACGCCGTCGCACTCCTCGAAAGCTGGTTGCATCTGCACCAGACGAAGCGGTTCACACGCACGACAACTGAAGCGAAGTAGCCTACTGCGTCGGGTAACTGCGGGTGGTCGGCGCCGTTTTGCCGGAGCCGTCCGAACGGTCCGACCCGGTACGCCGACCTTCTCCAAAATTCCGAAGAGCGCGGTAAAAGGCCCGTTCATGCCGCCAGATTCATACAGCCTGAATTTGGTAACGGATGCGACCAGAATTTGGTGCGCCACACTTCGTGTTCCTGTGTCCGGCGTGCAGCGAAATGCTCGTTGCCGTGAACCCACGCAACAACCTCGCCCACTGCTTCCACTGCCAGAAGAACTGGAACAACATCGACCTGCTGCTGGCGTGCGACTATAACTTCGCCGACGCCGTCGCACTTCTCGAAAGCTGGTTAAGACTGTACCAAACTCAAGGGTCGGAGAACCGGGCGACTGATCGAGCGTAGTCCTCCATATCGCACCTGCGCTCGGCTCCGAAGGAACGGGGTCGAGCGCGTTCGTTTCCTTCCTCCAGAAACCTCAACAATTCGGGAAACGGCCCGCGAGTCGTGTCAGGCCGCGATTCCTGTGAACACCCATGGGAGTCGATCACAATCCGCACACCATCGAGTGACCGCAAGCATTCCGAACGGCTCCTCCAAAATCCCCAGCAATTCGGTAATCGGCCCGTTTATGCCGCCAGATTCATACAGCGCGTATTCGGCAATGAGCGCGACCAGAATTCGGTGCGCCACACATAGCCAGTCGGCTGGGTTTCCGTGATCGTGTAAGTCCCGGGTGCCACGTTGGTGAACGAGTAGTTCCCGTTCACATCCGTGGTTGTCGTGGCCACCACGGTCGTGCCGTTGCGAAGCGTGACCGTAATCCCCGAAAGTGGCGTGTCCGAACCCTGCTGGTAGACCGAGTCCTGGTTCTGATCGAGGTACACAGTTCCGGAGATGTTGCCGGAAGTCAATTCTCCGAAGTTGTAGCCATTGACCAGGATTCCAGGGCCGACCGGGATGGAATCGATGGTGTCGGTGGGGACCAGTGTTCCACCGGCCGTGCCAACAGTGTCCGTGCCATCCGTGAACCCGGTCGGTTGCGATTCGACAACACGATATGTTCCAGCAGGCAGGCCGTTGAAGTTGTAAGTGCCATCGGCTGCCGTGGTCGTCGTGCCCACGACTGCTCCGGTCACTGCATCGAACAACGTCACCGTCACGCCGGCGATACCTGGTTCACCTGATTGCTTGATCCCGTCATTGTTGCGATCCTCGTACACGGTGCCCGAGATGCCACCTGGCGTGTCGCCGAAGTTCTGATTCGTGACAGGAGTGGTGGCCACGGTCACGGTTCGGACGTTCGGAGCGAACGGACCACCTGCAGGATCGCCGAACTGCGTGGGTTGCGTCTCGGTGATGGTGTACGTTCCCGGGGTGACGTTCGGGAATGAGTAGTTCCCGTTCGCATCCGTCGTGGTTGTCGCGACAACATTGCCAGCCGCGTCCCGCAGGGTAATGGTCACACCCGGGATGCCGACTTCCCCAGACTGAAGATCCCCGTCCTTGTTCACGTCCTTGAAGACCGTTCCGCTGATACCGGTTTGCGGTTGCTCCCCGAAGTTGTAACCCGTGGCAACCGTCCCAGGACCGACCGAGATTGAGCCGATGCTGTCTGTGGGGATGAGGGTGCCACCAGCGCTACCAACCGTATCCCTGCCGTCAGCGAAACCAGTTGGTTGCGATTCGTTGACGCGATACGTGCCCGTGTTCAGACCCGTGAAGGTGTAACTGCCATCAGCGGCCGTGGTAGTGGTACCCACGGTCGCCCCAGTGGTCGCATTCACCAGCGTCACGGTGGTGCCGCCGATCCCCTGTTCACCAGGCTGACGAATCCCGTCGTTGTTCACGTCCTGATACACCGAGCCGGAGATGCTTCCCGCTGGGGGAGGAGGCGGGGGCGAACCACCGCCACCACCGCCCGGAGGCGTATCGGTATCTGTGGCAGTATTGTTCCCCGGCGTCGGATCAATCAACCCGCTCTGTGGATTGACGGTGATCGTTGCCGTGTTCACCAGGTTACCAGTCGCGTTCGATGCCACCGTACCCGTCACGATGTAGGTGATGGTGCTGCCTGCGGGCATATCGACAACGTCATTGATGTTGCCGGTGCCCGTGACGTCGAAGTTGGTCGCGCCACCGGTCGCGGACGCATTCCACATCGCGTTCGTAAAGAACACCGGGAACGTGTCCGCGACGGTCGCCCCGGTCACGTTGCTGGGGCCGGTGTTGGTCACCACAATCGTGTAGACCAGGGTGCCGTTGCGGGCGTACCTCGTGACACCGTCTGTCTTGGTGATCGACAGATCTGCCACGGGTGTGACGATGAGTGTCGTCGTATCTTCGTCATCCTCTCCAGGAAGATCGTTATCCGGTATGGGGTCAGGGTCTGAATCGGGATCGAGTTGGTCGGAGGCGGTGATCTCGGCGAAGTTGACATAACTTCCCGTCGCGTTCACGACTGTATCAAACGTCAGCGTGATGCTTGCCCCCGTGGCAATGCCAAGACCAGTCCACGTGATGGTGGTGCCGTCGAACGAACCACCATTGCTGATATTCGACGCACCTGTGAACCCGCTCGGCAGCAGGTCGCCCACCGCCACGCCCGTCGCGTCGTTCGCGCCCCCGTTTGTCACGGTGATGCTAAACCGCACAACGTCACTAGGCGTGACATTCCCCAAGCCCGTGTTGTCGGTGTCCGTCAACAACGCGATACCCTTCACCAGACTCAAGTCTGCTGCTGGTGTAAACGAGAGGGTCACGGACGCTTCGTCATCCTCCAGGGGAAGGTCGTTGTCTGGTGTCGGGTCAGGGTCTGAGTCGGTATCGAATTGATCGATCCCGGTGATTTCTGCGACGTTGGTAAAGTTACCGGAGCTATTGACCGTTGTCTGGAATGTCAGAACCTGGTTCGCCCCAGTGGCAATGTTGAGGCCAGTCCAGGTGATCGTGGTGCCGTCGAACGTGCCGCCCGGGCTGATGTTCGTCGCACCCGTGAACCCGTCTGGCAGAAGGTCGCCCACGGAAACGCCCGTCGCGTCGTTCGGGCCTGTGTTCGTCACCGTGATGGTGAACTCCACGATGTCTCCAGGAGTCACGTTCCCTGGGCCGCTGCTGTCCACATCTGTGAACAGTGCGACGCTCTTCACCAAGCTCAGGTCTACGGCCGGCGTGACGACAAGCGTCGTCGTTGCCTCGTCGTCCTCTCCAGGAGGAGTGGTATCTGGTGTGGGATCAGGGTTCGAGTCAGGGTCCGGTTGATCACTGTCGGTGACCTCGGCGACGTTGACGTAACTTCCCGTCGCGTTCACCGTCGTGTCAAATGTCAACGTGATGTTCGCACCGCTGGCAACGCTCAGGCCGGTCCAGGTGATCGTGGTGCCGTCAAACGTACCACCAGGGCTGATGTTCGTCGCACCTGTGAACCCACTTGGCAGCACGTCGCCCACCGCCACGCCCGTCGCGTTACTCGGACCTGTGTTCGTCACTGTGATGCTGAACCGCACCACGTCATTCGGCGTCACGTTCGCGCCACTCCCGTCCACGTCCGTCAACAACGCGATGCTCTTCGCCAACTCCAGATCCGCGACCGCACCTGGCGTTACGACCAGTGTGTCGTCGTCGTCCTCGGTGGTGCTGTCGTTCCCCGGTGTGCTGTCACGGTCGAACTCGGTGTGACTCGTGATCTGGGTGTAGTTGTCGTACGTCCCCGTCGCCAAAACGAGGGCCTGGAACGTGAGAGTCACAGTCTCGCCCGCGTCGAGGGCATCCACCGACCAGCCCAGACCAGCACCGGTTGCAGGTGTGCTGGCATCCGGGGTGATGATTGCGCCTGTGGCTCCGGCGTTGCTGCCGATCGAGGCTGGCACGTACGTGTACCCGCTGGGCACCAAATCGCGGACCACAATGTTCGTGGCCGTGTTCAATCCTGTGGCGTTGGAGAGCGTCACCGTGAAGGTGACCGTGTCACCAACGTTCGGTGTCACGTCGTTCGCCGACTTCACTACCGACAAGTCCACGGCCGGCGTGACGACAAGCGTCGTCGTTGCCTCGTCGTCCTCCACCGGAGGAGTGGTATCTGGCGTTGGGTCTGGGGCAGAGTCAGGGTCCGGTTGATCACTGTCGGTGATCTCGGCCACGTTGACGTAACTTCCCGTCGCGTTCACCGTCGTGTCAAACGTCAACGTGATGCTCGCACCGCTGGCAACACTCAGGCCGGTCCAGGTGATCGTGGTGCCGTCGAACGTGCCACCAGGGCTGATGTTCGTCGCACCCGTGAACCCACTTGGCAGCACGTCGCCCACCGCCACGCCCGTCGCGTTACTCGGACCTGTGTTCGTCACCGTAATGCTAAAGCGAACCACATCGTTCGGCGTCACCGTAGTGCTGCCGTCTACATCGGTCAGCAACGCGATGCTCTTTACCAAGCTCAGGTCGGCTGCGTTCGACATGCCGGCGTCGATGTCGTTATTCGTCGCGCCTGCTGTCAGTGCAATCGTGCTCGTCACGCCGGTCGTCGGGTTGGGGTCGCTATCGAGCGTACCGTTACCACCCTGGCCCTGAGGCGAGATGCCGAAGCCAGTCGGGGCTGTGAACGTCGTCTGGAAGTTACCAGAGGGAAGGTTCGTGAAGCTGTACGCACCGCTTGCCAACGTCGTCTGAACCGGGAAGGTGACGTCGTCGGTGGCACCGGAGGCTTCGAACACCCCGTTCGGCCCGGCCCATTCGAGGGACACGATCGCGCCCAAGACCCCGGCCCCACCGTCGTTCTGTACGCCGTCAAAGTTGGTATCGTCGAAGACGAAGTTTCCGATTGTACCAGTGCCGCGGTAGCCAAGGTCGGCATCGGTGCGGGTCTGGGCTGCAGTGAGTGTGAAGCTGGTCGGAGTCCCGCCGCCGGTGAGGGTGGTGGTGGTCAGTGCTGTCAGCCCGTTGGGCGCCGCCGCAGACACCGAGAACGTGCCAGCAGGAAGGTTCGTGAAGGCTGGGTACACGCCACCCGCAGCGGTGGTACGGGTGTACGTCAGGTTGTCAGTAGCGGTAGCAAGGTTCCCGTCTGGACCGGCCCAGATGAGCGTCACGGTCGCGCCGACGATGCCCGGTTCGCCCACATCCTGCGTACCGTCACCGTCGATGTCGTAATAGATGGTGTCGCTCACGCTGCCAGTCCCACGGTAGCCGAGGTCGGCATCGGTGCGGGTCTGGCCTGCGGTGAGTGTGAAGCTGGTCGGAGCCCCGCCGCCGGTGAGGGTGGTTGTGGTGAGCGTGGTCAGCCCGTTGCCCGCGGCTGCGGATACGGAGAACGTACCAGCAGGAAGGTTCGTAAACGCTGGGTACACGCCACTCGCACCGGTGGTGCGGGAGTAAGTCAAGTTGTCAGTAGCGGTAGCAAGGTTCCCGTCTGGTCCCGCCCATGTGAGGGTGACGGTCGCGCCGACGATGCCAGGTTCGCCCACATCCTGTGTGCCGTCACCGTCGATGTCGTGGTAAATCGTGTCACTCACGCTGCCAGTGCCGCGATAGCCGAGGTCGGCATCGGTGCGGGTCTGGCCTGCGGTGAGTGTGAAGCTGGTCGGAGCCCCGCCGCCGGTGAGGGTGGTGGTGGTGAGCGTGGTCAGCCCGTTGCCCGCGGCTGCGGACACGGAGAACGTGCCAGCTGGCAAGTTCGTGAAGGCTGGGTACACGCCGCCCGCGCCGGTGGTGCGGGTGTACGTCTGGTTGTCAGTGGCGGTTGCGAGGTTGCCGTCTGGTCCCGCCCATGTGAGGGTGACGGTCGCGCCGACAATGCCCGGTTCGCCCACATCCTGTGTACCATCGCCGTCGATGTCGTGATAGATGGTGTCACTGACGCTGCCAGTGCCGCGGAAGCCCTGGTCGATGTCGGTGCGGATCTGGCCAGGAACGAGCGTAAAGCTCGTGGGCGATCCCCCCCCAGTAAACGCTGTTGTCGTCGAGGTGGTCAACCCCGTCGGGAGTGTGGTGATAGCCTGTGAAAACGTGCCGGCGGGAAGATTCGTGAAGGCAGGGTAAATGCCGTTAGCGCCGGTGGTGCGGGTGAACGTCTGGTTGTCGGTAGCGGTGGCGAGGTTCCCGTCAGGCCCGGCCCAGGTGAGGGTCACAGTCGCCCCGACAATGCCCGGTTCGCCGACGTCCTGCGTGCCGTCACCGTCGACATCGTAATAGATGGTGTCGCTGACCGTGCCGCGGAGATCGATGTCGTTAACGGCAGGAAGCTTGAAAACGTTGTAGGCGAGTTGAGCCTTGTTGTGCAGTTGGCTCTCCGACTGGCCAGCATTGATGAGCGTGTCGAAGGTGATAAGAATGACGTCGTTCGGGCTGATCGTTGCGATCGTGAACCCCGTTCCGTCCAGAGGGAACGGGGTGCCGGGAAGTGTGTTGTCTGGGATCGACACCGGAGCCCCGGCGTTGACCTGAATCATGGTCGTGCCGGGAACATAGGACACTCCGACCGGGAGTGTGTCAGTGATCACAGCACTCGTGATTGATTGCGTGCTCTTCTGGTTAATCCTCAGCGTATAGCGGACCGTATCGCCCGAGTTGTAGAACGTGTCCCCGTTCGCATCGCCACCGGTCGCGAAGGTTGAGGACTTGAAGAACTCCGGAACTGGGATCGCCGGAACGGTCGTGCCCGCATCGAAGTCCGGTGCCGTAGCCCCAGCAGTCGACGCGTTTTCACCCCAGACTGCCGCGATGAGCGTGCCGTCTGTTGTGAACATTTTCATACCCGAGTTGTCGTTGTCGTTGTCGGTAGTGTCTGTCAATCGGACGGATTCAAGGGGTGTCAGATTGACCGTCGTATCGACTGTCCCGTCACCGTCGCGGTCGATCGAAACCGTTGTCAATGGGCTGGCCGTACCGTCTGCCTTTACCCCTGCAGACGTAAGCCAAATCGGGCTGTTGTTCCCGGTCGGCGGGACAAGGCTGTTCCCCACGCCGAGGGCAACCTGAGCGATCTGAGAGAGGCTGCTCACCGGTTGCAGACTGAAACCCCAGTCGAAGGATCGGTTGTTGTCGTCGGCCGTCCCGATGACCAAGAAGTTCTCGCCACCCGTCGTGTACACCCGTATGCCGCTCGTGGAGTCCAGAGGAATCTGGAGCCGCGAGGTCGCACCTGGGGCGAGGTTGGTCACAAAGGCTTGGTTCGTCGCTGTCCGCGTGTCGTAGCGAACCGTAATCGGCGAGGTGCCCGGGTTGTGAGCGTACAGGGCAGCGGGTGCCGCGGCGGAGAGTGTAGTGACGGGCGTGAAGTAGTTGTTGGAGAGTTGGTTGGTCGAGAACAACGTGTACGAGCGGGACGCGGCGTTAGTAGTTATGCTATCAAAATCGCCGGTGATCAACTGGGTCTGGACCGGCTTGTCAGCCACCACCCGCGCGCCTTGAAGGACGGTCCCGTTGGTCCCGACGAACTGCCCCTTATTGCGGATCACGTCAATCTCGAACCCACCGGTCCCGGTGAGGGGGTTGTTGTCGGTGTCGATCTGAATGCGCGTGTTGTCGAGCGACGCGGTGACAAAGAGGGCGGTGTAGTCAAAACTATCCCCCACGGCGACGGGCCCCGTGTTGGTTCCCACCGGGGAGACGAAACTCGTGTCGTAGTAACGCGTGTCGTACACCTCCACGGCGCTGGAGATGATGGACCCCATCGCAGTCGGAAGCTGGGCTCGTGTGATTGCGATGTATTGATCGGACCCGACAATATCGCCCGCATCGGTGAACACGGTCGCTTGCGGAGTGACGTTCGGGTCGCGGGTATTCGCGTTTGTGACGTTGTTCCGCAGCGTGATCACTGTCCCACGCGGGATGGCAGGGTCGCCCGCTGGGCCACCGGGGCGCGAACCGTTCGTCGTGATGCCGTCACCCCAAATCTGCGTCGCGGCAGCCCCCGTCGTCTGGGTGGGCGTCCCGAGGATGCTCTCGTATCCGTTCTCCCACTGGTCGTAGTAAATGATCGTGCAGC
>Ga0209181_10006062_pt1 | contig 17113 bp, 11 predicted proteins | sample MAT05_FD_187208 | JGI IMG/M metagenome (GOLD analysis project Ga0209181, IMG submission 187208) | Freshwater microbial communities from Lake Fryxell liftoff mats and glacier meltwater in Antarctica - MAT-05 (SPAdes) (version 2) | ecosystem: Environmental > Aquatic > Freshwater > Ice > Liftoff...
ATGGCCTGAACTTGCAGCCCCAAATTTGGTTTATACATACCATATCGGGTAAGCGCTCATGAAAATCAACGACATTCTCTCCGTCCTCGAGGCCATTGCCCCACCCCATTTACAGGAATCATACGACAATGCGGGGCTTATTGTAGGCGACCCAGGCACACAAGTGAGTGGCGTACTTTTTTGCCTAGATTCTACGGAAGCGATTGTGGAAGAAGCCCTTGCCAAGGGTTGCAATCTGGTGGTCGCCCATCATCCAATCGTATTTCGAGGCTTAAAAAGATTCAACGGTGCGAGCTATGTGGAGCGAACCGTAATGCAGGCCATCCGGCATGATATAGCCATTTATGCCATTCACACCAATCTTGACAATGTGTACCGACAGGGGGTAAACGCAAAAATTGCTGAAAAAATCGGTCTTTTAGAAACAAGAATTTTAGCCCCAAAGCCTGAAGATTTTGAAATAGGGGCTGGATTGTTGGGGAATTTGCCCAAACCCATGGACGAAGCTCAATTTCTCCAGCACCTCAAAAAGAATTTAAAAACCAATACCATCCGGCACACGGCACTTCGGGGCAAAACCGTACGAAAAGTGGCCATTTGTGGTGGAGCAGGCAGTTTTCTCCTATCTGAAGCACTCCGCGCCAAGGCCGATGCTTTCGTGTCTTCAGACTTCAAATACCACGAGTTTTTCGATGCTGAGGGCAAGTTGGTCATCGCCGATGTGGGCCATTATGAGAGCGAGCAATTTACCATTGAACTTTTACGCGATATAGTACAAGAAAAATTTCCTACTTTTGCGCTCCATTTGACAGAAAAGAACACCAATCCGGTCTTTTATTTTTAAAAAACCGTTGATAACCAACCAAGTACCCAGATCCTCAATCAAACAAATACCCAACCACTCACCACTCACATACTCAATAGAATGGCCGTAGAAGCATCCATTGCCGACAAACTCACCATGCTGTGGAATTTACAGCAGAATGATTCACAACTAGATGAGATCCAAATCCTCAAAGGCGAGCTCCCGATGGAGGTCTCCGATTTGGAAGACGAAGTAGCGGGCCTCGACACCCGTATCAAGAAAATGAAGGCCGTGCTCAAAGAAAGTGAGCAGGAAATATCCAAGATGCAGGTTTCCTCGAAAGAGGCTGATGTGAACATCAAACGATACCAGAAACAACTTGAGGAGGTAAAAAACAATCGCGAGTTCGAAGCCTTGCAGAAGGAAATTGAATTGGCGAAACTTGATATTCAACTCTCTGAAAAGCGCGTGCGTGAGGCAAAAGGTGGTCTTGAGGGCAAAAAGGAGAGCCTTATGATCGCTGAGGCAAAATTCGAAGCCAAGCAAAAAGAACTCGAAGCCAAAAAGGTGGAGTTGCAAGGCGTGATCGAAAAAACAGAAGGCGAAGAAAAACGCCTGCACAAGCAAAGTGAAAAACTGCGTGAAGGCATTGAAGCTAGGTTGATCAACGCCTACGACAAAACACGTCGTACCTACCGCAATGGTATTGCAGTGGCTACGGTAGAGCGCAATTCATGCGGTGGCTGCTTCAACAACGTACCACCTCAAGTGCATCTTGAAATCGGCTTGCACAAGCGGGTTATCGCCTGCGAACACTGTGGCCGCATCTTGGTAGATTACAGCATCGTACATCCTGAGTCTTTGCTCGAAGTTGCCTAAGTGATAAAATATTTGTGGAAATAAAAACCCTCGTTGCAGTAGCTGCAGCGAGGGTTTTTTCCTTTTTCAAGGTCATTATCATTTTTTCGTCAGAAATAAATGTTAAATCACTTGACGTTTTCACAAATCTTCGTTCCTTGCAATGTTTTTTTTAATATCCCTGTCTCATGTCTCTCATGGTACACCCGTTTCGGTCTTCCCTTGTATTAATTCTCTTTGCAGCACTACTCTGCAAAAGCTCGTCTTTACGAGCCCAAGACTTTGTTGTTTACGACAATCTTGAACAGTTACAATCGCGCATCAACCGCGCAGGTGACACCACGCTTGTGCTCAACTTTTGGGCCACCTGGTGCAAACCCTGTGTGGAAGAACTGCCCTGTTTTGATGAGCTTCGTGCTTATTACGGTGCTCAAAATGTGCAGATTGTATTAGTCAGTCTTGATTTTAAAAGCCAACTTGAAAAAAAGTTTATCCCTTTTTTGAAGAGCCAGCAGTTAAAGTCAGAAGTCGCGCTAATGGCTGATCAGGACTTGAATACGTGGATACCTTTGATTCATGCCGAGTGGGATGGAGCTATTCCAGCCACACTTGTATTGAAAGGTAAAAAACGCCGTTTCAATCTAGGTAAATTTGAAAACCTTGAAGATTTGGAAGCTTTTGTCCGTCCCCTTGTTACGGATTCTGCTTCCCTGTTCATTGGTAAAAGATTTACATGTGATGACCTAAGCGGCGGCAAAAAATAGAAGTATCCCCATTGTTTCCAAATGTTTGATTTTTTTCGCAACAACCGAGATTAGTCCCGTTTCACGCATCGTTTTACACAGTTTTTAATATTTTATTTTCATGAAAGCCCCCCTCCTCCTTCCGGTGGCACTCGTGGCATATTTACTGCTCACAATAAGTGCTTCAACTCCAATCGGTTACGCTGTTGGCGATATTGCCGAAGATTTTTCCCTCAAGAATGTGAGTGGCGACACTGTCTCACTCTCAGACTACAAGGACGCAAAGGGTATAATCGTCGTCTTTACCTGCAACCACTGTCCTTACGCACAACTCTATGAGCAACGCATCATTGACCTGCATCGGAATTTTGCCCCGCTGGGTTACCCAGTAGTGGCGATCAATCCGAACAGTCCAATTGTTGCACCAGAAGATAGTTTTGAAAAAATGCAGGAACGTGCCAAATCCAAACATTACCCATTTGCTTATCTTTTCGATGAAGCGCAAACGGTATATCCAAAGTTTGGTGCCACCCGTACTCCACATGTATTTTTACTGGACGAAAACCGTGCGGTGCGCTACATTGGAGCCATTGATAATAACGCAGAGGCCCCCAATAGTAGCACCAAGCGCTGGGTGGAAAATGCAGTGAACGCACTCATTAATGGCGAAAACCCAGACCCAATATGTACAAAGTCGGTGGGTTGCACGGTGAAGACGGCTCCTAAGGAATAGGATGTTGCGATAGTCCCAATAATGGTCAACTAAAACGAATGAGGGGTTGGAAAGCAAACGCTTTCCAACCCCTCATTCATTTTAAAACGGCCTTGCTGGCTTCACCGGCACGACATCGTCTGGTGGATTGAACCACCAACGCACAGTGGCTTCTATGGAGCCGTTGTTGTACTTCCGGAGTCGGGTAAGCCCAATGTCGTAAGAAAAGCAAAAGAACAGTTTATCGATGACCTGAAACCCTAAAGCCGCATCAATGCTTTCTCCTGCAAAATTCGTGTCGCCACCAACCCGATAGGTGAGGCCTCCATAAAACTTTTTATAAAGCAAGGCACTCAGATTCATTTCCGCATCAAATGGAGCACCAATAGCATAGCGGAGTAGCACTTGTGGTGTCACTTCAAGATCTTCCGTTGCTTCAAATTTAATTCCGCCCATCGCATTAATATGTTGCACCTCCCGGGAAAGCACTTCGCCAAATTCAGAAAAATCAATGCTATTGCTTACAATACGGGGCAGCGCAATGCCTGCATACCAACGTTCGGTATAGGCATTGTAATACACTCCTGCACCAAAATTTGGCACAAACTTGCTCTTCGGATCCAAAGGAATGCCAGGGTCATTCAGGTCGATGGCGATAATGCGCGCATCTGCCCAGTTCTGGCGAATGTTGCGCATACTTGCTTGCAAACCCACGCCCAAAGTGCCGCGCTTTAATTGAATTCGGTAGGAATAAGCCAAATCGATGGTAAGGTTCGTATTGATCCCGATGGTCTGGCGGGAGATATTGCCGCCAATGCCCACTCGATTATTAAGCAAGGGCTGTGTGTACGATAGCCCCATAACCTTGGGTGCGCCATCTAGCCCCATCCATTGGTTGCGGTAAATAGCCGTCAGTGTGGGCGATACAAAGCTGCCCGCGTAACCCGGGTTGTAGGCCAGTTTGTTGAACATGAACTGGGTATACATCTGCTCTTGCTGCCCAGCAGCAAAAAACGCAAGGGCGAGAAAGGATATGGAAAGGAAAAGTTTTTTCATGATGTTGATTTTTTAGCCGTGACCCATTTAAAAAAGGGTCACGGCTAATCGTGGTTTATCGTTGAATCAACAAAAAGCCCGTTTTGGGTGTATCTCTTTCGTTGAGCCTTACAACAAAATAATAGGTTCCTGCTGGCAATTCTGCTGTGTTGTAGGTTCCGCCCCAGTCATTTCTGTACGGTTTGTCGTGAAAGACCAGATCCCCCCATTGGTTGAAAATGGTGACTTCCAGATTGGCTTCTCCTTCCCCAACCGTACACACGGTTGGAATCGTGAAAACATCGTTGAACCCATCGCCATTAGGAGTTATTATAGTCGGAATAAAACATGCTGGTGCTGCACCTACAGAGAAGGTCACATTAGCAAAACTACAGGCATCAGGGCAATTGGTATTGCAAATACGATAAGTAAGCACATCAGTACCCGTGAAGCCCGAACCCGGACGGAAGATATAAACCCCAGTGCTGGTTTCTGATATGATGCCGTTTAAAGGCGGCATCGTAACCATGATCGTGAAATTACTGGGTAAAACATCATTGGAAAGCACATTAAATTCCGCTGTAGCACCAAAGGGTACGATAATATCATCAGCATTCGCCGTAGGGAATATTTCGTAATATACCTCCATAGTATCCCGAGATCGATCCCCGCAAGCCCCATCATTTGTAGTCCAGCTAAAGATATTCTTACCCGGACTTAAGCCACAAACTTCGGTTGTGTCAAGGCCTGGACTAGAGATGATTCCCCCACCTGAGAGGCTAGTCCATTTTCCAAGTTCAAAACCTGAAATCGGAGAAGCGGTCAATGTTGTACAATCATTGTTGCTACAAATAAATTGATTGGAACCCGCATTTGCTTTAAAACTATAAATATGCACAATTACGGCATCACTATTTTCGCCGCAGCCAATGTTGCCAATTACCCATGTGAAAGCATAGTTTTGACCATATTGAAGGTTTCCGCTAATCGTGGTATTTGGATTATTGGGTTCGTCAATGATGATTCCAAAACCACCTTGACCCTGACTCTGAGTCCAATATCCTTGGGCAGTGGTACCCTGGGTAGCATTTAATCTAATACTGGTCGTCTCACAAGTAAATGTGTCAAATCCTGCAAAAGCTGGCTCCGGGTTTTGAGCGGTAATCACCACGGTATCCCGATCATAATCCATGCAAGCACCATTGGAAAGGCTCCATTGGAAGGTATAAATCGTGTTTGCCTCGCCTTCAAAAGAAGCATTTGGCGCATTGGCATTATCGATCGTAACGGTAGGAGGCGTAGGAATCTGCGCCCATAATCCAGTTACAGTACCTGTTGGTGGAGTAGCCATCAAAAGGATTGGATTACCAACACAGGCGTAGCGATCTATCCCGGCAAAAGCATTGATATTGGCCGGAATGGTGTCGAATTTAACTACGACAGTAATAGAATTTGCTGACCTACAGGCGAGTGGACCAGGGGTAATCGCGAATACCCGGAAGATGTGTGTTCCCGGCCCAAGGGCCAATACATTGGGCAGCCCAAGGCTCAAGCTTGTAGCCGTTGAAGATTGCAAGTCTATACCTGAGGTAGTATCCTCCCAGGTGTACATCATCCCGTTTTGTGGGTTTATGATGTTTAAAAACGCAGATATGGGGCCATCTATACAAATAGCGGGGAGTGGTGTGGCAATTAGTGGGGTATTTGGCGTTTGTACCACTTCCACCGTAAGTGAGGTCTCTGGTGATGAACAGCCATTTTTGGTTACTTTAACCGTGTAGATCCCAGCCATCGTAAGCGTCACGGGCTGACGTTCGGGGTTAGCGTTAGGATCATTGTATCCTGCCGGCCCAGTCCAAGCATAGGTTGCGCCGGGAATTGACGAAGCAAAAAGGTTCAATACGCCCCCTTGACATACCGGCGAATTACTGCTGATCGTTGGCGTAGGAGGAATCGCATTTACCGTCAAGGTTATGGTATTTGACGAGCCTGATTGACAAGTGCCATTGCCGGAAACTGCCTGGACGGTGTATGCCCCACTATGCCAAGCCTGAGCATTTGGATTGGACAAAAAGGCTGTAGTCGTAATCGTATCGCTAAAGCCGCCAGGTCTATTCCAGGTATACGTCGCTCCGGGTGTTGGGTTGCTAATCGTGAGCAGCACATTGATTCCTGCACACACGGGTTGAGTTGGATTGACGAGCAAAACAGGCGTGACGGGTGGTGCTTGAATATTAATCTCCGTAGTGGCTGGCAAGGATGGGCATCCAAAGCCATCTTTAACAATCAGCGTATACTGCCCATTGTATAGGGTACAAACATCCGCAATCACGGGGTTAGGCAAGGTAGAGGTTCCAAAAGCCGCTGGGCCTGTCCATTTGAATGAAAGTGGCAGATTCGGCGAACTCACTGTGGCAGAAAGGATTGCGTCGGTTGTGCCATCACAACAGGCTGGAGCGTTGTTTCCTATAGCTGTGATACTCGGTGGCATTACATTGTTTACCGTTAGAGTGGCTGTATCAGCACATCCAAAGGAGGTTTTTCCAACGATTTGATACGTACCACTTGCGCCGTTAGGAACAGTCAGGTTCTGGAAAAAATGGAGCGAGCCATTCGGGAAAGTCCAGCACCAGGAAAGGGGCACTTCTGAAGAAAAGGAGGCAGACAATTGCAACAATGAATCCTGGCAAATTGGGGAATTAGAACTTGGCGTTACCACTGGAATATCATGCACATTCACACAAATCGGGTCTGATGCGTCCGAATAACAGCCCCCAACAAAAACAATCACAGAATAACATCCTTCATTCTGATTCCCAACGTTAGGAATTTGAAGGATATTGGCGGTGGTGATAATGTCTATCGGCCCAGAAGGGCTAGGAACCGTCCAGAGATATTGTGAAGCATTTAGATTATTGCAAACAAGGGTCACCGTTTGTCCCGCGCAGGCATTTACATTGCCCCCAACACCTGGCCTAGGTGGTTTCATATTGATGTTCACCATTACCGTGTCGGGGTTTGAAAAACATCCATTGCGTTTGGTCACCAGGATGTATTTCCCTTCATGCAGGGTTTTCACTGCATTCGGCGTCACCAAAGGATTTTGGGAAATACTTGTAAAATTGTTTGGCCCTGTCCACAAATAAGTAAGCCCACCTGTTGGAGGCGTTGGAGACTGTAACGAAATGGACTCTCCTTCACATTTTTGTTGTGTTTCTGGTTCTGCGTTCGCTAATGGCGTGGTTTGAACCGTCAGGATGAACGGACTGGATAAAGCGGTAGCACAACCATTGGCAAATACTTTCAAATAGAATGTATAAGTACCAGGTGCAAGGTTTTGAATGGTGAACGTAGTAATGGTAACGGTGGTATCCAAGGCTACTAAGCCTGTTGGAGTGTCCTGAAGCCATTGATAACTTACGTTTATTCCATTGTAAGAGTTTGTCATCAACACTATATTCTGACCTGGACAAAATGAAGTGCCATTCCCAGTTAGTACTGGAGTGTTCGTAAGAATTGCCAAAGACACTACGATGCAAGAAGACGAGGTGCAACCCGTTGCGCCCGTGATCGTCACACAATAAGTGCCATTGTGGATACCCATAGCATTAGGCGTCACAATAGGATTTTGATCTGTACTCGAATAGCCTCCAGGGCCTGCCCATTGAAAAGTGAATGTATTAGGCGCAGCAACAGCCGGAGTACAAAAAAGCTGCAATATTCCACCTTCGCAAACCGGAACGTAACTCAGATCGGGTTTTTTATTCTCGACTCGAACAATCGTTACACAATTGGCAACATTGCCTGAGGTATCTCTTACTGTGAGGGTCACATTAAAATTGCTGCCCGCCTGATTACAATTGAACATATTGGGCGAGAGACCAAAAAGCAGATTTGCGGTAGGCGTACAATTGTCTGAGCTTCCATTGTTTATCTCTGTAGGGATCAGAGTGTAAAACGGAAGCCCAGCGGGATTAACAAAGATGGTTAAAGTAGGCTGGCATAAAGCTTTTGGCTTCACGGTATCTCGTACCGTAACGGCAAATGTGGTCATACCTGTCAGCCCGGCATTGTCGGTGGTCGTATACATTACCGTGTAATTTCCGGGCGAAAGCGTGTCTTTGGTGGTAGTGCCCGTGATTGCCCCTGATGAAACGACCTGATTCGTAGCGTTTTTGATAGCATAATTAATCACGGCATAGCTATATTCTAAAACGACTTGAATTTGGCTGATCCCATCAGTCCCATTGGGCAAAAGTGGCGCGCAATTGCTTACAAAATTGGAGAAATTGATGATGTCTCGATTTGATTCGAGGTAGAAAAAAGTGTTTCCCAAGGCTCCGCCCATGGATGCCCAGTTATTAATCTGCAAAGCCGTGACGGGAATGTTTGTATCAAAAAACGTAGCACATTCGCCCAGCATCGTTCCCTGCCCTGTCGACCCCAATAAAGCCCCGACCTCATCATACACATTGAAAAACTCGCCCAATTGCACATTATCGCCCTTGTGTCTAATTTTAAGTATGCCCGTTCCCACAGCATTCGGGACTATTCCGGTCAAAGCCGGAGAAATGTCAGCTGCCACAATCCCCACATTTGGATCATTCTCAAATTGAAGCGGCAGCACGGCTGAGGCAAGACTTAAACCGGCTGACATGGCACAATTCTCCGTGATTGCAGGAAAAGGCAACAGGATGACGCTTTCGCAGTTGTTTTGTCCGGTAAAGGCCACGATATTGGCCAGTGTAGCAATGTTGGGGCTTTGCGTGTCATTCACCGTGATTTGAACCGATGAAGTAGCGGAATTGCCTGAACAATCCGTGGCAGTGTAGATCACGGTATGCGTTCCCGCATTTAAAAAAGTCGGCCCTGAAGGAGGAAAATTTTGGGAGGTTCCACCATCCAGGGTATAAGTCAGCGCAATTGGAACATCAGAACTTGAGTAGGTATACACCAGGCGAGCGGTCACATTACCCCCAGGACAAACAGGATTGATTGCCAAAGACCCGGTACCATTAGGAACCACATTGAAATTAGCCACCCCATCACTAAGCCATGCGTTCAATTGATTGGGCGTCAAAGGGAAAACGGTCGTTTTATCTCCGCACTGAGAATTGGTATTTGCAGTACCTAGAAGGACATTATTTTCATCAAAGACATTAAAAAACTCCGTTGGACCCTCTGCGTCAGCCTTTTCAATGATAATCCTCAACTCGGTAACCGGACCAGCAATTGCGGGTTGGAACGGCAACCCATTGGGCGAAAACAATTGGAATGCCATACTCGCCACAGGCGTATTGAACGGGGAACCTGGCCCCGCTTGAACCAAGGGTTTTACAGCAGAAATCACCGCTCCACTGAATTGGTCGCTACAAACGTCCGTCACCGAAATTGGCGCTGGAATTATCAAATCCGCACCACAGTCTCCCATATCATTGGCAAACATCATGGCTGGCGGTGGCACAATGGCAGGTGGGGTAGTATCCTCAATTTGAATGAGTTGGGTATACGTCCGACTGTTACCGCAGTTGTCGGTAGCTGTCCATGATCGTTTCACGATGTACTCACTCCAGTGCGCGCAGGTCGTTGTGTCAGGGTTTCTGATTTCGGTTTCCACGAGGTTCACCGTTACCGAATTGTCGCAATTGTCCATTGCGTTGAACAAACTGGTTTCAGGTGAGGTCGGGATTGCATCACATTCCACCGTAATATTAGGCGGTATGTTCATTAGCACAGGTGGCACCGTATCGATGACCCGCACGATCTGGTTAAATGTCGTGGTATTGCCGCATACATCGCTTGCAACCCAATGCACCCTAATTGTATATTGATCCGTACACCCCCCGGGAGTAGGCGTTTGCCCGGTACTCGTTGGTGGCGCAGTAAGCCCACTACATGCATCTGTGGCATTGGGGACAGGTGCCGGGAAAGGCAAGAGCGCGCTGCACAGGGCTGTGGTATCCAAAACCCCACCTGGCACCGGCCCGAGATTGTCGATGACTGAAATGGTTTGGGAAGCGGTTCGGGTATTGCCACATTGATCTGAGGCCGTGAAGGTGCGTACAATATTGTAACTGTAATGACCGCAAACCGCAGGATCAGGATTTTGAAAAGAATTGGTTGTTGTGGTAATACTCACCACCGGGCTGCATCCGTCGGTCGCCACAATATTCAAGCCCATAACCGGGACAGGAGGCAGCACAAACGTATCGCAGCGGAAGGTTCTATTTGCTGGAATGAGGGTAAAAACAGGGCGGGTAGTATCACTCACAAAGATATTTTGTGTAGCGGAGGCCGAGTTTCCACAATCATCAGTAGCGGTCCAAGTGGTCAGCACTGTATACGAACCTGCGCAAAGGCTGTCTTTGTAAACCCTTGAAAATATGACATTTATGTTCGCGTCGCAATTATCGGTGACTATAGCGGCGGGGACTGTTGGCAGTGGATTGGGGCAGTAAACTGTGATATTCGGCTGCAAGCCCGAAAACACGGGGGCCTGTGTATCAATAATGCTCCAACGCAACGTAATGGTGCTGCTATTGCCACAATCATCCGTAGCCCGGAACGTCACATTGGTAAACCAACTGCAATTATTTGCCTGAACGGTCGGATATGGGCCTGTATTGAAATTGCCACTTCCTACCTGACCGGTCGAATTGACAAAGGAGAAATTCGTCCAGGTAAAATTGGAGCAATCTTCTATCACGGTGGCGTTTCCATAGACATTTATCCAATTCTGAAGGGCGGTTTGATCGTTCGCAGCACCACATTGTTCCGTGGCATTTGTGCCGGTTATTACTGGCGGCAAAGTGTCTATCGCGCCAAAATCGGCATTGCCCATAAAAGTCTCATTCCCGCAGGCATCTTTCACAAAAAAGTCTACAGAAATGAGTCCGTGAACTTTATTGTAACTTTGGCTACCCACATTTTGAGTACTGCAACCGCCTGCAAACGAGGCCAAAAATGAAGCGACCACCTGTGCGGAGTCGCGGGTAACTCCACCAATTTTCATCGTGAAAGTCAAAGGAAAAGAACAAGAATCAAAGGCCTGGGAATAGGCCTTTTTATTGATCCATTCCCGGATTTTTAGCAGTTCGTTATCGCTTTGGGAGCAGTACGCTACGGTATCTTTTGGCGGCTTAACCACCAATGGGCCTTTCGTGTCGGAAGTGGAGAAGGTTACAAATACATTTTGCTGAAACTGGCAGTTATCCACCGCCTTGAATCGTACGGTGAGTGGCACTTTGCAGCCCGCAGGGAAAACGGCTGGTGCATTATTGGTCAGCGACGCCACACCAGATGCATCTGTGGCGGCGAAGGTGGCAATTTGGGTAGCCAGCCAAATGGGGTAAGCGGTAGATAATTGTTCGCAACGCGCTGAGCCGTTTAATGGATAGCCCGTAATCTGGGGCGGCAGCGAATCTTTATAAACAATGATGGTTTGGGTAAAAGTTGCCGTGTTGTTGTTGGCATCCGTGGCCATCCAGGTACGGGTAATGATGCCACTTTGACAGATAGCCGGTCCGGCTGTTCCGCTAAAGGTTTGATTCGTTACCGGCGTGCAATTGTCGGTTACTGGAAGGGCGGTCTGTACGGGGACTTGCGCAATGGAGCTAAATTCAAGCGTATCAAAAACACCCGTTAAATTGAAGGTTGGTGGGGAATTGTCTACAAAATTGATGAAATACTCATAGGTAAAGGAACGCCCAGCATCGTCTTTCACAAACCAATAAACGTGGGCTGTAGTTCCAGAAGTAAATAAGTCATTGTACTGAAACATGGATGCTACGGGATCGAACATCGACATGGTGATGGTGGCACCAACAGTGGAAGACACCACAGGGTTTGGTACATTGCCCTGCAACATGGAGCTACAGGTCGGGCCAACTGAAAGCGTGGTAGGCCCGGTGTAACTGAAATTGAAAAAAGAAGGTTGGGCTCTGAGCCATACGTTGGGCAGAAAGAAGAGCAATAGGCCCACACAGAAGGGCATTGCCCGCAAAATTTTGCGTAATCGGTTTATCATACGGACGGGTTGGGTATGGGTATAAAGTTAAAGGCTTCAAGTTGCCATTAGAAACTTACGGCTCTGAAAGCTTCTTATCTGGCACATTTTCATCTAAAAACGTATTGATATGATCCGTTTTTACATCTCGAATGATCTCGCCAAAAGCGTTGATATGTAGGCTCACCTGCTTCAAGTCCTTTTGCGCTGGTGCAGGTTTTGGAGGGGTTTTAGTCGGTTTTGATTTGCTCATAAATTAGTATAACTTGAATTCAACGTTTCAGAAAAGCCTTCAGCCGCGCCACTGTTTCTTCCTGTCCAAGCACTACCATAGTTTCAAACACCGCTGGTCCTTTCATGGTACCAACCAAGGCAATGCGCAACAAAGGCAAAATATCACCAGGTTTCACGCCTTTTTCCTGAATGAAAGTTTTCACAGCTTCTTCCAATTCCAGTGCTTTAAAGAGATCAAAAGTAGCCACTTTTTCTATTAATTCAGCAAAAACTGCTGCTATGTCGCCATTCCAACGCTTTTGCAAGGTCTCTTCATCATATTCCCGAACGGGTTCAAAGAGGTAGTACCCTGTTTCGACAATTTCAGTCAAAAACGTCACGCGTTCTTTCATCAAAGAAACAGCTTTCTCCAAATAAGCCTCAGAAACCTGATACCCTTTTGCCTCAGCAAGTGGCCGAACCAGGGCTGCTAAGGCCGCATTATCCATTGCATGGATATATTTTTGGTTAAACGACTTTGCTTTTTCATAGTCGAATCGCGCCCCACTCTTTCCGATATGCTCAATAGAAAATAATTGAATCAATTCTTCCATGGAGAACACATCCTGATCGCCTCCCGGATGCCAGCCTAATAATGCGAGGAAATTGACCACTGCTGCTGGCAAAAACCCTGCTTCGCGGAAACCACCAAAGCTTTCTTCCGCAGTTTCGCCCTTCCAGCCCAGTGGAAATACCGGAATGCCAAATTTGGCCCCATCGCGTTTGCTCAATTTCCCATTGCCTACCGGTTTCATAATCAAGGGCAAATGCGAAAAAAGCGGCATTGTAGCTTGCCAGCCAAAACCCTCATAAAGCAACACATGATGTGCCGTACTGGGCAACCATTCTTCCCCCCGAATCACGTGTGTGATTCGCATTAGGTGGTCGTCCACGATGTTTGCTAAATGGTAAGTCGGCATCCCATCCGCCTTCAAGAGTACCTTATCGTCTAATTCGCTGCTCTCAAATACCACATCCCCACGGATCAGATCGTTGATGTGGATACTACGCCCTGGTTCAACTTTCAAGCGAATAACGAAATTTTCGCCCGCTTCAATGCGGCGTTTTGACTCCGCAACACCCAAAGTCAGGCTGTTGGACAAAGCAGTGCGCGTCAAATGATTGTAGGTAAAATGCTCGGCTGCCTGACGCTGTACATCCAATGCTTCCGGCGTGTCGAATGCGTAATATGCATGGCCCAGTTGCACAAGTTCGTGCGCATGTTTCTGGTAAATTTCCTTGCGGTCGCTTTGACGGTACGGGCCGTCAGGACCACCAAAACCCACGCCTTCATCCGGAAGCAAGCCTACCCATCGAAGGGCTTCAATGATGTAATCTTCCGCTCCTGGCACATAACGGCCCTGATCTGTATCCTCGATACGAAGAATAAATGTTCCGCCCTTTTGCCGGGCAAAAAGGTAGTTGTACAAAGCCGTACGCACACCGCCGATGTGCAGTGCGCCAGTGGGAGAAGGAGCAAATCTTACGCGAACCACAGAAAGTTGATTTGAAAGTTTGACTATTCGGTGGTTTGGAGGGGTTAGACTTGACAAAAAACGCGGCGATCGAATAATGTCGAGCCGTCGCGCATTGTGAACAAGCGGCAAAAATAACGGTTTTCTGGTAGGTCTGATGAGGAGTTGTCAACTTGTCGGATTCTGGCACAATAGAAGCATGAAATTTTCATAAAAAAAACGGCACCGCACCCCAACCTTTTGATCCCCATTTGCTGTCTTGCAGAAACTACGTTTCGCAAAATGTCAATCCTCAACCAAAACTGCCCCAAAATCCGGAACAACGTAGGTTTGTGAACGCCCTATACTGACACCCGTAAAATATTATGTACCTTTCTAAAACACCTCGACTCCTACAAAATTTACTAACCAATTATACCTGGCATATTCCTACATCGGAAAAAGTGATTTTTCTTACCTTCGATGACGGACCAATTCCTGAAGCGACCCCATGGGTTTTAGAAACCCTCGGCGCGTTTGGAGCCAAAGCCACGTTTTTTTGTGTTGGCGATAATGTGCAGAAGCACCCTGCTATTTTTCAGCAAATTTTAGCTGAGGGCCATGCCGTCGGAAACCATACTTTCAACCACCTAAAAGGTTGGAAAACAAACACTTCAGACTATCTGGAGAATGTAGAGCGCTGCGCAGAAATGGTCGCTAGTCCCTTATTCCGCCCACCTTACGGCACCTTGAAACCTTCGCAGACCCGCTTATTGAAATCTCAATATCGCATTGTGATGTGGGACGTGTTGAGCGGGGATTTTGACCCAAATATTTCTCCCGAGCAATGTTTGCAAAACGTGTTGGACAACATTCAGCCGGGCTCAATTGTACTATTCCATGACAGCTTGAAAGCAGAAACCCGAATGCGTTTTGCCTTGCCGAAAGTGTTGGAGAAGCTAAAAAGTGAGGGTTGGAAATTTGAGAAAGTGTCGAGTTCAAATTGAAGGTTTTTTCGAGCTGTGTATTGTAATATGAGCATTAAGACTGTACTTTTGCCTTGAAAGATGATAACTGCAATTCCATATCCTGTTCAAAAAAGCACTGACACGCTGTCTTTGGTGCAATCACTGAGTGAGCCTAGGTTGGGGGATTATTCCGACTCAAGCATTTGAACCAAGTTTCGGATTACGATTTCCTTTCTGCTCCATAAAATAAAATGATCCCCATCCCGCAGGATATCCAGCTTCAAATTTGGACAGTTTATCAGCATTTTTTGGGCAAAATCGGCATTTCCCACTGGCACGAGTTGATCGTTGATGGCATGGATGATGGTCACTGGACAGGTGATCTTTGGCCATAACGGCAGCATTTTTTCCAACTCTTTTTCCAAGGGAATTATCTCGGCATTACTTGTCCACAATGCTTTTGGTATAAGCCATTTAACTGGCGGAACATCTATCACCGTTTGCCACCAAGGGTGCTCTTCTTGTCTCGGGTCAACAGAACCTGCCACGATGACCAAGCCTGCTGTTTGTGCTGGATAATCCATGGCAAAGCGGACAATTACCGGTCCTCCTAAAGAATGCCCCACCAAGATTATTTTTTGACCTGGAGCGAGTTGCTTGGCTATAGCATGCACCGAGGCTGCTTGCGCTTCGAGCGAAGGTTCGGGTTTCCCAAAGCCTGTTGTGTAGCCAAATCCTGGGCGATCATAAGTTACCAACCGAGCCTTCCGGGTCAGTATTGTGTCTGCCAGGTAATCAATAAATGCATCTGAAGCCCCTGGAGAGCCATGCGACATTACCACAAGCGGCAACGAGTCGGCGGCATTTATAGTCACCACATGAATATTCCGGCCATTTTCGGTTTTAACATCCAAAAAATGAGGGGAAAGGGGCTGGCCTTTTTTCTGCAATTTTTTTATCCAATCGGCATCTGAAGTGCGCATGGCAAAGCAGCCGAACTGTACAGCAATAGTCCATGCCAAGAGGAGGACAAGTAGGCCATAAACCATTTTGCGTAAGCATTTTCGCATACAAGATTGCCTTTTTATCCGCTAAAGAAAGAGAACGTACCGCGCACCTCAATGGCATGCTGTACGTTCTCACGATTTCTTAATGTAATAAGCTTGACTAAAGTTTCCCTAAAGTCTCTTTCACAAAACCCGTCAGGGCCTCCCCACGAAGCATCCCTTGTTGCAGCAGCGCAAGATGAAGCAAGTATTTTGAAAAGCCTATCTGCGCTGCCTCTTCCGTGATTTTCAAGAGTTTATTCACAATCAGCGGGTGGTTTGAGTTCACGACCGCATTGTAGGAATCCGGCATATCGCCCAGCCCGGCCATGCCATGCATGGATTGCATTTCTTTCATTCGACGCATAAACTCAGGTTTCACGATTTGCACAGGTTGTTCGTCTGGCGAGAGCGGAGATAGTTCTATAGACGCACCAACTTGCCCGCTAAGGGCTTTTTCAAAAATTGATTTTACATTGGTTTGTTCCGCTTCGGAAAGGACTGATTCGCGATTTTCGTCCTTTTGCACGAGGTTGTCGGCGGTATTAGAATCGACGCGCACGAAGACCAGGCCTAATTCAGAACGGTATTCCAACTGCTGCATCCAATGGTTGTCTAGCACGGTGTCGAGGCGAAGTACATCATAACCACGAGCTTCTGCGGCTACGATTTGGGCATGGTGTCCTTCTACGTCATTGGTGTAAATAACCACGGTTTTCCCATGTTTATCGGTCTGATTTTCTTTGATTTTCTCCTTGTATTCGCTCAAAAGTGAAAACTCGCCTTTCGTATTTTCTACTAAGGAAAAATTGTTAGCGCGGTCTTCAAATTTCTTGTCTGAAACGACTCCGTATTTTACAAAAACACCTAAATCTCGCCATTTTTGTTCAAATCCAGGGCGATCCGCCTTGAAAAGGTCGTGAAGTTTGTCGGCTACTTTTTTGGTGATGTGCTCGCTGATTTTCTTCACATTACCATCTGCCTGAAGATAAGAGCGCGATACGTTAAGTGGAATATCTGGCGAATCAATAACGCCGTGCAATAATTGCAGCCATTCTGGTACAATGTCTCGCACATCATCCGTAACAAAGACCTGGTTGGAATAAAGGTGGATTTTGTTGCGATTGAGTTCCATGGCATTGCTTCCGATTTTTGGAAAAAACAACACCCCCGTAAGGTTAAACGGGAAATCGATGTTCAAATGAATCCAGAAC
>Ga0209181_10006064_pt1 | contig 17107 bp, 11 predicted proteins | sample MAT05_FD_187208 | JGI IMG/M metagenome (GOLD analysis project Ga0209181, IMG submission 187208) | Freshwater microbial communities from Lake Fryxell liftoff mats and glacier meltwater in Antarctica - MAT-05 (SPAdes) (version 2) | ecosystem: Environmental > Aquatic > Freshwater > Ice > Liftoff...
CTTCCTGAATCCCGCCAACCGCACGTTGGATCGACTGCCCGCACCGCTGCGCGCCTTGCTCGATGCCGAACTGGCGGCAGGAAACGCGATCGCCGATGCGGATTGCGGATTCCCGGCGCCACCCGCCGGGCTTTGTGTAAAGCTGACCCAACATGTCACGACCCGGCCGCGCGAATCCACTGCGGACGTGGCCTTCTACGATCGCAACGGATCGACCTATTCGGGCGAATTTCACGACGCGAAACGGTTCTTCTTCATCATCGAACCTCCCCATCCGCAACCTCCCGAACCCGAATATCCGGCACCGCAGATTCCCGCGGTGTCGACAAAACCGAAATCCAAAGCGAAAACGTCGCGCACCCCCGACCCTGCCGACAGAAAGAGGGTGGCCAACGAACCCACGATCGCCCGCGCCGCCAGCCCGCAATCGCCCACCGTCTCGCCAGCGAAAACTCCGGCCCCCATGCCCGCGGTTTCGGAAACGCCGTTGGCCCGTTTCGAACGCAGTCTGGCGCTCGACTACGAAAAGTGGCACGACGGCATCGGATACGATCTCGCTGCCCTGCGCGCAGCCGGGTCCGACGAACGTCTCGCCATCGAGCGGCTCCTTCTCGGACTGGGCTTACGCGGCTGGCGAGAGGTCGAAGCCTTCGCGGTCCTCGATACCCGGCCGGCGCGAGATGCACTGCAAGAGGCGCTGGAGTCGGGCAATGCCGAGGTGCGCGCGGCCGTCATGGACCATGCCCCTGACTTGGTGTCCGGAGCGCAACGCCGCAACTCCCTCGTGGCCGCGCTGGAATCCGGGGTTTTTTATGCGGGTTTGCGTGAAACGCTCGAACAGGTCGAAACCTATCACCCGCCCGAAATCGTCGACGCTCTCCTGCGCGGCGCGCTCACTCGCGACGGAGACGCGGCGGGCCATTTCGCGGCGATGCTCTTTTTCATCCACGGACAATCCGATGAAGTCTTCGACATGAACCAGCGGCCGTTCTTTCTCCGATTCGACACCGCGGATCGGGCCGAGCGGGCCACTGTCTTTGCCGAACTCTGCACTCGGATCGGCGTGAATGCGGAACGTTACCTCACCGCGCCCGCTCGCTGAGCGTCAGGACTCGTTCATTTTCTCGAGCGCCATCGCCGCCGCGGTGGTGCGGTTTTCGACCCCCAATTTGAGGAAGATGCTCTCGAGGTGTTTCTTGATCGTCGTCAGCTGGACGCCGAGCAGGACGCAAAGCTCCGGATTCGTTTTGCCTTGGGCCAACCAAAAAAGCACCTCGGCCTCGCGCTCCGTCAAACCGAGCGGGATCAGCAGACCAGGCGAAGGCTCCACCCGGGGACGACGGGCAGTGGCCAGCTGGCCCTTACGTTTCATCCGTGAGGCGATCGCGGCCAGCAGGTCGTCGACCTCCACCGGCTTTACCAAGTAATCGTCCGCCCCGAGATTCATGCCCGAACGCACATCGCCCGCGCCGCCCCGGGCGGTCAGAAAAACGAAGGGAATTGTCGCCGTCGCCGGATCCGCCCGCAGCGCGTTCAAGACCCCGTGGCCGTCCATCTCCGGCATCGAAATGTCGCACAGGACGAAATCCGGGCGTTTCTCCACGGCCAATGCGACACCCTCGCGTCCGTTTCGCGCTTCCAGCGCCTCGAAGCCCTCCATCCGAAGAATCGTGGCGAGGTTGGCACGCATGCGCGGCTCGTCTTCGATCACCAGGATGCGGGTTTTTGAGCTCATCGGGGAAACGCGGGAATGACGCGGTGAGGAACGGTGGGCGTGTGCGGCAGGCTCACCGTCACTTCCGTGCCCTGCCCTTCTTCACTTTGCAAGGAAAGCGTACCGCCATGCAGGTCGACACACCGTTTGACGACCACCAGTCCCAACCCGGTTCCGGAAATCGCACCCACGTTGGAACCCCGGCGAAACATGTCGAAAAGACGAGGCCGATCCTTGAGGGGAACGCCAATCCCCCGGTCGCGCACCACGAAGGTGAGCGCCGCCTCGTCGTTGCGAACCTCGATCCACACCGGTTGGGCAGGCGGAGAATACTTGAGCGCGTTGGAAAGAAGGTTCGCCAGGATGTGACGCAGCAGTTTTTCGTCGACTTGAACGGTCCCGGACACGGAGCCAAGGTCGACGCGCACGTCCCGCTCCGGACCGAACGTCGTCACCACCTCATGAACGATTTCGCGGACGACCTTGCCGCACTCCAGCGGCTGCAGCTCGAGGGGAATCGTCCCCGACTCCGTCTGCCCCAGAAAAAGAATTTCCTCCATCAGGTCGGCGAGGCGGCGCGCGCTTGACCGGATGCCGGCGAGTTGGACTTTGCGTTCGTCCGCTTCCATCCGGTCATGGTAACGCTCGAGAATCTGCGCCGCGGAGACGATGATCCCCAGCGGCGTGCGATACTCGTGCGTGACCATGTGCAGGAAATCCGCCTTGAGCCGGCCCAACTCGCGCTCGCGCTCCAAGGCCTTTATCATTTCGTCTTCAGCCGCCTTTTGGTCGGTCACATCGAGGGTGGACGACGCGACCCTCACGCGACCGCTGTCGGGATCCGTCGCGGTTTCGGTGTGGACGCGTAGCCAGCGCACCTCCCCGGAAGGCATGATCACGCGATAATCGAACGGCGGAATTTCCACGCCCGTGTCCGCGCGCTGCAACGCGGTCAGCATATGTTCGCGATCGTCCACATGCACGCGGGCCAGCACGGCGTCGCGGCTCGGCGTGGGATCGGCACTCGAAAAACCGTGCAGCTTCAGCATTTGTTCCGACCACACACGATGCGTGCCGCCGACGAAACGTTCCGCGTCCCCCACCTTCGCCAACCGCTGCGCACGCTCCAGCCGTCCGCGGGTGCGCTCGAGATGCGAGACGGTCGAAGCCAATTCGTCCATCCGCCGCTGTTCTGCCTCCTGAGCCTCCTTCAGGTCGGTGATATCGAGATAGATCGACATGATCCGGTCGACATCGCCCCCCTCGTGCTGCGCGACATTGCGAAGCCAGCGCACGCGCCCGTCGGGCAGCAAAAGTCGAAACTCGAGGAGACCGGCCAACTCGCCGGTCGCATAGCTTCGGTCGAAAATCGTGCGAACCCGCGTCTGGTCGAGGGGATGGACGCGCCCGAGCATTGCCTCCAGGGGTGGCGGCTTGTTCGCGAACGGAAACGCGAAGAGTGCGAACATTTCCGGAGACCACACTCGCATCCCGAGGCGTCGGTCGATGTCCACAAAGCCCATCCGGGCGACCGCCTGCGCACGCGCCAGACGCTGCGTGGTTCGCCCCAGGGCCAGGGCGATTTCCTTTTGTTGGGTAATATCTTGAACCGTCGAGTAAAGCCTCGCTTTGCCCGTCGCCGGATCCCGGAAAATCTGCGCCACGCTCCGGATCCAGCGAACGGCGCCGCCGGGCAGCACCGAACGATAGTCGAACGGCTCCCAAACCTTTCCTCCAAAACCGTCGCGAAGGACCCGGCCGAAGCGTTCGCGATCCTCCAAGTGCACGCGTTCCAGGACCACGTCGAACGGCGGAGTCCCGGACGCTTCGTCGAAGCCGAGAATGCGAAACACTTCGGAGGACCAAGATCGCTGGCCCGTCTCCAAATCGATCTCGACATTACCCAGATGCGCGGTCGCTTGCGCGCGATTGAGCGCGGTCACCGCCTGGGAGAGCTCGGCGGTGCGAATTTCCACCTGCCGTTCGAGCTCTTCATGCGCCTGCCGCAGGCCGTGCTCGCTGCTGCGGCGGTCGGTGATGTCGCGTAGATACGCCGCAAACGCCGGCTCCCCCTCCACCGGGAGGCGGACCACGGTCAGCTCGCAGGGAAAACCCGTTCCGTCCGCCCGCATCGCACGCGCGTGGAGCCGTTCGCCCAGCACCGTGGCGTCTCCGGTAAACAGATACCGCTCCATCTCCGTCAGATGGATCGAGCGATAAGTCGGCGGAAAAACGAGTTCGGCGAGCGGTTGGCCGACCGCAAACTTCGCGCTGTAACCGAACGTGCGCTCCGCCGCCGGGTTGAACCCGAGAATCCGCCCGGCCCGGTCGAACGTGACGATCGCTTCGAGCGAGGCATCGACGATCGCGGCGTAAAGCGAGGAAAGCCTCACCCTCCCGGATGCGGCCGTCTCGGCTGGCGGGGAGGGAGCGGCACCGGGCATAAGCGTCTAATGAGTCGGCGGAACGGCGGCCAAATCGCGAGGGCTACGGTTTAACCTCGTGGGCGGCAGGCACACGTTTTTGCATCAGGACCTTGTCGACGCGATGGCGGTCCATGTCGACGACCTCGATCTTCCATCCGTCGAGCTCGAACCACTCGCCGCTCTGAGGAATATGCCCGAGCCGATCCATCACCAGCCCGCCGAGCGTTTCGAACCTGTCGCCTTCGTCGTCCCGCAACGAGACCAATGCGAACCGTCGGCGGACCTCGTCGATGTGCATCGCGCCGTCGGCCAGCCAGGATCCGTCCTCGCGCTGGATCGCCTCCGGCTCCTTGCGGTCGCCGGGCTCGGGAAGATCGCCCACGATCGCTTCCATCACGTCGATCAACGTCACAATCCCTTGGATACTCCCGAACTCGTCGGTGACGAGCGCCAGGTGCTTGCCGGTCTTGCGAAAGGAATCCAGCAGCTGCACCGCGGTGATCGAATCGGGAACGAAGAGCGGTTTGACGAGGTGATTGCGCAGGTGGTTCGGCACGCCGATCGCGGCGTTCGCCCAAAGCGCCTTCACCGAGACCATGCCGATCACGTGGTCGCGGGTGCCTTCGAAAACGGGAAAGTGCGAGTGACCGCTGGCGACGATTTTGCGCCAGTTGACCTCGACGGCGTCGTTGACGTTCAACCAGACGATCTTGCTGCGCCGCGTCATGATCTCGGTGACCGGCCGCTCGTCCAAGCGCAACACGCCCTCCACCATCGCCTGTTCGCCCTTGTGGAAAACGCCGGCGGTCGTGCCCTGTTGCAAAAGATGCGAAACCTCCTCCTCGGAAGGAGGCGCCTCGACATCCTTACCCAGGCCGAGTGCCTTTAAGACCACATTGCTCGAGACGGTCAAAAACCAGACGAACGGCGCGGCGACGCGATCGAGCCAGATCATCGGTTTGGCGACGAGCATCGCCCGGCCCTCGGGATTATTCAGACCGATCCGCTTAGGAACCAACTCGCCGATAACGAGCGAGAAATAGGTGATCGCGCCCACCACGACGAACACGGCGATCGCCTTGCTGTAAGCGGCGATCGGGGGGATTTCCGCAAGGAACACGGCCAGCTTCTCCGAAAGACTCGCGCCACCGAACGTGCCCGCCAAAATACCGATCAGCGTTATCCCAATCTGCACCGTGGAGAGGAAACGGGTCGGTGCTTGTGCCAGCGTGAGCGCCGCCGCGGCCTGGCCCGATCCTTCATCCGCGAGCTTCTTGAGTCGCGCCTGACGCGAGGAGACCACCGCGATCTCGGCCATGGCGAACACCCCGTTCGCCAGCAGGAGGAACAGGATGATGAGGATTTCGGTAAGAATTGAGTTCACGAGTAGCGGCCGGCGCGAAAGCGCAAACGGCAGCATGTACGCCTCAACGACTAAAGGGCCACGTCGGGAGAGTCAATCAGTGGGAACGAACGGGACGTGGTTACGCCTTTCGATTGCGTAAATCATAAACAACTCAAATCCATCAATTTAAAAATCGGATAGTCCTCAATCTCCTGCACCCGCGCATGCAAAATATTGAAGCCAAACCGCCCCCGTCCTCCGCCCGATCCCTTGGAGGGCCACGGTCCCTCGTGGCCGAAACCGTCGCCTACCCCTCGCTCTAGATGCTCATAATGATTCCTCTCAATCGCCATAACCAACACCCGCGCCGTAAACGCGTTAGGAGTCCGGCCTTTAGGCCGTCCGAAATCGGATCGCAATTTCCCCGACGGCCTGAAGGCCGGACTCCAAACTCCGCCGTCCGAGCTTCCGCCGGGTTGCGGGACTGCCTCCGAAGCGAATTGGCCGAAGGACCAGAACCGCGCGGATTGTTTTCTTTCACAATCGCGCGCGGTGGCAGCGCCGCGCCGATCGCTTAAAGCGACTTCAAATACGCCACCAAGTCGGCGACGCCTTGAGCGGACAAACCCAACTGGTTCGCACTCAGCATCAGCGAGCGCCCCAAGCGCTTTTGGTTCTTGATGCGATCCGCGGGAATCAACTGGGTGAGCCCACCCATCGATTGCACCACAGTGGGATCGCCGGACGAGAGCTGGAGGCCGTGGACGACGGTGCCGTCCTTGAGGTTGAACTCAACGCCGTCGTAACCATGGGCAATATCCGCGGAGGGAGCGAGAATCGCTTCGATCAGCACGGACGTCGTCTGCCGCTGCGCCCAACCCGTCAAATTGGGAGCGTAGTCAACGCCTTGGGTACCCAACTTGTGACACAGGAAACAGGACGCGACCAGAGCGGAACCCGCCGTTGGATCCCCCTTGAGCGCCGCGATCGCCGCGACGTCCGGGAGAGACGAGGGGCCGGGTTCCGGAACAAGGCTGGCGCTCACCGTCACCTTAGCCGGATCGTAAAGCCCGCGCTCCTTGAGCATCGCATCGATGCCGAACTCGCTCCAACGCAGTTTCCGGTAGTTGAGTACCCACCACAGTGCCTGCTGCTGAACGCGGCCCGAGCCTTTTTCCGCCAGATCGACCAAGGCTTCCGCTGCAGCCTTGGTCGGAATGAATCCGAGTGCCGTCACCGAAGCGAGGCGGGCCGCTTCCGATAGCGAAGCCGCATGCGCCCGTGCCGAAAACTGCGGAACGGCGTCTTTCGGCGTCAACCGCCAGACGAGGTCGAAATAGGTCGAAGGCCAGGTCGTCGCGTCCTTGCCCGGCGCCTTCGCGGCCAAGGCGGCATAAACCTGCGCCTCTTTTCCGGAACATCCCGTGCCCCACGCTTCCAGATAAGTACGATCGCTTCCGTCGTAGCTCTGTGCGAGGGTCAGGAGAATGTCCCTGGACTGGGCAAAGGGAATGTCGCGCATCGCCAAGGCCACTTCGCGGCGAACCACCGGCGAACTATCCGTCGAGAGGGAGCGTGCATATTGCATCCCTTGCGCACTTGTGCGGAGTGAACGGAAAGCCGCGGCGCGATAACGCGCATCGGGGTGTTTCATGACCGCCTCGACCCGTGCGACACCCTTCGGACCGAGCTGCGCGAGGAGCGCGATCGCGCGCGCGGCGATGTAGGGATTTTCGTCATCGAGGAGCTTGGCCACCTGCTCGACCGACGCCTCGCCCGCCGCCCGCAAAGGGACGAAACCGAGCGCGCGGACATTGACCGCCGGGCTGCGCAACGCCGCAATCTGACCGGCGACCGTCTTGAGGTCGAAGGTGGGCACCTTCGGTTTGAATCCACGCGGGGCAATCCGGTAGATCGCGCCACTCTGCGAGTCATCCTTGTCCTGGTGTCCGCCGACCCGGGCATCGAACCAGTCGGACACATAAATCGCTCCATCGGGACCCACCGCGACGTCGGACGGACGAAAAAATGTCTTCAGCTCGTCCGTGGTGACACCGCGAAGGCTGTCGATGCCCGCCAATTTCTGCTCGCGGTTGCTCGTCAGGAAATTGAAACGCTCGAGTTTATATCCGGCACCGTCTGCCTGGGGAAGGTAACCGAAAACCACGTTGCGAGCCGCTTCTCCGCTCAACAATGCCCCGCGCCACTTTGCACCCAACGCGTCGCCTTCGTAGAACACGATCCCGGTCGGTGCGCCCGCGCCATAAACATCGCCGGACGGCATCACGCCCGGATCTTCCTGACGCCATTGGGCGGTCGGGATGTCCTGACCGGGACGGCGATCGGCGTTCCACAGCCGCGTGCCGTCGCGCGAGAAGAAACCGGCGTTGCCGAACTCGAGCATATAGGAGGTGCGCGAAGCGGGCGGGTCGTCGTTGTCGTTTTGGAAAATCTCTCCGAACGACGTGACCGTCTGTTCGTAACTATTACGGAAATTGAAACCGATCACCCGAAGGTCCGTGCCGTTCGGAAGCATGCTTGCGGCGAATCCGCCGACATAGACGTGACCGTCGTCGCTGGGCAGGCCGGAGATGTCGATCGGACGCCAGCTGTAAATGGGCGTCGCCGCGCTCTTGAGCGGATCGTACATGCTGCCCACCCGGATCGTCTTGCCGGAGCGGTCGGTGACGAGCGCGCCGTTATTGCCCTGGCTGAAATGGAGACGTCCATCGGGACCCGCGGTGACCGAGTGGAGCGCGTGGTCGTGGTTATGCCCGTTGAAGCCGTTGAGAAGGATTTCTCGATTGTCCACGCCCGGATCGTACCGGAGGTTTCGATTCACATCCGTGTAAACGATCAGGTCCGGGGCGTTCGAAACGTAGATTTTATTGTCGATCACCGCCACCCCGAGGGGAGCGATCAGGACAGGTTCCTGCACAAACGTCGTGGTTTTATCGGCAACGCCGTCGCCGTTCGTGTCTTCCAAGACGACGATCCGGTCGCCCAACGGATCGCGGCCGGCGTGGCGACGGTAGTTCGCGCCCTCGGCCACCCAGATCCGGCCCGCCGCATCGATGTCGATGTTCGTCGGATTTCTAAAGAGCGGCGACTTTGCCCAGAGCGTAACTTCCAATCCTTCCGGTGCCTCCAGCATCGTGAGGGGGATTACGGTGGGGCCCGCGACCGGAGGGGTTGCCGGGGTAGCGGTTGCGGGAGCCGGCTGCTGCGCCCAAACGAATGTGGAAACGGCCAGACAACTCGTGGCCATCAAACGGCGGGCGAGAGGAAACGATCGGGGAGGGGTCATGTGAGAGGAAAAGAGGTGCCACCCGCAGCCGTTGTGGCCGAAGCGACGGAAGAAGGGCCGCAGGCGACTGGGGAGAGCGAAAGTGGAGGCGAGGAATCAACCGCTGTCGAGAATTCCGGTCAATTGCTCGGTGGAAAGCGGTTTTATGAAATAGCCGCTCACCCCAGAAGCTCCGAACGGTTCCGATCCCAGGATTCGTTGAAGGAACTCAGGATAAAGACCGGGAGATTCCGGTAATCAGGCTGCCGCTGGATCCATTCCATGACTTCGTGGCCGGAATAAATGGGAAGCTTACGATCGAGCAGCACGAGTCTTCGGCGTAGTTATGCGGGTGCGGCCAAATTCCTAACCGGCGTTCGAAACTCTGAGAGCGCATACGGAGGCGGATCCTGCGCTCCGTCTGCGTCGGACCGAATGAAATACTGCACTTCGATTGCTGAAATGTCGACCGTGTGGGGCGCAGTGGCGCGGCAAGCCAGCGATGGCTACGCTTCGCCCTGCCCCGTTCCCATTTCGTATCGATCTAGGGCCACGGTCCCTCGTGGCCGGAATTTTTCCGCCCGCCCCCACGCACAAGGACACGTGCGCCAGCTATGGTGTGGGGGCATGCAGGTTGGCAGCGCGCGAGCGCGCAAACCCGGCCTCGACGGAGCGGGGCCCTCCACGTAGCAATGCGACGGTCCGAAGCCCGCGGACGGAGGTCACAAAAAACTTCGCGCCCGGCGCACGCCTCGCCGTCCGACACTCCCTCGCGATGGGCCCTTCGGCCCCCTGAGACCTTTGTGTAACGGCTTGAGTCGCGCCGACAGGGCGACTGCACTCCGCCCAATGGAAACCCTCAACCGGCGCCCACTGAAGACCCGCTCGATGCCGTGGGCGGGCGCGTTGGCGAGACGCCTGGCCCAAATGGGCGCCACCCCCAACGGTGTGTCGGTCCTCGGCATTTTTATTGCGCTGGGGGGCGGTGCCGCCCTCTTCGGCGCGGGCGCGGGCGAAGGCGGACAACGCGCGCTGCTTCTCGGGGTGGGCGCCGTTTGCATTCAACTGCGTCTCCTCTGCAACATGCTCGACGGTCTGATCGCGGTGGAGTGTGGCCTCAAATCCAAGGTGGGCGACCTCTACAACGAGGTCCCCGACCGCCTCGAGGATTGCGCCTTACTCCTCGGAGCCGGCGTCGCGTCGACGGTGGCTTACGGCGTGCATCTGGGTTGGGCCGCGGCGATCCTTGCGGTCGCCACCGCCTATGTGCGGGTGCTAGGCGGCAGTCTGGGGTTTGCGCAGGATTTCTGCGGGCCCATGGCGAAGCAGCATCGAATGTTTTTCCTGACCGTCGCCTGCCTCTTGGGCGCCGCCGAAGCGCTCTTTTTGGAAAGCCGAGTCGCGGTCGCCGCCGGTTTGCTCCTCATCCTGTCGGGATCGCTCGTGACGTTCATTCGGCGTCTGCGGCGCATCGCCCGAGCCCTCCACACGCGATGATCGCCGAATTTCTCAGCTCGGCTGTCCGCCTCTTCACCGGTGCACGGGGACGCTGGACTCCCGGAGCCTTCGACACCGCGAAACCGCGCGTTTTCTTCGCCAACCATTCGAGCAACCTCGATTTCGTCGTGCTTTGGTCCGTTCTGCCCACCCACATTCGACCGCGCACCCGTGCGGCGGCCGCGCGCGACTACTGGACGGGCGGCCCGGTCCGCCGTTGGCTGGCCTCGAACGTATTCAATGTGATCCTGATCGAGCGGAGACAGGTGACGCGCGCCAACAACCCGATCCGCGATCTGGGTGCGGTCCTCGCAGTGGGCGATTCCATCATCATTTTTCCAGAAGGCGGTCGTTTCTCCGGAGCCGATCCCGCTCCCTTCAAAAGCGGTATCTTCCATCTCGCGGAAAACCACCCGGAGGCGGACCTCATCCCGGTCCTGATCGACAATTTGAACCGTGTGCTGCCGAAAGGGGAATTGCTACCGATTCCCCTCATCTGCTCGGTCACCTTCGGCGCTCCCCTCCCCCGGATCGCCGGCGAGTCCAAGGACGATTTCGCCGCCCGCGCTCGGCTCGCGGTGATGGCCCTGCGCACGCTTTAACCAACCCCGCTTTCGATGGATCTTCTCAACGACTCGCACGCTCGGTGGTTTTTCGAGGGTTTGATCGGATTCCTTCTCCTCGCTTCGATCGTGGGAGCGGTCCTCGCGCGCACGACCCACTCCGAAAAAGGCCGGGCCGTCGTCCAGAACCTCAATGCGCGCATCCGGGCGTGGTGGGCCATGGTCGGCTTTTTCGGCCTCGCGGTCGTGTCCGGTCGCCTGGGCTCGACCCTGCTGTTCGCCGCGATGTCCTTCCTCGCGCTGCGCGAATTCGTCACCCTCGCGCCGACCCGCCGCGGCGACCACCGCGCGCTCTTCTGGGCCTTTTTCATCATCCTCCCCGCCCACTACTACTTCATCTGGGCGGACTGGTACGCGCTCTTCAGCATCCTCATCCCGGTGTATGCGTCATTGTGGATACCGATCCGCTGTGCGATTGCCGGGGACACCGCGGATTTCCTCGGACGCACCGCGCGAATCCAGTGGGGTCTGCTGGTCTGCGTGTATTTTGTCAGTTACGCTCCGGCGCTCCTGACCCTGAAAATTCCCGGGTTCGAGGGACAGAACGCGAAACTCCTTTGTTTCCTCGTGTGCGTCGCGCAAATGAGCGACGTCCTCCAATATACCTGGGGAAAACTCTTCGGCCGGCACAAGATCGCGCCCTTGGTGAGCCCGAGCAAGACAGTCGAAGGTTTCGTCGGCGGGGTCGCTTCGGCGGTAGCGTTGGGAGCCGCGCTCTGGTGGATCACCCCGTTTAAACCGTGGGAAGCGGCCTCGCTCGCTCTCGCCATTTGCCTGATGGGCTTCGGCGGCGGACTGGTCATGTCCGCGATCAAGCGAGATCGTGGCGTCAAGGATTTCGGGGCGATGATCGAAGGCCACGGCGGCATGCTCGACCGCATCGACTCGCTCTGTTTTGCGGCACCGTTGTTCTTCCATCTCGTTCGATATTTTTACACGTAAGAGCAAGGCCAGCCGGCTCCTCCCCTAGCCAGGCTAAAGGGCACCGAATCCCGACGTCACGCCGCACCCCCTCCTCCGTGGAGGGCCACGGTCCCTCGTGGCCGGGATTTTTCCGCCCGCCCCCGCCCCCACGCACAAGGACACGTGCGCCAGCTATGGTGTGGGGGCATGCAGCGTTGGCAGCGCGCGAGCGCGCAAACCCGGCCTCGACGGAGCGGGGCCCTCCACGGGGCGGCAAAATTTACGTACGCTAAACGGGGGGGAGGGCAAGCGGGCCGCGCAATTTCGTCGCAAAACTCCTGCGTGACACCATGCCGGCAACGGCGTTAACTTCACGGTCATGCTAGCCGGTCGCGATATTCGGTCCGAGTTCCCGACACTCCACCAATCGGTGGGCGGCCGGCCGTTGGTCTATTTGGACAACGCCGCCACCACACATAAGCCACGGGCGGTGATCGATGCCCTCACCCATTATTACGAACGGGACAATTCCAACGTGCACCGCGGGCTGCACGCGCTCTCGATGCGCGCCACGGACGGCTATGAGGCGGCGCGGGCTCGGGCCGCCCGCTTCATCGACGCCTCCGATCCGGCGGAAATCGTCTTCACGCGAGGCACCACCGAATCGGTTAATCTCGTGGCCCAGAGCTGGGGCGCGGCCCATCTGAAACCGGGCGATGTGGTCCTCCTCACCGAGATGGAACACCACTCCAATCTCGTCCCATGGCAAGTGATCGCCCAACGCACCGGTGCAACCGTCCGCTACCTGCCGGTCCTGGGAGCCAACGCGCAGGGTGGCCTCGATCTGCACGCGCTCGACTCCCTGCTCACGCCGCAAGTGAAGCTCTTCGCGTTTACCCATATTTCGAATACGTTAGGCACGATCAACCCAGCCGCGGAACTTTGCCGTCGGGCACGTGAGGTGGGAGCGCTCACGCTCGTCGACGCGGCCCAATCGATCGGTCACGAACCCGTGGACGTCCAGGCGCTCGGGTGCGATTTCCTCGCCTTCTCGGGTCACAAAATGGCTGGGCCCACGGGCATCGGTGTTCTCTATGGCCGGCGTGCGCTGCTCGACGCGATGCCCCCGTGGCAGACCGGCGGCGGCATGATCAGCATCGTGGAGTTTTCGGGCAGCCGCTGGAAGCCGTCGCCCGAACGCTTCGAAGCCGGCACCCCCAACGTCGCCGACGCCATCGCCTTGCACACCGCCATGGACTATTTGGACGAAATCGGTCGCCCCGAAATCGCCCTTCACGATCACGCTCTGGCCGAGGCCGCCTACACCGCCCTCGCGGAACTCCCAGGAATCCGTCTGCTCGGACCCGCCGGACGACGCGCGGGGTTGGTAAGTTTTGCGCTGCGCGACGTTCATGCCCACGACGTGGTCACTTTTGCCGACCAGGACGGCGTCGCGCTGCGCGGTGGACACCATTGCAACCAGCCGCTCATGAAAAAACTCGGGTTGCCCAGCAGCGTCAGAGCCAGCTTTTACGTGTATAACACCCCGGCGGACATCGATGTCCTCATGACAAGTCTTCGAAAGATCGTCAGGTTCTTTGGAACTCCGTGAGCTTTCGCGCTTCCTAGGCGTGTCCGCTCGGTCCGTATGGACGCCCTTTCTCGACACACCTCTCCCCGGATCTCCGCCTGCGAATGCGTCACCGCCTTCGGGGACACACGTGCGACGCTGAACGGACTGTTGGACGGTGCGCGCGCACTCGCACCGACCGCAGTCTTGGGTCGTGACGGCGGCGACATGGTTCCCATCGGGCTCGCACCGGGCCGGAGTTACGAGGAAACCTCGCGTCCGAATTGGTTGCCGTACCTGCGCGCGCTGATCGCCCGCCTGCCGAGCGGGGACTGGGGGACCGGCCGACGCCCGATCGTCGTCACGAGTTCCAATTTCGGTGTGGGCGCCCTGCACGCGTTTCGGCGCAGCGGCGACCGCTCGTTTCTTGCGTTGGGAACACCGTTCGCATGCGTGGCATGGCTCGCCGGCGAACTCGGCTGGGGCCAAAACGTCACCATCTTTTCCCATGCCTGCGTTTCCGCGCACCTGGGACTGCTCCACGGCTCGCGCCTGCTCGCGGCGGGCCTGGCCGACAGCGTGCTCGTCTTCTCCTTCGATTTCCTCAGTCCGTTCGTCGTCGGCGGTTTTCATGCCTTGAAAATCCTCAACGCCGACCTGCCGGCACCGTATCAGGACCGAGCGACGGGATCCGTTGCGCTCGGGGACGGTGCTGCCTTTGCCGTGCTCACCCGCGACCGGGGAGAGTTCGAAATCCCGGCGCAACGCCTGCATAACGAAATGTTTCATTTCACCTCCAACCGTGTGGACGGCGCCGGCTTCACGGCGTGCCTCGCAAGCATGGCCGAGGCCACGAGCGGACGGAAACTGTGGGTGAAAGGGCATGGCACCGGCACGCTCGAGGCCGGTCGCCTCGAATCGACGCTCCTCGCCACCGCCTACCCCGACGCTCCGCTCGTCGGCTGGAAAGGCGGAATCGGACATACCCTCGGCAGCTGCGGCCTAGTGGAACTGGCGATCGCGCTCGAAGGTATGCGACGCGGCCGGGTGCCCGGCACGGTGGGAAGTGCACCGCCCGCCTTCGGGCCCACGGTGGCCTTCGAGCCCTTCGATGCCGCGCCCTTCGACTCGGTCCTCTGCACCAGCAATGCCTTTGGCGGCGCCCACGCGGCGCTCCTTGTCGCCCATGCTTGAAGCCTATATCCATTCATTGTATACCGAGGACCCGGGCCGGGAAACGCCGGCGGAAACACGCGAGCGTCTCAAGGACCTCTTCCCGCGCAACGCCAGCCGGCGCATGACCCAGCTCGGCCAGCTGGTCGGTGCGGTCCTCGGCCGGATCGGACCCGGCGAGAACGAGCCCATCGTCTACGCGACGGCCTACGGCGAAACGCGAGCGCTTGAGAGTTATCTTGAAAGTTTTCCCGCCCCCAGCCCCACCCTGTTTCAAACCTCGATCCATCCCAGCGGCGTGCAGCAGGCGCTCATCGCCCGCCAGCAACCGATCCGGGAACTCTTCCCGATGACGGGAAGCGACTGCCTCACCGCCCGAGCGCTGGAGGTCGCCTTGTTGACCGGAGCGTCCAAGACCCTCTTTTGCGGAGGCGAAGAACGTGGTACGTGGATGCTCGATAATGGCGCGGCCAGCGAACGCACCTTCGCCTTCGCCCTGGTACTGAGCGCGGATCCGACCGGTGCCGCCGGGCACCTCGCTTTGACGGCCGGAGAAGCGGCGTTCTCGCGCTCGCACGAACCGCCCACCGCAACGGCAGCGACGAGGGGCCTTTCCCCTTTTTTCGATCTCCTGCACATGCGCCAAGCGTTTAGCGGTCTCATTGCGCCGGAACGCACCCTGACCCTCGCCTGGCTATGAGATGCCTCCGTTCACTTCTTCTTTCTGCCTTCTTACTGCCCATTCCGCACAGCGGTCGCGCCGCGTTGCCCGCGGACATCGTGACCCCGCACTATCGACTGAATCTTTCCACCGACGACGCCTGGCGCGCGCACTTCCAAAAACTGGCGACGCAGGGAGGAGTCTATTCGCAGTTCGAAGAATTTCGTTACCTGCCCTTTAAAAAAACCCCCGTCGTCCTCACCGGCGAGATGCGTCTATCGCCCGAACGCGGACTGAGTCTGCGCTACCTGAAGCCCGAAGAAAACCTGATCGCGATCGACGAAAAGGGCATCCTGGTCCGCGACGCGAAAGGTCGAACCCGCGATGTCGGGGGCGATCCGAGGGCCAAGGGAGCGACGAGCACTTTGCTGCAAGTACTTCGCTTCGATCTCGGGACGCTGCAGCGGGACTTTTTCGTCTATGGTGCCAAGGAAGGCCTCGCCTGGCAGCTTGCGTTCGAGCCCAAACCCGAAGCGCTCGCGCTCGATTCCTCCCTCGGCCGGATCGTTGTGCGCGGTCAGGAGGAAACCGTTTCGATCATCGAACTCCGCCGCTCGGAGCGCCAACGAATCGAAATCCACGTAGGTGCAACGAAGACGGGTGTGACGTTTTCGCCCGAAGAACTAGCGACGTATTTCCGCTGAAGTGCGTCGAACCGACACCCGGGATCTCGCACGAGCATCTTTAAGCCGACGATTTGCCGCGAGGCCGGCGGCGCTTCTCCCGCTGGAGAAATCCCATCACCGGCAAGACCGAAACGCCGTGAATCACGATCGAGGCCGCGATAACGGTGAACGTCAGAGCGGCAAGCGGTCGGGCGATTTCGGTCGCGAGGCCGTGCTCGAGCGCATAGGCGAGATAATAGACCGAGCCGATTCCCCGCAGGCCAAACCAAGCGACGCCGGCAAATTGTTTCCCGCTGAAACGGCGGGTCAGCCAAACCGGTGCGACCGAAAGCGGACGCACCACGAGAAACATCACAGGGACGAACCAGAGCGCCGCTTGAGGCAGACCCACCGTAACAAGGCCCGCACCCACCAAGATCACCATGCCTACCTCGAGAATTCGCTCGATCTGCGTGTTAAATGACAGAAATGCACCTGCGAGATAAGCAGGACCCAAGTCTGGATCCTGGGAGATTTTTTCGTCGGTGCCCGCACGATTAAACAGGGTGGCCGCTCGCAACGGGCCCATGGAGCCGTGCCGACGTTCAATCGCCCTCACCGCCACGCCTGCGGCAAACACCGCCAAAAAACCATAGGCATGGACCGCGAGCGCAGTGCCGTAGGAAAGTCCGATCAACCCCAGCAACAGATACTCATCGAGTGCCACGGATTCTTTGCGACCGATGCGGAGATGAAGGACAATTCTTCCCACGCAGTACCCGAGCGAGGCGCCGATCGCCAGTCCCCCCACGATCGCCCAGACCACGTCTACCGCCCACCACCGCCAGCCAAATTCGCCCAAATCGTGCAGCCCCAAAAGCCCGAGCCCTAACATAACGAAGGGAAAAGCAGTACCATCGTTAAAACCCGCCTCACCGCTCAACGCGGTTCTCAATTCGTCGCGATCGGCGGAGTGCGCAAGTTCGACCTCCGACGCGAGTACCGGATCGGTGGGAGCGAGAATCGCTGCCAAAAGCACAGCCGCACCCAGCGGTAGTCCCATCCAAGCCACCCCGATCGACGTCACTATTCCCACCGTCAGGAGCATCGAACCAAAAGCCAAAACCAACGAAGGAATCCAGCGTCGATCCCGAAAGGGTAACCGCAGTTTCAATCCAACGGTAAAAAGCGAGATCACCACAGTCACCTCGGCGGCCCGGTAAAAGAGCGCGGAGGAGTCGATC
>Ga0209181_10006066_pt1 | contig 17100 bp, 14 predicted proteins | sample MAT05_FD_187208 | JGI IMG/M metagenome (GOLD analysis project Ga0209181, IMG submission 187208) | Freshwater microbial communities from Lake Fryxell liftoff mats and glacier meltwater in Antarctica - MAT-05 (SPAdes) (version 2) | ecosystem: Environmental > Aquatic > Freshwater > Ice > Liftoff...
CGGCTGGACCCGCCCCGAAGACCTCGTGAAGCTCTGGCAGTAGCCTCACAATTTCCCCCACTTGGTTAACCGATGCGCCCCATATCCGACTTGTAGGGCTGGCTAGGCCGCTGACGGAGATGACCTTCACTTCCTAGTCGGCGGCGTAGATGATCGGTTTGTCGTTCTCGCCGAGGTGACGGGCGCTGGGCTGGTAAAACTCGGCGGGGGTGCGCTCGTGCGAGCCGTTTTCCTGCGGCGAGGCGGGATGCATGAACGCGACCTCGATTCCCTGCTCGATCCACCACAGGCTCAAGCTTGAGAAACGGCCCAAGCCGATGGTAAGCGACACAGGGCCCCCAGGCTAGACGGAGCTGGCGGTGAGCGCACAAGGCGTACGAAACTCAGAGCTGTTCTTTGACCGCAGTAGCGTTGACCGCAGCGAGGTAATCGGAGGGGAGCAGTGCGCCGACGTTGGTTGAGGTGGCTGATGCCAGCTGGTTGAGCGCCCAGACGAGGTAGTCGAAGGGGTTGGCACCGACCAAACGGCAGGAGCCAAGCACCGAGTAGATCACGGCGGAACGCCAGCCTGCGGCGGGATGGCCGATGAAGAGCCAGTTTTTCTTGCCTAGCGCCGTCGGTCGGAGGTCACGTTCCACGGGATTGTTGTCGATGTGGATGTGGCCATGCCCGGGTTGTGCATAACCTTCCAATTGCGCCCAACGGTTTAGCGTATACGCAGCGGCTTTGCCAACGGCGCTGGCGGGCAACGCGGTCGCGAGCACTTCGTTGCTCAAGGTATTAATCGTCGCCAGCGGCAATAGACTTTGGGCTTGGCGCACCTGCGCGCGTTCTTCGGGCGAACAACTTTTGATCTGCTCTTCGATGCGATAGAGTTTTTGGATCTCGGCGATGATTTGGGCAACGGGCTTGCCGCCGTTATCGATCGCATTGAGCCAGGCGCGCCGGACGTGCGCCCAGCAACCGATCAGTTCAACATGGGTGTGCGCCTTAAGAAAGGCGGGGTACACGCTGTAGCCGTCGGTTTGTACGACTCCGCTCCATTCGGGCGTGAAAAAGCCATCTAGGCTGGACTGCCCTCGGGAGAGATTAAAATCAAACACCACGCAATTGGCTTTGGGCGCATGGTAGACCCACAGCCACGAGGGCCGGGTCACTTTAGGTCGTTCCGGGTCCATGACTCGCACCATGGTTTCGTCAATTTGTAGATAATTACTGTATAGGCACGCGGCCTTTAGTTGTAACCAAATAGTTTTTAATAAAAGTGCCGCGTGCTCGGCCCAGGCCCCCCAGACGTTGGCGATCCAGAGTGACGCCCTGCCGGGCCGCCATCTGTTCCAGCCTGTAGTAAGGCAGATGATCGCAAAAACGGCTCACCAGGACATACGCGATAAGACCGGTGCCGACTCCGCTGCCGGGAATCACGCGCTTGGGCGCAGGAGCTTGCACCGGAGCCACGTCCTTGCCCGCGGACGCGTAGACCGGACGCACCGTGCGACGGCGGATAAACTGGCTGGGCCGGTCATCAATCTCTTCGGTGATCTCCTCGCGCATCTTCACCATGCCCACGCGCTCAGACTCGGGCACCTCGATTACGACTTGTTCGACGGGCAGGTTTTCAGGAAGCGGACGGCGGCCACCCCCACGCCGAACCAGCGGCTTAGGCTCAGCTATTTTAGGTGGCGCAGGAGGCTCTTGTTTTTCCAACGCCTCATCCGCTTCCATTCCCTCAAGGAGCAGTTGCAACTGAGCCGGGTCCATCTTCTCGGACTTTTCCCCAAACAAACGCCGCAACAAGTCGGCCAGCTTTGCCTTTAACTGCTGGTTCTCCATTTTGAGCAACTGATAGTCGGACTCGAGCAACCGGTACTTCCCCTGAAGCTGACTATAAATTTTTTCGAGTCCGGCGAGTGCCATTTATTATGCATGATATAGATCATGTAATCAGTTGCTATGAAATCTATTTAGTAATTTATTATATTATTTTATAAACCAATCACGACGCCCCTCGACTTCGAGTCCGCTCAAGAGCGCTTGCAACGCAGCGGGCTCCCTTTGCGGGTCGCCTGCCGATGGCCAGCGGAAAGTGCCCCGCTCAAGCCGCTTCGTTGACAACCACAAACCAGAACCATCCCAAGCCAACACCTTCACCCGAGTGTGCGAGCGGTTGCAAAAAACGAACAAATGCCCAGAGAGAGGATCTTGGTTGAGCACTTGGCTCACCAAAGCACTCAGCCCATCAAAGCCCAGACGCAGATCGGTCGGCCCGCTGCGCAGGAATACCCAAGTCGAACACGTCAAGCCCCACATCGCAAAACCATCACCACTTCACACAACCAAGATGGGGACGTTTCGGGGGCGACATGCAAGATCAAGTCGCCAGCCAGTTCGATGACCAGACAATCCGGACGTCGAGCAGTCGTTGCCGCTAGGGTGGGTATCGGCAATGCGACGGCTTTTGATAGAGCCCCTGACGCCCTGATCTCTGGCGCCGACACCTCGATTAATCTAGTCTGTCCGTGCGGATGGCCCGCCACGGCAAGCGGCGTTGCCCGCAACCACGCGTGCAACGTCGGCACAGCGATCCCAACTTGTGCGCAAAACGCCTGCTGCGTCTGCCCGCTTCGTCGGTAAGCCGCGACAACGCGTGCTCGTTCCTGCTCACTGCGCCGATGGGGACGCGTTTTAGTATATTGATTATCCATCCCCTCATCTTACCCAATCCCCCCGCCCTCAATCCACATGGCCTCCCTGTGTCGCTTACCGTCGAATTATGACTTTGTCGTATGCTTGGCCCACAAAAAAGCGCCCGGAATTCACCGGGCGCTTCAACAGCTAACACTACAGGCGATAATCACTTCGCACTAACAAATCGACGACGGAGGCCGACCATGCACAAGAGGCCGAGGCCGAGCAAAGCGACCGTTGCGCCCTGATCTGGGACGTTGCGGTAGTACAATTGGTCCTGATGCACGCCGCCAGCAGCGTCGGTCAGATTGAGGGCAAAGACGCCAGCTGCACCGTTGCTAGCGGCATTGTAATTGGCGACGTTGTTGATGACATAACTCGAAAGAGCATTGCCCGTGGTAATCTCGCCTTCGAGGAACCAGATGGCATTCTGCAAATAGCCATAGCCGGTGGAAGTTTTGCCATAGGTGAAGCCAGCAACACCTGCCAGTGATCCTTGGGCAAACTTCGAGTAAAGGAAAGCCGTGCCGTTGGAGATCGGATCAAAATTTGGCGAAGTTTGACCACTGACACCACCATTCACCGCACCGGTATTCAGCGCGTAATTGTAGGTGCCGGGGGAAGAGAAATGCTCGTTGTATTCGATGCAAAATGTAAGGAAACTATCGGAACCGATTTTGGCGACACCGCTGTAATCCGCATTGCTGATCGGACCATTGTTGATCTTTGCAATAAAAGCACCACCCGGTAATACGGAATAGCTATTATTCGTAGACAGAGTGAGCGAATCAGCGTTGGCACTCGTAGCCATGACCGCGAGCGACGCGAGCACGATTATATTTTTTAGGTATGATTTCATTTGTTGGGAAATTTGCGTAGGGATGTAGAAACTAACTGATCTTTCTTTAGCTACACGCATGCCAAGACTGAAAATGATTCACAAACGCCTCTCAAGTGGCTTATATTTAAACGATAGTGGGAGTTTAATTAATTGCATCTAGATAACTAAGCTAGGATGAAACTGTAAGCATTTCCGACACTCATGACGCGATAGATGTCGGTTACTCATATCTCAGCTCCGTATTATGCAGCCCCGTAGTCGCTTAAACGCGAAAGCTACAGGGCTAACCAACTGTAAGCGATACCTACAATTTTGCAGTGTGCTTGCGCTTAGCGAACCATGCGCTGCAAGGCACGCCGTAGGGCCGCAAGTCCCATCAGCGCGGCAAAAAACCAGTGGCTAGGTGCGCCGCCGCCGCCGCTGCTCCCTGCTGAAGGACTGAGCGAGGCACCGCTGCTGCTCGAAGATGAGCCGCTGGAACTGGATGATGAAGAGCTCGACGAGGCTAGCGAAACTTTCAGCGATGAGCTGACAACATGGCTACCTGAGGCGAGCCCGATCACAACGGCGTAGTCTCCTGCGTGGCTGCTTTGAATGCTGGATACCGAGTAGGTAACCGCGTTGGCACCGACAATATCGACGTTGTTCAAACGCCACTGGTAGGAGTTTCCGCTAAAACCATTCGCTAAGGCAGTTAAGGTGAAGGAACTGCCTGATGGCACGGCATCAACTGGACCGGTGATGATCGCTGTTGCACTGACTGGTGAGATCGATGCCGCGCCTGCGGTGTTTCCCGCGCCTGAGGTCGCGGCAATCAACGTGGCGGCGACATGAGTGACAGGCAGGATTTCGTAGGAGTATGAAGGCGTGAACACCGGGTCGGCACCGGAGTCATAGGCACCTGTCGTGCCGGTAAACGCATTCCCTAGGGAGCGGATGAGGCCTCCGCTGCTCTTACTTAAGGGGTTTGCTAAGTTTGAGAATTGGTTTCGCTCAACGAGGAGCTGGGCGTTGGCCTGGGCTGTGACGCCAGAGGTGTTGCCGGTAAGGTCGTAGTAGTTGTTGTAAAGATGGACGTTGCTGCTCTTGGCGTCAGGCATGCGCTGGTCACAGCGGGTTGACCACCAGTTGTGGTGAAGGCTTACACGTGAGGGCGTTGTTGCAGAACCGCCAGTCCCATCGATTTGTATCGCATAGCGATTAGCGGTCTGAGCGGTGGTGTAGAAAAATTCATTCCATGAGGCGGTCACGTTGCTTGCGCCATGGGTGATCGCAATCAATGAACCCGAACAATCAACAAAAGTGCAATGCGTGATGAAGGCATTGCTGGCTCCAGCGAGCGCAATGCCGTCACCGGCGGGATTGGTAATATTGAGGCCGCGAATTGCAACATTGGTCACGCCAGTTGCGAGCTCAAGCGTACCGATTATGCCCGCATTGGCATCAAGACCTTGGATCGTTTTATTGGATTTGACGCTGATTTTTCCAGCCGAACCAAGGCTGCGAAGGTCAAGATTCCCTGCCACCGTGATCACAGCGGCAGATGCTGTTTCAACCTGTGCCTTAAAGGCAGTGGGGGTGGTGACCGTGACAGCAGTGAGGTTTCCGCCGCCCGTGACACTAGCCGCAAAACCATCAGGAATAAGGGCTGCGGTGGTGCTCGAAGCGATCACGAGTGTACCGCTGGCGTTGCCGGTGAAGTTTTCGTTATTCACCGTACCAACCACGGCGTAGCTGCCAGGATTTATCGGAGTAACCGTACTTCCATCGTAGGTAAAATCAACCGTTAGCCCAGCGGGCAAAGTCGTGGCGGTGGCTGCTTTAGCCGTGCCATCATAAGTTGGGGTCAAGTTACCTAAGGTCACTGTCGCGCGACCCTTGGCCGTAGTGAGTGATAGGGTGGCTGTGCCGATACCGCTGGCGTTCGTGGCCGACAACGCGATGGTCGCGGAGCCCGCGTTAACCGGAGTTCCAGAAATCAAACCCGTTGAGGTATTAATGTTCAGGCCGGTGGGTAACCCGAAGGCACCGAAACTCGTCGGGGTGTTTGTCGCGGTGATTTGGTAATTGAAGGCATTGCCCACGGTAGCAGAACTACTTAACGAACTATTAATTACCGGTGTGTTTGGGTTTGCGGCCGCAATCGCGAGCGTGCCATTTGCGCTGCCAACATAGTTAGCGCTGTTCACCGTGCCGACCACAGCATAACTGCCAATCGCAGTCGGAGCGGTAGCACTCCCATTGTAAGTGAAAATAACCGCCAGGCTGGCGGGCAAAGTCGTGGCGGTGGCCGATTTCGGCAAGCCGTCGTAGGTCTGACTCAAATTACCCAAGGTCACTATTGCCGTGCCTTTGGCGATGACGAGGGTGCCGATAGGGCTGCTGCCAACATAGTTAGAGTTAGTGCTGTTCACCGTGCCGACCACAGGATAACTACCAATCGCAGTCGGAGCGGTGGTACTCCCATTGTAGGTGAAACTAACCGCCAGGCCGGCGGGTGAAGTTGTGGCGGTGGCTGCTTTAGCCGAACCGTTGTAGGTCTGACTCAGGCTGCCCAAGGTCACTGTTGCCGTGCCTTTGGCGATGACGAGGGTACCGCTAGCGCTGCCACTATAATTGGCATCATTCACCGTGCCGACCACCGTATAGTTGCCAACTCCTGTCGGAGCGAAAGTACTCCCATTGTAAGTGAAAATAACCGCCAGGTCGGCGGGTGAAGTTGTGGCGGTGGCCGATTTCGGAGAACCGTTGTAGGTCTGACTCAGGCTACCCAAGGTTACCGTCGCACTGCCCTTAGCGATAGTGAGTGCCAGTGTTGCGATGCCTGGGCCAGTTTGATTTGACGCCGAAAGAGTCATACTAAAAAAGTCCGCAGCCGTTGGTGTGCCCGAGATGACACCTGTTGAGGTATTGACACTCAGGCCAGTAGGCAAGCTAGCTGCATTATAGCTCGTCGGGCTCCCTGATGCAGAAATCTGATATGAAAAGGCCGATCCCACCGAGGCACTGGCATTCAGCGAGCTAGTGATCGCCGGAGCAGGCACTGCAGTCACAGTCAATGTCGCATTATCAGAGTAGACCCAACCAGCTGCATTGGAAACACGCGCTGTGTAGGTGGCTGCATCACCTGTGACAACAGAGTTGATCGTGTAGGAGGCGCCCGTGGCACTCGGGATGTCGACGCTGTTTTTGCGCCACTGATAATTGAAAGGAGCCGTCCCATCAGCCGTCACACTAAAAGTAACTGCCTGTCCAACCTGAGCTATTGCTGAAGATGCCGATGCAGTGAGCGCGAAGCAAGGCGCGAATGCCAGTAGCAGAACAAAACTCAAGATGCGTCCCAAAAAGGTGTTCATGTTATTTCGAGTCACTTTCACAAAACTAGTTTTCGTGTAATTAAGGGAACGGCTACTGCGCGTTTTGATTGCTTTTCACTCGTGATAACGAAGCACGCCGCTTGATGGCAAGTGCAGTTAGCGATAATGAACTGTTTCGTAGTTCTCTTACAATGCCACTCAAATGCCTCCGAAAAACCATTTATAAAAGTGAAGTTCAAAAATATTTTCGATTCCAATGATGCCTATGAAAATCATGGAGCCAGTTTCAGTGGGTTATGGGTTACGCGTGTAAAAATCAATTTAATCCTAGCAACGTCCAGTATGTCTACGCGGGTTGACACAAGATCACGGCGCGCACCCCACCGACCGTTTCGCCTCTGACCTGTTCCCTCCTTTGTGCCTGGTAGATAAATACCCTAAATGCAGCATCAAGGCACTGACCCGGAAGCGCTTTACAGCCTGATTACAGGTGCGCGTGGCATTGAGATCTTCTGAAGCGTAAACCTTACAAATAGAATGCTTAACCACCCATTCGCCCCTATCCTTCCTCAAATTCGATTTGGGCTTGCTGGTGGGTGAAGGTTCAACTGATATCCCGTCACTCCAGTTAATGCATGCAAGAACAAGGGGTTTCTTTACCATGAAGCCAATTTCAGCCATTCAGCATCTCTCCGTCCGTTCAAATCGCCAAACGTCGATCACGTTCAATTGCTTTATGCCGCATCAGCTTGCCGTGTGCCTCACGGCCATTGCGCTCGCCTCCGGTTGCCAAACCACGTCGACGCCGCTTCCTCCTCAAAGCGCGCAAGTCGTACCAACCCAGCCCATCGCAAAAAAACTCGAATCGCTCATTTTGCGTGAAGGTGACGTGGTTAAAATTTCCATTCCCGGCGCGACAAATCTCGACGCCACGCAAACGATCCAACGCGACGGAAAAATTTCCCTCGCATTGATTGGACAGGTGAAAGCGGCCGGGCTCAAACTCGCTGAATTGCAACTTGAGCTAACTAGGCTTTATGCGCCGCAGCTTGTCTCAAAAGAGATTAACGTCAGCGTCATCTCCTCTTCATTTCCGACGTTTGTAACAGGAGCCGTCCTGCGTCCAGGTAAAATCATTTCTGATCACCCTATCACCGCGCTTGAGGCCATCATGGAAGCGGGTGGCCCCGATTACGCCCGGGCAAACCTAAAAGCCGTGGTGGTGATCCGCCAAAAAGATGATGGTAAAACTCAAAACCACACGCTGGATTTGAAACTTATTTTGGAAGGCAAACAGGATACGCCCTTTTTCCTAAAACCTTCGGATATCGTCTTTGTCCCTGAACGCTTTGCGTGGTTCTAAGCTCTAAGACTGCGGTTGGGTCATCCCTCGCACCTCTACTTATCTACGAGAAGCAGCTGAGTCGGCCTGTGTAACGCCAAGCCCTGATATCTTCATGCATTAGGCGTCACCCTCCAAGCGTGCCCCATTGATTGTATTGATACATTCCATGATTCCTGCCTGACCTGCGGATCAAACCAGAAACCGAACCAAACGGAAGGATTAACGGGTTTCCCCGCGCCCTTACTCGGTTAAGAAACGCGCTTTTGCAATTAACTAAAATGTAACGCAAGCCGCGTTAAGCAGAGAAATTGTTACACTTTTGGACGAACACTAGGGGAAACCCTTAGCAGACCCTTAAGGGTATTGCCGGTTTTGGTCGTAGCCATTGGTTTATGATTGTTCTTTTAATTATGGAGGCTGATTCAACTAGGGGTGAGTAATGCAAACCAAATTCGATACGCCCCCACTGGACCTTATTGTGAGTCCAAGGACATGCCTCTCGGTTTTTGGTTCATTATTTTACGCGGTTTGACGGGGAAAATTACATCGGGAGCCACCTGTGAAGACTTGGCCCTCAGTACTTACTGCAAATCCCCGTTATCCTCTTCCGCCTCTCAGCTACCCCGCCTTAATCGGATTTCTGCCGGGTAGGTGTAGCGACGGTTCTCGTTTTCCTCCGTCGCCAAACAAAATGTCGGTCCAGCAACTCCAGTTGTCTCTAACAGTCGGTTTTCCCCATGATAATTGGTGGGTAACACCGAAGTGGCGGCAGCTTTTTGAAATGGGATCGGCTGATCCAACTTCATGAACTTCAATTGGTACTGCGTGCACACTAAGCCCCTGCGTGAGAATTATGCAGGGGAGCAACTCTCAAACCAATTGGGGCTTGAGGTCTATTTTCCCCGCATGCGGAGCATTAAAACGATCCGCCGTGTTCGCAAAGTGGTGTCAGAACCGCTCTTCCCTCGTTATCTATTCTGTCGTTTTGATCTCAATCTCAGCTTTCGCGCCGTACGTTATGCTCAAGACGTGATCGATGTCGTTAGCTTCGGCACGGCACCGGCAGTCCTAGATAAATCCCTTGTGGACGACCTCAGGGCGTGGGCAGGGAATGAGATTTTCATCTCTCATGAGCCAGCTTTCCACGCTGGAGAACAGGTACTGATCACCGCTGGCCCGATGCAAGGACTGAAAGCGGTGATCCTCGAAGCCCAAAACGCCAACGAGCGAGTCTCCGTTCTGCTTTCATTTCTGGGCGCCAACACGCGCCTCATGATCAATCGCGATCAGCTTTCAAAGGCCATCTAGCTTTCGGCCTGCACCCGCAGGCTACCCCGTCCCTGCACATATCGTCTTCATTTCCTGCATCATCATCTCATGAACTCGCACACACAATTGGTCGAAACCAATGCTTATTCTTCTTACGTTCCCCAGGCGATGCCTGTGTGGAAACGCATGATGGACATCGTCTGCAGTCTGGCCGCCCTTCCGGTGCTCATCCCTCTAACCACGGCGATCGCATTGATAACAAAATTCAGTTCACCGGGACCGATTCTTTTCAAGCAACCTCGCGTTGGCCTCGGTGGACGGGAGTTTCTTTGCTACAAATTCCGTACGATGAAGGTGAATGCCGATACCACCGGCCATCAAGCCTACCTCAACCAATTAATTGGTTCCAATGCGCCGATGGTAAAGTTGGATGCAAAAGGCGACTCCCGGCTCATCCCCGGTGGCTGGTTACTGCGAGCCACCGGCTTGGATGAACTACCGCAAATGCTGAACGTGCTGCGCGGTGACATGAGTCTGGTTGGCCCCCGTCCCTGCATTCGTTATGAATACGAAAGTTACACGCCCTGGCAAAAGCAGCGGTTTATCTCTCAACCCGGGCTGACCGGTCTTTGGCAAGTCAGCGGAAAAAATAAGACCACGTTCAACGAGATGATCCGCTTGGACATTCAGTATGCGAATACCAAGTCGCCTTGGCTGGACTTGAAGATCATGCTTCTCACCGTCCCCGCGCTGATTGTGCAACTACTTGAGACGAAATTGAGCCGCAAGGCCTCTACGGTTCAGCCAATCGCTTCAGTTGCAAAAAGCTGTGTCGATACAATGCCCACGGCTACGAGCAAGAGCCGCAGTGAACTTTCAACTGCATAAAAAACCTACAATGTTATCATGAAAAAAGAAATTGCGGTGGGCGTGGTCGGGTGCGGGTACTGGGGGCCGAATTTGATCAGAAATTTTCGGGCGCTCCCTGATTGCCGACTCAAAATGATGTGCGACGTGAGCGAGCAGCGCTTGAAGCATCTTAAGTCACTCTATCCCGAGGTCGAAGGCGAAACCAAATACGAACACATGCTCAATGGCGCGAATCTCGACGCCGTGGTGATCGCGACCTCGGTCAAGCATCACTTCCCCATGGCCAAAGCCAGTCTCTTGGCGGGCAAGCACACCTTGATCGAAAAACCCTTGGCCAGCTCGACCGCTGAGTGTGAAGAACTGGTTGAAATCGCCAAGAAAAATGGACTGGTGCTCATGGTGGGACACACGTTCCTCTATTCTCCGGCCGTGCGACGGATCAAGGAAATCGTCGACAGCGGAGACATCGGTGAAATCCGCTACATTTGCGCGCGCCGACTCAATCTCGGACTCTTTCAGAAAGACATCAACGTGGCGTGGGATCTGGCCCCGCACGACATTTCCGTCATCCTTCATATCCTGCAGGACCAGCCCTTGAGCGTTAATTGCAACGGCACGGCCCACGTCACTCCCGGAATTGAGGATGTCACCGCCATGTCACTGCTCTTCTCGAAGGGCCGTTCCGCCATCATCCACAGCAGCTGGCTTGATCCTCGTAAAATCCGGGAAATGACCATTGTCGGCAGCAAGCGGATGATCGTTTATGACGATGTGGCCTCGCAGGAGAAGATTAAGATCTTCGACGCCCGCGTGGAACGTCCGCCGCACTACGACACCTTTGGCGAATTCCAATATGCCTATCATTATGGCGATGTTTACGCGCCGTATATTAAGCAGGAAGAACCACTGAAAACAGAATGCCTTCACTTCCTAGAGAGCATCCGTAACGGCACCCAGCCGATCACCAGCGGGCTCAAAGGCACGGAGGTGGTTCGCATTCTTGAGGCATCCTCTGAATCCCTTCGCCTGAATGGCGCGCCAGTTGATTTTAAACCGGCGACAGGTAACGGCACAGCCAAGGCCTGATTCACAAGAACTGATCCGCCCATGCGGGTCAGTTTTGACAATCAACACCACGATGGATTTTGTCCCACAACCAAACCAGCAGATAGCTGCAAACGTAAAGTTCGGCCGCAACGTGCGCGTCTTCGGTTTCACCAACCTGTATGGTTGTGAAATTGGCGATGACACCAAGATCGGCACTTTTGTTGAAATTCAAAAAGGCGCCAAGATTGGCAGTCGCTGCAAGATCTCCAGCCACACTTTCATCTGTGAAGGAGTGGAAATTGAAGACGAAGTTTTCGTCGGCCATGGAGTCATGTTCACGAATGACCTCTTCCCTCGTGCGACCGCCGCCGGTGGCGCATTACAGACCGAAGCTGATTGGACCTGTGTCAAAACCGTGGTGAAACGCGGTGCTTCAATCGGCTCGGGAGCAACGCTCCTCTGTGGAATCACCGTGGGTGAAAACGCCATGATCGGCGCCGGCAGTATGGTAACCAAAGACGTCCCTCCCGGCGCAATCGTCGCCGGCAATCCCGCTCGTATTATCAAATCTCTCGATGCAAAACGCTAAAGTTCAAGTCCCTTTTCTCGATCTCAAGGCGCATCATGACCCCATCCGTGCGGAAGTGATGGCAGCGATGACCGAAGTCATCGACGCAAACGCTTTTGCCGGTGGTCCCTTCGTCGCCAAGTTTGAAGAGGCCTACGCACGGTATTGCGAAACGAAATTCTGCGTCGGCGTGGCCAACGGCACCGATTCGCTTTGGTTTTCGCTCATGGCCCTAGGCATTGGCGCGGGCGACGAAGTCATCACTCCGCCCATGACGTTTATGGCGACAGCCGAGGCGATCACCTACGCGGGCGCCAAGCCCGTTTTTGTCGATATCGACCCCGTGACTTACACGATCGACACCACGAAAATTGAGGCGGCCATCACGTCACGCACAAAGGCGATTATGCCTGTCCACCTGTTCGGCCAATGCGCCGACATGGACCCAATTCTAGAACTAGCCCGCAAGCACAAGCTCATCGTCATTGAGGACGCTGCCCAAGCTCAAGGTGCCCTCTACAAAGGCAAAAAAGCGGGCTCCATCGGCCATGCTGGTTCCTTCAGTTTCTATCCCGGCAAAAACCTGGGTGCCTGGGGCGAAGCCGGTGCCATCACCACCAATGATCCTGCGGCCCGTGAAGCCATGCAGATGTATCGCGAGCATGGTCAAAAACGAAAATATTACCACGACGTCGTCGGCTGGAACGGTCGCATGGACGGCCTTCAAGCCGCGGTTTTGTCGGTGAAACTCAAATATCTCGACAAAGCCAACAACGGTCGCCGTCAGGCTGCCGCCCTCTACAACCAATTGCTAGCGGGCACGCCTGGCCTCACGCTGCCGACTGAGGCCAGCTATGGTCGCCATATTTACCACGTTTATGCGCTGCGCGTAAGTCAGCGTGACACGATCCTGAAGCGACTCGGCGAACAGGGCATCGGGGCCGGCGTCCACTACCCCGTTCCCGTTCACCTGCAAAACGCGTACGCGAATCTCGGATACAAGCGCGGCGATTTCCCCGTCAGCGAGGCGTGTGGCGACACCTTTCTCTCGCTCCCCATGTATCCCGAGCTCACGTCCATGCAGATCGAAACGGTCGTCAAAGAACTTAAAGCAATTTTGGCGGGTTAAGACGGTTCGATCGAACGCCTTTAATTCGGTCGATCTGCCTGCGATTCTTTTGCCAACATTGCTCACCTACGTGGCCCGGCGCAATGTGCGCTAAGCCCGATCTCAGTCAATCATCCCTTGCACGCAAACGCTTTTCCCCTTCAGACCTGTGACCCGCTCGCCGATCCCGCGTGGGATGCAAAGTTGGCAGGCTTTCCCGACGCGACGGTTTTCCACAGCGCCGCTTGGGCGCGTGTACTGCAAGGGGCCTACGGATTTCGGCCTGTTTGCTTCGTTCACAAAGATCAGAGTGGACGTTCATCACTTTTGCCAGTGGTGGAGGTGAATAGCTGGCTTACCGGCAGGCGCGGCGTGAGTCTGCCGTTCGCAGATCATTGCGCGCCGCTTTGTTCCGATAAAGAAGCGTTCAACCGGTTGCTGGAAGCTGTCATTGGCTTGGGGAAACGCCGAAACTGGAGATATCTGGAAATGCGCGGGGGGCGTTCGTTATTTGACGAAGCTCTGCCCGCCACCTCTTTCTACGGGCATCAGCTCGATTTAAGCACGGGAGCTCAGGCACTATTCGGAGGCTTCAGCGACTCTGTCCGGCGAGCCATCCGCAAGGCTGAAAAAAGCGGTGTATCGATTGAATTCACGCGTGACATTAAATCTGTCCGCGTATTCCACGAATTGCTCTGCTTGACGCGAAAACGACATGGCGTACCGCCGCAACCGTTCAGCTTTTTCAAGCAAATCCATCAGCACATCCTCGCGCCGGGTAAAGGCTGGGTGGTGATCGCTCGGCATCAGGGACGGCCCGTGGCAGGAGCCGTTTTCTTTCATTTCGGTCAAGCCGCCTTGTATAAATTTGGGGCCTCTGACGAAACCCAGCAGAATCTCAGGGCCAACAATCTCATCATGGCTCGCTCGATCGAGTGGCATGCGCAAAACAACTTCACTTCCTTTGATTTCGGCCGGACATCCCAGCACAATGAAGGACTACGCAATTTCAAACTTGGCTGGGGTGCCAAGGAGAGCCAGATTGAGTATGTGCGAATTGCTCCACAAAACAGTGAATTCCTTTCTGCACCCGATAAAGACGGCGGATTCTCCCAGCGCCTTTTTAATCATCTCCCGCTGCCCGTCTCACGCCTGATCGGCAACCTCCTCTACCGCCACGCGGCCTGATCAAGCCATTTTCCGCCAGCTTCGCTCCGCCACTCTCTCTCAAAGCCCGTGCCACAACCTCCTTTCACGCCAGAGCCTCGCGTTGTCGGCCGCAGTCCGTCGCTTGCTGCGTCACCGGTCGAGCCCCAAGGACAAAGCCTGAGCATCGCTGATGTCTACTACACCCTTTTTCGCCATAAGTGGAAAATCATCTTTTGCACCTTCGCGGGGTTTGGTTTGGCCCTTGCCTTATATAAACTGCAACCACCACCCTACCAGACCGAGGCAAAGCTTTTTGTCCGTTATGTTATCACTGAGGGGCGTTCACTCGGTCCAGGGCGCGATGATACAATTACAAAATCTCCCGACCAGCGCGGCGAGACTATCATCAAATCCGAACTCGAAATCCTCACCAGCATGGATCTGGCCGAGGAGGTGGCTAAAAATCTCGGTGCCGAAAAAATTTTGGCCCGTCCGGGGAATGACGCCACCATCGCCGCAGCCATCGCAGTTAGCCAAGGACTGGTGGTTGAAGTTCCGCCCAGCAGCAGTGTGATTCACGTCGCATATCAACATAAGGACCCCTTGGTGGCGCAAGCGGTGCTCAAAGAAGTCATTGCCAGCTACCTAAAGAAACACGTTGAAATTCACCGCGCCGTAGGCCTGGTGGGCGACTACCTGACACAGGAAACCGATCAGTTGCGCGCTCGGCTGGCTCAGACCGAAGAAGACCTTCGCTTGGCCATGAATAAGGCCGGGGTCATATCGCTGGAAGAATCCAAGCGCTCCTTCGGCGAACAGATCGCCCGTCTTCGTCAGCAGATTTTCGATAGTCAGGCCGAACTTGCTGAGCGCACTTCCATCTTAAAGGAAATGACCAAAGGCCCGGGAGCCACAGCCACCGCCACGAGCGATGCAGGCCCGCCGCTCCCAACCGAGCAGATTGAGGCCTACCAAAAAACCGCCACACGTCTCGCTCAACTGCTTCGACGTGAGCAGGATTTGCTAGCTAACTACACCGAGCAAAGCACTCCGGTTCAGGAAATCCGGAGCCAGCTTGCCGAAGCCGAGACGCAAAAAAAGAAACAGGAAACCGAGTTCCCTGCGCTGAAAACTCTTTTGGTCGCACAGCCTGCCAAGCCGAACCAAGCCGCCGACACCTACAACCCTGCAACCGAGGCCGCGCACATCGTGGCACTCCAGGCTAAAATCAAAGTACAGTCGTCGCAGTTGGAGGAAGTGCGAGCCGAAGCCACCAAGGTGGACCAGTTGGAGATAAATATCCTTGAGCTACGCCGTCGCAAGGAACTCGAAGAGGCCAACTACCGTTACTATTCCGCCAATCTCGAACAGTCGCGCATCAAGGAAGCTCTCGGCACCGGACGGGTTTCCAATATCAGCGTCATCGAGAACCCTACGCCTCCCATTAAAAACGGCAAAAAAACCAAAAAGATCGTCGCGGGTATCGCGGCGGCCGGCCTCGTGGCTGGGTTGGCCTGGGCCTTCCTTATCGAATTGTTTTTGGACCGCACAATTCGTCGCTCCACCGAAATCGAACGCAATCTCCAACTCCCCCTCTTCCTCACCATACCCAGAATTAAAACAAATAAGGCCCGCAAAAATGAGGGAATCCCCGTACTTGAGCTGCCCAACGCCCCCACACGAGAAAAAGCCAAAACCTCGTCCGAAGGAGCGTTATTGCCTAGCGATGGCGAACTTGCGCTAAACCCTTTCTATGAGACGCTTCGCGACCGGCTCATCAATTATTTCGACACGCTCAATGTCCGCCACAAGCCCAAGCTCGTCGCCGTCACTGGGCTAGGCAAGGACTCAGGCGTTACGACGATCGCCGCCGGTCTCGCGCGAAGCTTTTCGGTAACCGGCGAAGGCAATGTACTCCTTGTCGATATGACGAAAGGTCAAGGCTCGGCCCAGCATTTCTATAAAGGCGCGACCGGCGTGGGGCTGGAACAGATGCTAAAGACCAAGGATTCCGCCCAAGTGCACGAGAATCTCTACGTCGTTTCCGAAGACTCCAACAGCGACCGTCTCGCCAAAGGCATGCCGCAACGCTTCAACCAGCTGATCCCAAAACTCAAGGCCAGCGATTTTGATTATATCATTTTCGACATGCCTGCCGTGAGTCAGATTAGCATCACCCCACGATTAGCCAGTTTCATGGACATGATACTGCTCGTCATTGAGTCAGAAAAAACCGATCGCGACATGGCCGCCAACGCGAGTGCCTTACTCGCCAAATCTCAAACCCCCGTGGGCGTTGTATTAAACAAGACCAAGACCTACGTTCCCCACGCCCTGCAGCAGGATACGATTAACGACCTGTAAACCGCGCTCCTAAATCTTGCTCAAGTCCGCCACGCACAAACAATTGTGAGTTCACCCGCCGCTCGCACCCTATATTATTCATTGAAGCCGCTGCTGCCTCGGTGCCTGCGGCTAGCTGGGCGTCGTGTTTTCGCAAAGTGGATTCGCCTAGCCAACACCGACACTTGGCCGATTGATGAAGCGAGCGCCAAAGCACCAGCCGACTGGCTAGGCTGGCCAGAGAACAAAAAATTCGCCTTTGTCATCACTCACGACGTCGAAGGCGCCGTTGGCATTGCCAAGTGTCAACGTCTGGCCGAGATCGAGATGGAGCTCGGCTTCCGATCCTCCTTTAATTTCATCCCCGAAGGCGGCCATGAAGTGCCCGCCTCCTTACGCAGATGGCTTATTGAACATGGCTTTGAGGTTGGTGTCCACGATCTGCATCATGACGGAAAATTATATCGCAACCGAGAAGCCTTTCGCAAGAGCGCAAATACAATCAACCGCTATCTCGCCGAATGGGGAGCCGTCGGCTATCGCTCGGGGTTCATG
>Ga0209181_10006069_pt1 | contig 17097 bp, 12 predicted proteins | sample MAT05_FD_187208 | JGI IMG/M metagenome (GOLD analysis project Ga0209181, IMG submission 187208) | Freshwater microbial communities from Lake Fryxell liftoff mats and glacier meltwater in Antarctica - MAT-05 (SPAdes) (version 2) | ecosystem: Environmental > Aquatic > Freshwater > Ice > Liftoff...
ACCGGGAAACGCGCACTAGAACCCACCACTGGCACGCTGGCCTGCGCTGGCGCTTGCAGCACAAATGCACTCATCGACGTAACCCCGCAGCGCTAACTTTAGAAACTGGAATGATCAAAGAAGCCGTCGGGATTGTCGCCGCCACCCTCCGACAGCCGGATCTTCAGCGCCAAACCGTCGCGCGAATCCGCCTTGCGCAGGGCTTCTTCCAATTCCACCTTGCCGTCCTTGTACAAGCGAAACAGCGCCTGATCAAAGGTTTGCATACCCTCAGCCAATGAACGATCCATCGCTTCTTTCAGTTCGTGCACCTGGCCACGACGAATCATGTCTCGGATCAGCGGCGTATTCAGCAGGATCTCGACTGCGGGAAGGCGTCTGCCATCTTTGCCGATGATCAAACGCTGCGACACGATCGCGCGCAGATTCAGCGATAGATTCATCAGCACGTTCTTGTGCGCACTCTCAGGGAAGAAATTGAGAATGCGCTCCATCGTTTGATCGGCGTTGTTCGAGTGCAAGGTCGACAGACACAGATGACCAGTTTCTGAAAAGGCAATCGCCGCCTCCATGGTCTCGGTGTCCAGAATCTCGCCGATCATGATCACGTCCGGCGCCTCGCGCATCGCGTTCTTGAGCGCGTTGTGATAATTGCGCGTATCCAAGCCTACTTCGCGCTGATTGACGATGGATTTTTTGTGCCGATGCAGGAATTCGATCGGGTCCTCAATGGTGAGGATGTGCCCGGCGGTTGTGCTATTGCGGTAGTCGATCATCGACGCCAGTGTCGAGCTCTTGCCGGAGCCAGTCGCGCCGACCATCAATATCAAACCGCGCGGTTCGACGATCAGATCGCATAGGATCGGCGGCAGCTTGAGTTGCTCAAAGCTCGGAATCTCACTTTTGATCGCGCGGATGACCATGCCGATCTCGCCGCGCTGCTTAAATACATTGATGCGGAAGCGCCCGGCGTCTTTGACTGCGATGGCCAAATTGGATTCCAGATCGCGCTCAAATGCTGGAACTTGGCCCTCATCCATCAATGAGTAAGCGATCTTTTTGACCATACCCGGCGGCAGCCCGGTATTGCCAAGTGGGTATAGCTTGCCCTCAACCTTGATGTTGACCGGCGCGCCCGTGGTCAGAAACATGTCTGACGCATTCTTCTCGGTCATCAGTTTCAGGAAGTAACCGATATCCATACGCGGGTCCTTAAGTGATTCGCTGGTTGCGGGTGACGCCTGCGCTGCCCACAATACCCAGCTAGTCCCTAACTTAGTGCAAGTGCGATGCCAGATGCTACGCCTGTTTACGACACTGTCTCGCGCTCGACACTGAGCGCCTTACTAATCTTGACGCTCGTGGGTTGCGCGAGCACGCCGGTGCCAAGCGTGGAACTGACGCGCGCGCGCGAAGCCGTTGAACGCGCGCAGTCCGAGGGAGCCGCCGATTTCGCGCCGGTCGACTATCGCATGGCGCGCGATGCGCTAGATCGAGGCCGGGCGCAAATCGAGTCTCGCGATAACTCTGCGGCGCAAGAAAGCTTGCAGTTGGCGCAGGCGCGCGGGGAACTGGCGGCGGCCAAAAGCGTTGGCGCGCGCTTGCGGGCCGACGTGGCGACTAAGGAAGCAGAAAACCAGCGGCTGCGCCGTGAGTTATTGAGCGAAGGGCAGGTGCCGTGATGCGTCCCTATTGGCTCAGTTTTGGCTTGCTTATTGCGCTTGGCGCGTGCGCTTCGGCGCCTAAGCGAGATTTGGATTTTGAACGCCTGCAAGCCGACTGGCGGGTGCTCGACTCACGCGAGGATCGGGCGCGTGCGCCGCTGGAGGCCGCGCGTGTCGATGACACGCTGGCGAGCATTCAGGCGATGCCGAAGAGCGAGCGCGAGCAGCGTAAGCATCTGGCCGATCTGGTCGAACTGCGGATTGCCAATTTCAGCGCCTCCGTTGCTGCCGCGATGGATCGCGAACGCATGCTTGCGCTGGAAAACGAGCACAAGGCAATTTTGCTTGAAGCCAGCCGGCGAGATGCGGAGTTATCGCGTTTGGACGCCGAGAAGCTACGCGTTCAATCACTCGCACGTGCCGAGGAGGCCGAGCGCTTGGCCGAGCAGGCGCTTGTTGAGCGCGAGCGCACTGCCGCCGTAGAAGTGGACGCCGACCTCGCGCGTCAAGAAGCGGACGCTGCAAGGCGATTGGCCGCCGCACGCGGACGCGAGGCCGATCTTGCACGCCAGGAGGCACAGTTGGCGTCGGCACAGGCAAATAGCTTGCAGCAGCAAATGGCCGCCTTGCGTCCTGTGCGCACCGAGCGCGGCCAAGTGCTGACCTTGGGCGACGTGTTCTTCGCCGGTGGTCAGGCGGATCTCAAAGCCGAGGCGCGCGGAAATTTGAAGCCGGTATTGGACTTCATCGACCGCTATCCCGGACAGAAAGTTTTCATTGAAGGCCATACCGATGACCGTGGCGCCGATGCGAATAATCTGGCGCTATCGGAGCGTCGGGCTTCATCGGTACGCGACGCACTGGTTGCGCTCGGCGCCGATAACGGTCGCCTGCAAGCGCGCGGGCGCGGTGAAGCGGTGCCAATTGCCGATAACGCGACGGCAGACGGCCGTGCGCGCAATCGGCGCGTCGAAGTCATTGTCGACACCGCAAACTGACAACCCAACTGTCAACCGCGGCACTAGGTCGTTGTGAAAGAAGATTGCCGTCCTCTGCTGAGGGCGGCTGCGCAGTGTTCTTGGCCGTGTGAATACCGCGATCTACATGGTTGCCGGTAGGCGGGAAGGGGAGTAATGTAATTCCGCGCCCCTCGGCTCCGAAGGCCCCCATGGCCACAGCACTTTGCTTCGGTATTTCCGCCTCGCCGGTTGAAAAATCATATCGGCCGCGCGCGTGTAGGGTGCCTACTGCCGTTTCTTGTTCTCAAGAGTCTCGCTGCGCGGCGTCGCCCGCAGCGCAAGGCTGGCGCGTGTCCGACTACGCACAAAGGAGGGTTGGTAATGTTTGAAAACCAAAGCGCCGATGATGTTCAGGCGATGCTGGAACGAAATGATGAGTTCAAGCGTTTGTTCCAGCGGCATCGAGAGTTGGATAAGCAAGTCTTGGATGCGGAACTCGGCGTTAGACCGATGGACGATATGACGCTGCACTCTTTGAAGAAAGAAAAGCTTCGAGCCAAAGATCGTTTGACATTCCTGTGGGAGCGCCGCGCTTAGGCGCCGACCGAGCCTCGGGGCGCGGCGCGCAGCGATGTGGCGACCCAGTAAGCTTTGCGCGGCAGGCGAGAGAGCGAACAGCCATTTCAAAAAAGGTCACTGGATTGCTACGCGCGATTAGAACGCACGCCCCGAGGCCGGAGGGTTTCGCGGCGCGTCGCAATTCAGTGACTCCATTTGGACTCGCTCCTCGCTTCGCTGTACCGCGACCAGCAAGCTCGGGTCGACTGATCTTCAGGCTGCGCAATTCGTAAGAGATTCGCCCTAGCGATAGCCCGAGCTGATCGGGAAGCGCCGGTCACGACCGAAGGAGCGTGCGGTAACGCGTGGACCGGGAGCCGATTGTCGGCGTTTGTATTCATTGCGCAGCACCAAGGCCGAAATGCGCTCTACTGTCGCGTGATCATGCCCCGCGGCGACGATGGCCGAGCGCGGTTCGTCGAGTTCAATGAAGCGGCGCAGGATGTCATCAAGCACAGGATATGGCGGCAGTGAGTCTTGATCGGTTTGGTTGTCACGCAGCTCGGCCGATGGCGCGCGCGTAATCACCACCTCCGGGATCACTGGCGATTGTTCGTTTCGCCAGCGCGCAATGGCATAGACCTCGGTCTTGTAAACATCTTTCAGCGGCGCAAAGCCTCCGCACATATCGCCATAGATGGTTGCGTAGCCCACCGCCATTTCGCTCTTATTCCCGGTCGTCAGCAACAGGCTGCCGAATTTATTGCTCAATGCCATGAGCATGGCACCACGACACCGTGCCTGCAGATTCTCCTCGGTCGCGTCTGCGGCTTTGCCGGCGAAAACCGGTGCCAACGTCTCGATGAAAGCATTGAACGGCGCTTCAATAGACAGCATTTGCGCGTGCACGCCTTGCGCCTGCGCTTGAGCGATCGCTTCGCGATTGCTCAACTCCGAGGTGTAACGCGAGGGCAGCAAGACTGCCGTGACGCGATCCGCACCGAGCGCATCGACCGCAATCGCCTGCGTAAGCGCCGAATCAATCCCGCCAGAGAGACCCAGTAGCACATCTCGAAACCCATTCTTTCGGACGTAGTCGGCGGTTGCGCGCACTAGCGCCCGATAGACCTCGCCCTCGGGATCGGCAGGCAATCGCGACGGCCAGTCAACCGGCTGCACGCGCGCCCGATCTTGCGCATCTACGCTGACGTCGACCAGTAGCAGGTGTTCCTCGAAGGCTGGCGCGACGGCACGAACCTTGCCGTCGGCATCGATCAACAGGCTTTGCCCATCGAACAATAAATCGTCTTGGCCACCGATCAGGTTGCAGTAGATCAGCGGCAAATGCAGCTCGCGCGCGCGCAGCGCGAGCACCGCCTCCCGATCAGCCGCCTTCCCTTGGTGATAGGGAGATGCGTTCAACACCAGCAGCAATTGGGCGCCCTGCGCGTGTGCTGCAGCGGCGGGCTCGGGAAACCATGCGTCTTCGCAGATCAGCACGCCGATGCGCACACCATTGCGCTCAATCACACTGCTGCCTTGCGATTCGGTGAAATAGCGCTTTTCGTCGAATACCGTGTAATTCGGCAAACGTTGCTTGCGAACGCGCATCAATTGCGCGCCGGCGCTCAACCAGCTCGCGCTGTTAAATCGCTGAGCGTCCCGTTTCTCCGGATGACCGACCAGAAGATCAACTGCCGCGTCGGATCGCGTCAACTCGCCCAAGGCCTCGTCTAGCCGATTCTGAAATCCGGGTCTGAACAGTAAATCCTCCGGCGGATAGCCTGAAAGCGCGAGTTCCGGGCTCACCACGACGTGCGCGCCGAGTGAATGCGCTTGCTGGCGCAAGGACATCAAGCGGTCACGATTGCCCGGCACTGCGCCGACTGGGAAATCGTACTGAGCCAGCGCGATTCGATAGACCACTGGTGCGCGTCCGCCTCAAAAATAAAATGGGGCGACGTCGCCGCCGCCCCTGAAGGATGCCGTTAGCGCCGCGCAGGGCGGCGCCGGATCCGTCACTTACTTCTTCTTCTTTGGTGCCGGCTTTGCTGCAGCGGGCTTCGCTGCTGGCGCCTTTACCGCGGGTGCCTTGGCCTGCGCCGCAGCTTTGGCCGGAGCGGCCTTGGCCTGCGCCGCAGCTTTGGCCGGAGCGGCCTTGGCGGGTGCGGCTTTGGCAGGCGCAGCCTTGGCTGCTGGTGCCTTTGCCGCTGGCGCCTTCGCCGCTGGCGCCTTCGCCGCAGGTGCCTTTACGGCAGGTGCCTTCGCCGGTGCAGCTTTGGCTTTAGCCGCCGGTGCAGCCTTGGCAGGCGGAGCAGCCTTGGCCGGTGCCGCTTTAGCGGCTGGCGCGGACTTCGCTGGCGCCGCTTTCGCAGGAGCGCCAGCTTTCGCCGGTGCAGCCTTGGCCGGTGCTGCAGCCTTAGCCGGCGCGGCTTTGGCGGCCGGAGCTGGCTTAGTCGGCGCAGCTTTCTTTGCCGCTGCCGGCTTGGCCGCAGCCAATGCCGGTGCCTTCTTACCGGCTGGTTTCTTCTTGTCACTAGCCGTCGGCGATGCCGCCGCGGATGACGCCGTGCTTTCTGTCTTCACTATGGCACTCCCCTTCGATGATGACGATCGTGGTTTGGCACCCGAAAGGCGCTTTTGGACAGCGTCTCCCAGTTCCGTTGGGGACCGTACCGTCGTCACTCCGGCACGCTCCAGCGCTTCGAACTTAGCTTCTGCCGTGCCCTTGCCGCCGGCGATGATGGCGCCTGCATGCCCCATGCGCTTACCGACAGGCGCTGCCACGCCCGCAATATAAGCAACCACAGGTTTGGTCACGTATTCCGCGATGAACTCCGCGGCTTCTTCCTCAGCACTACCGCCGATCTCGCCCACCATGATGATGGCTTCGGTCTGCGGGTCATCCTGAAACAGGCGCAGACAATCGACGAAGTTCATACCCTGGATCGGATCACCACCGATACCGATACAGGTACTCTGGCCCAAGCCGACTTTCGTCGTCTGGTAAACTGCTTCATATGTCAGCGTGCCCGAACGCGACACTATGCCCACCTTGCCGGCTTTGTGGATGAAGCCCGGCATGATCCCGATCTTGCATTCACCCGGCGTGATGATGCCGGGGCAATTAGGCCCGATCAGATAAGTTTGCGGGTAATAGCTCATGAGCACGTGTTTGACGCGCAGCATGTCCAGCATCGGGATGCCTTCGGTGATGGCAACGATGATTTTGATGCCAGCATCGGCTGCTTCGAGGATCGCGTCGGCCGCGAATGGCGGTGGCACGAAAATCATGCTGGCTTCGGCACCAGTCTCTTCAACCGCATCTTGCACCGTGTTGAACACCGGCAAGCCGATGTGATCTTTTCCTGCCTTGCCGGGGGTCACGCCGCCGACCAGCTTGGTGCCGTAGTCGAGTGCCTGTTCCGAGTGGAAGGTACCTTGAGTGCCGGTGAATCCTTGACAGATCACCCGAGTTTTCTTGTTAACCAGAACCGCCATATCCGTTGTGCTCCAAATTCGTCCGAGTGATCAAGCTTTGGCCGCAGCCGCAACTGCCTTTTGCGCACCATCGGCCAAATCACTGGCTGGGATGATGGACAGGTTGCTGGACTTCAGAAGATCGCGGCCTCGTTCGACATTGGTACCTTCCAGACGAACCACAACCGGGATGTTGATACCCACCTCTTTGACTGCCGCAATGATGCCTTCGGCAATCAGATCGCAGCGCACGATGCCGCCGAAGATATTGACCAGAATCGCATTCACCTTGTCGTTGCCGAGAATCAGCTTAAACGCCTCGGTCACACGCTCGGTGGTGGCACCGCCGCCGACGTCGAGGAAGTTCGCGGGCTCGCCGCCGTAGAGCTTAATCACGTCCATTGTAGCCATGGCTAGACCCGCACCGTTGACCATGCAAGCGATATTGCCGTCGAGTGCGACGTAATTCAGATCATGCTTGGCGGCCTGCGCTTCGAGCGGATCGTCCTGTGAAATATCCCGCATCGCTTCTAGCTTGGGCTGGCGGAAGGTCGCGTTGTCATCTGAATTGAGCTTGCCATCGAGTGCCATCAGATCGCCGGCGCTGTTGATGACCAGCGGATTGAGTTCGATCAGACTCATATCGTAGAAATTGAACAATTGATACATCGCCAGCATGATCTTCGCGAGCTGTGCTGTCTGCTTGGCACCCAAGCCCATCGCGAAGCCAAGTTTGCGGCATTCGAACGCTTGTAGGCCCTGCATGAAATTCACCTCGACGGTGAAGATCTTTTCTGGGTGATCGCGTGCAACCTGCTCGATATCCACGCCGCCCATGGGCGATGCGATAAAGGTGACCGCCCGACTGGTACGATCGATGAGCATGCTCAAATACAGCTCTTTAGAGATCTCGGTCGCTTCCGTCACCAGAACTTGGTTAACCGGCAGACCGCGGCCCGCGCTCTGATAGGTGACCATCTTGGTGCCGAGCATTTTTAGTGCGGCGTCGCGCACGGCAGTCAGCGTCTTGCAAACCTTGACACCGCCAGCCTTGCCACGGCCACCCGCATGAATCATCGCCTTGACCACCCATTGATCGCCGCCAATCTGGCGCGCGGCCTCAACCGCAGCATCGGGTGTAACGACGACCAGGCCCTGGGGCACTGGAATGCCGAACTGTATGAACAGTTCTTTCGCTTGGTACTCGTGAAAGTTCATCCTGTCTCCTGATCGACGCTCGCGTTCGGCGATGCCGAATGAATGTGCGCGGGCTTACGCAAATTGGCGCGTATTGTGATGAAACACCTGCTCGCCGCCAAGTGTTTCCGCTCATGGATGGGGCTCTTCGATGGAGCCATGTCCGTTCGTTACAAGATCTGGGCCACTCACTGGCGCAAAGCTGGCGAAAACTGCCCTGTAGCGCAGCCGAAACTGGCCGCGGAAAGCCCGATGTTATAGTGATTCTCGACTCAAGCGGGATCGCGTCCTTCATGCGCATTTCCAGCATCGGTAGCAACGCGCGATCGTGGGCGCCCGACGCCGTGCGCTGGTATGAATTGCGGCTGTTCAATCTGTACCGAATTCTGGTCGCGCTGGTGTTTGGCTTCCTACTACTGTCAACAATCACCGCACGCCATTTCGGCTTGTCCGGTTCGATCTTTGCGGCTGGACAAATGGGCGTGATCGTCTACGCGCTGCTAGCTACCGCGATTTTCGCGATCAGCGAGAGCCAGCGATTCACGGTGACCACGCTGACCTTGATCGGCGTCGGCTGCGACTTGGTTATGGGCGCGCTGTTGCTTTTCGTGTTTGGTGGACTCAGCAGCGGCGTTGGCGTGCTGCTGTTGATTACCGTTGCCATGTCGGCGCTGTTGCTCCCGGGACGGCTCGCATTGCTGACCGCCGCCTTCGCCACCTTCGCCTTGTTGTCTGAGTCGTTCCACTCACTGGCCATGCTGCGCGCGACTGAACGCAATCTGGCGCAGGCTGCGCTGCTCGGTACGGCCTTCTTTGCCACGGTAGCAATCTTCTACTGGCTGGCGCGATTGACGCGAGAGAGCCAGGAATTGGTCGAGCGCCAGGGCGTCGATATTGCCAACTTGGCGCAAATCAATGAGCTGATCATCCAGCGTATGCGCACCGGTATCCTGGTGCTTGACGGTCAGGGTGAGGTGCGCAGATTCAACGAATCCGGCTGGTATCTGCTGGGCACGCCGCCAACACAAGAAACCAGCATTCGCAAGCTATCGCCCGATTTGTATGACCGTTGGCGTTATTGGATCACCACCGGCAAGCACAATAATGTGCCGATCCAAGTCGTCCAAGGCGTGCCCGCCGTGGTGCCGCGATTCACGCGACTCTCGGGACAAGATGACGCCGCCACGCTGTGCTTTCTTGAAGATGAAAGCATGGTCTACCGACGTGCCGAAGAACTTACGCTGGCCTCGCTCGGTCGCCTGTCGGCCAGCATTGCGCATGAAGTGCGCAATCCGCTGGCGGCGATCAGCCACGCCGCGCAACTACTCGCCGAGTCGGAAGAGATGCCGGATGCCGATCGGCGCTTGATCGAGATCATTCTGAATCACTGCGGCCGCGTGAACGGTATTGTCGAGAATGTCTTGCAACTCTCGCGGCGTGAGCGCTCGCGACCAGAATGCATTCAACTCGCTACTTGGGCCTACGGTTTCGTCAACGATTTTCGCCAGGCGCAACCGCTCGGTAACGACCAATTGCGCTGCGTGGTAGATCAGCGTGAGGCGCGCGCGCTGGTCGACCCCTCGCAACTCACGCAAGCGGTATGGAATCTGGTGCGCAACGCGATTCGCTACGGGCGACAACCGAATCAGCACGCCGATATCTCGATACGCGTGCGCCAGACCAATCCATCGCAGGGCGCCTTTGTCGAGGTGATCGACCGTGGTCCTGGAATTCCGCAAAGTTTGCAGCGGCAACTGTTCGAACCCTTCTTTACCACGCACTCCGACGGCACGGGCTTGGGCCTGTACATCTGTAAGCAGTTACTCGGTGCCAATCAGGCCAGTATCGAATACGTGACCGTCCCCGGCGGCGGCAGTTGTTTCCGAATCCAACTCGCAGTGCCACAACGCGACCAACTCGCGCTACTGCGCGCAGATGAGCGAGCGCAGTCTTCATTTGCGTCAGGTAAGTAGGTCATGAGCGCCGCAATGCCGCCAACGGACGTGGATGTAATTATTCAGCGCGGCAATGCGCTGGAGGATCAGGGACACGCAGAGGCGGCGTTGTCGGTGTATCGCAGCGCTTTACACGCAGCGCCCGGCTCGCAGCGCGCCCTGCTCAACATCGGCAATGCGCTGCTGTTGTTGCATCGCGTCGATGAGGCCGAATCGAGTTTTGTCGCCGCCAATCAAATGGGCGCTTTCGCGCCGGCACTGTTGAATCTTGGCAATCTATGCGCTTCGCGCGCCGATTGGTCTGGCGCTATGCAGCGATATCGCGGCGCACTGGAATTGCGTCCAGGCTGGGATCAGGCGCATTTGGGATTGTGCAATGCGCTATTCCAGGCGCGTCAACCGGAGGCCGAAGCGCAATTGCGGGCCTTGCTAGCGCTGCATCCGCGCTTGGCAAAGGCGCGTTTAATGCTGGCCGAGATCCTCGCGCTGACTCAGTCCCATGAGGCCCTCGCGCTGCTGCACTCATTGGCCGGAAATGCCGAAGCACATGAGCGCGCAGCGAAGATCCATCTGAATCACCTTAATCAACCCGCTGCCGTGCAGGAGTTCCAGCGCGCTTTGGAGCTCGATCCCGCAAATGATCGAATTGCCAGTGCCTATGCTTTTTATTCCCTCTATTGCGAGGAGCAAGCGGCGGCCGAGTTTCGTCAGGTCATGGATTTTCACGTTGGTAGGCGCTACGGCAATGCCACGCAAAGCCTGCCGCGCCGGTCTGCCACGCGTATCCGTGTGGGCTACATTTCTGGAGATTTCGTCGCGCATGCGTTGATGCACTACGCTTTTACGCTGTTCGAACATCACGATCGGTCGCGTTTCGAGGTCTATGCGATTTCCGGCGCGAGCAATCCAGACCACATCACGCAACAATTGCGGGATCGCGTGGATGGCTGGTTGGATATCGCCGGGCTCTCCGATGCCGCTGCGTGCGCACTGATCCGCGAACACCAGATTGACATCTTGATCGACTTGTCCGGACGCAGTAGTGCCAATCGGCTCGGCGTCATGGCGCTGCGCGCCGCACCCTTACAGATGACCGCAATGGGCGTGCTGTCAAGCACGCTAACCCCGAATGTCGACATGCGCATCGCCGACGAGCACACGGATCCGGTGGGGCAGACCGAGGCATGGCACAGCGAAAGCTTGCTGCGAATGCGCAACTTTCATGCCTGCTACACGCAGTTGCGCGACTTCCCGGCGCAGCCAGATCTACCGGCGCTTGACAATGGCTACCTAACATTTGGCTATTTCAATAACGCCCTGAAGATCACGCGGCCCGCGCTTCGCGACTGGGCGCAAGTGATGAGCAAAATCCCCAGCAGCCGTCTGCTAGTGCTTGGCGTACAAAATGCCTTAATCGGTCACAGCATCGAAGACTGCCTGATCCGCGAACATGGCATAGACGCGAAGCGCATTCAGATTCGCGCCCGCTTGAACCTGCCGGAAGTGACCGCCGCGATGAGCAGCATCGACATCGCCTTTGATCCCTATCCTTATTCCGGCGGTATCACCTCAATCGAATCCTTGCTCGCCGGCGTGCCGTTCGTAAGCATTGCGGGCAATCGGTCATCCAGTCGCAATGGTTTGGCCATTCTGCGCAATGTCGGCATGCACGACTGGATCGCCTCCTCGCATGCCGACTTTATCGACGTTGTGTGCGTACACGCGCAAGACTTGTCATCCCTGCAGTCTCTGCGGCAATCCTTGCCGGAACGCTGCCGAGCCAGCGCTTTGATGAATCCTGAGGCTTTCATAGGCGAGTGGGAAGCACTTCTGCTGCAAAGTTGGCAATCGATTCCAGCCAGATAACGATTTGCGAGATCGCGGAGCCCAATCTTGGTTCAACTTCCAGTTCCCGACCGACGACACCCGAACAGACTGCAACCCATTGCCTTATTGACTATTTGGGGCCCGAAGACGGCGAGCAGTTTCCGGGTTGTCAGAATACTCTTAAATAATAGTCGACTCGATCCGGTCAGCGAGCGCCGAGTGACTGAAGGGCCAAATTGAACAATTCAAATATACTTTTCGCGCGCGAGACTGATGATCGAACAGCGATCGCTGTTTATCGCGCTACCCTGTTATTGGTCGGAGTCTGGCTGGCATGGAGCCTCGCCCGAGTCAATATAGAGACCGGAGACGGCTATAGCACCATAGCGAACGCACAGCATTTTCTCGGGGATCCATACCCGTATTTCTGGCAACGCGGACCGATGATGGCGTGGTTACTCGTGCCGGCGGAATGGGTAGCCCAACGTCTTGGTCTGCACCCACTCGACGTGCGCTTGCATCATCTTTCTGCCGTGGTCATGCATTTTTTTTATCTCATGGGCGTATGGCATTTGCTGCGGAAATTCTACGCGGGCGCACTGTCCTGTGCGCTGTCCTTCGTCGCCGCAATTCCCACAGTGGTCTATTTCAGCTATGCACCATTTGTCAGCCACGATATCTTGCCCGGGCTTGGTTTATTATATTTGCTTTGGCTATCGAACGAATTTCAGATCCGCCCTTCGAAATTAGCCTGGCTGCAATTTCTTTGTGTGACACTTGTTTTGGTTCTCATTAAACAGACCTACTGCATAATCCCGATTTGCTTAGTTGTAGCAAGATGGATTGTGGTTCTAACGCAGCGCACATCGATCAAAGTCGAGTCGCGCAGATTGTTGGCGCTGAGCCTCGCCGCATTGCTGGCAGGGATGTTGAGTTGGCTAGTCTACGCATCGGTGGTCGGCGATTCTTTCGCCGGTGAAGTTTTTTTGATGCGCCCCTGGTCGGTAATCCAGCAGATTGCGACGGGTTACGGACCAAATATACAAGTTAGCGATTTGTTCTACTCGTGGGTCTACCTGCGTAACGCAGCCGCCTATGGCATCGTCGCTATGACGCTGGTCTTACTCAGCCTGGGATTCTCGCTTTGGCGCGGCGGCAGCCTACATCGACAGGCCGCACTATGCTGGATATTACTCGTTGTTGCAATCCAATGCACTCCATTCAAGGAAGTGCGTTATTTGGCTTTTCTCGCGCCGCTGACCGCATTTTTGATCGTTCCATTGGTGCGCCACGTTTTATCGGGACCGCGGCCATACTTGTGGCTGCTGATCTCGGTGATGATATTTGATACCGCCCGCGCGTCGCATGAAGCAATGCGAATTAATGATCCGTATTACCGGACGGGAATTACTGATTTCTTCAAACCATTGGATTCCATTGCCGATGCTAAGTTCCCCAAATTCTTTGGCATCGGATGGCTAAACTTTGTGTCGGCAGATCGCGATGCGTTTTTCGGTGATAATTTCCACCGGATAACTGAGGTGCAGATAGATCAGTTGCGCGCGCTATATGGTTGGGAACCGAATAGCGTTTTTCGGATTCGGTTGCAGTCGGTCTCATCAGCGATTGCAAGTTCACCCGGCGCGATTTTCTTCATTCAAAATCTTATGCTCTCACGCGGCCCGCCATACAGGTCCGGTAATTTGCCAGGGCTTTCCAATAATTTCGTTCAGATACTCGGTCGCGTGGAGACTGCCGAATTCTTGCGCATAGGCGATGATTACCGAGTGCTTGATCGGCCTGGAGTGCCAATGGCTATAATAGACGCGGCGGGCACCATTACAGTCCGACACGGATCAATCGAGGAAGATTTGGCACATAGAAATTTCGCCATTGAAGGCGCGCCGGAGCGACTCTCACTTCAAATTCTGCGCGTGTTAAGCCTTTGTGACCTAAATGGCTGTAAGGCATTTAAGGACTGAACGGACAAATTTAGTCCTTAATCGTCTGTTTTAGTTACTGGCGAACTGGATCTCGCAGCTTACGCTAACCGCAGGACAGGAATGCAAAAATCCGTATTCGAAAGATGGCCAGACGACAGACGTGCGTTAACAGCGTTCCGTCTCGTTCTGCTATGCCTAGGGGTTTGGCTGGCTTGGAGCCTGACGCGCGTCAATATCGAGTTTGGCGATGGCTATAGCACCATTGCTAACGCGCAGTATTTTCTCGGCGACGCACATCCGTATTTCTGGCAACGCGGGCCGATGCTGGCGCTGCTACTGGTTCCTGCGGAGTGGCTGGCCCAAACTCTGCAACTGCATCCTCTAAACGTGCGCACGCATCATGCGATCGTGGTGCTGCTGCATTTTCTATATCTGATCGGTGTTTGGCGCCTACTCGCGACAGTATTCGGTGCTGGGCTTTCGACGGCACTTGCATTCGTCGCCGCAGTTCCAACAGTCGTCTATTTCAGTTATGCGCCATTCCTCAGTCACGATTTACTGCCAGGTTTTGGGTTGCTATTCGTGCTGTTGCGATCTCACCAATTTATAGAACGCCCAAATACGCGTGACTGGCTTCTGTTCTCGGTTGCGTGTCTTGCGCTTGTCCTTTTAAAGCAAACCTATGCGCTAATTCCGATTTGCGTATTGGTGGGGCGCGTCTGCGCCAATTTTTACGACGTAAACATTCAGCGCCTGGAAGTACCGCGAGTCGCAGCACTTGTTCTGGCCACTGCGATCGTCGGCGCAATTACCTGGATTGTCTACGCGGCACTTGCGGGTGAAACATTCGCGGATACGTCTTTTATGCTGCGTCCATGGGCGGTAATAGAAAAACTGACGAATTTTTATTCGTTACGGGGGCCGCTAAACGAGATGTACTATACGTGGATATATTTTCGTAACGCTTCGGCATATGGCATTGTAGCCATGACGCTCGTTTTGCCGGGCGTTGCCCTCGCGTTGTGGAGCGGAACTCGGCTGCAACGGCAAGCGGCGTTGACTTGGCTATTGCTAGTAATAGCCATGCAATTGACGCCGTTTAAAGAGGTTCGCTACCTCGCATTTTTGGCGCCACTTTCAGCGTTCTTGTTAATTCCAGTAGTGAGATATATTTGGTCTGACGGCCATAGATACCGATGGCTTCTTATCATGGTTTTGCTCATTGATCTGACACGTGCTGGAGTAGAAGCCATGAGGTTGCGGGACCCTTACTATCAAACTGCGGTCACCACCTTTTTAGGCCCTCTGGATTCGAAATCCGACGCTGGAAAGCCCGTGTTCTTCGGAAATGGCTGGCTGAGTTTCGTGTCGCCGGAGCGTGACGCGTTCTATGGTGACGTCTTCCATCGCATCACAGAGCTTCAAATCGAGCAATTACGTGCACTGTACGGTTGGAGTGCCACGGATGCGATACAGGTCCACTTAAGTGGCGTGCCGGATCTTTCGCGCGCTTTTCCTAGGGCCACCTTCGTACTCCAGAATGCTTTTCTGTCACGACTCGCGTATTTCGGGCCAACGAATGACGCCGGATTGGCGCCGAACTTCACGCAGGTAGTCGCGTATCCGGAGACCCTGGTCTTTACCCGCGCTGGCGATCGCTACAGGATGGATGGTTCAGGAGAAGCGCCGCGACTCCTCGTTCGAGAATCCGGCGGTCCAAACGACTTCGTTTTGGTCCGTGGGGAGATCGACGCCGAGCGCTTGCGGCGCTTCGCGGCGTTCGACGGCTTGCCCGGGCGCGTCGTTGTGGTGGGATTGCGAGTTTCGACGATATGCACTCTGACTGGCTGCGCGGCGTACGCGGAGTCGTCGTCATCACGTTCGGAGTAGTGATTGCTGCTGGCTTACCGCGTACTCGTACGCGCGTCTCGCGTTATCCTCAACGTGTCTTTTGGGGAAGTAGACGAAACATGGAGAAGGGCCACGCGCTTATCCTCGATGACGAGGCGGATATCCGCGAGTTGCTGACCTTGACGCTGACGCGCCTGGGTCTACAAGTTCACCAAGCAGCCTCTTTAAGCGAGGCCCGCGCCTTGCTGGGTAAGCACAACTACGATCTGTGCTTTACCGATATGCGCCTACCCGACGGCAATGGCCACGATTTTATTGAGCAGATGACGCGCCAACACCCGGATACGCCGGTGGCGATGATCACGGCCTATGGCAACGCCGAGGCTGCAGTGCAGGCACTGCGCGCAGGCGCCTTTGACTGCGTATCCAAACCTGTCGATCTGAACGTGCTGCGGAACTTGGTGAAGACAGCGCTGCGTCTACGCGGCGAACGCGCGCCCGGCCCTAGCTCGCAGACGCGTCTGCAAGGCGAATCGGCAGCCATGCAGCGCGTGCGTGCGACGATTTCCAAGCTGGCGCGCAGCCAAGCACCCGTGCTGATCTCTGGTGAATCCGGCGTGGGCAAAGAATTGGCGGCACGTTCAATTCATGAGCAGGGTCCACGTGCTGCTGGGCCTTTTGTGCCCGTCAACTGCGGCGCGATTCCGACGGAACTCATGGAGAGCGAATTCTTTGGCCATCGAAAGGGCAGTTTCACCGGGGCACATGGCGACAAAGACGGATTATTCCAGGCTGCGCACACGGGCACGCTATTCCTCGATGAAATCGCCGAATTGCCACAACATATGCAGGTCAAACTGCTGCGCGTGATCCAGGAGAAATCGGTGCGCTCTATCGGTGGCCGTCAGGAAATGCCGGTCGATGTCCGCATTGTTAGCGCCACGCACAAGGATCTGGCGCAACAGGTGGAATTGGGTGAATTCCGACAGGATCTTTACTATCGCGTCAACGTGATCGAGTTGCGCATGCCGCCGCTGCGCGAACGTCGTGACGACGTGATGCTGCTGGCAGAACGCTATCTAGATAAGTTGGCTCCCGAGTGGGCGATCTCACGACCGCGTCTGTCTCCTGAAGGCTCGCTGGCGTTACTGGCCTATGATTTTCCGGGGAATGTCCGTGAGCTTGAGAATATTCTCGAACGCGCCGTGGCACTCAGTGATGGCGATGTGATCCGCGTGGATGATTTGCAACTGGTCCCTCGCCAGGGCGCGCTGGCAAACGCCGAACCCGCGTTGACTGGCAGTGTAGGCGCGCATCACGATGCGTCTGGCGCGAACTTATCCAGCGCGCAGAAACTTGGCCTCGAAAACTATATTGATGGCCTGGAGCGCGAGGCGATCACCAAAGCCCTGGAGGAATGCCGCTACAACAAGACTGCGGCTGCAAAAAAACTCGGCATCACCTTCCGTGCGCTTCGCTATCGCTTGAAAAAGTTGGGTCTCGACTGACGCATCGCAGTTTGTAGAATTGTTGGCCGCTAGAACTTGCTTTAAGGGAAAGCATGAACTCGACCCGCCCGACTCGTATCACTCGCTGGCGCGCGTCAGCGATCCATCTCCTGGCCTCTGCTTGCCTCGCGCTGATCGCCGGCCTGATCATCTTT
>Ga0209181_10006071_pt1 | contig 17094 bp, 14 predicted proteins | sample MAT05_FD_187208 | JGI IMG/M metagenome (GOLD analysis project Ga0209181, IMG submission 187208) | Freshwater microbial communities from Lake Fryxell liftoff mats and glacier meltwater in Antarctica - MAT-05 (SPAdes) (version 2) | ecosystem: Environmental > Aquatic > Freshwater > Ice > Liftoff...
ATTATCTGTCCCTACAACAGGGGGATTTCTAGTGTTTTCATTCATTGGATTGACAACACAAGAACAAAAGATCGGTGAACGTACTATGATGGACGTTAGTTTAGGACTTGATGTCACTCAATTGAATGAAGTTGTTGTCACAGCAGCCGGTATTGAGCGTGACAAAAGAGCCTTGAGCTACGGGGTTCAGAGTGTTAAGTCAGATCAGGTTCTTCAAAAATCGGAGCCAGATGTTTTGCGCTCGTTGCAGGGAAAGGTCCCCGGGCTAACGATTCAAGGTTCGGGGGGTATTGCCGGAAGCTCTACGAGGATCACAATGCGTGGGGTTAACTCTTTCCTTGGAAATAATCAGCCTCTTTTCGTTGTCGATGGAATCCCTTATAATAACGACTTGAACAATACATCCAATCCGCGCGATGCAGGGGCACTTGGTACGAGTCGCATTGCTGATTTGGATCCAAATAACATTGCATCTATAACTACGCTAAATGGAGGTGCTGCTGCTGCTTTGTACGGGACAAGAGCTGCAAATGGTGTAATTGTTATCACAACGAAAACAGGAAGCGCCAAGGTGTCAAGGAAAGGTTTAGAGGGGTCATTTTCTTCTTCTTACTCAATAGAAAGAATTGCAAATTTGCCAAATTATCAGGATAAGTATGGACCTGGCTCACGAAGTACATTTGCTCATGCAAACGGTACTTGGGGGCCTGCGTTCGCTGCAAGAGATTCAATTACGTTTTTCCCTGGATATGTGGAGGCTTTCCCACAATTGTATGCGGTGAGTGGAAGTCCAGTAGCAGCTTTGAATGGTACCGGACGATTGACTCCCTATGAGGCTGTTCCTAATAATGTCGAGAACTTTTTTAAAGATGGTGCCGTGGCAGAGAATTCGCTGAGCCTTTCAGGTGGAAATTCTAAAGCTTCTATTTCGGCTGTAGTATCAGATATGAGAAATGAAGGATTTATAATAAATAACAAGTTCAGCAGGACTAATATCAGCATAGGGGGAAATGCCCAACTGGATAATGGACTAATCTTGGGATCAAGTATACAGTATACGAAATCAACACAGAGCGGCCCCCTTTTAGGAGGTGATGGCACATCGCCATTCTCAAGACTATTGTTTCAACCTAGAAACTGGCCTTTGCAAGATCTGCCTTTCATCAATCCAGCAAATGGTCGTTCTGTTTATTTCTTTCCATTTGGTTCTGGCGTTGACAACCCAAATTGGTCGGTACGAAATAATCTCTCTAATTCTGACGTAGACAGGTTAGCTGCCTCCTTTAATATTGGAAAAGATATAACTGATTGGTTAAATGTTACCTATAGAGTCGGCTATAATACTTTTAATGAAAGAAGAAAACAAACCATTAACAGGGGGTCGGCAGCGGGTGCTCAGAATATTGGTTCGGTTGTATTAGATAACATTTATTTTGGCGAGCTTGAATCAAATTTGCTGGTAACTTTTAATAAGAAAATCAGTTCTGATTTTAGTTTGAAGGCAATTCTTGGTCACAATTATAATCAACGGACTAATGATAGGCAAAGCGTTACCAGTTTAGGTATTATTGCCAATAATATTTTTGATATTGATAACACCACTACCGTTCAGCCTAATGGTGGACGTTTTACTGAAAGAAAATTGTGGGCAGTATTTACTGACGTGACGGTTGGCTACAAAGATTTTGCTTTCATTAATGCGTCTGTAAGAAATGATAACTCGTCAACCTTGCCTGCAAACAATAGAAGCTATTTCTACTATGCGGTAACGGGTTCGCTGATTTTAACAGATGCTTTCAAAATAAAATCTAACATTCTCACCAGCGCCAAGATAAGAGGTGGATTCTCTCGTACTGGCCGTGATGCCAATCCCTATCAGTTATTCAACGCAGTTACTATTCTTAATAATGATGGATTCGGATCTACTCAATTTCCTTTCGGGGGTATTCCGGGGGCAACAATTCCAAATAGCTCATTCAATGATCAGTTAAAGCCAGAGTTTACAAATGAGATTGAGATCGGAGGTAACTTTGATTTATTCAATGGTAGAATTTCATTGGATGCTACTTACTACGATCGATTGTCCACAAACATAATTGCTCAAAGAGCTGTTCCTTCGGCATCGGGTTTCACTACTATTTTTGACAATTTTGGTTCAATCAGAAATTCAGGTTGGGAAATTGGACTTGGCACTACGCCCGTTCAACTCTCGAATGGTTTTAGCTGGAACTCGAACTTTGCGTTTACAAGAAATTTAAACGTTGTAGAGTCATTAACAGAAGGAGTAACAGAAATCAGTATTGAAGGGGTTTTTAACACTGCAACAAGTGTTGCAAGGCCGGGATTTGCAATGGGCGTGATAAGGGGAACAGTAGCCTCAAGAGACTCTGAAAATAGATTGCTCATAGATCGAGCTACAGGTTTAATGATACCTAACACCGAACAGCAAATTATTGCAGATCCGTATCCTCGTTTTAACCTTGGTTGGACAAACACCTTTTCTTACAAAGGGGTTACTTTGAGTGCGCTATTTGATTGGAGGAATGGTGGTCAAATGTATAGCCAAACCAACGCTTTCTTGTTAGGCCGAGGTACAACCAAAGACACAGAAAATAGAGATATTCCCTACGTTGTTCCTGGAGTTCTTGGTAACCCAAACACACAGCAACCCATAACGGATGCGAGTGGAAATTCTATTCCAAATACAATTCAGGTAATGGCTAACGACCTTTGGTTTCAAGCGCAGGGTGGTGGATCTTTTGCAATAAATGCACCCACCGAATTCTCTGTATTTGACGCAACAACATATCGCTTGCGGGAATTAACTCTTGGATATGAAATACCCAAGTCGCTATTTAAGAAGACCTTCTTAAGCGGAATAAATGTTTCTTTATCAGGAAGGAATCTGTGGTATATAGCTCCTTATTTCCCTAAGAATTCAAATTTTGATCCTGAAGTTAGCTCGCTAGGCGCAAGTAATGCCCAAGGTTTTGATATCAACGCGGCACCCACCACAAAGCGATACGGATTCAACATTAGATTAACCTTCTAAAAAATAGAATAATGAAATCGACTAATAAAGTAATAGTGTTAATTATTGGGATGCTCATGTTTAGTATTACCAGTTGTAATCTTGATATAAACGTTGACCCGAATAGCCCTGCAGCTGTTCCCAGTGGCCAGCTTTTAAGTTCTGCGGAAATAGCGATCTTCACTTCCTTTGGCCATAATGGGTCTGGGCTGGGTTCAGTCGCATCCATCTGGGTACATCAGGTAATGCAAAGGAGCAATGCAGACGGTTATGCGAGTACGGGTCAGGATGGCAATATCAGCGCTCCTTGGTCAAACCTTTATTCTGGTGCTCTTCAAGATATTGAGACCATCATCACGCAAGGGACTGTAAGCGAGGAGTTCCGCTATGTGGGAATAGCTAAATTGTTAAAAGCATATAGCTACAACATGATGGTTGATGTTTGGGGAGATATTCCCTTTACTGAAGCAACAAAAGGAGCTGCAAACCCTTTCCCTAAGTTTGATGAAGATGCCTCGATCTACGCTGCTCTATTTCTTTTGATTGATGACGCATTAGCTGATCTTGCGAAAACTCAAGGTGCAACTACAGTGTCGCCAACGATTGATGACTTAATTTATGGTGGGTCAGTTACTAGCTGGAGAAGATTTGGAAAAGCATTGAAGCTGAAGATGTACAACACAATTAAGAGCGTTCAAAATGTAACGTCTGAGATGGCTGCTCTGGCAGCAGATGCGGATGTTTCGGGACCGAACTTCCCTGATTTCGCGTTAAGATATGGTACAGTCATCGCCCCCGAAAATAGAAATCCAACATGGATAAGTGTATCAGGAGCAACGACTTATTTTAGCCGGTACTTTTTTGAGATATTAAATAATACAAGTACGTTAAATCCGATCCTTTCGGGAATAGTTGACCCTAGATTGCCCTATTACCTTTACAATTCATTAGGTACTTCAAATCTAATTGCGCAAAATCCAACAGAGTATCTCCGCGTACCATATCCACTGGCGCCAGCGCCACAGAACGGTAATTTTTTCGTAGGCATTAACTTTTCGTCTCAAAGTCCTAATCAAGGTTTTGACCAATCAAGATCACTTTCTATGCCGGGAGTTTATTTTGGCGGTGGTAGATTAGATTTGGCAAATGTGGGTGGTGGGGTACTGATTTCATCTGCCCCAGGTAATGCACCAACCAGGTTGATGGATCAGTTTATGGTTACCTACGTTTTAGCTGAGGTTGCTTTACTTACTTCTGTACCAAACGCGCGAGCATTGTTAAGTACTGCTATCGACCAGTCTTTTGCAGAGGTCAATTCAACGGTAGCGACTGTTTACCCGACTGCCGCAACTATCTCTCCTGCATCTAGAGATGCCTATAGAACTGCGGTTTTAGTATTATTCGATGCGGCAACGCCTGCGGCCCAACTTGAGTTAATCATTACAGAAAAATGGATAGCTAATTTCGGAAATCCTTTAGAAAGCTATACCGATTATAGAAGGACAGGCTATCCAATTATGATTGACGCTACTACCGATGGTGACCCCAATACAAATATAGGTAGGGTTTATCCTTTCTCTTTCCCGTACCGCCAATTGGATACCAATCAGCAGAACCCAAATGCACCATTGCAAAAGTTGATTGGAGACGCCAGCGCACGCGTATTTTGGGACAATAATTAATAAACTTTAATTCAAGAAGATCATGAAAATAAAATACAGATTAATTCTCATCATGATAACCGCAATAGTTGCTGTTTCATGTTACGATGCTTCGGAACTCCCTTTTCCGGAATTTGCGGAAGGAGTAAACTTCCGCGCTTTGCCAAGCCCTTGGACCGCTAAACCTACTTTTAGTTTAGCTAATCCTGCGCAGCCTTTTGTTTTGAGTGTTAGTAGCCTGAATGCTGCTAGTTTGAGTAAGGTTGATGTTTATGTTAGTTACCTTCCCAACACCGCAGTTCCGGCAGCGGCTGGTACTGGAAACTTCAATCAATTTCTTGCACCGGTTGGTATTGTAAACTGGATACCTGAAATTGCTGGATCTGGTAACTCTCCTGTAACGATTGCCTATTCAAGATATGATCAACTGATCAACGGCAGAAATGCAGCAGGGGTGACATTTCCGGCAATGCCAAGGGTATTATTCAGAACTCTCAATGAATCGCAAATTGTCGGCAATATGAGTTTTACGTTAACTGAATTAGCAACTGCAGCGGGTATTGCTTTGCCTGGATCAGTTCCGGCTTCGACAACTGGCCCTAACTTAACGGCTCAACCAGCTTTCCTACTTATTTTTGAAGTAACTAAGAAAGACGGGTCTGTTTTCAGTTATTTAAATTCGAATCCTGGGGTAAATGCTACCCCAGCAACAGGTCGTGTACAAACCAGAGGTTTTTCGGGTACTGATATTGTTACGGCTCTTCCAGTCAGCAATAAAAGATACGATATCATTCTATCTGGTGAGGAAGGATCACCGTTTATCCCTGGGGTAAGCATTAGAATTGCCCCTTAATAATATAATAGGCAATAAATAATCATCGCGAGCCCCCAGAGCAATCTGGGGGCTTTTTTTATGCCAAGGATATTAGTTGAGGAACTGAAATAAGACAGTCCTCGGATTAACAAAAAGCTCGAGCTAATCTACTTATCGGCATCAAAAGTGATTTGGCGTGGAAATTTGAATTTGTGGTTATTATTAGGCTTTAGCCGAAGCATTGGAACTACAAGTATCAAATCTTTACGTGATGCAGCGAGAGCGCTGGATATGAAATTTATTTATGGTTTTGTACCTAAAGATGAATCGTTTTCAATAAAGCAGGACAAAGCAGGCCATTACCGTTGCCGTGGCATTCGCAAACCTGTACAGTTCTCCTTACTAGGATACAAATTTGTACCTGCCTATGAGAAAGGCAACGGAAAAGGAAAAATCTTATTCGACTCGGGGTTTCTAGCGGTCTAGCCAAGGCCGTCTACTCGATTAGCGTTTCGTGCCGGTTTGTCTAGGTCTAAAACTATTTTCAAATTCTCTCTCACTTTGTCTGCCGTGTCGCTGTCGACCTCTCCAACTTTTTTCATCAGTCTTTTATTGTCAATTGCTCTAACTTGGTCAATCATTATGTCACAGTCCTCTTTGAGTCCGAACTTTGTTTTTTTAAGATGAACTCTCAAAATTTCAGAGTCAGGCTTTACATTTGTCGTTATACACCCAGATATAGGTAATAGACCCATAGAGTTGCGTCTATTTCGCATTTAGCTGCCTCTTATGATTTCGGTGCCAGGGCTCTGTTAGTGGGTAAAATATTTTTCTCTTTGGCGTCTATATCATGGGTTTACTACTTTTTTTCAAGGGGTCGATTCGGTAATTGGCACAGACTACGAGCTGGCACCGGCCATGGGATAGAAACGAAAAGCCCGAAGTGAGGAGGATTTTTGCATGGCCGGACCTTCCTACCGGACAGGCCGGCTTGGAGTGTATAGCCCGGTGCTGCCATCCCGCCTCGGGAGGCAGCAGGCCGCCAATTGCTGATTTGTTGCTCGTCTTCTATCGATCATTTTTTGCCGAGTACGCCTTAGCGATTCCCGAACACCGTTTACTGAAAACCAATCCTACTCACAGCCCTTTCACGCTCATGCCGCCATCCACCATTATATTTTGCCCTGTGATGTAGCTGGCTTTGTCCATAGCAAGGTAGGTAACGAGGCTGGCAACTTCTTCGGGTTTGCCAATTCGGTTGAGTGGGGTGCGTGCCAAAATGTTTTTGAGTTTTTCGGGTTGAGCGAGAACGGATTCGGTCAACGGTGTTTCTATGTACCAAGGCGAAACGCAGTTTACGCGAATGTTGTCATTCGCCCATTCGGCCGCTAAATGTTTTGTCAGTTGAATGATGGCGGCTTTCGTCATCCCATAAGGTGGGCCTGTTTGCAAATCAAAAGAGCCCGCCACCGAGGCAATGTTGATCACGCTTGGATGCGATGCCTTTTTTAAAAGAGGATAGGACAAGCGCGTGATTTCTATCAAGCTGAACAAATTGATTTCAAAAATTTTTCGGTATTCGTCTTCAGCGTAGTCGACCATTTTTCTTCGCACGTTGGTGCCTACGTTGTTCACAAGTATATCTAGCTTATTCCAATTTTGATTTACGCGATCGATCAACTGTTGCCGAAAGGTAGCATCGGTCACATCGCCATCCATGGTAAAAAGGTTGGCTGAGTTTTTTACTTTGCCTTGAATGGTTTTGGTGTCCCGGGCGACCACCAACACTTCGGCACCCAATTCTATAAATTCTTTGGCAATAGCGAGGCCAATACCTTTTGTGCCGCCTGTTACGAGCGCTTTCTTACCCTGAAGATTCCACATAGTTAAATTTTTACTTTACTCCAGTTCTCGCCCGTTTTGATGCGGTGGATTTGCATATCGCTTATGTGGTATCTTTTTCCAATTTGTTTGAGTGTCAGTTTTCCTTTTTGCAATAAAAGTTTAATCTCTTTCACCTTCGCTTCGGTAAGTTTGGCATTTCCGCCCCTGCCGGTAACATAATTTGGGTCTTTTTTGATATGAATGAATTTCCCCTCCAGGGTCTCCCACTTTAAATTTTTATAGTGGTTGTCATCTTTTTTAAAATTCAAATGAATCACAAACTTATGCCGCTTACTTGGGGGCTTTATAAACATTTCCGCGACTAAGCGATGGACGTTGCGACTTCTGGATGTTCCGTTCGTGTAGATGGTCACCCCCGGATAATTCGATAAGTTTGCAGGGCGAAGGATTCGGCCCACCTTTGGATCTGCTAAAAAGCTAATTACCCTTCCGTGAGTCGTCACTGCGTAGCGAAAACCTAAAGGGGTTTTCTTGATGGGCAGAATTGCGGTTCTTTCGTTCTTTAAGAATTTAATTTTTTTTAAGGGTTGCATAATTAATAATCGTTAAAGGTTTTCTTTTCGTTCAACTAATAAGTACCAATTGTTTTCGATGGGCAAGTACCCTTGCTCATAGCAATAGTAATAAATTGCTCCCTCTTTTGTTTTATAGATGTTGGTGAAATGATTGAAGTCAAAGCCTCTTTGAATGAGTTTTTCGCGGCTCATTTTGGTTTTCCCGGTTGGGTTGGCTTCCATTAATATTCTCCGGTTTTTGCGCAAGGTGTTGTTCACGTTGCGCATGTGGTTGGTCTCGTTGCTGTTCAGTTTATTGTTGTAGGAAACCCGGCAAATGTCTGAGCAAAACTTTTTATCTGCTCGCCCGATGATTTTAGCGCCACAGTCCAAACACGTTTTTTCAGCTGATTTAGCCATATTATCCGATTGTAAACGTTTACAAGCGAATATAACCGATAGTAATTGACTAACCTACGACTACGGTTCTTTTCTGTCCACACCTTTGCATCGTCAATCGCTGAATAACTCAGTCGGGGACAAAAACAAAAATCAATTATCAACCATTTAAAATTTACAGTTATGAAAAGTTTAAGAAACAGCGTGCAGTTGATCGGTCGTTTAGGCAAAGATCCTGAAGTGAAAGAGTTTGACAAATCAAAGAAGGCTTCCTTCTCGATTGCGACTACGGATTCGTACAAGAATCAAAAAGGGGAAAAGGTAGAGGATACGCAATGGCACAACATTGTGATCTGGGGCCAGTTGGCAGGTGTGGCTGAGAAGTTTTTGAAGAAAGGTATGGAGGTGTGCGTAGAAGGCAAACTGGTACACCGCAACTACGAAACAGATAAAGGCGAGAAAAAATACGTGACGGAGATCAACGTGAACGATTTGTTGATGCTTGGCGGAAAGCAGGCATAAGAAACGACAACTAGTTACTTGCGCCAAAGAGGCCGCCTCGAAAGTCGAGACGGCCTTTTTTATTTTTATCTGTACTTTTGCCGAATCCTTTGAAAAATTACTACTTCATATTGGGAGTTAACATTTACGCCCGCGATGCGGATATTAAAAGGGCCTACCGAAAATTGGCGCTCCAATATCATCCCGATAAAAATCCCTCAGCCGATGCCAACTCTATCATAAGAGAAGTCAATGAAGCCTACGAAGTATTAAGCGACCCGCAGCGGAAGCTGCAGTATGACCAACTGCTGGTAACTGGCGAAAAGCCCCAAGTAGAACCTGCGCGACCCTCGCATCGCGACCCGCGTTACCGATCCAAGCCTCCGGGCTATGGATTTCCGAAGAGTTCGGAGAAAAAGGAATTGCAGGAATTAATGCAAGGATACCTGCCGCTGGCCTTTAAGATCTCACGATTTACACTCTTCTGCTGCTTTGTACTGCTCTGCGATTTTGTGCTGCCCGTCAATAAAAGAAAGGAAACAATAGTTGATTTATCCGGTGTCTACGATCGGTATGGTCAAAGCGGAGTGAGATTGCGCGCTTCGGATGGGAAAATTTATAAATTGGGAAAAGGTACGGTGGATGAATTGGTGAATAATTCTTATGTGGTGATTTGTACCTCACCCTTGTTGAGTATTTCAAAGCGAGTAGAAAACGAAAAAGGCATGCGTTACCGAATCCCTGTTTCTGTTTATGGTAACTTTTTATTTTTTCCGGGCATTTGGTTGGTCACTTCCATGCTTGGTGTATTTTACAAGAAGGGAATTGAGTTTCGTTTTAATTTAGGCTTAGTAAATTTGCTGTTCATTATTTTTAATCTTATTGCAGTTTACTTAAGTCGTTAGTTATGGCAAAAAAAAATGATTGGAAGGATAGGGAAGGAGTAGTCTATTCAACTAACTCAGAATTTAGTTTTCAATACGAGGGAGGCGAGAAAAAGTTGACATTGCCACCTCAGCAGCAGAACGTAAAGGTGCAGCTGGATAAAAGTGGCCGCGCGGGTAAGCAGGTGACTTTGATAGCTGGATTTGTTGGTTCTACGGAAGATTTAGAAACACTTACCAAACTGCTTAAAACAAAATGTGGCGTTGGCGGTTCTGCGAAAGATGGAGTGATTTTGATTCAAGGCGATACGCGCATTAAAGTTCTAGAGATTCTTTTAAAGGAAGGCTTCAAGGCAAAGCGGGTAGGATAATACTAGGCACTGTGCCGCAACTCGCTGTTGTAAGCTTGCTGCCATTCACTCATCTTTTTAACCATTTCTTTTTCGTTGGCAGTTAAAATAGCCATTGTCCTATCTTCTTCCTGCCCGGCAACCATGTCGGTATAGAATCGTAGCCGATATTTAAAAATAGTTTTGGCGCTGATGGCCTTTTTGAATTCTCTCAACTGACTTCTATCGTTGATCCAATACAGCGAGAATCCATTATCCATGTTTGACCCAGGCAAAAAAGAAAAACCGGATTTCTCTAAATGCCGAAGCACTTCTGGTTCAAAACCCTTTGTTCCTTTAATATATATTGTCGTCCAACTCATAAACTCATTTTTATTACATTCGATTTGTTCTTCGAATGAACTCTTTCGCCAAATTACCTTTTGCTTTCTGATTGATTCCAGAACAGATTCTTCTTTCTATAGATTCCTGCAATACAGGAGTAGGTGGTTAGCTGCTTTCTTTACGTACAGCGTAGAATTTGGTTACAGATTTCTACTTGTCAACTATAAAGAAGTTGTTTTTGTTCCGCTACTTTTTCACTTTCGATATATTCATCATAACTCATGAGTTTGTCGATGAAACCATTGGGGGTGATTTCAATTATGCGATTGGAAACAGTATGAGTAAACTCGTGATCGTGCGAAGTGAACAGCACGGTGCCGGGAAAATCTTTCAACGCGTTGTTAAAAGCCGTGATGGATTCCAAATCCAAATGATTGGTGGGTTCATCGAGCACTAGCAAATTTGCTCCCGGAATCATCATGCGTGAAACCATACAGCGCACTTTTTCACCGCCCGAAAGCACTGAGCATTTCTTAAAAACTTCTTCGCCTGAGAAGAGCATCTTGCCTAAAAAACCGCGGATGTATACTTCATCTTTATTTTCGTCTTCTGCAAATTGCCGTAACCAATCCACCAAGTTATCGGCTGACTGAAAGAAGCTCTCGTTGTTACCGGGCAAATAGGAGGTGGTAATCGTTTGGCCGAATGTAAATTTACCTTGTGTAGGTTTTAATTCGCCCATTAGAATTTGAAAGAGCGAAGTGAGCGCTAAACTATCCTTGCTTAAAAAGGCAATTTTGTCGCCCTTGCTCACAAAGAACTCCAGGTTTTTGAAGATCGTAGTTCCCCCGACTGAGTAGGAGAGATTTTCTACGTGAAGGATTTGATCGCCAGCAGTTCTTTTTTGGGTAAAGATGATGGCAGGATATTTCCGGTTCGAGGGTTGAATATCGTCCACATTAATCTTCTCCAACAGTCTTCTTCGGCTGGTTGCTTGACGCGATTTGGAAGCATTTGCGCTGAAGCGCATGATAAACTCTTGCAATTCTTTTTTCTTCTCTTCAGCCTTCTTGTTGGACGAAGAGCGCTGAGAAGAAGCCAATTGACTGGATTGGTACCAAAAGGAATAATTTCCGGTGTATAATTTGATCGCGCTAAAGTCAACGTCAACAATGTGTGTGCACACGGTGTCTAAAAAGTGACGGTCGTGAGAAACAACGATCACCGTATTTTTAAACTCCAGCAAAAAATCTTCCAACCAAGCCACGGTTAGCAAATCCAAATCGTTGGTGGGCTCATCTAAAATTAGTATGTCAGGATTTCCGTAAATCGCCTGTGCCAATAGCACACGCACTTTCTGGTTTCCACTTAGCTCTTTTACTTGCTTGTCATGATCTGCTTCGGCTATCCCCAAACCACTTAACAATGCGGCCGCGTCTGACTGAGCGTTCCACCCATTCATTTCTGCAAATTCAGATTCCAATTCGGAAGCTTTGATTCCATCTGCTTCGGAGAAATCCGGCTTTTCGTAAATGGCATCTTTTTCTTTCATGGTGGACCATAATTTACTATGTCCCATCATTACGGTGTCCAATACGTGCACTTCATCAAACTCATAGTGATTCTGGCGAAGTACTGCCATCCGTTTTCCGGGATCGATTGAAACGTTTCCTGAATTAGCTTCCATGTCGCCAGCTAGTATTTTCAGGAACGTGGATTTGCCAGCGCCATTGGCACCAATGACGCCATAGCAGTTGCCCGCTAAGAATTTAATATTAACAGAATCAAATAAAATGCGCTTTCCGAAACGAAGCGAGATGTTGTTTGCTGCAATCATGTGAGTTCAAAAATGAGGCGCAAAGGTAGGATAAAGAAAAGAATTAACCTCTTTTATTCAAAGACGGGATATGGTGAAGGCAGCAATGGCGGTCTCAAAATCTTTTTTCTTATAACGGGATAAGGGCACCTGAGAACCATTCACTAAGTGAATAATATCTCCCTCCTTACTGGAAATTCTATTTACGAACGACAGATTAACTAAATAGGAGCGATGTGCCCGGAAGAATTGCGGATTTTTTTCTAGTAGTTGCTCGAAATCACCAATTGATTTACTGGCTACAACTTGTTCTTTCTGGTGCAGGTGGATGGTAGTGTACGGGCCATCGGCTTCGAAATAGATGATTTTTTCTAATTGAATTAGATCAATGCCATTGGCCGAACTAACGGCTAGTCGGGTAAGCTTATCGTCCTGCTGCAGTGATTCTTGGAGAAGGGCAACCCGCTGTTCTAGTTTTTGTTGGTGATGACTTTCGCTATAGCGTTTTAACGTATTGTGTAAGTCGGGCAGGTGAATGGGTTTTAGCAGGTAATCGAATGCAGAAACTTTAAATGCCTGGATCGCATATTCGTTGTAGGCGGTAACAAATATGATGTCAAACTTAATCTCACTGCTGTTGAAGAATTCTAAAATCTGTAAGCCAGTATAGCCCGGCATTTCAATATCTAAAAAAAGCAGATCGGGTTGATGTTGATGGATGGCGCGTACCGCTTCTGGAATATTGGCAGCTTCTCCCACTATTTCAACCGTAGGAAAATGACGCACAAGCATTTCGCGCAAAGCTGATCGAACGCCTGTTTCATCATCTATTAATAATGCTTTAATGGGGTGTATTTCAGTGGATGGTATCATGCTCTACGGGTACTTTTAAGATTACAGTGGTTCCGATTGAATGTCCCGCTGCATTTGTGTTGTCAACGATCGCTAATTCAATTTTTTGTTTCCACGAACTATTTAACAAATCGATTCGCTTGCGATATGCCTCTAAGGCAAAAGATTGGTGATCGGTTGCACGCGATTTATTGAATTCACCAGAAGCTTTCCGGCCAATGCCATTATCTTCTATTCGAATGATAAAATAGTCTTTGTCCAAGTTAAATGAAATGGTTAATTTTTTTTCGCCTTGCTTGTGCATGAGCCCGTGCCGAAGTGCATTTTCCACAAAGGGTTGGGTAAGCAGAGAAGGAATTCGAATCATCTCGTCCCTTAAAGCGTTATCCATTTCAATCGAATAGAAAAGAGTTCCATTAAATCGATCCTTTTCAATGGCTAGATATTTTTCGAGTACTTCTACCTCATCGCTTAACAGTATCATTTCTTTGGAGGAGAGATGCAGTACTTTTCGCAGGAGCAATGAAAAATCGTGAATGATTTGGGTGGCTTCTTGTTGCAGGCCATTTAAGACTTTACCCTGCAAAAGCGCCATGGTATTAAAAATAAAATGTGGATTCATTTGGGCGCGAATGGAAGTGAGTTGGGCAATCCGTAACTCCTGCTCTTGTGATTGTTTCAGCATTCTCTCTTTGCTTTGTTGTGTAATTTTGTTGAATCTCAATAACAGCAAAAGCACAATAAAAACTATTGAAAGGATAAAAAGGAGTACTATAAACCAAAGCTGTTTCCAAAACGGAGTCAATATTGTAATTGCTAGCGTTAGGAGGGCATCTGATCGAACCCCGTCTTCATTCACTGCGTATGCTTCCAATGTGAAAGAGCCAGATGGGAGAGAAAGATAATTTGCCTGCGGGCTCAATAAAGTAGTGCGATTCCAACGGCCATTTTGCAGTTCTTTTATTCGATAAAATAGTTCAGTGGTTCCGCGGCTTTTTAAATTGTTTGAAACATCAAAATAAAAGGATAGTTGCTGGGAAGACGGTGGAAGGGTGATTCCTGCATGATAATTTTTGATATTCGTTGTATCAGAGATGACAGCCGTCAGATGTAGCACGGGCCGTTGCCGATTTGTAGCAGGAAGGGAGGTAAAGCATTGAAGCCCCAGCGGATGACTGATCCAGAGTTTGTTGTTTAATATTTGAAGATCATAAATCTCTTTAGCGACTAGTCCTTTTGTCTCATCTAAAAGTGTAATGTTATGGGTAGAAAGGTTAACGATGGCAATGCCTTTGTCTGTGCCTGCATAAAGCAGATTGTTATTGATGCTAAGGCAGGAGATACGCTGCGAAGGAAACCCATTTTTGGTAGTGAAATGCTTTACTACTTTTCTGTTAGACATCAGGTATAGGCCGTCTGTGTAGGTACCTAATACGGTGATTCCTTTATGCGAAAGCGCAGTTGAAACTCCGGGTGAGTAATCTTGAGTATCGGGGTACCATTTGATGAATGTGTTCGTAGAGAGATTATGAGTTACCACGCCTTTTTGGCTGCCTATCCATAGCGTGTTGGTTGTGCCATCGAAACTAAGAGCGGCTAGGCGTTGTGCGGCCATCCAATTTTTTTGGGCGAATGATTTTATGTCCAATCGTACAAGCCCAGATGAAGTGCCTAAAAAGTAGTCTGAGTTTACCTTTTCAATTTTCTTTACTGCCGCCAGTTCAACGGTCTTTTCCAGCGCCAGTGTATTCAGGCGATAGCTGTATAGCTTATCTGTAAAAACAAGGAGGCGGTTTTCGGCAGAGTCTACAAATAAGCTCTGAACTTCCTTTTTTGCGGGAGTAGCGATTCGTTTTGTTAAAGTACCCTCGCTTGAAAAAAATGAAATGTCTCCCTCGTAGCCACCGGCCAATAAAAACTGATTATTATTATCGATGGCCAGTTTGGAAAATAGTTGATTTTCCTTTTTTGGATAGCTAGTGGATTGCAGCGAAGGGAAATAAAAGATTCCTTCATTTAATGTGCCGATCCACAATCCACCCTCGGTATCGGCTGCTATGCTGCCCACATTTTTGCCGGGCAGCAGTTTTCGATGTTCATTATTTTTAGTGAATAGATCCACCCCATCATTACTCAAAAAAGCAAGCAACGAATCTCCTAGATTTTTGATATTGCGAACTTGGCCTAGTGCTTTTTTAAAAGAGTTGTTTTCTTGAGGGATGATTCCTTCCACAAGCATAAATACCTTTTGATTTTGAGGATCGAAAAGCCAAACCTTTTTATTCCACTCAAAAAGTCGCTGCCTGTTGATACCCATCTTGTAAAGTGAATTGGGAAATGTAAAGTTCCGACTCCCAGTAAGATTTGTTACCACTGTTTCTTGCGGGGTAGAATAGCAAACCCAAATATCTTTCGACTGTGTTACTAAGTGGTGGTTGAAATGAAGTGGTTTGTCTGGATCGTTAAGTAACGAGTCAAGATTTTTCCATACTTGTGTAGCGGGTTGATAGGAGTACAACTTTTGAGGTACACTTACAATTAGTTGATTTCCTACACTTGCCAAATTAGGAAACCCTTCCGTATATAAATTTTCCCAACTGGCTAATTTTTGAAGCGAATCATTTTTGACAAAAAGGATTTCACCAAAAAAATTGAATAGCCATATTCTCCCATCAGTCGCTTCAAAAATTCCGCTTACTGCTTGTGACCGAACTCGCGGATTTTCATAGAGCCTGAATTGTGCACCATTAAACCGGGCTAGTCCATTTTCGGTTGCGGCCCATAAAAAGCCACGACTGTCCTGAAAAAGATCGTATACGGTATTAGATGGAAGGCCCTGTTGTTGTGTAATAGCAAAACTTGTTGGCTCTTGGGCAAATGTGCCAAGTGCTGAAAACAGTAAATAGATTGACCAGACTATTCGCATTAGGTATGAAACTTAAGAAAAGCGTCTGTTAAAAAAAAGGTTGTTCCACAATAGGTGAAACAACCTTTTAGCTTGAAACGAACTATTTTAATCTTAGGCGAGTATCCTTTGACAAAATCTGACACTAGTGGTTCCTGGAATAATACCACATACTGCCCACACTTGAATGATGGCTCCTGTAACTTCTTTTGTTTTCACTTTTACTCGAACAGTTCCTGTATATGCTTCAGCCGGAATAGTTACAGTGATAGAGGTAGAGGTAACCGATTTAACAATGCCCTCTACATTATTATTAAAGTAAACTTTTACATCGGCTACTGTCGTGCCAAAGTTAGTGCCCGTAATGTCAATGTCTGTTAATACTAATGGTGTTATATTTGAATAAGCAGTAATGGTAGGTGGTGGTAACTCCAGTTCTGCTTCATTTTTACTGCACGATATAATTGTGAGAGCGATTAGCGAAACCACCGCAAATGTGCGAGTTACTGATTGAGTTAGCGATCGGAAATAATTCATAGTTTAATTTTATTTAGAATTAGAAATTCTGATTAATAATTACGAGTGGCGCGTACGGGAAGTAGTGTTGCTACGGAAGTACTGCCAAGAGAAACCACAGCTATATGAATGTAATAAGTTCGTGCACCACCACCTCCGCAACAGGTAAGGGCTGCCCAAGCTTGGGTCGTAAAGGGTAAGATGTTTTGGCCCGTCCCAGTAGTCAAAGTATTGCCAATAGTAGTAAGGTCAGCCTCTGTCGGAAAGCGCCAGTTGGTGAAGCCACCACCGGTGTAACCATTGGCTGCGGTTCTTGCAGTAAACCAATCGCGCGGGCCACCGGCTATCTCAGGAGAAAGGATCAATCCCGTTCCGGTGCTAGTGTTATAGCTTACAATCATCCCTCCACCATAATTTTTTCCATACAGTTGACCTAGTAGTGCATTACTGCTATCGTAAATCTGTTTGGGTGTTTCACCGTCATCCAGTCTTTTTTGCACAGTCTCAACCAGATTGGTAAGGGTAATAGTAATGGTGGCTGTTGCTGATACGCCACTGTTAGAAACGGTTACTACCCCGGTAATGGTTGGGTATAACTCAAAATTGAATTTGATTGCCTCACTTACGGTAAGTTGCCCGGTG
>Ga0209181_10006072_pt1 | contig 17093 bp, 11 predicted proteins | sample MAT05_FD_187208 | JGI IMG/M metagenome (GOLD analysis project Ga0209181, IMG submission 187208) | Freshwater microbial communities from Lake Fryxell liftoff mats and glacier meltwater in Antarctica - MAT-05 (SPAdes) (version 2) | ecosystem: Environmental > Aquatic > Freshwater > Ice > Liftoff...
GATAAGCCCCCAAAATTAAAATCACTCAAAACAAAACGCAAAAGCCCCGAACCATCAGGGATCGGGGCTTTTGGCTATACGCTGTTCAGCGACACCGGGCCTTAGGGGGTTTTGTAGAATTTATAGGTAGCCCACTGGATTATTTCAAAAGGTTTTTGTGTAACCAAAAAGTGGATCGTATCAGTTTACAATGCTGTTTGCGCAAAAAGCCTCATACCCAAATTGATTGGAAGTACTTGTGTTTTTATTTTCGTAAATAGTTGTTGGTTGTATGTACAAAGTAAGTAAAATGGGAAAGCGCCTGTACAAGAAAGCTGCCATCAAGTGGCTGCAAAAAAAGTATAAGGAGCAACACCAACTATTCCCACACTGGCAATTGGTACCTCCTTAATGTAGCAATATATTTATGATTTATAAACAGGAAGAGTCCGCCGGTTGTCGGAAAGACTTTCACGCACAGCCTGTCCCGGTATTTGGGAGTTTTGTGAGAACGTAAGGGTGAAATACTTTGCGTAACTCGACTTTGCGCATCTGTTAGGCGTGTCGAAGAAATAGCATAAAGAGTAATTTTTTTAGAGTTCAGCAAAGTTTTACCACTCTTACCATTTACATTGAAAAAATGGTACCCGGGTATATTAATTCTTTACATCTTTGAAAGGCACCAACCCCCTTTAACTTTATTTTTTTTTCATTTTACTAACTGTTACTGGCCTCAAAATTGATTAAACTGTTATATGAAAAATATGTTTTTATCACTTTTCACCTGGTTGCTGCTGGCGGTTACTTTACAGGCACAACAGACAAAAGGTCAATTGAATCTACAACTCAACAAAAACATCCTGCAACCCGGCGATTCGTTATTCGTAAGAGTGGATTACAAAGATAGTGGTAGCCAATTACCTGACCAACCATTGGCTACGCTAGAGCTGATAGTTGAAAACGAGCAAGGCTTGCGAACCCGCCTCCGCTGGCCGGTTATCAACGGGCAAGCTTCTGGTTCCTTGTATTTACCCGATTCGCTGCCCCGTGGCAAATACAAGCTGCTGGCGGGTTTGCAGCAACGCTTTTTCGAAGTGATAGGCAAAATACCGGACTACAAAAACAGCGGTAGTATACAAGCCATGCTTCTCACAAAAACCGGTGAATGGGTAGAGCAGGAAGTACCTGTGGCGCCGGACGGTACTTTTGCCATACGTAACTGGCTATTTGAAGACAATGCATTGTTGGCTTTTTCCAGAAAAAAAAACAATAACCAACCCTTGAATATCCGCATCAGCACCCAACTCGATTCAAGCAATGCACCCTTAGCCGTGGCAGGCCGGGTATTTTACATAGGTAACCCGCCATCAGGGGTGCGGCAAAGCCTCAACCAGCCCTTTAAAACCTCCGAAGCGGATTTTACAGACCAAGGTAATCTACTGCCAGCAGTTCTGGTACGGTCTACCGCTAAAAGTCCGGCGCAACAGTTTAACGAAGAATATGTTAGCGGCTTGTTCCAGTCTGGTGACGAGCGGGTGATTAGCATTATGGACGATCCCAGTGCGTTTGGTTTTCCCAATATTTTGTCGTACTTACAGGGTAGGGTTGCCGGTTTGCAAATTGCACAGGTCGGCTTAAATGGCGGAGTGGCAAGTTGGCGGGGCAGCCCGGTGACGTTTTTCATGGACGAAGTAAGAATCTCCGCCGAACAAGTTGCCATCATACCCATAACAGACATTGCAATCGTAAAAGCATATCCTCCACCCTTTATTGGCGCTCCCGGTGGCGGTGGTGCCCTAGCCATTTATACCCGCCGGGGAGGTGAGGCCAATTATATTCCTGGCAATAGGCAAGTGTTTAAAGTGAGGGGTTACACGCCTGGTGCCACTACGTTGAACATGAACAAGCTGAGCATGTAAACTATTTTGTTAATAAAGCGAGCCCCTTTATCAAATCTTGATCATTTTGCAACGGTTTAAGAATATTGCTTCCTTCAATCGCTTTCAAGGAAAAGCATTTGATTATTGTAACGAAATATAAAAATAGTCCGGAGGTACAAGAATGGCATTTCGATAAATTTTTATTTGTCTTATTATTTGCCTTCGGATGGTTGCCTATCGCTACTTGTTCAACGAAGTTGACTTGGGTCGTTATTCACTTCGAATCAATGCGCACAACAAAACAAACATTAAGAACAATAGCCGAAAGTCGCCTATAAAAAGCGCTGGATTAAAAAACTATTTGCGGGGGCTTTTGGTTATTGTTTGTTGACCGATACAGGCTAGAACGCTATAGGGGGTACAGTAGCCTATCTTGAATGGATGAAACAAAAAAGCAGGCCACTGGTGACATCTTCAGACGGTTGATTTTGCTTCATGCCCCACCTCTCTTTACCCATTTTAGCGGCAATTTTTTTTGATCATTATTGAAAACTAAAACAAGGGTACTGGCAAATTTTAGCAGCTTAAACATTCATAAATGGCGCAAGCTATTGGAGGCAATAGCACAAAAATTAACACTTAGAGTTTTGGAATGGTATGTCACCAAGGTTTACAATTCTTGACTTTGGCATAGGCTCGTAAAAAAAACAAAACCAGCAACGGTTTCGTTTTTTTGTTATGTAATTTATAGTCAAATTATTGCTGTTCAATTAATTGAATTTCGCAAATAATGCTTACGTCGTTACTTACCACTATGCCACCAGCTTCGGTTACTACATTCCAAGTGAGACCAAAATCTTTCCGGTTTTTTTTGCCATTAATGCTAAAACCCGCTTTGGTATTTCCTTATGGATCTTTCAGAACACCTACAAATCCAACACTTTGCTTTACTGCTTTTGTCACATCTTTTATCGTTAAATCTCCATTCAATTCATAGGAGCCATCATTGTCAACTTTTTTCACATTTGGTGGCAACAAAACTTAATTTGGGGGAAGTAGCAGTACCAAAAAATTCGGCACTTTTAAGATGCACATCTCTTTGCTCGTTTCCGGTAAACACTGTGTCAATATCCGCAGTAATACTAATCTTATCTTTACTGAAATCTTCATCTTCCGTTTCAATAATTTGCCTGAAAAAGATTAAAATTACCCGTTACATCGGCAATCATCTGTTGTTGTATTTAAATTGAATTTTGCACCGAGGTACGTCAATAACTGACCTTTTAGTTGCCGTACTTTTGGCTTTAATTACAATGAAAAATTTCACTGTTCAAACCTTCGAATTGCTCGGAAAAATTGTTGACCGTTTTCCCCAATGCTTCCGACTTAAAAGAAAACTACTTTTTTTTCGTTGCAGCTTTGTATGGCCGATTCAATAATGCGCATTACATTAATGCCATCCTCCGCAGTAACTGGCATTGGTTTATTTTCGGTAATTGCCTTATGAACAAGGTCGTAGTAGTCGTAATAATTCCCTTGCAGGGAAGGGACTTTTTCCCGAATAAACCCTCCTGCTATTTCGCAATGTAAGAGTCCTTGCTCAGATGGATGTTCAGTTCCCCAGTCTGTAGTGTTGGGGATTTTGCCGGCAACTAAATCCGTTTCCTGCACATCGGTCCTGTTTTTTAGAAAAGATCCTTTGGAGCCGTGTACAATAAAGCCTGGCAGTGCTTCCTTCACCAATAAGCCTCCTTTTAACCGAACTCTTAATTTTTTATAGTACAACAGGATATCAAACCAGTCATCTACAACCGATGTTTCACGGGTGATCCGGATATCTGCAAAAACAGCTTCCGGCATTCCGAATAAGCAAAGTGCGCTGTCGATATTATGCGGACCAAGATCTTTTATAAGCCCAGCTCCGGGGGTGTCAATTTCTTTATGTTTTTTAACGGTGTTGAGTTCCGGCTTAAATCGTTCGAAATGTATTTCAGCTTCGTTTAATTCTCCAAGCCAGCCCTCATTAATTATGTTTTTTACCGTTTTAAAATCACTGTCCCAGCGCCGGTTTTGGAACACGGATAATTTTTTATTTAATTTTTCAGCTAAGTTTTTTAATTCAATGGCTTCTGCAACGGTGGTCGTAAAGGCTTTTTCTACAATGATATCTTTGCCCGCCAGTAAAGCTAGTTTGGCGTATTCGTAATGCGTATCGATAGGCGTGTTTACAACTACCAGCTCAATGGAATCATCTGCTAACAAAGACTCCAATGTGGGGTAGGAGGTAACACCAGGGTATGACTCCTGTATGAGTTTTTTACTTCTTTCCCAGGCACCAGCCAGTTCAAAACCGGGATGTATTTGTAAGAAGGGAGCATGGAATACTTTTCCAGACATACCGAAAGAAAGGAGGGCTGTTTTTATTGGTGGCATTGGGTAATTTTTACAAGTGAATAAACGAGTATTTTTAATACCACAAATTAACTTAAATTAATTTAAGTCCGTAATAGCCTACCATTGTAAATAGCACGCAGCGGGTAACCACACCAATACAACACCAGGTAAGTAGCTTTTTCAAATTGGCATTTAATCCTACACCCATTGCAATGCTTATGGGGGCGCCCACAGCTAGAGTACCTAAAAATCCCAATCCTATAATGCCATATTTGTTCCAGATGCGGAAGATTACGGGATGTTTAATCGTTTGTTCTGTGCCGGGTTTCTTCTTATGAAAAATGGCTCTTATTTTATCTCCAAGAAAACCTGCTACAAATACACCTGCCAAACCACCGGTAACACTTGCAAAAAAAATAGTCCATGGTGACAAGCCAAAAGCAAATCCGGCAGGAATAGCAGCATATATTTCGAATGTGGCAAGACCAGCTACCGTAAGTATTTTTAGAATCATATTTTATAATTAATAATTGATGCGATTAGCGGGTGAAATTAATTGAAAGCGGCGATTATAAAGTGATCTTCATTGTTAATTTTATGGGATACTTTTTATGACAACCTACAGCATCAGATTCACTTATAATGCTGGTAGCAAAATGGTAAAGCAACTGCCATGGCCCTGTGTACTTTCAATGGTTAGCCGTCCATTTATTTTTTCTAATAATTCCTGCACTAAAAAGATTCCTAGCCCGCTGCCCTTTTCACCGTTTGTTCCCATGGTGGTATCTGTTTGACGGGTATTTAGGTGCAGTAACTGTTCGGCTGTCATCCCGATTCCTGCGTCTTTTATTTTTATCAGCAGGTCGTTTCCCTTTTTCTCCGCATCTATGTTTACCAAACTTCCGGAAGGACTGTATTTGATTGCATTGGTCAAAAGGTTACGAAGTGCAATGGTTACGATGGTAAGATCGCCAAGGGCAACTTCAGAAGCAACGGTTGTTTTAACGGCAATTTGTTTTTGGGTGGCCTGCGCCTGTATGGTATTTACAGCATCCAATATACAATCGTTGATTTTTACCGGTGTGATAGATGGATTGGTGTTTTTTATTTGCAGATTTGCCCATAACAGCAGATTGTCGAGCATTTCACAGGTTTGAGTTACCGCCTGCATGGTGCTTCTTTTAAATAGTTCTTTTTTATCTGCTGTAAGCGTTACATCATCTGCCAATGAAAGATAAGTACGGAGCGTGATCAATGGATTACGAAGATCATGACTGATGATACTGAACAGGCGGTCTTTTACCTGGTTCAGGGTTTCCAGTTCCTCTTTTTGCTGGTTGATCTGTATGTTTTTTTTCTGTAATAACTGGTTGTTTATTTTAATCTTTCGATAAAAAAATAATAGTGTTAGCAACAGCAGGGCTGTACCTCCGGCAATGAGTACAAAAACATTGCGTTGGCTTTTTTGTTTTACTACCTCCGCCTCTTTTTTAGTAATCTCGGTATTTTTTTTCTCCATCTGGTAATCGGTTTCCAGTTGGGTTAAATGATTTTTATTATCCGCCGTAAACAGACTGTCTTTTATATTGTAATATTTTTTTAAGAAAACAGACTGTAACTCAAAATTTTTCATGCGGCTATACATGTCTGCCTGGTTGTTATAGTTTTCCATTTCAATGTAAGGGCTGCCAGCTTTTAATGCAAATTGAATACTCTTGTCAAAAGCAATCTTTGCCTGTTGATAATTGCCAGCCTGCGAATGTGTAGCGGCGATATTATTGTAAATGGCAGCATAATTGTCAACAGGTGCATCCATGGTTTCGTAAGCCAGTAAAGCACTATCAAAATATTGTAAAGCTTTGTTTGTTTGGAATTGATGTTTATAGATTAATCCAATATTGCCCAGTGCATTGGTAACCAGGTAATCTACTTTTATTGCTCTGGCCAGGCTCAATGATTTTTTTAAGTAGATAAGTGCTGTGTCATATTCCTGCAACTGTTGATCGTAGAGGTTGCCCTTTTGCGCCAGAATACTGGCCAACTGAACTGTGTCTTTTTGTGCTTCAATTAGCTGAAGCGCTTTATTGTAGTATTCGTTTGTTTTCTTAAAGTCTTTTGTTTCACTGTAAAGCGTTCCTATCGCCATTAGGCCATTGGAGAGTCGAAAACTATCTTTTAGCTTTTCGTAAATACGAATCGATTGAAGATAGTTTTCCAATGCTTTATTGAAATCACTTTTTATCAGATTACAAAAACCAATACTGTAATAATTATTGGCAATTTGAAGTGGCATATCCAGCTTCTTTGCAATTTCAAGTGAGTTTTCAAGGTATTCAATGGCTTTGCCTGCATTATTATCCATGTAATAATCTCCCAGCTTGCGATAGATCTTCATTTTGATGCTGTCCGCCTTTTCAGTATCAAGTCGCTTCAATAAGCTGTCAACCATTTTGCTGTTTTGCGCAGACGCTGCAACATAGCATACTATCATCAATAATGAGAGCAATAATTTATACATCAAAAAATAGTTGAATTAGATGAATCTTTTAATGGCTGTATTACCTAAGACAGATTGAACGGCTGATTCAGTATATGTTTTACCAACATGTAATTCTATCTTGCCAAGGTGTACGGTTACATTATCGATGGCAGTTATTTTTTGTTTACTTACCATTTGTGTTCTCGAAATACGAATGAATTGCGTGACCGGCAATTGATGTTCCAAATTTTTCATGCTAACCAGCGCAATCTTTTTTTCGCCGCTTTGAAGAAAAATGCTGACAAAGTCGCCCAGTGATTCGATGTATAAGACATCTGTATAATTGATGCGAACGAACGTGTTTTTTTCTTTGATAAAAAATGAGTCATCCGATACTCCCTGTAAACCTTCCTGACCAGAATGCGACTGCTTCATCTCAATCATCAGGCGTGCTTTCTCTATAGCCCTCATCATTCTTTCCGGTGCTACCGGCTTTACCAGATAATCAATTGCATCTACTTCAAATGCATCCACTGCATAATGGATATGTGACGAAATGAAAATGATGATGGGTAATTTGGTAAGGCTTTTTGCCAGTTGAATACCACTGAGGCCGGGCATCTCTACATCCAGTATTAAAAGATCAGGCAGTTTTTGTTGTAAAAGTGCATTTGCTTCAAAAGCATTTGAGCAAATACCAAAGCATTCAAGATTGGGAATCAACTGAAGATGTATTTGAGTTAACTCTCTGTAAACAGCATCGTCATCAGCTAATATGTAGGATATAGAATTGATCATTGGGTTAGTAAAAATAGCCGATTTAAAGTGATTTAAAAAATTAGTCTACTATTTATATAGGTTAAACTACTTATGGTGTCGATTAACCTACTGACTGCCTTCATTCTTAAAAGATGCCACTATATTCGCATCGGTTTTTCATAGGATATTGGATTTAAAACGGGGCTGAATTTCTATTCTAGCCCCCAATTTTTTACTTTTTGAATTGTTCAGATCCAATCAAATCAAGTTAAGTGTTAATTGAAAATGGGTATTGTATTATTGATGTCTGAAAATGTAATTGGTTATCTCTTTTTTCAAAGACATTGTACCGATTTTGATGCTGTTGTTTATAAAACATGCTCGTGGCTATTTGGTTGAAGCTATTTTATGGATGTTGTGAAGATGTTTAGAAACGGATCTATGTACTGAATTTCATTTCTTTTTTTGTGTGGTGAGGGTATAGTTATAAGTGCAAAAAAAGGCGAAACCCTTCAATGAGTTTCGCCTTTTTTTATTTTGAATGACTACAATTTATTGTCTTTCTGCAAATTCCTTTCTGATGATGTTTAGAGCTCCACCGGCTTTAAACCAATCAATCTGCTGTTCATTGTAAGTATGGTTTACCTGGATGGTTTCACTGCTACCGTCGGCATGGTTAAGCACCAACTGTAATGGTTTATTTGGGGCAAAAGCCAACAAGCCTTCAATGTCAAAGGTGTCATCTTCCAGTATTTTGTCATAATCTTCTTTATTGGCAAAGGTAAGCCCAAGCATACCCTGCTTTTTAAGATTGGTTTCGTGAATACGGGCAAATGATTTTACCAAAACTGCACGAACGCCCAAATGACGTGGTTCCATGGCGGCGTGTTCCCTTGATGAACCTTCACCATAGTTTTCGTCACCCACTACGATGGTACCAATGCCTGCTGCTTTGTAAGCCCTTTGGGTATTTGGTACGGTACCATATTCTCCGGTTAACTGGTTCTTCACCAGATCGGTTTTTTCATTGTAAAAATTAAGGGCACCAATCAGCATGTTGTTGCTAATATTATCCAGGTGACCACGAAACTTAAGCCATGGGCCTGCCATACTGATGTGATCGGTGGTACATTTACCTTTTGCCTTAATCAATAATTTCAACCCTTTCAGATCAACGCCTTCCCATGCTGCAAATGGATCCAGCAACTGTAAACGTTTACTGTCTGGTGAAACCAATACCTGTATGCCGCTTCCATCTTCTGCAGGTTTTTGATAGCCTGCATCTTCTACGGCAAAGCCTTTTGGAGGTAACTCATTTCCGGTAGGAGGGTCAAGTTTTACCTGCTCGCCTTTATCATTGGTCAACGTATCTGTTAATGGATTAAAGTCCAAAGTACCAGCAATGGCCATTGCGGTTACCAATTCAGGCGAACCTACAAATGCGTACGTGTTAGGGTTACCATCGGCACGTTTTGCAAAGTTTCTGTTGAAGGAATGTACAATGGTATTTTTTTCTGCCTTCTCTGCACCAACCCTCGCCCACATTCCAATACAGGGGCCACATGCATTGGCAAAAACATTGGCGCCGATCTTATCAAAAACGCCTAAGAAACCATCTCTTTCGATGGTGTAACGAATTTGTTCGCTACCCGGATTGATATTGAATTCTGCTTTCAAGGTCAATCCTTTGTCGGTTACCTGTTGTGCTAAACTTACGGCACGGCTGATATCTTCATAAGAAGAGTTGGTACAACTACCGATTAAACCTACTTCAATTTTGGTAGGCCATCCGTTTGCAGCGGCAGCAGCTTTCATTTGCGAAATGGGTGTGGCCAGATCTGGCGTAAAAGGGCCATTTAAATGTGGCTCCAATGTATTTAGATCCAATTCAATTACCTGGTCAAAATACAGTTCAGGGTTGGCGTACACTTCAGCATCGCCGGTTAAATGTGCCGCAATGACGTCAGCAGCAACGGCGATTTCTTCTCTGCCGGTAGCTTTTAAATAACGGCTCATGCTCTCATCGTAACCAAAGGTAGAAGTGGTAGCACCAATCTCGGCACCCATATTACAAATGGTTCCTTTGCCGGTACAACTCATGCTGGTAGCACCTTCACCAAAATATTCCACTACTGCACCGGTACCACCTTTTACGGTAAGTATACCAGCCACTTTTAATATTACATCTTTAGGAGCAGCCCAGCCGCTCAACTTTCCTGTCAATTTTACACCAATCAGTTTTGGCATTTTCAATTCCCAGGCAAGGCCAGCCATCACATCGCAGGCATCAGCACCACCAACACCAATGGCAATCATACCAAGTCCGCCTGCATTTACAGTGTGGCTATCGGTACCAATCATCATACCGCCGGGGAAAGCGTAGTTTTCCAATACTACCTGGTGAATGATTCCTGCACCCGGCTTCCAAAAACCTATTCCGTATTTATTGCTTACCGAGGCCAGGAAATCAAATACTTCGCTACTCTCATGCACCGCCCTGTTTAAATCAGCTTTGCTGTTAACTTTTGCTTCAATTAAATGATCACAATGCACCGTGCTGGGCACGGCTACTTTGCTTCTTCCACTTTGCATAAACTGAAGCAAGGCCATCTGAGCTGTTGCATCCTGCATGGCTACACGGTCTGGCGCAAAATCTACATAACTCTTTCCTCTTTCGTAAGCAGTGGTTGCTTCTCCCTGCCACAAGTGGGCATACAATATTTTTTCAGTCAGCGTTAAAGGTTTGCCAACAGCTTTACGGGCTGATTCAATACGACTGGCAAAATTGGCGTAAACCTTTTTGATCATTTCAATGTCGAAGGCCATAATTTAATTTTGAAAATTAGGAAATAAGTCAATTTAAAAGGTATTGGTGATCTGAAAGGATGAAGTTTAGCTGGTTACAGCTTTCATCTTTGCAAATTTTTCCATGTTAAAAATTGATTTTGTGCGAATTTACAAAAAATCAACTAAGCATTATTGTAAAATGACAATTAATATAACCGGGAAATCGTTAAATGCGTGTACATTAGCAGTATGGAAAATTTCAAGCATTTTATCGAGTGGCATGTATTTGGCGTTTGTACAGCAATTGGAGAACGCCTTGGGATCGCTACTTCTATTATCAGAAAAAATTTTATTTACATCTCTTTTATCACTATGGGGTCGCCCATTATTATCTACATATTCGTCGCATTTTGGATGAATGTTAAAAGATACATTTTGAATGGCAGGCGCAATCCGTTGAAGTACCTCTAGGATAAAGAGTATAAATACAGCTTTATTTTTTTGAGCTGCTTAATCTTAAGCAGGCATGGGTAATGCTTTACTCTGATGCATCGATATAATTTTAACTCTCCCTGTCTGGTTTTATTCCTGCTTGCCGTTTTTATAAAATCTGTGTTCATTTCATAGGATGATACGGTAATAAAAATTCCGTTGAAGTTTGAAAATAGTATGATACAGACATGAGATACTACTTGATGGGGAATTAGAGGATTATTTTTTTTTGGTTTGCAGACCTATTTTGGATTAAATAATTTGGATAATTTTTTATTATAACTCGTTCGGTTAGTCTTGTACCTTTTGCAGGTAGTGCCTTAGGATTTGTAAATGTAACTTTGACACTTATTAGAAAGTTTAAATAGACCTTTACTGCCCGCTTTAAATTCATCCTATTTTCCTACATTTTTTTGAATTAGAAAGTAACTTGTTTAATTTCTATCAAAGCAATAAAAAAGATGCTGAATGTTCAGCATCTTTTTTGTTTGGTTTTTGTTTGATTGTTTTTGTACAAAATATTAACTGTTGAGAAAAAATGCTTTTTATAATGCCTGTCTTATTTTAACCAGTTTCTCCAGTAAAGGTTCCAGCAAATCCAGCCGCAACATGTTAGCGCCGTCACTTTTAGCAACAGACGGGTTAGGGTGCGTTTCAATAAATAATCCATCTGATCCGGTTGCAATGGCAGCCTTGGCAATCGTTTCAATCAACTGTGGATTGCCGCCGGTAACACCGCTCGTTTGATTGGGTTGTTGCAGTGAGTGGGTACAATCCATAATTACCGGCACCCGGTGTTCTTTCATTAATGGGATGTTTCTAAAATCTACAATCATATCCTGGTAGCCAAAGCTGTTGCCTCTTTCGGTCAACATCACTTTATCATTACCGGCTTTTTGAATTTTTTCGACTGCAAATTTCATGGAGGGACCGCTTAAAAATTGTCCTTTTTTTACATTCACTATTCTTCCCGTTGCCGCAGCCGCAATCAATAGATCGGTTTGCCTGCATAAAAATGCAGGAATTTGTAGAACATCCACATAAGCTGCTGCAAGTGCTGCTTCCTCATGCGCATGAATGTCGGACACAGTTGGCAACTGGTATTTTTCTCCCACCTTTTTTAATATGCTTAAAGCCTCCAGGTCGCCTATACCCGTAAAGGAACTGCTACTGGTTCGGTTGGCCTTACGATAAGAGGCTTTAAATATATACGGGATACCCAGATTTTTACAAATGGTTGAAACCTTCTCCGCTACTTCCATCACTAGTTCTTCACTTTCCACCACGCAGGGCCCTGCAAGCAGGAAGAAATTATTTTTATCGTATTGTTGGTTGGCAAATAAGTGTTCTAAATACTTTTCCATTAATTTACTTTTTATTTTGGCGCAAAGTTATTTCTTTAGATAATTAATTGCCAAAAAATAAGTAAGGATTAGAATGCCAATCGGCGGTCTAGTTAATGATTGCTTTTATAAACTCTTCCTTCTTTCTTCTTGCCACATCAAGCAGCACCCCGTTTTTCATCACCACCTGGCCGCCATCGCCTTTGATGTATTTATCAATTTGATTGATGTTGATGATGTAGGAATGGTGAATACGGAAAAAAGTGTTTTGGGGTAGCAGCTCTTCAAAATCTTTTAATGTTTTGGAAACGGTTATTTTTTTGTTTCCGGTCAAGCAAAAAATGGTGTAGTTACTCTGTGCTTCTAAATAAATAATGTCGGTAATTTCTACAAACTGTAATCCTTCCATACTCGGTATGGCTATGCGATGCTGCTCTTTTTTATTATTTGTTAGATTGTGCAGCAATGTTTCCAGTGATTGATTGCCGGATTGTTTTTTTCTTTTTGCTGTAGCTTTTTCCACAGCGATTTTCAAGTCACTTACTTCTACGGGTTTCACTAAATAATCCAGTGCGCTGTAACGGATTGCTTTGATGGCGTAATGGTCATAAGCGGTGATGAAGATAATCTCAAAATCATGTTCATTTAGTTGCTGCAGCATGGTAAAGCCATTCATTCGTGGCATTTCTACATCTAAGAAAATGATATCCGGTTTATTTTCTTCAATGCTTTTAATTCCCTGCTCGCCATTTTCACATTCTGCAACGATATTTACTTCCGGACAATGGTTCATCAGCTTTTGCCGCAGTGCATTGCGGCTGCTGGATTCGTCGTCAATGATAATTGCTCTGATCATTCTCTGTTTTTAAATTTTATAAAACTGCATAAAAAACGAACGCCTAAACTTCTAAACACTTCGGCCATTTTCAACAATCTTAATCCTTCTCATGATTGATTCACCAGTTCCACTTCTACTTTTGTTCCGCATGGCTCATTGTGATTGTTCACCAGGTCAGTAATTTTTACTGATCCGCTTTTGTGCTGATTGAATAAATTAATCCGGTCTGTTGTAATCTGCATCCCCATCGATTCATGAGCCGGCTTGTTTAATTGCTTGTACGATTCAGCTTTTGCCCTGCCCACGCCATTGTCTTCAATGCGGTAACAAATATGATTGTTACATACAGTAATATCAATCATCAGTTTTTTATCATCGTCTATTTTATTCAACAAACCATGATGGATAGCATTTTCCACGAAAGGCTGGATAACCAGCGGAGGCGCTTTATAATCGCCATTCATTATCTCATCAGCAATATTTATCTGGTAACTGAATTTTTTATCGCAACGTAGCTCTTCCAGTTCAAGGTATAGTTTTAATGTCTCCATATCCTTCCAGCAAGGCACCACATTGTTTTTTGAATTTTCTAAAATAGAGCGAATGAGTTTTGCAAACTTAGCCAGGTACAAAGTTGCCTTTTCTTTTTCATCTACCTGAATGAGGTTGTCAATACTATTGAGGCAGTTGAAGATAAAATGCGGGTTCATCTGGGCCCTTAGAGCCATCATTTCGGTTTCTGCTATCTGTTGTTTTAGTTCTGCTTCATTGCGGACGATTTGAATTCTTCTTCTTATCAACCAAAAAATGAGTCCGGTTATGCAAGCAAATAAAACTATTGTAAACCAAAGCCGCTGCCAAAACGCAGGTACAATACAAAAATGGAAACTCTCCTCTTGCTCATAAAACTCTCCATTTTCTCTTTTAGCCTTTATTTTAAAAGTGTATGCTCCCGGTGAAAGTTTTGCATAACGGGCACTGTGTTGTTTCCCTGCAAATACCCAATCTTTTTCAAAACCTTCCAACATATAATAATACTCCACAGCATCGGGAGAAATAAAATCAAGCACGGAGAAGTTAAATGAAAAAGCATTTTGTGTGTAATTGAATTTTATAATATTTCCTGATTTATCATTTGCTACAATAACTGTATCATTCACAAAAATATCATCAATGGTTATTGGGAAATTATAAGAGGCAATAATGTCAGCCGGATTAAAGCAGATAAAATTATTCTCAGTTACTGCAGCAATTTTTCCATCCGGAAGTACTGCAATGCTTTGCCGGAATTTTGAATAAGGCAAACCACCCTGCTGGTTATACAATCCTTTGAATGTGCCGGAAGCATCAATATGCCCAATGCCATTAATGGTTGTAAACCATGCCCCACCTTTTTCATCGACACCCACACTGTACACATTGTCATCAGGCAGGCCAGAAAGTATATCATAGTTGGTAAACCCTTTATCCGGCGGAAGGGACGTTTTATATTTTGCCAGGCCGCCTTCAAATGTTGCCACCCAAATAGTTCCTTTGCCATCTGCTGTTATTTCATTGATTATGGAGGAATGTAAAGTCGTTTGATTTTTATTATTTACGCCAATTACGTCATATTTTTTATTATAGAAATCATACCTGATTAACCCATATCCCGTAGTTCCAATCCACATACAATTGTTCGGAATATCTACAGCCAGGCAGGAAATTGCATTCTCGCCAATATCGTCTTTTGAAGGTGTCCATACATTCCGGCTGCGGTGATTATAGATAAATAATTCATTCCGGATATTAAGGATCCAGTAGTTGCCTGCGGCATCAATGGCCATGCCGGTAATAATGGTTTTGTTATAGGGAAATGGGAGTTTGATTTTATCCCATTTATTAAATCGGAAATCATATATCAATAACGATCCTGTGGAAAAAATGAAAATAGAATCTGCATTGCGGGAGAAAAATGCATAACAGGTATCCCGGCTGCAGGCAACAGGTTTTTGAAGTTCCTTTATTATTCCTGTTTTATTGTTTACGGTAAAAACTTTGTTGTCCTTCCAGGAAGCAATCAGCCATTCATCGCCAGCCTGGTGATACATAAATATTTTAAGCGCAAGTTGAGGTGCAACAGAAAGATTATTTGGGAAAGAAAGGTGCAGGTTGTTATTTAACACGGGGATGAATTTGCTTACACCATTCATGGTACCTACCCAGGTAATATTATGCCTGTCTTTATAAATGCAATTTACTTTTCCTGTTAATAAATCATTTTCTTTGCCTCCAGTTCCTGCTAAAAAATACAGCACTTCATTCTTTTCATTAATAGCTGCCAGTCCTTCTGCCGCTGGGGCAAAGAGCAGTTGGGTATATTGGCTGTATGGTGGAATTAATTTCCCCGTGTGCTTACTTTTTTGCAATGAAACAGCCGAAATTTCATTTGTTGCAGGGTTAAGACAGTATAATTTATTTTGCTCGTCAACACAATAAACTTTGTTTAGGTCTTTATCAAAATAGAAAAAAGTTATTTCACTCAATGCAATGGCTGCCTGCAATGTAAACGTACCGGTTTGTTTATTAAAACTAAAAATACCATCAGTTGTTGCGAGCCAAAGTTCTGTTGCCGATTTTGGCAATATGCGGAAGATAGAGTGGTATCCGCCTTTGATTTCAATATGATTGTTGCGCAGGTATTCCTTGAAATTGTATCGGTAGAATTTTTTTGTTACGGGGTTGTAATGGCAAAACTCTTTTGAATCTGCTGCTATCCAGATGCTGGTATCGGAATCCGGATAAGCATCCCATATCAAATCGTTGGGAATAAAATTAGTATTTGAAGTACTGTCGGGCAAAAAAACTTCTGTAGTACCGGCGGTCATATCAATCCGGTTTAAACCCTTTCGGGTGCACACCCAAATACTTCCTTTTGCATCCTGTGATACGTGGGTAATAAAGCTATTGGATAAATAGTTTTTTTTGCGGATCGAAGGTTTATAAATTTTCCAGCTATTGCCGTTATAAAGGTTCAGCCCGCTTTCGGTACCAATCCATATATAACCGGTTTTATCTTCAAAGAAACAGGTAACCCTGTTATTGCTTAGCCCGTCTTTTTCTGTAAGGTTATTAAAATATGCCTGTTGCTGTGCAACCGCTTTTATACAACGGTTGCACAATATAATACCTGTACAAATCATTAGTTTGAAAATGAAAATGTAGTTGCTGGTTTTACTGTTAGAATGCATTCATCTTATTAAAAGCTGTAATAAAGAAAGGTGCTTATAGGATACATAAATATAAACTTTTAGAGAATAAGCCAGTTACTGCAAAAATCAACTTCTACAAAACCAACACAATAGTTGCCTGCCTTGCAGTAAGACGCCAGCTTTTTTTGTCTTTCATCCAGATATCTGTAAAACGCCTGGTAACCGTTTTACCAGCATTTGCTGTTACCCCCTTTGGAGTGATTATTTCTTTGCCCATCACTATGGCAATGTTTTCTACAAATGAAATATTTTCTATTACTTTTTCATAGGATGAGTAATCAATTTGCCCGGTTCGTATCCTTCCCATCACACCATCAAATTTTACAATGGTATTCGCAGGACTGTTTACTACTATTTGAGGCGAAAATAATTTGGCAATCACTATTGTATCGCTTTTTAATATAGCGCTGTCTAACATGTTCTCCAATGTACGAATTTCTGTTTCGCTGTTTTGTTGCGAAAAAGATGCAACCCAGACGCATGTAGCAAAAACTATCATTACCAATTTTTTCATATTTTTTTTCATTTTTCTATTTTTTAAATGTTAACTAATTATTGTGCTATTATTTTTTTACTTGCAACGATATTAATTTGTCAAAAAGTAGTAGTTTGTTTAAGTCATCGTTAGTCTTATACCAGTACCTTATTTGATAAATGAATTGCTAATTACTTGTCCGGTTCTTCTTTACATTCCTTTCGTTTTTTAAGCGGTGATCTGTTTTAATTATTTGGTGCAGTTGCTCTTGATAAATAGAATTTGTAACAACTACTTTTTCAAATTTCCAGACGTAAATGTTTGCTATATTGCCATCCGCCAGCAAAATTTGGCCTGATGAATCATCGTACTCTTCCCATAAAAGATTTTACCATACGCTAATGCAGGGTAACGGC
>Ga0209181_10006073_pt1 | contig 17092 bp, 19 predicted proteins | sample MAT05_FD_187208 | JGI IMG/M metagenome (GOLD analysis project Ga0209181, IMG submission 187208) | Freshwater microbial communities from Lake Fryxell liftoff mats and glacier meltwater in Antarctica - MAT-05 (SPAdes) (version 2) | ecosystem: Environmental > Aquatic > Freshwater > Ice > Liftoff...
GGGGTATGGTGGGCACGGGTGGCCCTGCCACGAGCAATGGCAAGCCTGGCCTGGGTGGAACGATGGACACCGCGTGCTGGGACTTCATGAACAACATGCCGTGCCCCACCAAGTGAAACGCCCCTGGGCAGCGAACCCGAACATGCAAATCAACACCATATTCTCCTCCCCAAATACCTCTTTCCCCCAATGACACCCCGATCCCCCTGATCCATGCTCCCCCCGCGTGGACTCCCGCACCTCCTCTCCAAACCCCGCCCGCGATCGCACCACCGAGCGCGACGCCCGCTCCCTCGCCGCGCAGCGCGCCGGCCGTAACGCCGCCTTCGTCGCTGCTGGCCTCGCCCTCGGCAAGCTCATCGCCGGCCAGCTCGGCCACTCGGCCGCCGTCACCGCGAGCGCCGTCGACTCCCTCATGGATATCTTCGCCTCCTCGGCGAACGCGCTCGCCATTCGCGCCGCCCACGCCGGCCCCGATGAAGGGCACCCCTTTGGACACGCCAAGATCGAGGCCCTCGCCACCGCCGGCCAAGGCCTCTTGATCGGCGGATCCGGCGTTTACATCCTCATCGAAGGCGTGCGCCGCGTGATTGAGCCGGTCGCGCTTCGCCTCGCTGCCGTCACCGTCGGCACCATGGTCGCGTCGACGATCATCACCGCCGTTCTCGTCGCGTATCTCTCGCGCGTCGCCACCAGGACGCAATCGCCGGCCGTGGCGGGCGACGCGATCCATTATCGCACCGACATCGGCGCGAACCTCGCGGTTCTTGCCGGCGTCATCGTCGCGTATGCCACCGGGATCGAGCGCATCGACGGCGTGCTCTCGATCCTCGTCGCCGGCTACGTGCTCTTCTCGGCGGCGGGACTCCTCCGCGTCGGCGTGCGCGATCTCATCGACAGCGGCGTCACCCACGAGCGCCTCGAAGCCGTGCGCGGCGTGCTGCAAGGCCTCGTCGATCGCCATGAAATCGAGGGCTTTCATGGCGTTCGGACGCGCACGGCGGGGCGCTCGATTTTCCTCGAAGTCCACATCGAGCTCCCGGGGGAGATGCCGATGCGCGACGCCCACGCGCGCGGCGACAGCGTCCGCGACGCGCTCCTCGTCATCGAAGAGGACGCGCAGATCCTCGTTCACATCGACGTCGAGCGCGACGAGCCGGAGACCGTAGCGGAGCGCCAAGCACACGGATAAGCTCGCCGGCCCATGGATCTCTCCTTCAGCCCGGAGCACCTCGCCTTTCGCGAAGAGGTGCGCGCATTTCTTCGCTCGGCCTTGCCGCCGCACCTCCGCGACAAGGCCGCAGTCGACGGCAACTTCGATCACCACGAGGTGATGGAGTGGCACAAGATCCTCTTCAAAAAAGGCTGGGTCGCGCCGCACTGGCCGGCCGAGCTCGGCGGGCCCGGCCTCGACGTGACCCAACGCTTCATCCTCACCGAAGAGCTCGAGCTCTCGGGCGCTCCGACCCTCTCCGCGTTCGGCGTCTACATGGTCGGACCGCTCTTGATCCAGTTCGGTTCGGACGCGCAGAAGAAGCGCTTTTTGCCGAAGATTCTCGCCGGCGAAGAGGTCTGGTGCCAGGGCTACTCCGAGCCCAACGCCGGAAGCGATCTCGCCTCGCTCAAGACGCGCGCCGAGGACGACGGCCAGGGGAACTTCGTCGTCACCGGGCAGAAGACGTGGACCACGTACGCGCAGTACGCCGACTGGATTTTCTGTCTCGTCCGCACCGATCCCACCGTGAAGAAGCAGTCGGGGATAAGCTTCCTGCTCATCGACGTGAAGTCGCCCGGAGTGACGGTGAAGCCGTTCCTCACGACCGGTGGCACGCCTGCCTTCTGCGAGACGTTCTTCGACGGCGTCGTCGTCCCGAAGGAGAACCTCGTCGGCCCGCTCCACGGCGGCTGGACGATGGCCAAGGCCCTGCTTGGCCACGAGCGCACGCTCATCGCCGCGGTCGGCCTCTCCTCGCGCCAGATCCGCCGCATCAAGAAGATCGCCGCGGGCACGCCGGCCGGCGGCGCGTCGCTCCTCGAGGATCCCGGCTTCCGCAACAAGATCGCCCGCCTCGAAATCAAGCTGCGCGCGCTGCAAATGGCGAACTACCGCGCCATCGCCTCTGCCCAGCTCGGCCACGCGCCGGGGCCGGAGTCATCGATCCTCAAGATCCGCGGCTCGGAGATCCTCCAGCAGACCGGCGAGCTGGCGATGGAGCTGATGGGGATGAACTCGCTCACGTGGTTCAACGAAGAGGGCACGGTACCGGCGATCGAGCAGTGGGTGCCGTCGACGTTCAACTACCTCCGGGCCACCACGATCTATGGCGGGTCCAACGAGATCCAGAAGAACATCATCGCCAAGCTCATCCTGGGTCTGGGCTGAACCGCGAGGGAAAAGCGCATGAACTTCGATCTGACCGACGAGCAAAAGCTCCTCCTCGACTCCGTCGCTTCGTTCGTGAAGAAGCAGTCACCCGTCTCGCGCCACCGCGCGCTGCGCGAAGATCCGATCGGCTGGTCTCGCGAGGTCTGGCAGCGAATGGGCGAATACGGCTGGCTCGGCCTCGCCCTGCCCGAAGAGGTCGGGGGCCTTGGAGGCACCTTTGCCGACGTGGCCTTGATCCTGGAGCAGCTCGGTACCGCGCTGACGCCGGAGCCCTTCTTGCCCTCGCTCGTGGCCTCGATACCGATTCTCCGCCTCGGCACCGCCGAGCAAAAGCAAACCTACCTGGCTCCCTTCGCCGAGGGGCGGACCTCCCTCGCCCTCGCCTGGGCCGAGCCGCGGAGTCGATTCGATGTCTCCGACGTGGAGACTCGCGCCGTCAAGGTCGGTGACAAATATCGAATCGACGGGAGCAAGCGCTGGGTGCTCAACGGGCACGCGGCCGACACGATCCTGGTCTCGGCCCGCACCTCCGACGGCGAAAGAGGCGAAGGAGAAATCTCGCTCTTCGCCCTCGATCGCGACACCCCCGGGCTCACCATCACGCCGGTGAAGACGATGGATGGACACCACGCGGCGATGCTCACGCTCACCGCGGTGGAGGTCAGCGTCGATCGCCGCCTCGGGGCCGAGGGCGCAGCCATCGCGGCGCTGGAAGAGGCCATGGATATCGGCGCGGCGGCGGCCTGCGCCGAGGGCGCCGGCATCGCCCGCGCGGTGCTCGACATGACGACGGACTACCTGCGCACGCGCGAGCAGTTCGGCGTGAAGATCGGCTCGTTCCAGGCGCTCCAGCACCGCGCCGTCGATATGTTCGTCGAGGTTCAGCTCTGCAAATCGACGGCGATCCTCGCGGCGATCAAGGTGAGCGACCCCGACGTGGTCGAGCGCAAGGGCGCCGTCTCGGCCGCGAAGGTCCAGCTCGCCGTGGGCGGTCGCTTCGTCACCCAGCAGGCGATCCAGCTCCACGGCGGCATCGGGGTGACCGACGAACACGACGTGGGCCTGTATTTCAAGCGCATGCACGTGCTCAACGCCCTCTTCGGCGACGAGGAGCACCACGTCAATCGCTACGCGCGGCTGCCGAGCTTCACGGCCGGGCTCGCCTCCTGAACAAGCTCCCCTAGAAGCCTCGCCTCCATGCCAGCTACCCCCTCTGAACGGACGATCGTCTTTCTCGTCGGCGCCATTCAGTTCGTTAACATCCTCGACTTCATGATGGTGATGCCGCTCGGGCCCGATTTCGCGATCGGCCTCGGCATCCCCGCCGCGCACCTCGGCTACATCGGCGGCAGCTACACCGCGGCTGCCGCCGCCTCCGGCCTCGCCGGCTCGCTCTTCCTCGATCGCTTCGATCGCCGCAGCGCGCTCGGCGTCGCGATGCTCGGCCTGGTGATTGGCACCCTCGCGGGCGGCTTCGCGACGAGCCTCGCGACGCTGATCGCGGCGCGGATCGTCGCGGGCGCCTTCGGCGGGCCAGCGACGTCACTCTCGCTCTCGATCCTCGCTGACGTCATCCCCGCCGAGCGGCGTGGGCGCGCCCTCGGCGCCGTCATGGGCGCCTTCTCCGTCGCCTCGGTCCTCGGCGTCCCCGCGGGGCTCGAGCTGGCCCGCCACGGCGGCTGGCGCTTACCCTTCTTCGCTGTCGCCGGCGTCGGCCTCGTCATCAGCGCCGCCGCGATCTTCGCGCTCCCACCGCTCCGCCTCCACATGGAGCGCAAGAAGACTGAAATCGTACCCCCGTTCTTCGAGATCTTCAGTCGCCCTATCGTCCTCTACTCACTCACGCTGACGGCGACCTCGATGATCTCCTCGTTCGTCCTGGCCCCGAACATCTCGGCGTACCTCCAGTACAACCTCGGCTATCCGCGCGAGTCGCTCTGGATGCTCTACCTCGTTGGAGGATCGGTCGGCTTCTTCGCGATGCGCTTGATCGGCCGCCTGGTCGACCGCTATGGTTCCTTCCGCGTCGGCTCGGTGGGGACGCTCTGCTTCATCGCCGTCATCTATTGGGGCTTCATCTCGTACTCGACGTCGATCCCGGTGATGGTGATCTTCGTGGGGTTCATGCTCTGTTCCTCGCTGCGCAACGTGCCGCTGAACACCCTGACGACCAAGGTGCCTTCGGCGCGGGAGCGGGCGCGCTTCATGTCGATCCAGTCGGCCGTGCAGCATTTCGCGGCGGCCATGGGCGCGTTCCTCTCGGCGAAGATGCTCCACGAGCGGGCGGATCATCGGCTGGAGGGGATCACCCAGATTGCGATGGTGTCGATCGCGGCGGCGCTGCTGTTCCCGGCGCTGGCGTGGGTGATCGAGAGCCGTCTGCGCGCGCAGGCGATCGTCGCCGCTGGCGCTGCGGCGGCGAAGGCGCCGAGTCCATAGCCGGCCTGGCCTACACCCCCACCACGCGCGCTTCTTTCCCGTCGAACGCCACCGCGAACGCGTAAACCGGGCTCGCCCCCGCCGCCCGGAGCTCGCTCGCATAGTCCCGCTCCTGGATCTGGGCCACCCCTTCGGCCAGCGCCTGGTCCAGCGTCTTTTTCCCCGGCTTGGCCACCTTGAGCTCCAGCACCGCTCCGGGCTTCCCTGCCTGCTTGGGCCGGATGATCACGTCGGGCCTTCCCTTGCCGGACTCCCGGTTGGAACGCACCTCATACTCCGGCTCCAGCGTCGCCAGGAGGCCGATCACGAAGGCATGATAGACTTGCTCCGGCCGACGTGCGGTGTCGTGATAGCTGAGCACGTTCTGCGTGAACGCCCCGAGCTCTTCCTCCAGCGCCTCGGTGTCGCCCGAGAGCAAGGCTCGCTTCAAGCGCTCCACGGCGCTCTCCCCGCCCATGCGCCCCTCCATCCACTCGCGGAACGTCGAGGTGTACACCCCCCGCACCTCCCGGTTCGGGATCGAGAGCAGATAGTAGGGCTCGTCATCCGGATCGAGCACGCGCTTCTCCGCCTTGAGGTACCCCGAGAACGTCAGCAGGCCAAAGAGCGTGTCTGCGCGTGTGTCGAGATCGGTGAGCACCACGTTCTCGTCCAGCCGGCGCAGCACGCCGCCCCCTTCGAGCAGCGCCTCGATGTCCTCGTGGGCCTTTGCAGCGTGCTTGACCAGCGCCTCGCGGACCAGCTCGTTGGCGCTGGTCGAGACCCAGTAGGGCCGCGGCTCGGGCTCGGGGCTGTCGATGTAGTTGAGGATGGACCAGGGGTTATAAATCACCGTGCCGCCGAAGTCGTAGCCGTTGTACCAGGCGCGCACCGCCCGGAGCCGATCGCTTCGCCCGGCCCGCTCGAGAAAGGCCATGACCTCGGGCTCGGTGAAGCCGAAGCAGGTAGAAAAATCAGGCCGGAGCAGGGTATAGACGGCGAGGTTGTTGAGGCCCGAGAAGATGCTCTCCTTCGCGATCCGAAGGATGCCTGTGAGCACTGCCTTGAAGAGGTGGGGATTGCCCTTGAGCCCGGCCGAGAAGAACGCCCGAAAGAAGTCGAGGATCCGAGGCGCGTAGCCTCCAACGACACCCGCGTGGATGGGCGCGTCGTACTCGTCAAGGAGGATGACGACCTTCTCGCCGTGGGCGCGGTGGAGATAGGTGGAGAGGTCGAGCAGCGCGTCGGCGCAGACGGAGAACTCCGCGGTGCCGTCGAGAATCTGGCGGTAGCGCTGCGCCTCGTCGTCGCTCAGCACACCGCCGTCGAGCAACGCGCGTTGCTCCTCGAACAGCCCGGAGAGCCGCTTCTGGATCATCTGCCAGGTGGGCTCGAAGGTCTGGAGCTGGATGCTCTTGAGCGACAAGAAGATGACCGGATACCGCTGGAAGTGCGCCCGGTACGCGTCGCCCGCCTGCCAGATGGAGAGGTCGGCGAACAGCGGCGAGAGATCCTCCGCGCCCTTCTCGAAGAAGCAGCGGAGCATGGTCATGTTGAGCGTCTTGCCGAAGCGCCGCGGGCGGGGCAGGAGCAAGACCTCGGCGCCCTTGTCGAGGACCTCGCGGATCAGGTGCGACTTGTCGACGTACGCCATGCCCTGCTCGCGGAGCTTGCGAAAATCGTCGATACCGATGGGGATGGGGCGGATCATGGGGATGGGTGAGGGTAGCCCCGGGCGGGCGCGCGGGGCAAGCGGGCGGGCTTTGGGGCGCTGGGGCGAGCGCGTCGGCATGACAGTGAGCCTGCGGGCGCGGCAAGCTGAAAAGCGACGCTACCGCTTCGTGGGCTTCTTCGGCGGGGTGGGCGGTGCATCGTTGGCCGGCGTATCCCGCGTAGGCTCGTCCGAGTCATCAGCCTCGGGTTCACGCGGCACCTCGCCCGAGACGCGGTCCCCCAATTCAGCTTTGTCGAGGCCCGCCTCGATCAGTAGCTGCAACAGGTGCCCATCGGTCCGCCCGGCGTTGACGTCTTCCTTCAAGGCTTCAATGCGCGCGATGGTCTCCGCGTCCAGCTCGACGACCTCGGTGCCTACCTTCACCGCGAGTGGATTCGGGGTCTCGACCGTGGGGCGGACCATCTCGATCGTGAGCGCCTGGCGCCGCTGCGGCTCGGTCCTACTCTTCAGCTCTACCGGGGCCGGTGCGGAGCCGCCTTGTCGCGCCTTCGCCGGAAACGCGGTGACACCAGCGCTCGTGCCAGGGGACCTCGCCCCGCACCTCTTATGGAACAGCGTTGAGAGGTTCTCGAGGAGGCGCTTCGTCTCGCGTCCCTCGCGTGCGCTCGATTGCAGCCAGGCGACCGTGATGAAGAGCGCTGCGAGCGTTGCGATGCTCAGGACGATCTGGACGACGATGACGACCCACATGATGCACCCCCATGGAGAACAATCAGAATCACGTACAACGTCACGTAGCCGGCTTGCGCCAGCGTCCACGACGTGAAGAGGCCTTTGCGAAAGGTCACCAGCGTTGCCGCCTCCGACGCGCCGAGGAGCAGGACGACCGCGTGCGTCAGGGTCGGAGGCTCATGGCGCCAGAGCCACATGGCCGCTGCGCCCAGGGTCACCGCGATGGCGATCAGCTCCGCCCCGAGGTAGCAGCGGCTCAAGACGGCGCCGCGCGTTAGCGGATAGGCCACCGCCAGCGCGGCGACGGCGATTGCCCAGAAGACTGCGACGCCGCAAGAATACCCACAAGGCGCCAGCCACGATTGCCGCTGGGTAGGCGAGGGCCAGGGCGTTGTCCGCGTCGGCGGCGACGCGCGTCCAGCCGGTGTAGGGCGCCCCGGCGAAGCGCTCGCGCGCGGGCAGGAAGACCGCGATCCGGAGCGCCTGCCGCGCGAGATCCGAAATGAATCCCAGGGTGAGCAGCGCCGCCACGGGGCGATGGTCTGGTCGCTCGCGGGCGAGGTGCCACGCGAGCGCTGTGGCGACTCCGGAGAGCACCACGACGACCATCCACAGCATCGGCGGTTATGCCTTTACTGGGCAACCACTGGCGCGAGGGCTGCGATGGCTGCCGCGACGTGGTCCAAGGCCACGGAGTAGGCGCGCTCGTTGGGGAATTGGGACGCCAGGGACCGCAGGTCTTCGAGGCGGGCGCGAAGGTTGTCGGAGATGCGGTGCGGATCGGGTTCGGTAGCAGGCATGCGGTGAGGGTATCGCGACTGCGTGCAGGTGTGAATAAAAAAAGTCGGTTTTGCGGTGCGGAGGCGCCCTGCTGGGGGTGGGGGCGTTTGACCTGAACGGGATAAATAGGGGTCGTTATTCGGGGTCTGTCCCGGCGGTTGTTAGGCGGGCGGCGAGAAACATGAAGTCCAAATATCAGACCGGGTGCGCGGCGTACTTCGCTCGGCCACAGATGAGGATGGCGCGTGCGGTCTCTCAGCAGCCCCTTATCTCCGACATATATCCGAGGAGCCCGCAGCCAGGGTACCCGTTCACGCCCCTACGCGGCGCGGCGCAGCGGGCTCACGGATGCTTCGATGGGTAGTATCGAGGTGCCGGGGTGATTCCGACGGGCAGCGGAGCAAGAGGCACGCATGAAGTCGAGAATATGGCGATGCTGCCGACGCAGCGTGGCGTGAATGGTCAGCATCCGTTCCACGAAGCGGCTCCCTGCGGTGGAATGTGTTCCGTAGCTGATCTTCCGCAGGATGACGCCGTGACGAACCACCTGTTCGGCCCCATTATTCGTCGGCTCGACTCCTTCGAAGTAGACGAAGGTCCAGAGGGCGTGGCGGCGCTTGAGCAGCATCGCACACGTCTTGCTCGTTTGGGTGTAGATCGTTCGTAACGGCAATAATTACGAGCACTTGAGCCACTTTTTAGGCAGACAAATCGGGTCCCGGTGGTTAGGTATCGGTTGTCTAGAACGATAGCCGCCAAAAGGACCCGATGAGCGCAGCCTACCAGCAAATCGAGCAAGATAGCCCGTCTTTTGATCGCGCGGACGAGAAGTTCGCCTCCCTTGGGCGCCACATGCGGTCGAGAGAGGCGCTTGGCGCGACCCACGACACGCTGGAGACGTACGTCATCGAGGAGACCCGAGAGATCGCTCGTGACATCATGCAAGGCCACCTGGAGTTGCGAGCGGCGGCAGAGCGACCCGTCCGTGTCGTGGGGAAAGACGGCGTGGCGCGGGTCGAGCGACGAAATTCGTCGCGTCGGCTGCACTTGCTGGTTGGCGACGTGATCGTTCCCCGCTTGATTTACCAAGGCCCAGGGGTCGGTGGTCTCTGTCCGCAGGACGGCGCGCTGTCGTTGCCGAAAGACTCGTTCTCCATGGGAGTGCGGCGGCGCGTGGCGGAGGAGGCGAGCTTCGGGTCCTTCGACCATGCCGCCTTGCGAATCAAGACGACGACGGGGGCCGCCATCGCCAAGCGTCAAGTCGAGCAATGGGCGCAGGCAAGCTCTGTCGACTTCGAGGCGTTCTACACGGCGCAGGCAGTGGAGCCCGAAGGAGATGAGCAGTTCCTGGTGCTCACGTTCGATGGCGCCGGGATCATCATGCGTACCGAGAGCTTGCGTGAGGATACGCGTCGAGAGGCCGAAAAGTCGGCGGACGAGCCGAAGATGTGGCCCGCGCGGCTCAAGGCAGGAGAGAAGTCGAACCACAAGCGAATGGCGGAGGTCGCTGCGGTGTACGGAATCGCCGCGTACGTGCGCACGACGGAGGACGTGATGGGTGAGCTTTCTTCGATTCGCCTCGTTCGTCCCGAGGGGCCGTCATTTTTGGCCGTCACAAAAGAGCCACACCCGAACGGGAAGGCCCCCTGCCTTCGGTGAAGACCGGCCCCGGATTGCTATCGGCTTGGTTTGCCGACGGCAACAGAAAAGCAGACGATAGGATGGCCAGTTGGATGCTACAGAGTACGGGTGTGGCGTGCCAATGCGCACATGGAACAGGGCTTTCGGTGATTTCGCATAGCGGCCTATCTCGGTGCCGACGCCGCGCCCGGACTCCAGCCCTACCGTTTGCGTGAGAATTCCGCGCTTCCAACGGGATCGCCGCATCCTCCGCATTCGACCCGCTTCCTCTCCGCCGAAAGGAGCCACTTTTCCCGCCGCAGCGACCTCGATCTCGTCGGATCGCCTCGTCCGCCACGCTCCCTGCGGCTCGATCTCGCCGGACGCTCGCCCGCCCGACGCTCCCTGCGGCTCGATCCCGCCGGACACCCACCCGTCCGACGCTCCGGCGGCCTCGATCCCCCCGGATCCCCGCCTGCCCGACGCTCCGGCGGCCTCGATCCCCCCGGATCGCCCTCCCCCGAACGCTCCGGCGGCCTCGATCCCGTTTTTGTCTCCGCCCCGCGCCGCGGCGCGTTCCTCGCCCCGATCTTCGCCCGCCCCGAAGCCGCCGCGAAGGGAGCCGAGACCGCCGTGGATGCCAACGGCGAAGCGTTCAATGCCTGGGATAAAGAGCGCTCCGAAGAGGTGGTGGCCAAGGGCCGTCTCCGCCTCGAGCTGGAGCGTGTTCACCGCGCCCTCGGCGCTCACTTCGTGGGACAGCGAGATTTCGTGGCGTCGTTTTTCTTGAAGGGGGAGAAGCCGAGCGAAGGCGCCGGCGCCGGCACGACCAGCGCGGCCAGCGCAACCAGCGTGGAGGCGGTCGCTGTCGCCGAGCCGAAGACCGCGTAGCCGCGCTGTCCGCGTCGGCGTTCGGAAGCCGCTCTGCTGCTCGACTCAAGAAATCAGGGAGGAGGGGAGGGGATTCGAACCCCTGGATGGTTTCCCATCGGCGGTTTTCAAAACCGCTGCCTTCGACCACTCGGCCACCCCTCCGGGAGGAACCACCGCGATTCCGTCCTCTTTTCTGCGCCCCGCGTCAACACCTCGCTGCGCTTCGGTGTAGCCGGGCGGACGCGCCCGCGCCGCGGCGCCTCGATTCTTCGAGGCGCCGCTTCCGCTTCCACGTCAGCCGCCGTCGGGGGGGCCGCCCATGCCGCCGTCCGGAGGCCCACCCATCCTGTTGCCGCCGCCCTTGGCCGCGCACAGCGTGGTCGCGAGGGCCGAGCGGAGCACGAGCGTCTTCCAGGCCAGCATCGCGCCGTCCGCCTGCCTCGCGGTCTGGAACGTGTACTTCGCGCGCAGTAGAGATCGCACGTCGAGCCGAGGGTCTCCGTGAACGGGTCGGCGTACGTGCCCGTCATCGATTTCGTGCCGCCCGTCGCCCACGCTCCCGCGGTGCCGGTGCCGGTGCTGCTGGTCGCGCTCGCTCCGCCCGTCCCGGTGGCTCCGGTGCTGCCGCTCCCGCCCGCGCCGCTGGTCCCGGTGCTCGTCTGGCCCGAGGAGCTCGTCGAGCGCGTGCGCGCCCGCCTGCGCCGCCCGACGCTCGCGCGTGGCTCGGTCGTCGAGGTCGGCCCGCTGCGGATCGATCTCGGGACCCACGAGGTCCAGGTGCGCGGCGAGCGCGTCGATCTCACCCGCGTGGAGTTCGACTTTCTCGCGATGCTGGCCGCGCGACCGGGCGCGCGAGCTCGAGGTCGCGGCGGCGCCGCGCTGAGCCTCAACGCTGATCGGCGACCATCGCCTTCGCCCAGGCCGAGGTCGCGCTGCAGGTCCCGGCGCTCGTCGGCTTCACCCCCGCCGCGCTCCGCGCGAACGGCCCCGCGCCGATCGCCACGGCGCGCCCCTTCCGCGCCCACGCCACCGGCCCTAGATCGGCCCGCTCGCGGCAGGCCTTTCCGAAGCGCTTCTCCAGCACCGCGGCGATCTCGTCGGCGTCTTTGTCGGTGTCGAACACCAGGTGCCACCCGAGCGCGACCTCGTGCGTAGCCCCGACGTCACGCCGCGCCACGACGTAGCGATCGCCGCCCCACCCCGCCGCCGCCGGCACCGCCACGGAGCGCCCCGCCCACGCCTCGATCGTGATGCGCAGGCTCTGCTCGCCCATCACGTCGTCGAGCGCCGCGCGAAAGCCCACGCCGAGGGGGCCCATGGTCGGCACCGCGACGGGGATCGCCGGCTCGCGCTCCACGTACTTCTCGAGGTGGAGCAGCTGTTCGGTCGTGTCCGGCAACGCGCGCCACGCGCTGTCGACCGCGGGCCAGCCGCCCCGCGTTCGCAGCGCCTGCACGAAGCTGAAGCCGTCGGCGTAGGGCGCGATCAGCGAGGCCTGAAGCACGTACGGCGCCGCCGATCCCTCGGCCAAGAGCGCCGTCGAGGCGGTCGCCAGGCTCTGAAACAGCTTGTCGCTGACGTTGAACGCCGACCCCGCCATGACGTCGTACATCGCGCTCATCGCGTCCCCCTCGACGAGCGCGTGGACGGCGCCGAGGCGGTCGGCCTGGCTCGGCGCGTACTTCATCATCGGCGCGAGCGGGTACGTCTGGTCCTGGAGAGCGTGGTCGAGCTCGTGGGCCAGCGTCTCTTCGGCCTCGTCGTCGTCGAGATCGTCGACGAGGTACATCGTCTGATCCTCGGGCTCATAAAAGCCTGCAATTCGGCCCTGGATCAGCTTGTACGAGCCCTCGAGGAAATCGTACTGCGGGGGCACCAGCTCGAGCGCGGCCAGGGCCTCGCCCTCGTTCACGATCGCGTCCTTGGGCACGTCGTCGTCCACGTGCGCCCGGATGCGCGCCAGGATCTGATCGCGGTTCAGCACCTTGATCGCGACCTCGTGCAGCGCCGGCAGACCCCGCGCGCGGGACACCTTCACGAGCATCGCGCGCACCTTCCCGAGGCTCTCGATCTCGGCCGGCGTAGGCGCCGCCGCGCCCTCGGGCTTCGCGTGCTCTCGGGGCGTCGTCGTCATCACCGAAGGCTCGATCGTCGGCGCCGCGATCGGGCCCGCCGAGCTGCACGCCGCGAGGATCAGCGCGGCCCCGGCGAACGCCTGGGCGTGCCTCACCGCGCCGGCCCGTCTGCGTCGAGGCGACCGTCACGGATCTGCTGGATCGCCCTGGCGTAGCGCTGCACGCGCTCGGCGTACGACAGCGTCTCCCCGGGCTTCACCGCGCCGAACACCGCCGAGCCCGCGACCAGCACCCGCGCCCCCGCGCCCACTACCGCGCCCGACGTGGCGGGGCTCACGCCCCCGTCGACTTCGAGCGCCACATCGCGCCCCGTGCGATCGATCATCGCGCGGATCGCGCGGAGCTTCGGCAGCGCCGCGGGGATGAACGACTGCCCGCCGAAGCCGGGGTTGACGCTCATCACCAGCACCAGATCGACGTCCTCGATCACGTAGCGGATCGCCTCCTCCGGCGTGTGCGGGTTGAGCACCACGCCGGCCTTGGCGCCCAGCGCCTTGATCTGCTGCACCGTGCGGTGCAGGTGCGGCGAGGCCTCCACGTGGACCGAGATCCAGTCAGCGCCGGCCTTGCGGAACTCCTCCACGTAGCGCTCGGGCTCGACGATCATCAGGTGCACGTCGATCGGGAGCTTGGTCGCGCGACGCACCGCGCTGACGATCAGCGGCCCGATGGTGATGTTGGGGACGAAGCGTCCATCCATCACGTCGACGTGGATCCAGTCGGCGCCGGCCTCCTCCACGGCGCGCACGTCTTCGGCGAGGCGGCCGAAGTCGGCGGAGAGGATCGAGGGCGCGATCAAGGTCGGTTGCACGGCCCGGAGCTAGCACGGCGCGGGCGCCGATGCTCGCCCGCGCGCGGGCTCGACACGGCCCCCGAAGGGCGCGCCTTCGATCGTCCGCTTCGGGCGCGAAACCGCCCCTCTTCCGCGGAGATAACCTGCTAGCTTCGGCCCTGGAACGGCCCACGACGGGCAGCGCTGGACAGGCAGCTCGGAGGATGGATGGGAATGGAAACTCGCCCCCTCGCCAAGGCGGACTACGACCAGATCGTGCGCGTGATCGATCGCTGGTGGGGCGGCCCGACCAGCGCCCTCGCGCACCCGATGTTCTTCTACGAGCTCGGGCGCCTCGCCCGCGTCGCGGAGACCGACGGCATCCTCGTCGGCTTCCTCCTCGGCTTCCTCTGCCCTGACGCCTCGGTGGGCTACGTGCACCTCGTCGGCATCCACCCGGACTACCGCCGCCGCGGCGTGGCCCGCCTGCTCTACACCGCCTTCGCGCAGGACTGCGCCCACGAAGGCTGCCGCAGCCTCAAGGCCATCACCACGCTCGGCAACGAAGGCAGCGTCCGCTTCCACCAGGACCTCGGCTGGTCCATGGCCGAGGTCGAGGACTACGCCGGGCCGGGTCGCCTCCGGATCGTCTTCACGAAGGCTCTCGCAGAACGTTGACCTTTGGGGTAGCGAGCGTAGGCTCCGCCGCACGTTTTCCCTATATCGCCTGAGATCGTGAGATCCGAAGAGCACGGAGCATGTCTCTAGCGCCGCCCCCCACCATCGCTCACCTCCGCGAGATCGGCCTTTTTGGCGGCCTCGGCGATGACATCCTCGAGACGTTCGTCGCCGCCCTCGCGCGGCTGGAGCTCTCCTCGGGGACAGACGTGTTTCACGAAGGCGAAGCGGGGCGCGACCTCTTCGTGATCCTCAGCGGTGAAATCGAAGTGCTCCGCCGCTCCAAGCGCGGCCACGAGACGCGCGTGGCCCTCCTCGGCCCCGGCGACTGGTTCGGCGAGATGTCGATCCTCGACGTCCTCCCGCGCTCCGCGACGATGCGCGTCGTCGCCCCCGTCGAGCTCCTTCGCTTCAGCGCGCAAGACCTCGACGTGCTCTACCGCCGCGACGTGCGCGCCTACTCGCTCCTGGTGCTCAACATCGCCCGGGAGATCTCGCGTCGCCTCCGCGTCACCGACGGCCTCCTCGCGGATCTCGTCGGCAACATGATGGATCAGTTCACCCGCCGCTCCTGAGCGGCAGCGGGCTTCAGTGCTCGCCGCCCGCGCCGCTGCCGCCCGCGCCGCTGCCGCCGGCCCCGCTGCTCGTGCTGCCCGTCGACCCGGTCGCGCTGCTCGTGCTCGTTGCCCCGGTCGCGCCGCCCGTCGACCCCGCCGAGCTCCCGGTCGCGCCCGCGGCGTCATCGATCCCGCCGTCGTCGCTGGCCGGCGTGCTCCCGCCCGCGCCGCTCGCAGCCCCCAGGCTGCCCCCTGCGCCGCCGGTCGAGGTGCTGCCCGGAGCCTTGTCGGGCAGGTTGTTGCCGGGCGGATCGGGCTGCGGGTTGAACAAGCAGCTCGCCGCCATCACCAGCCCGAGGACAGAGTATTTTCGCATCACCAGCCTCGTTTTCAAGCGCTCAAGCTACCACGAAGAGCTGCGTTCTCCGCGTCGACGCTCAGCAGCCGCCGCCCGCGCCGCCCGTCCCCGTCGCGCTGGAGCCGCTGGTGCCGAGCGGCCCGCAGCCGCCCCCGCCGCCCATTCCGCCGCCGCCCATTCCGGTCCCGCTGCTCCCGGTCCCGGTCCCGCCGCCGCCGGATCCCACTGCGCTTGTGCCAGTGCCGCTCGACGGTCCGCCACCGCCCACGCCGGATCCCGTCACGGGCCCTCCGGTCGCGCTGCCGCTGTCCAAGCTGCTGGATCCACCGCTTGCCGAGCTGGTGCTGTTGGCGCCGGGCGGATCGGGCTGCGGGTTGAAGACGCAGCCAACCGCCGTGGTGACGGTGAACAGGACGACAAGGAAGAGGTTTCGCATGATGGGGCACGAAGACTTAGAGCAACGGGCGCGCCACGGGGATGAGCCCGGAATCGCGAGGAAATCACGCCTTGCGCGGCGGACCTCCGGCACAGGCTGGCACGAGTTCGGACGTCGGGATCCGTTGGTGCTCCGATGCTCCGGCTCTATGGTGCCCGCGTGATCACCGACACGAGCGAGATAGCGAGCATCTCCCAGCGCCTCGCCGAAGTGAAGCGAACGATCGACGAGGCCACCGCCAAGGCCGGGCGCGCGCCCGGATCGGCGCGCCTCGTCGCGGTCTCCAAGCACAAATCTGCGGAGGCTATCCGCGCCGCCTACGCCGCCGGCCAGCGCGATTTTGGCGAGAACTACGCTCAGGAGCTCGCCGAAAAAGCCGCAGCGCTCAGCGATCTCCCCGACCTCGTCTGGCACGCCATCGGGCAGCTCCAGCGCAACAAAGTGAAGGCCATCGTCCCGCACGCGCGCTTCCTTCACGCGGTGGATCGCGCCGATCTCGCGCTCGAGATCGATCGCCGCGCCGCTGCCGCGAGCGTCACGATCGCCGCGCTGATCGAGGTCAACCTGGAGGGCGAGGCGAGCAAGGGCGGCTGCGCTCCCGCCGATCTCGGCGGCCTGCTCGCGGCCTTCGAGCGCCTCGCGCACGTGCGCGTGATCGGCCTCATGACCATCCCGCCGGCCGAGGACGATCCCGAGCAGACCCGCCCGCGCTTCGCCGCGCTCCGGGCCCTGCGCGACGCGCACGGGGGCGCCGCCGCGCTGCCCGAGCTCTCGATGGGCATGTCCCACGATTTCGCCGTCGCCATCGCCGAGGGCGCCACGCTGGTGCGCGTGGGCACGGCGATCTTCGGGGCCCGCGCGTGAGGCGTCGTCGTATGTTCGCGCTCGCCATGCACGCCGTGAGCGCCTCGCTTCTCGCCGCCTCGATCGGCCTCCTCGGCTGCGGCGCGGGCACCATGCCGCCCTCGGTCGGCCACTCGTTCCTCGGCAACGCCGCGCCGGAGTTTCACGAGATCGCCACGTCGGAGCGCGACGTCGGCCTCCCTGGCAGCCCGCGCACCCGCGTCACCGTCGTCGACTTCTGGGCCTCGTGGTGCGCCGGCTGCCGCGAGTCGATCCCCGCCCTCAACGATCTCTACAACGACAAGCGCGGGGACGGCGTCATGGTCATCGGCGTCAGCGTCGACGAGTCGGCTGACGACGCGCTCCTCCTCGCGCAGCACCTCCACGCTAAATTCCCCATCGTCCTCGACCCGCACATGCGCCTCGCCGGCAACTACCGCGTCGGCAACATCCCGCTCACCTTCGTGGTCGATCGGCACGGCATCGTCCGCTGGATCGGGCGCGATCCCGGCGACGTCCGCCGCGCCGTCAACGTCGTCCTCGCGGAGTGACCATGGCGCGACGAGCGCAACCACCGCGCCTCGGCGTCGAGAACCCGACGCTCTTCCAGGCCGCGACGAGGCACGATCCCGAGCTCCGCGGCACCGTCCCCCTCGCCGAGCGCATGCGCCCCGCCACGCTCGCCGACGTCCTCGGGCAAGAGCACCTCCTCGGCCCGGGCAAGCTCCTCGCCCGCGCCATCGCCGCCGATCGCGTGCCCTCGATGATCCTCTGGGGCCCGCCCGGCGCCGGGAAGACCACGCTCGCGCGCGTCATCACCCACTCCACC
>Ga0209181_10006074_pt1 | contig 17090 bp, 13 predicted proteins | sample MAT05_FD_187208 | JGI IMG/M metagenome (GOLD analysis project Ga0209181, IMG submission 187208) | Freshwater microbial communities from Lake Fryxell liftoff mats and glacier meltwater in Antarctica - MAT-05 (SPAdes) (version 2) | ecosystem: Environmental > Aquatic > Freshwater > Ice > Liftoff...
AGGTCTTGAAAATTTGAAACATATTGAATTTGATTGTCAGCAGGAGATAAATTAATCATAATGGTTAAGGTAAGTAAAAAATCATTTAGCTAAAGTAGTGGTAAAGCCTGTCATTTGCCGCAAACGATTTGACAACTTTGCGTCAGCGGGCTAAGCGGCTGAATCTTAGCAACGTCCAACAACTCACAAGCAAGGCCACGTAAAACCCTGCTGGAAAACGGATGACTGGTAAACGTTATAAAGGATATTCCGCTATAATGAAGGATCGTTCTTTTTAATGGCACTTACTAAAAACACAAAATTGCGGATTTTGTTTTTGCCGGCTCTTTTCAATTTGGCAACGCAACGTCCTCTGCAATGCTCATTGCTCGTTGAGAGACGTTGATGGGAAAGATGCTCGTTTCGATTCAGTAACGCAACATCCTCTGCAATGCTCATTGCTCGTTGAGAGACGTTGCTGGGAAAGAGGCTCTTTTCAATTTGGCAACGCAACGTCCTCTGCAATGCTCATTGCTCGTTGAGAGACGTTGCTGGGAAAGAGTTTTTGCCGGCTCGTTTCAATTTGGTAACGCAACATCCTCTGCAATGCTCATTACTCGTTGAGAGACGTTGCTGGGAAAGAGGCTCTTTTCAATTTGGCAACGCAACATCCTCTGCAATGCTCATTGCTCGTTGAGAGACGTTGCTGGGAAAGAGGCTCGTTTCAATTTGGCAACGCAACGTCCTCTGCAATGCCCAGTGCTCGTTGAGGGACGTTGCTGGGAAAGAGTTTTTGCCGGCTGTTTTCAATTTAGCAACGCAACGTCCTCTGCAATGCTCATTGCTCTTTGAGAGACAATGCTGGGAAAGAATTGCTGGCTTACTTATTGCGACTTTCCCCATAAACTACGTTTGTCATTTAAAAAATATTGTTGTATGAAAATGCTTTTACTGATTTGCGGCTTATCAATTTTTGAATTTGCCGATGCACAAAGGATTAACCAATGTGGTATTATTATTCCACCAAAATCTACACGGAGTAAATTTCAATCGGTATACGAGGCCAGGGGATATATTAACAACATGCTGGATAGTATTAACTGGCAGGAAAATTTTACGATACAAGAGCAAGATGGCATCAACAATGCTTACGCTACTATTATCCGTAACCAACGCTACATAATTTATGATAATAATTTTCTTGAAAGCCTGGATGATGCTGCCAACACCAAATGGGCATCTATCAGTGTGCTGGCGCATGAAATGGGGCACCATTACCGCAATCATGTAATTGACAGCAGGGGCAGTACACCGCCAAAAGAAATAGAGGCTGATTATTTTTCGGGCTATGTAATGGCTAAGCTCGGTGCAAGCAGGGAGGAGGCGGTGCAGGGTATGGCGATAATTGCTTCGCCTCGTGCAAGTGCATCTCACCCGGCAAAAAACGACCGGCTGGCGGCTATTGAAAGGGGATGGAATTATGCAAAGGGGTATTCCACCAATACAAATCCGCAGGGCAACCCCCAACCTGCTCCGCAACCCCAGCAAAACCCACCGCCGGCGACGAACGATGCAAGTTGGATTTATCTTTACCTCTATGGCAATGCCGATATGACGGTTTTTCTTTCTGATGATGGCAAATCTTACAACGAAGCCCCGCTAAAAACCACGCAGCCTTTTGTTTTTAAATTTGATGTGTACAATTACGGATGGCTTAAGTTTGGCCAGGGTAGCAGCACAAGAAGATACCAGCTTATGCATGGTAAAGATTACGCCATCATCTGGAGTCGACGAACAAATAGCTGGACACTGGTGCAGGTACCGTAGCTTTTTACAGAACTATTAAGCATTCATCTTGTTGGTTACATATTTTGATCTGCCGCTTTTAATAAACAACAAGTGAATGATTTTGGGTATTGATAAATTTTAAAGATGTAGTTGAAATAGAAGTGCGTTAGATGAAGACAGACAATGTTTGCATAAACAGGAACCAGGCAATCTGGAGATTAAATTTTTAATTGCAGGTGTATTTCCAGACCGATGTCACAATGGACATCATTGTTGTAAATATGATTCTTTCATTCATTTAAGTTGATTAATAGCGACAATCATTTTTCTTGTATCGCATACCTATTGGGGCTACTGTTGTGTTATGTTAGTTGCAGATTACACCTGGTAAAAAGCGGCATACATTTTAATAGGCATGGTCGTTGTTGGTCAACTCTTAATAACCAAAAGATACCGTAACTAAATTTTATTGCTGGACCTTTGATGGGAAAAATTTCGGCTGTTATTCTTACTATTTTGCATATTGTTTATCCATCATTTTTCAATTTGAAAAGCCTAATGAAGACAAATGTAAAGAACACAAAAAATGCCCAATCGTTTATTCCATAAGTTGAATAAAACAGTCCAGCCATCTTATCTTTTTCATAAACATAAGAAATATTATTGTTTAGAATCCAATTGGTCCAAACGCAACTATAAATGAATTTTTCTACGGCAAAAACACCAATAAGCCATTTTACTTTATAATAATTTTTTGCGACAGATAAGTATGCCAGTCCCCAGACAAGAATCATTAATAACCCAAAATTAGATAGTACGCTTGGATCAAATTCAGGAATTGTCTGATTCGTAAATAATCTCGAAAAAAATAAAACGGATGCGTTCATTAATCCAGCAATAATAAATCCTTTTGTAATTGTTCCATTTTTTACTATCATAAATCATCTAATTTATTATTTAGATTTTGTTGCGATAAGGTCTGCTAGAATGCTCCGTAGTTTTACATTTTGCACAAGGTTTGTATTTAAACAGATTGCCGCAACCAGCTTCTTACATAAAGATTGATTATCAAAAAAAATGAGGAGCGTATTCTGTATTGCCAACCTGTATCAATCTAACTACCAAACCAAATTAATAGAATTATTGAAGCAGTCCGAAATATTTTAAATATTCACATAGGTTTATTTTCCCATACCTGCTGAAGGAATTCTTGTAGCTTTTATAATTTTTGAGTGTACCGGTGTTGGTCAACAAATGATAATTAAAAGTATCTGCCAATAGTTTAATGCAGCGCTTTTTTTTATCGGGAACTTTTGGCTATTGTTTTTAATGTTATTGTCTATGGCGCTCTGTCACAATGTTGGTTTTGTAAAAATGTAAGAGAATTTAAAATCTAAAGCTGGATAAATCGTACCAAAATTATAGTCAATGTCCTGGGCATATCCAAGACCTATGTGAGAATTAAAAGTCCAGTTGTTACCTATCGCTCTTTGAATACCCCAATGAATATTTGTCAAAATACTGTTTCTTGTCAAATCTGTTTGCCGGTCGTTGGGTGTTACATACTTCAACCGTAATCCGATATAGTTGCCGGAATTTAACAGTGTATTTTTCCCCTGTCGACTTCTTTTATTTCTATTATAAAAATACTTTGGAGTCAATGAAAAATAAAATGCTGGCTTTAATAATTCTACTCTGTAATTTAAGTATCCTTCTGCAATATCATATCCACCGCCTGCGCCTGCAGACAAATCCAATGTTACCTTATTGGAAAGTCTCGGTTCATAGGTAAATCCAATTCCCTGCAATCCTATATCGACTTTTGTCAAACTTGAGAGCTTATCCCCGGAAGCAGTCGTTTGTCCAAAGGAAAAGCAGGTAAATCCTAAAAAGAAAGCCAGTAAAATTATTTTGTTCATGCAGTGTAAAAGTTAGTTGATACGTTGAATTTTTTGCCACATTCTTCAAAATTTGTATTTAATTAATTAAGTCCCAACTTGCTTCTTGCATAAAGAATAGTTATCAAAAACCAATTGGGAGCGCATTTTGTATTATCAGGCTGGCTCAATCAATTGAATTACCCAAGTAAATTAATAGATTTGCTTAACTCGTCCAAAACATACGGCATATTCACAAAGTTTTATTTTTTTGGGTACCGCTACTTAGACTCCCAATACAAGTGCATAAGCTCTTTACAACATAACCACCGCCAGCACCAACACAAAAACAAAACTTGTAATACTCAGCACAATACTCATCAGCGAAAAACTGCGGTAAGTTTGTTGCATGCTCAATCCGCTGAACTGCGAAATTACCCAGAAGTAAGCATCGTTGGCGTGGCAGATCATCATGGCCCCGGATGCAGTGGCGCCCAGCAATAAAGACAAAGCTACCGGATTGTTAAAGCCTGCAACTACCGCTATTGGTGACAGGATAGATGTGGCAATAATAATGAATAATGGGTGATATGTGATAAATGATGAGTGATGAAATATTCACCATTCACACAACACCAGATGAAATTTTCTTTGCGAAGATTTGTATTGGCTATTTGCCGGTAATGGTTAATTTTTTATCATCGGCCAGCGTTACCACTACATTGGGGAAAAGGCGCATACTTCTGCAACTGGCATCCACATTGATAACCAGATTGTTTATAGTTCCTGGCATTACCTGCACATCGGTATTGCCATCGGGTATCACGCCGCAACTCCAGTTGGCCGGATCATCCCAGACTGTGCTATTGGCTCCTGTCCATTTGGCTTCAAATTTCACCAAGATTTCTCTTGAAAAACCAGAACTGGTATCCCCCGTTACCAAACACCTGAATACATGTCCATAAGTAGCGGTGGGCGGTGCGATTAGTGTAAGTGACTGCGTATTTGATCCTGAGTAAAGTGCATCATCGGCTATATTGATAAAGCCAGTTCCGTCATCCATTTGCCATTGATAAGCATTTCCGGTGATGGAGGAAGAAAATGTTCTGTTGATGCCCTGACAACTATTGCTTGCTGAAGCAAAGGGCCCCTTTAAAAAGCCTGTTCCGGTGCCGATCCCCCCGGCACTTAGCTGTTTCACATAATATTCGGCATATTGTATGGTATCGGTTGAGCTGTACTTCCAGTATTTTGTTGTGGGATTCGCCCCATTATAATATGGCTGAAAATGACTGAGAGGAACATCAAATCCTAAAACTTTAGAAGGTGGATCTACTGTAAAAAACACCAGTTGTTGCGGTGAATTAATTGCAGCATTGATCGCCGTTGCATCTGCATAATCTACCAACGACCATGGAAAACGGATCAAAAGGCTATCAATGGGCTGGTTCGTTGCACGGATAGTCCAGTACCGGTTCAAGGCAATCCATGCCACGCCCGGTGTAACATAAATGGCAGGTGATAAATTATTCCCGGTTGCTACTCCATAGCCAGGCGTTGTTTTAATCATTACTTTAAATGTTCCATCGTGAATGGTTCCAATTTGCTGACCCGCTTTTTTAACAGATAACAACAGCATACAGTCTTTGTAATAATGGGTCCACCCGTTTTGGTCCGTGTACTCCCTGTTAGCTTCAATTGAATCGTTTGCATTATTCAATATAACATCTCCGGTTAAAGACTGGTATTCATAAGCACCCAAATCACTTTGCCCGTTGAATACTCGTGGCCTTTGTAAAATATCTGTAAAAATATTTGTCACCGCTGCATTGCCACCTGCATTGATAGAAGGCGAACAAAACAATGGCTGTAATCCATCGTCCGGGGTAAAATAAAAATTATCAGCCCCTGCAATATTAGCAGTATCCTTAAAATTGGGGTTTAATGAAAGCAGGTATGCATTGTTGGTAAGATAATTTTGCGTGATGCTGTTTTCTACAGTTGCAGTCGATCCACTCAAACTTACATCAGCACTATCTGTAGATGCGAGATACTTATTATTAAAAAAAATTGTATTGGTAACTGATAAGTTTGAATTATTTTCTGCATATAAAAAACCTGTCTTTGATACAGCGGGTAAATATGAAATCCCAATTTGATTATTAAAAAAAGTACAGTTGGTTACTACTACATTGCTCTGATTGGCGTACAAAACAAAACGTCCATCATTTGCTGCAAAAACACAATTGATCAATGTTGGCTGACAATTTAGTTTTGAAAAAATGGTACTGAAAATAAAATCAAGATTGTTTACAAAAAAGCAATTGCGGATAACGGGGTTGCTATTGTTTTGACAGGCAATGGAAGAGCCGCCCAGTGCGCTATTGTAAGAACTATTGTTTCGGAAAACACAATTCTTTATTTGCGGACTGCTCATCACAAGGTTGAGACCTACACCCTGTAGGGTATTATTTGCAAACCCGTTTTCAATGATAAATCCATCCAATACAGTACTATCTTTTACCTGGTTGCCGTTAACGATGGTGGATGCATTATCAAACGGGAACAATGGATTCCCTGCTTCCCCACTTAAGATAGTTTGATAAATTCCATAATTCCTGTCTGCATCTGTCGGGTTACCTGCATTGGGATATCCTCCTAATATTACCACGCTATCTTTTAAATTAAATGGACCGCCTTCTGTATAATAAATTCCCTGGGCAACCCGAATGGTGTCGCCAGGAACTGCATTGCTTAAAGCGTTGGTTAAACTAGTGAATGCATCCTGCCAGGAAACTCCATTGTTATTACCGGTAGCATTTGCCATCACGTAGATTGAAACAGCTAAATTGGTGGCTTTGTATATTCGGGAGTGATCATGAAATTGAATATGCTTTGGAAATCCGCTTCTGCTTTGGGCAATTTTATCAGTTGGTAAGTCAGCACCTTTAGAGAGCGCAACAATGGCAACAAGTACAATAAAAAGAGTTTTTGCTCTTATATAAGTAAAGTTAGGTGCCATAAGCTGGATCAGGGTATTCAAAAAATTTATTTTGTGTGTCCTGTGGCATATAAACAAAAAAGTGTTCAAACAGGATTTAGTCGGTGGTTTTACCCCTTATAAGCGTAATAAGGTGACTTTTATTGTGTTATACAACGGTAAAAAATAAAAATTGCAGGGTTGAAATAAGTATTTTTGCAGCCATTTAAAATTATAACATGTCTATTGTAAGCAACATACAACAAAAAGTTACCACCGCATTAAGTGCTGTTTTTAATCAGCCTTTTACAGAAAAAGATTTCCAGATAAACCAAACCAAGCCTGAATTTACGGGAGATTACACGGTTGTTATGTTTGCGTTGGTAAAATCCTTGAAGTTATCGCCCGATGCAATCGGAAATCAACTGGGAGAATACCTGGTGGCGAATAATCCGTTTTTTTTTACCCAATTCAATATCATCAAAGGTTTTCTAAATCTTACCGTTTCAGATGACTACTGGTTCGAACTGCTACAAAAAAATCATAATAACAATGCTTATGGCCGAAAGGAAATGAATGGTAAAAAAGTGATGGTGGAATATTCTTCGCCCAACACCAACAAGCCGTTACATTTGGGTCACTTAAGAAATATATTTTTAGGATGGAGTGTGGCTGAAATTTTGAAGGCCAATGGATTTGAAGTAATAAAAACCTGTATTGTAAATGACCGGGGTATTCATATCTGTAAAAGTATGATTGCCTGGCAAATGTTTGCAAACGGCGCCACGCCCGAATTGACCCACACAAAGGGAGATCATTTTGTGGGCGATTATTATGTAAAGTTTAATGAAGCCTGCAAAAATGAGGTTACCGCGTTGATAGCAACCGGAGTGCCAAAAGAAGACGCTGAAAAAGAGGCCCCCATTATGAAAGCTACCCAGCAAATGCTGCTGGATTGGGAAGATGGAAAACCGGAGGTAATGGAATTATGGAGAACTATGAACGCTTGGGTGTATGCTGGCTTTGACGTTACTTATAAAAAGATCGGTGCCGATTTTGACAAAATTTACTATGAAAGCAATACCTATTTGTTAGGAAAAAATATTGTACAGCAGGGACTTGACAAAAAGGTGTTTTTTAAGAAAGACGATGGCAGTATATGGATTGATCTGACGAACAACGGACTGGATGAAAAAATTGTACAGCGTAAAGACGGCACGTCTGTTTACATTACCCAGGACATCGGCTTAGCCCTTCAAAAATATGAGCAATATAAAATTGACCAGAGCATTCACGTGATTGGAAATGAGCAAAATTATCACATGAAAGTGCTGCAATTGATTTGCAAAAAACTGGGCATGCCCAACGCAGAAAATATTTTTCACCTGAGCTATGGGATGGTGGAATTAACCTCCGGCAAAATGAAAAGTCGAGAGGGTACGGTGGTAGATGCGGATGAGATTGTAGATGAAATGGTAAGCACATCGCAAAGACTTACAGAAGAACTTGGTAAGGTAAAAGATTTCACACTAGAAGAATTAAAAGACTTGTACGATATCATCGGCTTGGGTGCGATGAAGTTTTACCTGCTGAGGGTTGACCCGAAAAAAACGATGATCTTCAACCCCGAGGAAAGCATCGACTTTCATGGATTTACAGCACCCTTTGTACAGTACACCTATGCAAGGATCAAAAGTATTTTAAGAAAAGAATCAGCTAATACAGCATCGGCTCAAGAGATGAGTATTCCTGATGGAGATAACAATTTACTAAGCCTGGAAAAAGAAGTGATTGTAAACCTGGAGCAATACCCGGTAATTTTGGAACAGGCCTGCGATGAAAAAAATCCATCGGTAATTGCCAATTATATTTTCAACCTGGCCAAAACATTCAATTCATTTTATGCAGAACATTCTATTGCCAATGCTGAAACGGAGGCCAAAAAACAACTGCGTTTGCAGATAGCTGGTATGACAGCCAATACCATTCAAAGTGGTATGCAATTAATGGGAATCCGGGTACCGGAGAGGATGTAGAAAGCACCAGGTCAAGTTGATCGGTTAAGTTTCATTTCAACCTTTAACCAGATCAGATTACGGAGCGAAAACGTGCAATAAAAATAGCCTGAGATTATATAAAATACCGGGCTCTTTTTATTGCAAAAGCTTCAATCATTAAAAGACCTGCAGGGTAACTCCATCAGCAATATCCCGATGTCTTTATTAGTATTTCAGGCTTCTTTCTGCGGTAACATCTGTTTCAATCCCTCAACAAAACTTATTGGTTCAAAACCCAATTGCTGCGTTGCCTTGTCAATAATGAAACCTGTTTTAGCAGGCCGTTTACCTGGTTGCGAAAAAATGGAAGCGTCTACTTTTTCAATCAGACTGGTATCAAGATGAAGATAGTTGGCTGTCAATATCGCCATCTCATAAGGAGTTAGCATTTCAGGACCGGAAATATGAAAAATACCGGTTGCCTTTTTTTCTACTACCAGTATGATTCCTTTTGCAAGATCTTCTACATAGGTAGGCGTTCGCCACTGGTCGCTAACAACCTTTATATTTTTTCCTTCCGATAAATTCTGTTGCACCCAACTCACCATATTACTGCGATTACCAGTCAATATATTGCCATACACCAAAACAGTTCTGACAATACTCCATGATAACTGGCTGTCCATCACAGCCTTTTCTGCAGCGAGCTTGCTACTGCCATAGTAATTGATAGGTCCTGCCAGATCAGTTTCTTTGTAAGGACCATTCAATCCATCAAAAACAAAATCAGTAGAAATATAAATGAAACGAGCAGCGATGTTTTCAGCAGCACTCACCAAAAAGCGGGTAGCCGTAACATTTGTATTCCAACAGGCAACAGGATTGGTTTCACATTCATCCACCTGGGTGATTGCGGCAGTATGGATAATAACAGTTGGTTGATGGCGATCAATAAAGTCGGCGACTGCCACACCATCCGTAATATCAAGCGAAAAATAATGATACCGGCCGTTATTAATAAAAGGCAATCGGGCTGCTCCCCTTCCCGTAGCTACAATTTCGCAGGTCGTTGAATTATTCAACATTTTTAGCAAATGCTGCCCCAGCAAACCATTGGCACCTGTAACAAGTATTTTCATTCAATTTTACAATTTAATATTCGTTGTAAGTTAACTGAAGAAGCTGAAATATTTTACTAATATTTTACCTGCTTAAAGGTGGTAAAGGCAACATTATATTTAGGTCAAATTTAAAAAAAACCGGGTTACTTTTTATACAACCAGGTATTTTAATGGGTAACATAGATTTGAAAGAATTAAATAAACATTTGCTCAATCCAAATTATTTTTTTTTTTTGATACATATTTATCTTTCTTTACCAACCGTTGAATTTATAGCTTTAAGTACAACCTATTGATGAGGAATAAAAAAATAAGAGGGTTAGCCGATTAATATTAAATGTGTATTTTTGACATCTTTCAAAACTGACATGTTTACAAAAACACATATTTTATTAAAAAAATTTCAATACTTAACCGTCTTTATTAGATATGACAAAAAGAGTAACTAAGATAGGAGTACTAACATCAGGAGGAGATGCACCTGGCATGAATGCCGCCATTAGAGCTGTTGTACGTACAGGAATTTATCATGGATTAGATGTTTACGGTATCATGCGAGGTTATACCGGCATGGTAGAAAATGATATATTTAAAATGGAAAGCCGCAGTGTTGCCAACATCATTCAAAGAGGTGGCACCATTTTAAAAACTTCCCGCTGTAAAGAGTTTTTAACACCCGAGGGACGAAAAAAGGCATACAATAATTTAAAGAAATTAGGGATCAATGGCCTTGTGATTATTGGAGGTGATGGCAGCTTTCGTGGCGCCCAAACATTTAGCAACGAATTTGATATCCCCTGTGTTGGCTTACCTGGCACAATTGATAAAGACATTGCCGGAACAGATTTCACCATTGGCTTTGATACTGCGGTAAATACAGCAGTAGAAGCCATTGATAAGATAAGAGATACGGCGGATGCACATGACCGTTTATTTATCATTGAAGTAATGGGCAGAGATGCCGGTTATATTGCATTGCATAGCGGTATTGCAACCGGTGCTGAAAACATATTGATACCAGAACGCAAAACGGATATTGAAGAAATCATTAAGCAGTTGGCGGAAAAAGAAAGGCGTCATAAATTAGTAAATTTAATAGTGGTGGCTGAAGGTGATGATTTTGGCGGCGCCGATGAAGTTGGCAGAATTATTAAGGAGCGTTTACCCATCCAGGAAGTAAGGGTTTGTATACTTGGGCATATTCAAAGAGGTGGCTCACCAAGTTGCTTCGATCGCTTGATTGCCAGCCGCATGGGTTATTCTGCCGTAGATTGTTTAATTGAAGGAAGATTCAATGTTTTTGTTGGTATGGTAAACAACCGTATGCATTATACGCCGCTGAATGAAGCCGTAAAAAAGAAACAGCGTATTAATGAAGAGTGGATGAAAATTGTAAAAATTCTCGCATCCTAGTGTTGGCGGATAACTGATTTACTTGCGCAAGCCGTAAGATTTTTTTAACCTTTTCGCTAAAAGTTTTTATCAGTTACTTTTACAAAGAAATATTTAATGAGTAAAAATATTAACCAATACCTGCATAAAGAGATGGACAAGGAAGCAGGAAAACAGCATTCCATGAAAAAAACTAAAATTGTTGCCACCGTAGGGCCCGCTTGCTCTACGTATGAAAAATTATTAGAACTTGTTATTGCAGGCGTAAATGTATTTCGTTTAAATTTTTCACATGGTTCTTACGAAGACAAGGCGGATATCATTCAACATATCAGGGAAATCAACAGAACACAGCCGTTCAACATTGCAATTCTCGGCGATTTGCAGGGACCAAAACTAAGAGTGGGTGAATTGGAAGGCGGAAAGATTGAACTGAAAGATGGGCATGAATTTATTTTCACGACCGAGAAGATGGTAGGCACGCCTGAAAAGATTTATGTGTCTTATAAAAATCTTGCAAAGGATGTAAAAGTGGGAGAACGGATCTTTCTGGATGACGGTAAAATGGAATTGCTAGCTAAGGAAATTATCAACGATACCGAAATACGGGTGTCCGTTACATTGGGAGGCACCTTAACTCCAAAGAAAGGTGTAAACTTGCCCGATTCGGCTTTAACCATGCCATCACTAACCGAAAAAGACCTTGCAGATCTTGAGTTTATCATTGATAACAATCTCGACTGGGTAGCACTTTCTTTTGTCCGCAAAGCGAATGATATCATCGAACTAAAAAAAAGAATTAAAGAGAAGAACAGTAAAATAAAAGTAATTTCTAAAATTGAAATGCCGGAAGCATTGAGAAATATCCGGGACATTATTGTAGAAAGCGATGGTGTAATGGTTGCCAGGGGCGACTTAGGAGTAGAAGTTCCGGTAGAACAGGTTCCAATGATACAAAAAGAAATTATCCGAAGGTGTATGCGCAGGGCAAAACCCGTAATTGTTGCAACGCAGATGATGGAGAGCATGATGGAGCGTACCAAACCAAACAGAAGCGAAGTAACCGATGTAGCTAATGCAGTTTTAGAAGGTGCGGATGCTGTGATGCTAAGTGGCGAAACAGCAATGGGCGACTATCCCAGGCTTGTAGTAGAAATGATGAGTAAAATTATTATGGAAGTGGAACGTACGGCTTATGATTATGACCGCGATGATATTCTTGCACCGCAGGCACATTCTCCTTCTTTGCTTAGTGATGCGCTTTGTTACAGTGCCTGTAAGCTGGCCAAAGATGTAAGTGCAAGTGCTTTGATCGGTATGACACAAAGTGGCTACACTGGTTTTATTTTGAGTAGTTATCGCCCAAAAGCCCCTTTGTATATTTTTAGTAAAGAAAAAACGCTCATCAATCAGTTGAGTTTAAGCTGGGGTGTTCGTGCAATCTATTATGCAGAAGAAGAAGGTTTGGATAATATTATTTTTGACCAGGTAAATATCCTGAAGGAAAGAGGATTTATTAAAACGGCTGATGTAATTGTTAGCACAGGCAGCACGCCCACCAAACTTCATTTACCAACCAACACAATCAAAATCACTATTGTCGAATAATTCGTTCTGATACTAAAGTTGAGTCTAACGAGTTTAGCTTGAATAAAAAAAGTTCCGTCATTTACCTGGCGGAACTTTTTTGTTGGAAAAACGTATTTTGCCTTTAGCGGTTGGGCAATGCTGCATACGATTACAGTATTATCATTCGTAAAGTAAAAATGTTATTTCAAAAAAATCCTGCAGTTTTCACCACAGGATTAACTTATTCACCCATCGAAAAATTTGTTGATTAATTACAATATTGCTCAAACGCACCAATCAAATTCTCTGCAATCATTTGAGCACTTCTTCCCTCAATATTGTGCCTTTCAATAAAATGAACCAGTTGTCCATTTTTAAATAAAGCAATCGAAGGTGATGATGGAGGATAAGGCAACAGGTGCTCCCTGATCTTCTTAACCGCATCAACGTCAAAACCAGCAAAACTGGTTGCCAGATGATCAGGCTTTTTAGCACTGTTATGCACGGCCATTAATACACCAGGCCTTGCAGTTCCCGCACTGCAACCACAAACCGAATTAATGACCACCAATGTGGTTCCGGTTTCTGTTATCTTTTCATCAACATCAGATGCAGTCAACATTTCGGCAAAGCCATTTTCTGTTAACTCTTCTTTCATTGGTATTACAATTTCTTCTGGATACATATCTTGTTATTTTTTTAGAAACACAAATTTACATACTTGGTTTGAATTATGCATTGAAGAAGTTCAATGTGTTTAAAATTTGATCCGATCTCGCAAATGGGCCAATATGTCACTTAAATACAGTACAGTACGTCAATTCGTCCGAAGTGTATCACCCAATAAGTCAAAAATGAATAAAATACAGGGTGGAATGGAATTTGAAACCCTACTATCAAACAAATATTATTAAAAAAAAAATAAAACTACTATGACACTCGTAAAAGTAAACAACCCTGTTTCAAAATCATTTGATGGTTTCGTGAATGAAATTCTCAATGACTTTCCAGTAACTTTTGGAAAAACTTTCAGAGAGGATGTATTGAGCTTTCCTCCGGTAAACATCATTGAAAATACCAATTCGTACCAATTAGTGGTATCTGTGCCTGGCTTAGAAAAAAGCGATTTTAATATCAAATTAGAAGGCAATATTTTAACAATAAGCGCAGATAAAAAGGAAGAGGCGAGATTAGCAACTGAGAAAATAATCAGAAAGGAATTTAGTCAAAAAGCATTTAAGCGTTCATTTACACTGGATGAAAAAATTGAAGCTGCTGCTATTGAAGCCAAATATGAAAATGGAATTTTAACGCTGGCCTTACCTAAGAAAGAAGTAGCAAAAATTTCGAGCAAAGAGATTACAATACAATAGGAAGATCGTATGGGTATTTCATTTTTGCTTTGCCCATAGTTTACGGTTAATTTTGATTTTAAAAGCCGTCCCAATTTTTTGGGATGGCTTTTTTTGTATTGACTTTCTGCAAAAAAGCGAACAATCGTTTGAGTTATAGTAAACAATGGATAAATCGGTTACTATTTCTTTATGAAACAGACTGCAATTTTTCATCCGATGGCTATCGGATTAAGCTTCATTGGCGGCGCACTCTTGTACATTTTATCATCCGATAGCTATCGGATGAGGAGCAAAATACAAACGCACAATAGATACCCTGCGCAGCATAGTTAAACCTATGGCCCGTAAAATTAAGTATGTTGCAAGCTGCTTTACATTACCGGATAAGCCTTTTTAGTTGGTCGACTTTTATACAGAATTATTTTTACCTTTTAATTTTGTAAATTTGCATCTTAATTTTCAATTTCTATCATGGTCAAAATAAAAGTGACAATCATAGCCTTCTTTATTTTCTTTTCATTTACCGGCCATGCTCAAATTATCGCAGATACTACACATAAGCTGGTTAATTATGCTGACTCCGTTTTGAGAATTAGAAATATTAATCCCTATTTCACTTTGCATGTTGATTCTACTTTAAAGTATGGGTTCGAAATAAACAGGGACCAGTCTCAATATTATTGGTATCTTAAAAATTCGCCGGTTGGTTTAAAGATCAATAAGGACAATGGTGTATTGACATTTAAAGCTGAAAAATCATTTTTCCTTTCAGGTAAACTAAAATATGATTTTGAGTATAAAGTAAACATCGGCATTCAAAATTTAAACATTCCCGATGACCGCATTGACACGTCATTTGTTTTACTATTCTACAATACCGAAATCATCCCTTCCAGAATTAAACCAACCGTAACGAATACTTTGTACATAGATGAAGGCGACACCATTACTTTCAAATTACAATGTGATAACGGAAGTTTCCCAATTGAAGAAATTACTTACTTCAGTAACTACCAGGCTAAATCGCTCACGCCGGTATCAAAATGCAATGATGATTACACCTGGTGTGCTCCGTTCGACTTCGTAAAAGAAACTGACAAAGACAGGCAAAAGTTACTGGAACTTTATTTCGTAGGGGTAAATAAATTCAGTAACCGGGATACTGCCCTTATTCATATTTATGTAAAAGAAAATATCAATTACCCCTTAAGGGAAAAAGAATTCAATAAACTATTTACGGATGTATCCAGCTACATTCTGCAATTAAAAAGCAGTTTTAGATTGGTAGACAGCAAATTAAAGAAAACGAAAAGAACCCGAACCAGTTTTGACTTAGGTTCGGCAGGTGCAGGTTTAGGGGGTACTGTATTTTCATCTTTACCGAATCCCGATCAAAAAACAATTGGTAAAATACTACCAAGTGTGGGCGTTGCAATTGTTCCGGTTAAGGAAGCCGCAGCCCCCAACAGCAGCTCTGATCAAAATACTGCTTCGCTCATAAGAAATAGCATCAAACGATTGGAATACCTGATTGCAGAAAATAATATTGTTGGTGATAGAGATGCTGAAATATTAACGAAGACCAAAAAGTTGAAGGACGAACTAAAACAAATTCAAATACAGCTCATTGATATTCCCATTGCAGAAGAAAAATTAAACAGCGAAGAATTGGATGAATATTTCAATAACCCTAAGGTGAATAAAAAATATAAGGTAAAGCAGAAGTAATTAAAGGCAATCTTCCTTTCGTCGGGTATCGATGAAATATTGAATCTGTCATCCGGAATTTAGCCGTACAAGTTGAAAGGAATTGACGCCGCAATGACTGAATTTTCCTTTATAATAAAATTTATAAGGCGTCCATACTGTTGCCAGTGTACCATCAATCTTGATTGTTTCAAACATGATTTTTTCATGCGCCGCACCCACTGCCTCTTTCCCAACAAAGGCAATAAAATCAGCAACACTTTCATTGCTTACTTTTATGGAGCCTTTATTGTCCTGAATGGTTTGCATAACAGCATTGGCAGAAAAACAGTTTTTTAGCAAAATGGTATCTGCCCTTTTCATGCCTTCAAATAAATTGTTTACGGCGGCCATTACACTATCTCTGGCTGATTGCGCCTGGATTGCACCGGACATACTATCAATATCAGCAAAGAAAACAATCCTTTCATCTAAATAAAATTTAAGGTTGGTAAAAAAAAATTGATCAGTCAAACTTAAAAAGTCGCAAACAATTTAGCCGCAATTTTACTACAGTCACCCAGTGCATTCATATCTAAATTATTCAGTAGGTTCAATTCATTGAAATACGGAATCATCAATTCTGTGTCCATATTGCCTACCAATATATCATCCGCCATGGGGCACCCTCCTACTCCCTTTAATGCGCCATCAAAGCGGGTACATCCAGCTTTCAAAGCAGCTTCAACTTTGGCCTTCCAGTTGGCCGGTGTTGAATGCAGGTGTACACCAATCGTTGCATTTGAATAGGCTGGAATCAACTGGCTCAATATAGAACTTACCTGACCGGGTGTAGCAAGCCCAACAGTATCAGCCAGCGATATAATGCTGATATCCCGCTTTACCATTTTATCTGCCCACTCCAGCACAATCTCCTCATTGTAAACATCACCATAAGGATTGCCAAAACCCATCGAAATATAGATCACCAGCTCCTTCTGATTTTTAATACAAAGGTTTTGGATCTCCTCCACCATTTCCAATGAAGCCTCTATCGTGCTATTTGCATTCCGCAACTGAAAGGTGGGTGATATCGAAAAAGGGAAACCGAGATAACTGATTTCATCACACAACATTGCTTCTTTTGCCCCTCTTATATTGGCAACAATGGCAAGCAACTTTGTCTTCGCTGCATCCACGTCAAGCCCTTTCAATACCTTCATTGTATCCGCCATTTGAGGGATGACTTTGGGTGAAACAAAACTGCCAAAATCAATGGTATCAAAACCCACTTTTAATAAGGCATTGATGTACCGGATCTTTTCACTGGTTGGGATAAAATGCGC
>Ga0209181_10006077_pt1 | contig 17075 bp, 12 predicted proteins | sample MAT05_FD_187208 | JGI IMG/M metagenome (GOLD analysis project Ga0209181, IMG submission 187208) | Freshwater microbial communities from Lake Fryxell liftoff mats and glacier meltwater in Antarctica - MAT-05 (SPAdes) (version 2) | ecosystem: Environmental > Aquatic > Freshwater > Ice > Liftoff...
GATGCCGCGCCGCCCGCCGACGCGGCGCAGCCGGCGGCCTCGCATGTCGCGCTGAAATACCTGATCGGCGACATTGATCCGGCCAGCGACCCGAAGTTCGCCCGCATTCCGGAAAAATATCTCGGCGGCAGCCGCGTCTGGGGCCACAAGGACGCCGTCGATGCGTTCGTGCGCATGGCGGAGGACGCTGCCGCCAATGGTTACAAGCTGAAGATCGTGTCGGCCTTCCGCTCGTTCTCGGATCAGAAGCAGATCTGGGAAGACAAGTGGACAGGCAAGACGCTGGTGGGCGGCAAGACGCTCAACGTATCCCTGCCCGACCCGAAGGCGCGCGCGCTGAAGATCCTCGAATTCTCGTCAATGCCCGGAACGTCGCGCCATCACTGGGGCACGGATTTCGACATCAACTCGCTCGACAACAAGTACTTCACCGGCACAAAGGAAGGCCGCCGCGTTTATGACTGGCTGGTCGGCCACGCGGCGAATTACGGGTTCTGCCAAGTCTACACGGCCAAGGGCGAAGGCGGCCGGCCGACGGGGTATGAGGAAGAGAAGTGGCACTGGTCCTATCGCCCCGTCGCTGCTTGGTATCTCAAGCAGTATCCGGTTGATGTGGGCTATGAGCGGCTGGCCGGCTTTGCCGGAGCGGAAACCGCAAAGGCGATCGACGTGATCCCGAACTATGTGCAGGGCATCAACCCGGAGTGCATGCAGTAGGCGCTCCGCTCATGCAGGCTCGCCAGTACGGGTGAACCGTGCGGGCCTGCGGCAGGTCAGGATGGGGGTCTGCCATGCGCCGGCTGGTTGCGGCCATGTTGTTCGCTGCGCCCCTGGCGATGGCACAGGTCGCCATCGCCCAAACCGCAGAGATTCCGCGCACCGCTGATGGACGTCCAGATCTGCAGGGCATCTGGTTCTCGGGCTACATGGCGCCGCTTGAACGGCCGGATGTTTTCGAGACACTCATTATTCCACAAGCGGAAAAGGCCGCCGCGATCGCCAAGATGTCCGACTGGTATTCGGAGGGTGAGGTCTACGACCCGGAAGCCGACGTCAATCCTGTCGCCCCCGCCCTGCTCGAGATCGACGGCCAGCTGCGCTCGTCGCTGATCGTCACGCCGGCGGATGGAAAGCTGCCGCTGACGGCGCTCGCCAGCGCAGTGTTCGACGCGCCAAGACCGGACTATGACCAGCACGACGATCGTCCGCCATCCGAGCGCTGCCTGGGCGGCCTTGCACAGGCGCCCCTCTCGGCTGTCCACCTGCCCATCCCCCTACGCATTGTGCAGACGCCCCATGCGCTCGCTTTTGCCGCCGAGGATTTCAATCCTGCGCGGATAATCACCATGTCTGACGGCGTGCCGTCCGATGCGCTTCGCTCGCCTGACGGATATTCGCGCGGGCGCTGGGATGGCGACACGCTGATCATCGAAACCAGCCATTTCGCAACACCCAGCCCGCCGGGCGGCGTGATCTGGAGAACGTCGGCGCCGGTGACCGCAGACAGCCGCGTCATCGAGCGTTTCCGCATGACGTCCGCCGACAGCATCCACTACCAGTTCACGGTCGAGGACCCGTCGCTTTTCAAGGAGCCATGGTTGGCCGAGTTCGTGCTGCGCCGCACGGAGATGGGCTTCTTCGAATACGCCTGCAATGAGGGCAATCACGCGATCACCAACGTGCTGACAGCTGCACGACTGGGACTGCAGGAAGAGGACGACTAGCTGCTGGCTTCCGGCGGCCGCGCGCCTATCTTGTGTCCATGTCCCGCAAGACCTTCTTCACCGTCGGATACGAGTTCGTCACGCAGGCCGGGCTGATCGCGGCGCTGCAGGACAATGGCGTGAAGCGGCTGATAGATACACGCGACGTCGCAAACTCGCGGCGTGCGGGGTTCTCCAAGAAGCTGCTGTCAGCCTCGCTCGACGCGGCAGGCATCACCTACATCCACCTGCGCAGGTTAGGCACGCCAAAGGCCGGACGCGAGGCCAATCGCGCGGGGCGGATGGACGAGTTCTGGCAGATCTATGAGCGCGCCTTTCAGCAGCCTGAGGCGCAGCTTGCCCTGCTGGAAGCAGAAGACCTGTGCCGCGGAGCGCCCACTGCCCTGCTCTGCTTCTGTGGCGATGCCTCGCACTGCCATCGCGACCGGATCGCGCGGGCGCTTGAGGAGAAGGGCCTGAAGCGGCGGGATATTGTCCTCCGCTGACGTGCGAGATCACGCCGCTTTCGGTTGCGCGATCCTGGCCGGCGGGGTCTCAGCTATTTCCTCCCCGCTCCACAGGCGACCATCGGCCGGCATGGGATGGTGATAGTGGCGGCGTGCGAGCTGGGCCCGATAGAAGCCCTCGTAGTCGGTGAGTGCGCCGATCTCGCGGGCTTCGTGATCCTGCGCGACGCCGATCTCGAAATAGTTCTCGAGGTTGGCGAGGTTGGGGCGCGGCAGGTTTCCGGAGATGTAGTCGCTGCGCATCTGGCGGTAGAGATCCTCCAGCCCGCGCGACAGCTTGGCGACGTCAAACAGCGTGCACGTTTCGCGATTGGCGAGCAGGCGCGCGCGGATGACTTCGAGTTCGCCGATCCCTGCCCCAGCCAGGTGGATGGCGCGGGAGACGAACGCTTCGGGCGTGTCGCAAACGAGATCGGGAAGCTCGGCGGCGGTGAGCAGGCTGCCGCAGACGCGGCTGGCGAAGCAGCGGCCGGCCCAGGTGAGCACCGGCACGCCCATCCAGAGCGCGTCCGACGCCGTCGTGTGTGCGCCGTACGGCACCGAGTCGAGGAACATGTCGGCGAGTGGATAGCGCGCAAGGTGGCGCGGGTTCGGCAGCTTGGGCGCGAAGACCAGACGCGTTCCGGCAACGCCGCGCGCCTCGGCCTGTTCGCGCAGGCGCTGGTTGGTTTCCGGCGAATAGTCGAGCAGCCAGAGCACGCTGTTTTCCGTGCCGCGCAGGATTTCCATCCAGCGGTCGAAAGAGAAGCGCGTGAACTTGTGGCTGGCGTTGAAGCAGCAGAACACGAAGGCGTCGTCCGGCAGGCCGAAATCAGCGCGCGTGACGGGCTTTTCGTCCACAAGACGCTTGCGATCGTTCGGTTGGTAGCATGGCAGGCGAAGCACTTTTTCGGAGTACCAGCCTTCGGCGTAGTCCGGGATCGTGAAGTCGTCGGCCACGATGTAATGGTGGAAGGACGAGCCCATCGTGCCGGGATAGCCGAGCCAGTTGACCTGGATCGGCGCCGGGCGGCGCGCAAAGACACCGATGCGGGCATCACGCGTGTGGCCGTTGACGTCCACCAGGATGTCGATGCCGTCTTCCGCGATCCTGGCGGCGGCTTCGTCATCCGTGATGCCGCGGATGTCGCGCCAGTGATCGACGTTCGCCTTGATGCGCGCCTGGATCGGATCGTCAGCCTTGATGCCGGTGTAATAGGCGAAAACCTCGAAGTCCCTGCGGTCGTGTTCCTCGAAGAAATTGACCATCAGATAGCCGACCGCGTGGTGGCGCAGGTCGGAGCTTACGTAGCCAATACGCAGGCGACGGTTGGTTTCGATCGGCGCCGAGCGGCGATCGAAACGCGTGGAACGCTCCTCGATCGGCGCCATGGTGCGCACATACTTGTCGGCCGCTGCGAGCTGGAACAACGGATCATCCGTGTAGGCGCAGACGGACAGCGGGTGCAGGCGCGAGACGAGGCTGCGGCGTGCGAACTTGCCACCATCCGGGGTCATCGGCCATTTGCATTGCGAGAGGCGTGCGGCCACGTACTGCTCGGCGACATCGCGCGCATCGGGCGCGAGCTCGAGGCATTGCGTGAGGGCGATCTCTGCGGCGGCGAGCTGATGATTGTCGGACAGCACGCGGCTGATCTGCTTGAGCAGCGTGATCTTGTAGTTGATGGCGTCGGCCGTGACGGTCGCCATCTGGTCGAGCGCGCTGCGCCATTCGTTGACCGCCTCGCCTGCCTTGCCCTGTCGTTCGAGGCTGGAGCCGAGGTTGATGGCGGCGGGCGCGAAATCGGGCTTCAGCGCGAGCGCGGCGCGGAGTTCAGCTTCGCCGCCGGCCTCGTCCCCGATCTGCTGGAGCAGGGTCGAACAGTTGAAGTGCGCGATGAAAAGCAGCGGGTGCGCTTTGTTGAAGGATATCCAGACCTGGTAGAGCTGGCGCGCCTGGTCGGGCTCCAACCCCCCGCATGCTGCCAGCAACTCTTCCAGAGACAGGCCGCCAGCCGTGATTTTCTCGATGGCGGCGAGAAACGGGGTCTGAGACATCAACGTCCACCTGGTCAGCGCGCGGCGAGACGCCGGCGGAAGCCGGCCCGGCGCGGGCCCGTCAGGATTGGATTTCGTTGCTCAATAAAAGGTAAATTGCGGGGCCCGCTCCTTCCGGGCGGCCCCGCAATCCCTTGTTTTTGGCCCCTGCCCTGCCTGGGCGGGGGATATGCCGCCTTACGCGATGCCGAGCAGGTAGGCTTCCAGCTGCGCATCGTCGAAGCCGCCGACCTGCGTCGAGGTGAAGGAGAGCAGCTGGGTCGACGACAGGGCCGAGAGGTTGGTGGTCGTCAGGTTGTCGATCTGCGTGGCCGACAGCTGGGCGACCTGGGTCGTGTCGAATGCCGCGAAGGCCGTGCTCGAGATCGCGCCGATGACAGTCGTCGTGATGGCGCGGACCTGGGCGGTCGAGAGCGCCGCAACCTGCGTTGCGGAGAACTCGTCGAGGTCTGTCGCATCGAGGCTGGCGACCTGCGTCGTCGTGAAGGATTGCATCTGGGTTGCATCGAGCGAAGACAGCTGGGTCGCGTCGAAGGCATGAACCACTGCGTTCGACAGACGGGCCAGCTGCGTGGCGGTCAGCGCCGCGATCTGGGTATCGCCAAGCGAAGCGACGTTGGTCGAGGTCAGCGCCGCGACCTGCGTCGTGGTCAGGGCTGCCAGCTGCGTGTTCGACATTTCGGAGATGTCCGTGGCGTCGAGGCCAGTGATCTGAGTGGTCGTCAGCGCCTTGACCTGCGTCGTCGAGAACTCGCCAAACTGCGTGGCGTCGAACGCCGAGAGACTGGTGGTCGACAGACCCGCGAGCTGCGTGGTCGACAGGCCGCCAAGGTGCGTGGCCGTCAGCGCTGAGATCTGCGTTAGCCCCAGAGCTGACAGGTTAGAGGCGGAGATCGACTGGATCTGCGTCAGCGTCATCGCGGCGATCTGGGCATCGCTCAGCGAGGCGAACTTGGTGGAGCTGAAGGCGCCGAGTTGCGTCACGGTGAAGGCCGCGATCTGGTCGGTCGAGAACTCCTGCACGTCGGTTGTCGACAGGGCGGCGATCTGAGCCGTCGTGACGGCGCGGACCTGTGTCGTCGTGAGGGCGGCGACCTGCGTCGTGTCGAGATCAGACAGCGAGGTGGTGGACAGGGCGGCGATCTGGCCGTTCGTCATCGCGGCGATCTGCGTGTCGGCGAGCGCGCCGATTGCGGTGGCCGTGAGGGCGCGGACCTGGGTGGCAGAGAAGCTGGCGACCTGCGTTTCCGTGAACTCGGTCATGTCGTTTGCGTCGAGCGCGGCCAGCTGCGTCGTGCTGAGCGCCTGGATCTGCGTCGTGTTGAAGCCGGCGATCTGCGTCTGGTCGAGAGCGGCAACCGCATCCGTGGTGAGGCGGCCCAGCATGGTCGAGGTGAACGCCTGGACCTGATCTGCCGACAGCTCGGTGATGTCGGTCGAGGTGAGTGCGCCAACCTGCGTGGTTGTGAGACCGGCGACCTGTGTGGTCGTCAGCGCCGCGACCTGCGTGCCGTCGAGGTACGACAGGTTGGTGGTCGAGAGCGAGCGGATCTGCGTCGCCGAGAGCGCCGTGACCTGTGTCTCGGTGAGCGAGCCGACATTGGTGGTCGTCAGCGCCGCGAGCTGCGTGGCGGAGAGTGCGCCAACTTGCGTCGCGGTGACGGCTCCCAGCTGCGTGGCGTCGAGCGAGATGAGGTTCGTGGTCGAGATCGCCGCGACCTGCGAGGTCGTCAGGGCCTCGATCTGCGTTTCCAGCAGCGCGCCGAACTTGGTAGAGTTGAGCGCATTCAGCTGCGTGTTGCTGAGCGCCGAGGCCTGCGTCGTGGTCAGGGCCGCAAGCTGGGTCTCCGAGAAGGAGGCGAAGTTGGTGGTGGACAGCGCGCGGAGCGCCGTCGTGCCGAGGGCCTGGATCTGCGTTTCGACGAGGTCAGCCATGTTCGTCGACGTGAGGCCCTGGGCCTGCGTCTGCGTCAGGGCGCCGATCTGATCGGTGGTCAGCTCTGCGACGTCGGTCGCCGTCAGGCCGCCGAGCTGCGTCGCCGCCAGCGCGCGAACCTGCGTCGTGCTAAGTGCGCCGATCTGCGTCGCATCGAGCGCCGACAGGTTGGTGGTGGTGAGGCTGGTGAGCTGCGTCGTGGTGAGAGCCGCAACCTGCGTATCAGATAGGGCGCCGATGTTGGTGGTCGACAGGCCCCTCACCTGCGCGGTGGTCAACTGGCCGACCTGCGTCGTCGTCAGCTCGGCCATGTCCGTCGTGGTCAGGCCGTTGAGCTGGGTCGTCGTCAGCGTCTGGAGTTGCGTCGTGCGGAAGGCGTTGATCTGCGTTGCGTCGAGCGCCGAGAGGTTGGTGGTCGAGATCCCCGCGACCTGCGTGGTCGTCAGCGCGCCGAGCTGCGTCTCGTTGAAGGCCATGAACTTGGTCGAGTCGAGCGACTGCAGCTGCGCCGTGGTGAGCGAGGCGATGTGCGTCGTGGTGAGCGCAGCGAGCTGCGTTTCCGCCAGCGACGAGAAGTTCGTGGTCGAGAGCACCTTCACGCCGATCGCCGAGATGGCGGCGATCTGGGTTTCGGCCAGGTTGGCCATGTTGGTGGAGGTCAGCGAGGTCAACTGGGTGTTGGCCAGCGCGCCGATCTGCGTGGTCGTGAACTCGGCGACATCGGCCGCATCAAGTCCGCCGATCTGCGTCGCGGTCAGGGCGCGAACCTGCGTCGTCGTCAGGGCGCCAACTTGCGTGGAGTCCAGGGCTGAGACGTTCGTGGAGCTGAGGGCTGCGACCTGCGAGGTCGACAGCGAGGCGACCTGCGTCGTCGTCAGCGACTGAACGTTGGTGGATGTGAGGCCGGAGACCTGCGCCGTCGTCAGCGACGCCAGCTGGGTGGTCGAGAATTCACCGATGTCGGTTGTGTCGAGTGCGGCGAACTGCGTCGATGTCAGGCCCTGCACCTGCGTCGTGCGGAGGGCGGTGACCTGCGTGGCGTTGAGGGCCGAGACCGCTTCCGTGGCCATAGCGCCTATCTGCGTCGTGAGCAGCGCCTGGACCTGCGTCGTCGTCATCTCGCCGATGTCGGCCGCCACAAGGCCGCCGATCTGCGTCGTCGTGAGGGCTGCAACCTGCGTGGCGGTCAGCGAGCCCATCTGAGTCGTGTCGAGCGCCGAGAGATTGGTCGTGGTCAGCGACTTGATCTGTGTCGCGTTGAGCTGCGTGAGCTGGGTGGTGGTGAACGAGGCGACCTGGGCGGCATCGATGTTGGCGACCTGGGTGGACGACAGCGAGCGCATCTGCGTGGTGGTGAGGGCTGCAACCTGCGTGCCGTCGAGCTGGGCGAAGTTCGTCGAGCCGAGCGAGAGAACCTGCGCGCCGGTCAGCGCGGCAACCTGCGTCGCGGCAAGCGCGGCCACGTTGGTGGAGCCGAAGGCGGCGACCTGCGAGGTCAGCAGCGCGGTAACCTGCGAGGTGGTCAGCGCGCCGATCTGCGTATCAGCGAAGGCGACCAGCGCGGTGGTGGTCAGCGACTGCACTTGCGCGGTCGTGAGCGCAGAAATCTGCGTCGCGGCAAGGGCTGCAACGGCCGTATCCGTCAGGCCGCGAACCTGTGTGGTGGCGAGGCCGGAGATCTGGGTGGTCGTGAACTCCGCGATGTCGGCGGCTTCAAGCGTGCCGAGCTGCGTGGTCGTCAGGGCGCGGACCTGCGTTGCGCTGAGGGCGCCGAACTGGGTCGCGTTGAACGCGATCAGGGCCTCGCTGGAGAGGCGGCCGAGCTGGGCTGCCGTGAGCGCGCCGGTCTGCGTCGTGGTGAGGGCGGAGACGGAGGTCGCCGAAAGGGCGGCGGCCTGCGTCGTGGAGATGCCGGCGATCTGGGTCGTCGTGAGGCCGGCGATCTGCGTGTCGTTGAGGGCGTTGAAGTTGGTGGTCGAGAGCGCGTTCAGCTGCGTCGTCGCGAAGGCCTGGACCTGCGTGGCGGCAAGATCGGCAAGGCCGGTCGAGGTCAGTGCGCCAACCTGAACGAGGCTCATCGAGGCCAGCTGCGTCGTGCCGAACTTGGCGACGTCGGAGGCTTCCATTCCGGCGATTTGCGTCGTTGACAGGGCTTTGACCTGCGTTGCCGTCAGGGCGCTGAAACGGGTGGAGTCGAGGGCCGACAGGGCGGTGGCGTCGAACGCGGCAAGCTGCGTGCCGGTGAGGCCGCGGACCTGGGTCGACGTCAGCGTGTTCAGTTTCGCCGAATCAAGGCCGTTGAGGTTGGTGGTCGACAGCGAGCCGATCTGCGTGGCCGTGAGGGCGGCGACCTGCGTCGTGTCCATCGCGGCGAGAATGTCGGTGGTGAGGTTGCGGACCTGCGTGGTCGACAGCGACGCGACCTGCGTCGTCGTCATGGCCTGGATCTGCGTGTCGGCAAAGCCGCCGAGCTGGGTCGATGTCAGGGCCTGCGCCTGCGTGTTGGTCAGGGCGGCGACCTGCGTGGCCGTGAGTTCGCCCATGTCGGTCGCATTCAGCGCGGCCATCTGGGTGGTGGAGAGGGCGCGGACCTGCGTGGTCGTCAGCGCGCCGGCCTGCGTGGCTTCCAGCGCTGACAGGTTGGTCGTGGACAGCGCGCCGAGCTGTGTCGTGGTGAGCGCAGCAACCTGCGAATCGCTGAGACCGCCGATGAAGGTGGTGTTGAGGCTGCGGACTTGCGTCGTGGTGAGGGCTGCGACCTGTGTGGTCGTGAGTTCGGCGACATCGGCCGCTTCGAGCGCGGCAAGTTGCGTGCTGCTCAGGGCCTGCAGCACCGACGAGGTGATGGCGTTGACCTGCGTGGTATCAAGCGCTGCGACCGCATCGGTCGACAGGCGGACGATCTGGGTGCGCGAGAAAGCGCTGACCTGCGTCGAGTTGAGTTCAGCGATATCGGTTTCGTTGAGGCCGCCAACCTGGGTCGTCGAGAACGAACTGATCTGCGTGGTCGTCAGCGCGCCGGCCTGTGTCGCATCGAGGCTGGAGAGGTTGGTCGAGGAGAAACCGCTGATCTGCGTGACCGAAAAGCCTGCAACTGCAGTGCTTTCGATGGCCGCAACCTGGGCCGTGGCCAGCGTGCCGAGTTGCTGGGCGCTGAGGACGAGCAACTGGCCGGAGGTGAAGGAGACGCTCGAGTTGATCGAGGGTATCTGGGTCGTGGCCAGCGCCCTCACCTGCGTGGTGGAGAGCTCGCCGAACTGGGTGGAGTTGAAGGCCCCGATCCCCGTAGTGGTGAATGCGGAGACCTGCGTGGTCGTCAGCGACTGGATCGACGTTGTCGACAGCGACTGGATGGCCGTCGTGGACAGATTGCGAATCTGCGCAACTGACAGCGAAGAGATCGACATGGCCGGACCATCCTGGTCGTAGTCTTCAAGTCGACATTCGGTCGACGCGCATGAACACGCGGCGGTCAGCTAGCCGACCTCCACCTCTGCACTTTTCACACTCAATGGTTTCCATCCGGTTTCCGGCAAATTTTGCCGATTCACCATGACTCCCAACGACTTGCGCGGGTTAACGGCAATGCTCCGCCGCGTCGTGAAACCATGCGCGCAGCACGATCTGCGCGACGCCGGCGTCCACGGAAACCGCAAGGTCATGCGGGATTGCGCGCGGTTCATGGGCCGCCGGGGGCGATTAGCTTTTCAGCAACATAGGTTTACCGCGCGGGCCCAATAACTCACCGCTCGACACACTGATCGAGCGATGATGTGGTTCGCGCAGAGGCCGGGAGGACGTGATTTGAAGAAATTGTTGGCGGGTGTTGCACTTTTTCTGGCTGCAGCGTGCCAGGGCGAATCGCCAGTCGTGGCTGCCGATCCGAACGATTTCTCTAAGCTGGTCGTCGAGCCGCAGACGCTCACGGCGATCGCCGCCGACATCGCGGCCAAGCGCACGACGTCCGCCGCCGTGGTGCAGGCTTTCCTTGATCGGATCGCAGCGGTGGACGATGCGGGACCGATGCTGAACGCGGTGCTCGCGATCAATCCCAACGCGCTCGCGGACGCCAAGGCGCTCGATGCGCTGTCGGCCGAGGGCATCTCGAAAGGCCCGCTGCATGGCGTGCCGATCCTGCTGAAGGATAATATCGACACGGCTGATCCAATGCCGACAACGGCCGGGTCGCTGGCGCTGCAGCTCAATGTGACGGGTCGCGACGCGCCGCTGGTCGAGCGGTTGCGGGCGGCCGGCGCAGTCATCCTCGGCAAGACGAACCTCAGCGAATGGGCCAATTTCCGGTCTGGATCGTCCACGTCGGGCTGGAGCGCGGTGGGCGGACAGACGCGCAATCCCCATGTGCTGGACCGCAATCCGTGTGGATCGTCCGCCGGCTCAGGCGCCGCCATGGCGGCAGGGCTCGCGGCTGCGACTATCGGGACAGAAACGGACGGATCGATCGTCTGCCCCTCCTCCGCCAACGGTGTCGTGGGACTCAAGCCGACTGTGGGGCTGGTCTCACGCACGTACATCGTGCCGATCAGCGCGACGCAGGACACGGCCGGGCCGATGGTGCTGAGCGTGGCGGATGCGGCGCTGCTGCTGTCAGTTATTGCAGGATCGGATCCCGCTGACGCCGCCACAGCGGAGGCTGATGGGCGCAAGCAGGACTATGTCGCCGCGCTCGACGCTGGCGCCCTAGCGGGCAAGCGGATTGGCGTTGCGAGGTTCGAGGCCGGCTATCACACGGCGACTGATGCGGCCTTCGCCGAAGCGCTGGAGGTTCTGAAGGACGCCGGCGCGACACTGGTCGAGATCGACGCGTTCGGCGGCGATACGCGCGCCATGGGAGCAGCTGAGTACACCGTGCTGCTCGCCGAGTTTCGTGCCGGCGTGGAAGCGTATCTCGCAAGCACGCCTGCGGCGGTGAACGCGCGGACGCTGGCCGATATGATCGCCTTCAACGCGGCCACGCCTGCCGAGCTTGAATTCTTCGGACAGGAAACTTTTCTGGAAGCCGCCAAAGCGCCGTTGTTGACCGACAAGGCCTATCTCGACGCCAAGGCGACAGCCGCGCGCATGGCCGGCGCCGAAGGCATCGACCGCCTGCTGGCGGCCAACAATATCGTTGCTCTCGTCGCGCCCACAGGGGGCCCGGCCTGGCCGACCGATCCCGTGACCGGCGACCATTTCCTGGGATCGTCATCCGGTCTCGCTGCTGTTTCAGGCTACCCGCACATCACTGTGCCGATGGGCGAAGTGCGCGACCTTCCCGTTGGCCTATCGTTCTTCGGGGCGAAATGGTCGGAGGCAATGCTTCTGGGCCTGGCCTACGCCTATGAGCAGAAATCGCAGGCCCGTTCGGCGCCGGAATTTTTCCGCACGCTGCCCTGACCGCTGGAACCGCAGCGCAGACCGGGCGTAGTGTGCCCTTGGACCCATCGCCGGAGATTGCACATGAAAAAGCTGATCGCCGCCCTCGCCTTCATAGCTGCTGCGGCGTGTTCGTCCGTACCGGGCGGGCAGTCGATGTCGGGCTTCACTGAAGAGTCGATGTCGGGCGGGCGTTATCGTATCGCCTACGCCGCGCAGGATGAGGCTTCGGCCAAGCTGGTCGCGGACCGAACCATGGCGCGTGCGGCTCAGATCACGCTCGATGCCGGCAATGAATGGTTCGAGGTGCAGAGCAAGATCGACGGTAAACTCGACGGCCGGAATACGCAGACGCTGGTCATCGTCATGGGCAAGGGCAAGTCTCTGGCGGGCGGGCCGAAGCAGCACGACGCGAAGAAGACTCTGGCTTCCCTGCGCGACAAGATCAGTTAACGGCAACCTTCCGGAACCGCAGCGTGACTGGCGGCGTTGCTTTCTTTGGTACTCTGGGAGGCTGACTGATGCGCAAGCTATTTATTGGCGCGTACACCGCGTTGCTGGTTCTCGGCGCGTGCGCGTCCGGACCCGCCTATGCCCCCGCTGCGAATGCGAATGCTGTCGGATATGCCGACCAGAGGATCGAGGACAATCGCTGGCGCGTGACCTATCGCGGCAATACGAAGATGTCGTCTGCGCAGGTGCAGGACTATGCGCTTATGCGCGCAGCGCAACTGACGCTGGAAAATGGCGGCGACTGGTTTGAAGTCATCACGGCGGATACCGACGCGGACGCCAAGCGGCGCTATTCAACCGAGACCGATTACCAGACCCAATACGTGGTGCAGCGATCCTGCGGCGTTCTGGGATGCACCAGCCGTCTGGTGCCGGTGCTGGCGCGCACCGAGCGCGATGTCGTGGAGACGCGGACGATTTACGAGCATGCGATCGAAATCCGGGTAGCCAAGGGTTGGAAGCCGGTTGGCGCGCCGGACGCGTATGACGCGCAGGACACTTTCAACACCCTGCGCGGGCGCCTCGCCTAGATCATCCGCCTAGATCATCAGGCACCCTGCGAGCGCGATCGTAGCTGGCTAACTGTGGCCATTCGCGCCGGCAGAGACCAAATTCCTGATCCAGCGCAACACTTGGCGGCGTTTTCCCGGACTGATCACGGGGCTTTGTGCCGCATCCGGGCCTCCAGAGCTTCGCAGCGGGCCGCAGGATAGGCTAAAGCCAGTCACCGATCGGCGAACCACGCCGGCAGACAGACCTTACCGGGAGGACCTGATGGCTTTTTCGAGGACGATGCTGGCGTCCGTTGCAATGCTTGCGACGCTGGGTGCGTGCGCGACGACGGAGGCGCCGCCCGCCGCAATGGCCGACGCTGGCGTATATGCCGGCAAGAGCGTGCTTGATGCCGCAATCGAAACAGCGGGAGGCGAGGCTGCGCTCGCCAAGGTGAAGGAGATCTACGTCACGGGCACGGCCAAGATGAGCGTCGACGGCGTCGTGACGGAGCAGAATGTGGCGTTGCTGGTGCGCCCCTTCGGCTTCTATCGCCTGACAAGCTGGGCCAAGGGCGCCGAGCCAAAGACCGCGAAGACCGTTCAGGCCGAACTCGGCAAGGCATGGGATGTAACGCGCGTCACGTGGACGCCAATGGGCGATGCGGGCTCCAAATTCGAGAATGAACAGCTTGGCCTTTTCAGCGTGATGCTGCTCGCCCCGCTGAAGGGTGATGACGCTACGGTGAAGGAGCAGCCGGCGGGCGCCGATGGCACACGCGCAATCCAGGTTACCGGCAAGGCCCAGCCCGTGGAGCTGTCGTTCGGCACCAACGGCGAGCTGGTGCGCGCTGGCTACAACGGCACGGACGCCAAAACCGGCGCGAGCACGGTCGACGTCGCCACCTTCTCCGGCGAGGTCGTCAGCAATGGCGTGAAATGGCCAAAACAGATCAAGTTCGAGCGCGATGGCAAGCCGATGTACGAGATCGACATCACGAGTTTCGAAGCCCTGCCCGCCAAGGCCGTGCGCCCGCTTGAACAGGCGATGCAGTATGAAGGCGGCGCCCCGCCGAGCGACGACGACGCGGGCTGATCGCCAGCGTTTTCGCAGACTTTTGCGCGCGTTGCCCTTGGCCCTTTGCCCGGGACCGGCTTCCGGCTAGGTTGTTCAGCCTTGCCGGAGACCAACCATGTTCCAGCACTTCTTCCATGAGCTGCGCGCCGCCAAGGTGCCGGTCACGCTCAAGGAATACCTCACCCTGCTCGAGGCCATGGACAAGGGCGTGGTCGGGGGCGATGGCGGCAACGAGGTGCAGGACTTCTACTATCTTTCCCGCGCGGCGCTGGTGAAGGACGAGAAACACCTCGACCGATTCGACAAGGTATTCGGCCACGTCTTCAAGGGACTCGATTCATTCTCCGAGGGTGTTGATGTGCACCAGTTTCCGGAGGAGTGGCTGAAGAAGATGTCCGAGAAATTCCTCTCGGAGGAAGACAAGAAGATGATCGAGGCCATGGGCGGCTGGGAAAAGCTCATGGAGACGCTCAAGGAGCGGATGGCCGAACAGAAGAAGCGCCACGAGGGCGGCAACAAGATGATCGGGACGGCCGGGACCTCGCCCTATGGCGCGCACGGCTACAACCCGGAAGGCGTGCGGATCGGGCAGGACAAATCGCGCCACCAGCGCGCCGTGAAGGTGTGGGACAAGCGCGAGTTCAAGAACCTCGATGACTCGGTCGAGATCGGTACGCGCAATCTTAAAGTGGCGCTGCGCCGCTTGCGCAAATGGGCGCGCGATGGCGCGGCCGACGAGCTGGATCTCGACGGCACGATCCGCAGCACGGCAAAGCAGGGCTATATCGACATCGTCATGCGGCCCGAGCGGCGCAATGCCGTGAAGCTGCTGATGTTCCTCGACATCGGCGGATCGATGGACCCGCATGTGAAGGCTTGCGAGGAGCTGTTCTCTGCGGCGCGGACCGAGTTCAAGAATCTCGAATTCTTCTATTTCCACAACTGCATCTACGAAGGCGTCTGGAAGGACAACCGGCGTCGCGGCGTGAGCAAGATCCCGACCTGGGAGGTGCTGCACAAGTTTCCGGCCGACTACAAAGTCATCATCGTGGGCGACGCTGCGATGAGCCCCTACGAGATCACCTATCCGGGCGGCTCGGTGGAGCACTGGAACGAGGAGCCGGGCGCGATCTGGCTGCAGCGTTTCGTCGACATCTATCCGCACCTTGCATGGCTGAACCCCACGCATCCGTCTGGCTGGGACTATTCCGGCTCGAGATGATCCGCACGATCATCGGCCAGCACCGCATGTTCCCGATGACCGTGAAGGGCGTCGAGGAAGCGACGCGGGAACTGGGGCGGTAGCGGGGGCGGTAGCGCCCTGCCCTAAGGCGCCATGCATCTGGCGGCGTGGGCGGTGACGTATTCTGACTGGCCCTGGAACAGTTGCAGCGCGGTGGCGGAGGCGGAGGCGATGGACTTGCCTGTGTCCTGCGGCGAGCGGCCTCGCGGCTGGCCCATTGACGTGGCGCGGCTGGTGGCGGCGTTGACGGCGGACGTGAGCGCGTTGGCGTCGGCGAGGCCTTTGAGCGGACGGCCGGTCTTGGCGCGATCAAGCGCGAATGACAGGTGACCCGCGCAGGCGATTGCGTTGCCATAGCTTTCCGCCGCCGCGATCACGACAAGCGCTTTCTCGCCGCCAGCGCTTTGCGGGTTGGACGGTTCTGGCTCCGGCTGGCTGCGGCGCTGTGCCGGCGAGAGCGCGGCCCGGTTGCCGTGCAGACCGCCTTCCCATTTCGAGATGATGCTGGTGGCTTCGCTGAAGGCCTGCATCACGCCCTCGCCGCCGCGCATGGCATGGTTGAACAGGGCGTCGCCGAAATAGGTCCAGTCGCGGCTTGGCTCGCAGCCGAACGATGTCTTGTCGGCGGCGGCGGCGGTGAGCACGACGGTGTCTGGATTGGTCATGGGCAGAATGAAATGGCCGGAGAAGCAGGCCGAGACGATCACCAGCTTGGTCTGGATGCCGGCCTGTTGAAGCGCAGTGCGAAGGTGGAGCACGCGCAGCGCACCACCCATGCGACCGGTTTCCTGGAGCGCAACGGCGCCGTCCTGTCCGCCATGCGAGGTTACGAAGACGACGAGCAGGTCTTCCTTCGGATCGAGGATCTGCCCGAGCTTGCCGATGGCGGCGTTAAAGTTGTTGGGGCTGGCCGCAGGATAGGTGCGCGGCAGGCGCGCGCCGCGGCCGGCGGAGAGCACGACAGTGCGATCGGTTGCATCATAGCGGCGGCCGAGGACGGCGGCGGCTTCCTTGGCTTCGTTCTCAAAGACGGGGTCGTTCCAGAAGGAGGCGGAGATCACGTAGGTGTCGACGACGCCGGGGCGCTGGGGCGGGAGCTTGCTGAGCGCCTGGGACATCAGCTCGACGTCCTTCGCGGCTTCGGACGGGGACAGCGCCACTTCGACTACGCCGAACTGGCCGCCGAGGGGATCGCCATTGCCGCGCTGGGCGTGCGCGCCAGTGGGCAGCAACGCCGTTCCCAGAAGCGCCAAACCGAGCGCCAACGCCTTCGCCATGACCGCCATACCCCGAAAAGGAACCAGCCTTAGCCGCCATGTTCTCGCGACGGGAGGGTTCGCGCAAGCAGGGGTTTCACCTGCCCCTGCCAGTGGATTTTCCGCCGGGTACGACCTTGAGATGGATACGCCGCGGTTCTGCATTTGTGGGTGGCTGGGGTTCGGGCGTGACCACGTCGTCGTTGATGTCGCGGATGCGGGGCGTCCATTTCGGTTTGGCGGAGGCCCTCATCGGCTTGCCGCGCGAGAGCGTTGAGCCGGGCGGCTTGTTGTCCGGCTTGCCGTCGGCGGTCTTCTTCGAGGCGGCGCGGGACTTCTTGTCGATGACGCGGACGATGTGGGTCTGGCGGCTGGAGAGGGCCTCCTCGAGGCGGCCCTTGGAGGGATCGCGGAAGGCTGAGCCGTAAGTCTCGAGGCGGGTGGAGACGCCTTCGACAAAGTCCTTTTCCCAGGTGGTGAGGCCGGGACCGCCTTCCTCTGCCGCGCGATCGGCCACGCGGCGCAGCTTGCGCAGCGCCTTGGTGGTCTTGCGTTTGTCGACCTCCCGTTTGGGCATGCGGGCAGTAGGCCGTGGGCAATGGCCTGTAGGCAATGGCCTGTAGGCAAGAGGGGGTGGCGCAAACACGAAAGCTCCACTGCCCGGAAGCATGGAGGTCTGCTGTCGTTCTGCCCTCTGATGGAGGGCTGGGGACGCGGGATGTCCGCGCGTTGGGGCAGTTCGGGTTTTTGTGGGATGCGCTTGCATCCCGCGTCCCCGCAATCGTTTTGATCACCAGCCTCGAACAGGAGACTCTTCATCCCCCTGACGTTGTATCGCCAGCGGCGTGTGGGTGCTGACAGTCCGGCCAGCAGTCCATGCTCACGCTCGATCACATCGCCGCCGCGCCGCTGGACAGT
>Ga0209181_10006078_pt1 | contig 17071 bp, 12 predicted proteins | sample MAT05_FD_187208 | JGI IMG/M metagenome (GOLD analysis project Ga0209181, IMG submission 187208) | Freshwater microbial communities from Lake Fryxell liftoff mats and glacier meltwater in Antarctica - MAT-05 (SPAdes) (version 2) | ecosystem: Environmental > Aquatic > Freshwater > Ice > Liftoff...
ACAAACTGAATGTCACGGTGAAAACCCCCGAGGGTAAGACGATCACCATCCCCGTGGCCGACATCGAAAAGCGAACGATTCAACCGTCCTCGATGCCCGCGATGGACCGCACGCTCTCGCCGCGCGAGGTGCGGGCTGCGCTCCTCGACGCCGCGCAGAGCGTTGACTACGCCTGCCTCTCGCCCTTCGCGGTGCTCTCCGAGCTCGACGAGCTCTGCAAGCGCATGGCCGAGTACGACTGGCTGCGAGAGAAAACGCTTGCGGGCGGCTACCACGATCACCGCCTCTTCCGCGAAATCGCGCGCACGCGCCTGCTCGACACCCTCGAAGAAGAGATGCGCACCGCGAGCGGCCTCGTGGACGAGACGCGGTACGGGGAGCTCTTCGATCGATACATCACCCACGTCGGCTACTGGGTGAAGGGCGAGAAGCTCCGCAACCCGCGCACCGGCGAGGCGGAGAGCGCCGACGAGCGGATGATGCGCGAGGTCGAGGGCCTGCTCTCGGTGCGCGCCAAGCCCGAAGATCATCGTCGCGGGCTGATCTCGACGATCGCGGCGTGGGCCATCGATCACCCGGGGCAGAAGATCGTCAACTCGGTCGTCTTCCCGCAGCCGATGAAGCGCCTGCGCGAGACGGTGTTCACCGAGCGGCGCAAGGGCGTGGCGCTCCTCGTGCGCGATCTGGTCAGCATCCTTCGCGAGCGGGCGCAGCGCGCGCCGGGCGGCTCCGCGCCTCCCGGCGGCTGGGCCGAGCTCCACGAGGAGCAGCGCAAGAACGCGCTCGTGGCGCTCTCGCGGCTCGAGACCATGGGCTACTGCGAGCGGTGCGCGCTCGACGCCGGCAGCGCGCTGCTCCGCGCCCGCTACGCCGAGCTCGTCACGTAAAGGGCTGGCCTCCGTGCTCATCGATACGCACTGTCACCTCGACGCGGGGTACTTCCCCGACGGCCCCGACGCGACGATCGAGCGCGCCCGCCTTCAAGGCGTGGATGCGTTCGTCGTGGTCGGCGTCGGCTCGACGCTGGAGCAGGCGCGTCAGGCCGTGGCGCTCGCGGAGCGGCGCTTCGATTGTCACGCCGTCACCGGCGTCCACCCGCACGACGCGGCCTCCCTCGACGAGCCGATGTTCGCGGAGCTCGAGCGGATAGCGGCCTCGCCTCACGTCGTCGCGGTGGGCGAGATCGGGCTCGACTACCACTACCTGCGCTCCCCGCGCGAGGTGCAACAGGCCGTGTTTCGCCGCCTGATTGGCCTCGCCCGCGCCGTCAAGAAGCCGATCGTCGTCCACACGCGCGAGGCGCCGGCCGACACGCTGGCGCTCCTCGCCGAAGAGGGCGCGAAGGACGTCGGCGGGATCATCCACTGCTTCTCGGAGGACCGCGCGTTCGCCGAAAAAGCCCTGGATCTCGGCTTCGATCTCTCGTTCTCGGGGATCGTCACCTTCAAGACCGCGCGCGCTATCCAGGAGGTCGCGGCCTGGGCTCCGGTGGATCGCATCCTCGTCGAGACCGACAGCCCGTACCTCGCCCCCGTGCCGTTTCGCGGCAGGCCTTGCGAGCCGGCGCATGTGCTCCACACGGCGCGGCGCGTCGCCGAGCTCCGCGGCATGTCGCTCGAGGATCTCGCGGCCCGCACGTCGGAGAACGCGCGGCGACGGCTGCGGTTCTAGCGGCGTCGCCCCGGCGCGGGCGGCGCGAACCGCCCCGCGAGATCGCGTGATCCGCGCTATCCACGCGGGGATTTTCGCGCATACTGAACCGCCATGCCGAGAGCCATTCGCGAGGAAGGCCGCGTCGCTTCGGCGTGGTTGCTGTCGATCGTCGGCCACCTCGTCGCGTTCGGCCTCACGGGGCTCGTCCTGGCTGGATCGCTCGGGCCCAAGACCGCGCTGCCCGTCGCTCCTGCGCCGCGTCCTCCCGCGGACGACACCGTGGAGATCGAGCTCCCGCGCGTGCTCGACGGGAGCGCCGTCAGCGCCGCGACGGCCGCGACGACGCTGCCCGCGCTGCCGCTCGCGCGCGGTGGGGGCGAGGGGCGACCGCGCCCCGACATGGATCACCAGGGCCGCGGCGGCACTGACACGGCCGACGACGCGGCGCTTAACCTCGCCGACCGCGACGAGGAGATGGTGCTCTCGCCCGAGCTGCGATCACGCTTCGATCGCAGCCAGATCCAGCGCATTCGCAGCGCGCGCCGCCGCGCCTCGCGCGAAGACTGGCGCGCCAGCCGCGAGCCGATGGAGCTCACCTTCCTCGCGAGCGGCCGCAGCGTGACCGATCGGCCCGAGCGGCGAACACCGTCGGATCGCGATCCCTCGGTCGGCGCAGGCGACAGCGGCGCGGTGCGGCGGCAGGGCGGCGGCCTCGGCGCGGGCGAGCTCCCGGTGGGCGTGGGCGCGACGCGGCGCGAAGCGGGCGGGCCAATCGCCGGGGCGGACCGCGCCTCGCCGGGCCTCGGCGTACGCGACGGCGTGACCGGCGAGGATCACCGCGCCAGCGCCAAGCTCGCCTTCGCGCGCCCCGACGTGCAGGAGGGCACGCCGTCGATCCCCGCCTCGACGCAAGGCAAGCCGAGCGACACCGTCGACAGCGAGCAAGAGGTGGCGCTGGCGATGCAGTCGATCGTCCACGCCAGCAACGCGGGCGGCGCCGCAGGGCCGGGGCACGGCGGACAGAACGGCGCGGGGCCGAGCGGCTCGGGCGGCGTCGCAGGCCAGGGATCGACGTCGCGCGCGCTCGGGAACGGCGTCGGCGCGGGCTTCGAGAGCAACCCGCAGGATCGCCGCCGCACCGAGTACATGCGCCGGGTCAGCGCCCGGCTGAGCGCGGCGACGGCCAACGCGTTCCCCCGCTGGGCGGCGGCCGAAGGGCGTCAGGGGATCGCGATCGTCTCGTTCACCATCCTCGCGAACGGGAGCCTCGCCAGCGTCAGCGTCACCCGCCCGAGCGGGATCCCCGAGCTCGACGAGAACTGTCGCGCGGCCGTGCTCCGCGTCGCCCCGCTCGAGCCGCTCCCGCAAGAGATGGGGCAGAGCTTCCGCTGGGCGTTCCCGTTCGACTTCCGCAACCCCGCGGTGCTCCCGAAGAGCGCGAAGGTCAAAAACGAAGACTAGGAGCTTCGAACGGCGTTTTGCTCGAAAGCGACATCACTACGAATTCGTGCTCGCGCCGGGTTGACAAAGTGCCGTCCGATCGAACATATTCCGCCGCCCGTTTCACCCGCCGAAGTAGCTCAGCCGGCTAGAGCAGGCGTTTCATACGCGCCGGGTCGGGGGTTCGAGTCCCTCCTTCGGCATTTCCTCCTTGAGATGGGTCCGCCTCCGGCGGCCCTGGCGCGCTTCGCGCCCTTGTGTGCTGCAACATCGAGGTTGCGGCGGGTCTGTGGTGGAAGCGTGCGGCGACTCGCTGGTCGCGCGCTGGCGGGCCTTGACGCGCAGGGCCCGCAGAGCGTTGCGCGCCCCGTGTGGGCGCGCTGCGGCCTTCACGACGCGGGGTGCGCGGCGGGCTTGCGGCGCGGCGTCGCGCGCTTGGTTGCAGCGCGGGGGCGCTTGGTTGCGGCCGTGGTCCGCTTGGCGGTGGTGGTCCGCTTGGCGGTGGTGGCGCGCTTGGCGGGCGTGGCGCGCTTGGCCTTCGGGCGTGATTGGGCGCCTCCCTCTTCCATCAGCGCGGGCTCGTTCTTGGGGAGGGCGGACTTCGCGGGGGTGGGCCAACGCGGGGCGGCCTTTCGCTTCGCCGCGGCGCGGGGGCGGCCGCGGGGCGCCTTCTCCTCGCCCGTCGCCGTTGCCGTCTTCTTGGCGCTCGACGTGGCCTTACGCGCCGTGGGTCGGCGGTGTGCCGGCGCGGCCGTCGCCGGGCTGCGCGCCCCCCGCTTGGCCGTCGCTTTCGAGGTGGTCTTCTTCGCGCCGCCAGGGCGGGCCGTGCTCTTGGACATCATGACGTGGTCTCCCGGATTGCCACCACACCGGCGGCGATTGGGAGCTGGCTCGGCAATCCGTGTGCCGCCGCGATCACGGCGCGGCGTCGGACCGACCCACGTTGAGGAGCTCCACGGAAAACCACGCCTGGGAGCCAGCTTCTCCGCGCCGAGCCACCGCGCGCCGAGCCGCCCTCGCTCCGATCGCGAGCGCGCCGCGTGTCACGCTTGCGCGCGCCTGGACCTCGACACGTCGCCGCGGCGAGCAGTTCGCGCACAGCCCGCACAGCGCGCCGCGATCGAAAGCGCGCGCGTAGCGCTCAGGGGCGGACGTTGACGAACGTGCCCTCGGCCGCGGCGCTCTCGTAGACCGCGCTCCACCCCTCGGGCAGCGGCGGATCGGACCAGGCCCAGATCCGGTGGGCGTCGATCGGCGTCATCGCCACGTCGTGGAAGCCCTGGGCCTCCCCGACCCCGTCGCCCCAGTACATCCCGTGGATGGCGTAGCCAGGTTCGAACTCCATCACCCACGGGGCGTTGGCCACGTCGAAGCCGGTCTGCACTTCGCGGGGGTCCAGCGTCCGGGTAACGTGCTTGCTCTTCACCTTGAAGATGCCGCGGGCCGTCGCCGCGCTCGTTTGCGGGTCCTTGAGCTGATCGCGTCCCGACGAGATCAGCGTCGCGTAGACCGGCTTGGTGCCCTCGTAGGCCGTGAGCGTCTGGTTGGCGATGCTGACATCGAGCCATTTCTGGGCGCCCTTCACGAAGTCGGGAAACTTGTGGCGCTTGACGATCACCATCAGATCCTGCGTGCGCAGCCAGTCGCCGTCGCGTGACTCCTCGTATCTCACGCCCTCCACGGTGCGGAACTTCCCCGAGAGCGGGACCGCCGAGCGTCGCTCGAGCTCGTCCTCGAGCTTGATCGCCTTCCCGCGCACGAGCGAAAATGCATGGACGCCCTGCTTGTGAATGAAGGCGATCGGGAGGCCAATCTTCTCCAGATCGAGCCCGTGCCAGGCGGATCCCAGCGCCGGCTTGAGGCGATCGATCGGGACCACCAGCCCGTCGGCGGTGACGGCGAAGCGCCGCTTGGCGCCGTCGCTCTCGTTGATGAAGCTCCCCGCGATGGCCACCCCGCTCCCTTTGCGCAGGGCGCCGGCCTTGATCTCCCCCGCCTCCTGCGGCGCCGGCGCGTCGGTGGAGAAGCCGAAGAACGAGGCCCCCGTGCGCCGTCCATCGACGATCCCCTCGCCGCCCGGGAGCAACACCGGCGGACCGGTGGGCACGAAGCGCGCGTCGAGCGGCACGTCGTTGGGCCCGGTACCGAGCGGATCCTGATCCGGTCCTTTGCGGAGCACCTTGGCGAGATCCGGCTCGGCCGCGAGCTGCTCCGCGGCGCTCGGCGTCCGCGCGTAGATCGGAACGTTCTCGGACCGGGCCCGCGCGTAGCGGTAGGGCAGCGGCTTGGTCAGATCCGGCGCGGCGGGCAGCCCGCGCACCTTGGTCGCGTCGATCACCGCCGATCCGCCGACGCAGATGAAGCCGCGCGGCCGCACCGCGTACCAGCCGCCCTCGCACCCCGAGGTGGAGACAGGCTCCTTCGACCGCGCCACCGAGGCGCCTGCGCCGAGCTCGCCGACCTGCTTCGCGCCCTCGCTCGGTCGATCCACGATCGGCATGCCCGCCCGCACCGCCCAGAGCTTCGGCCCATCGGCCGGCGGGACGGGGACGCTGGCGAACACATCGTCGACCGGCTCCGCGTGGGCGAGGGGCCCCGCGCCGCCTTTGGATTTGCAGCCCGTTCCGACGAGGAGCAGGCCGCCGAGCAGCGCCGCGCCGCGGCCGACCAGGGAGCGCAAAAAAGCACGCATTCGCGGGTTCATGGCTCGACGCATGCCCGAGGCCGGCGCGTCGGGCCAACTCTACGGCGGCCGATCCCCGAGGGCGCGCACCTCGACATCACCTCCAGTGGATCTCCACTCTCCTCTGGCGTAACGATCACCGACCGCGGACAACCAGGAGAAGCGCATGACCCTCGTCGCCGTTCTCGTCGGTGCTCTGCTCCTCCCGTGCGTCTTTTACGCCTACGCCTCGTCGCCCCTCGCCTGGGGGATGATCCGCGACGGCACGATCCGCCTCCGTGGCGGCGCTTACCGCGTCTACCGTGAAGCGTCGCAGCTCCGGTGGGTCGAAGGGCGGGCGCCTTGGATCGTGCGCCTCGCCGCCTTCACGAGCTTTTGCCTCGGCCAGATGCTCATCCCCGGCGTCCCCGGCGCGCTCCTCACGATCCTGATCGCCCTGGGCACGTGGATGGATAGGCAGCCCGAGCCGCTCTTGATCGGGCTCGCCGTCGCCGCTCCGACCGGGGTCATCGTCGCGGCGCGGCTCCTCGGCGCCGGCTTCGGGCTGCTCCAGCGCACGTCGCACGCCGCCGAGCGAGCGCGCTCCGCCGCACAATGGGAGCTTTGCCACAACCTCGTGCTCTTCATCTTCCTGCTCGCGCTCTTCCGGTACACCGGGGATGAGAGCAGAGAGGTCCGCGGGATCTGCGTCCTGATCGCGGCGGTGAACGTCCTGGCGATGCTCCACGCCGGCCTGCTCTTTACCGCAGCGAGCGCGCTCGACCGCTACAACGCGGCGGCCGAGGCACCCGAGCCCATCACGATCCCGGCCTGAGCCCCCTCCCCTGGCGGCGCGCCCAGGCGCGCCCCATGACCTCGCTGTGATCCCGATCCGACGGCTCCCCGCGGCTACCTGGCCTGGCGCCGCGGGCCTTCGGCGTGATTAGAGAAGGCGCCGGATCCTGTCCCGGGTGACGAGAGGGCCCGGCTACGGTGGCAAAGGACACCGGCCTCGGTGGCTGCTCTGGCCGGCCTCGGTGGCTGCTCTGGCCGGCCTCGGTGGCTGCTTTGGCCGGCCCGGGTGGCAAACCACCCCCTCCCTGGTGGAAAAGACCCCCGTCCCAGATCGCTTTTTCAACCCGGCCCTGGTGGCAAACCACCCCCTCCCTGGTGGAAAAGGACCCCGTCCCTGGTCGCGACGTTGCGCCATCCCTGGTCGTTTTAACCCCCCTCCCTGGTGGCTCGACTGGCCGGTCCTGGTGATTCCATGGCCGGCCCTGGTGGCGAAGCCCCCGGCTCCGGTCCTGCCCTGGGCCCCTCACCCCCTCACGGCGTCCCGTGCGAAGGCGGCACAGCCATCCGCTGCTTCCGCGGGATCTTCGCCGTGACCGGCTCTTTCGACACCGCCCCTCCACCCTTGGCGTCGCCGCAGCAGCGGAAGCCCACCTGGTAGAAGCTGAACCAAGCGTTGTGCGATGACGTCATCGGCCGGCAGCGCGCGCGGATCGGGCCCCAGTAACCGCCCTTGAGGGAGGAGCGAAACGGCTTCTCGGTGTCCTTGCCGTTGACGTTCTCCACCCACTCATCGACGTTGCCAGTCATGTCGCGCACGCCGAAAGGGCTGATGCAGCGAGGGAACGTGCCCGAGGGGACCCGCTTGTCGAGGCGCTCCACTTCGCCCGAGATCTTCCACGGATCCGAGAACGCCGGCAGATCCGGGAGCGTCACGGGCTTGTCGATGTTGCACGCGGTCGCGTCGCGATCGATGCCATAGGGGTACGGCCACATCTCGGTGCCTTCGCAGGCGAACTCCCACTCTTCGGTGGTGCAAAGGCGCTTCCCCTCAACGGCGCAGGCGCGCTTGGCGTCGTCGAAGTCGACCATCACCGCCGGCACCACGCCTTCGAGGTTCGGGTATTCGAAGACGTCGACGCAGAAGCGCCGGTGTTGAAGGCGGCCTTCGCAGAGCACGTCGGGCGCGTACCGGTCGCAGACGTCGCGCGTCTCGTTGGCGAAGCTCACGCAACTGTGGCCGACATACGGGCAGTACACGCCGTCCACCAGCACCATGCCCTCGCCGCACGCCGTCGGGCTCTCGGGATCGACGTGAACGTACGGCGGCGTCTTCGCGGGCCCGGCGTCGGGCTTCGGCGGATCGCGGCGGGCCGAGACGATCGGGGCGGGCGCGGCCGCGTCGAGCACCACCTCCGTCAAAGGCGGCAGAGGCTCGGGGAGCCGCGAGGCGCGTGGAAACACCAGGACCGCGGCCACGGCGGCGGCGGCGGCGAGGACAGCGAGGAGCAGGAGGCGATCGCGCATCGGAACGGAGAGGCCTTCTACCCCGACTTGTCGGGCTTGCGCTCGATCCATGGACGCGGCGGAGGCACGATCACCCCGTCGCTCGGATCCGAGCAGCAGCGGAACCCGACCTGGTAAAACTTGAACGTCGGCCCGTGCGACGTCGTCGTCAGGCGGCAGGTATCGCGCACCGGACCCCAGTAGCCGCCGTTGAGCGTCGACGGGTGCGAAGAGCCGGGATTGTCGGCCAGATCGTCGGTCCACTCGTCGACGTTGCCCGACTGATCGTACGCGCCGAACGCGCTGACGCAGTCGGGGTGGCTGCCGATGCGATCGGCCTGCCACAGCCGCGAGAGCTCGCCCTCGCGGGTCGAGGCGTCGATCATCGCCTCGACGTCGAAGGGGATCGAGGCCCGGTCGACATTGCATGGGCTCGGCTGGCGGACGAAGCCCCACGGAAACGGGAGACGCTTCGGCCCCTCGCAGGCGAGGATCCACTCCGAGCGGCGACAGAGGCGCTTGCCCGCCTCCGCGCAGAGGGCCTTGGCCTCGAACCAGTCGACATAGACCTGGGGGTTGTCGCCGATCCGGTTGGGCCACTCGTGCTGATCGATGCAGTACCGACGGTGATCGGGCTCGCCGAGGCAGCGCTTCCCCCGCGCGTATTCGGCGCAGCTCACCGTGTCGGTGGGACGGACGCACTCGTAGGAAAGATCGGGACAAAACTCGCCGTCGACGAGCGCCATGCTCGCGGGGCACGCCCCGCGTAGGGCGGGATCAGCATCGAACCGCGCGGCCCTCGGACTCGGGAAGGATCGGGACGCCCCATCAGGCAGAGGCGCAAGGGGGACAGGGAACGAAGAGGCCTCTGCCGCCGTCGCCGTCGGGCACGGGGGCGCGGGGACGGATGCCGCGGGGCGCTCCCACGCGGGCGCGTACCGCGACGCGAGCGCGACGACGCCGAGCAGCGCGCCTGCCCCGATCGCCTTCACCACGCTCCTCGTCCTTGCCTGCACGACAGCTCACGCCCCGGTCCTGGTTCAGGGCGGAGCGGAGGGCCGCGCGCCCGAGCGCGCGCTTGTCCCACGGCGGCCCCCTCGGGGGAAGAGCTCCACCATCTCCCCGAATGCAGCAAGAGCGCACACCGTGGATCCCTGCGAGCAGCCGGACATTCTCGATCCACTTTGATTCCACGCGTGCTAGCTCTGCCCCGCGATGGATCGACTCGTCGTCCGCGGGGCTCGTCAGCACAACCTCAAGAACATCAGCCTGAGCCTCCCTCGAGACCGGCTGGTGGTGATCACCGGGCCCAGCGGCTCCGGCAAATCCTCGCTCGCGTTCGACACGATCTACGCCGAGGGGCAGCGCCGTTACGTCGAGTCGCTCTCGGCGTATGCGCGGCAGTTCCTCGAGCAGCTCGCCAAGCCCGACGTGGACTCGATCGAGGGCCTCTCGCCGGCGATCGCCATCGAGCAGCGCGCGCTGGCCAAGAGCCCGCGATCCACCGTCGGCACGGTGACGGAGATCGCCGACTACCTGCGCCTGCTCTTCGCCCGCGTCGGCACGCCCCACTGCCCCAACTGCGGCAAGCGGATCGAGGCGCAGACGGTGCAGCAGATCGTCGATCGGATCCTCGCCTACGACGACGGCACGCGCGCGGCGATCCTCGCCCCGATCGCCCGCGCCCGCCGCGGCGAGCTCAAGCTGGAGATCGAGCGCCTCCGCCGCGAAGGCTTCGTCCGCGCCCGCATCGACGGCGAGGTGATCGACCTCGGCGACGAGATCGTCCTCGACCGCGCCAAGGTCCACGATCTCGACGTCGTCATCGACCGCATCGTCGTCAAAGAGGGCGTGAAGGGCCGCCTCACCGACTCGGTGGAGCTGGCGCTGAAGCTCGGCGAAGGCCGCCTGCTCATCGATTTTTCGAGCGAGGGCGAGCGCCGCGAGCCGCTGTGGATGAGCGAGCGCTTCGCCTGCATCGACTGCGGCATCTCGCTCCCGCCGATCGAGCCGCGGATGTTCTCGTTCAACGGCCCTCACGGCGCCTGCCCGGCCTGCGACGGCATCGGCACGCGCTCGCGCATCGATCCCGAGCGCGTCGTCCCCGATCCGCGGCGCACGCTGCGCGAAGGGGCGATCCTCGCCTGGGGCCGCCGCGGCTCGCTCTCGCTCGCGACGGAGACGGAGCGCGCGGTCACCACCCTCGGCGTCGATCCCGACGTGGCCTTCGCCAAGCTCCCGAAGGCGACGCAGGAGATGCTGCTGCACGGGACCGATCCTGCGGACGCCGCCGCTATCGCCGCGACGACCGCCGCCGCCACGGCCAAGCGCGGGAAGAAGAAGACCTCGTCGACGTACGACGGCATCATCACGCGCCTCGAGCGCCTGCTCACCACCGGCGAGCCCGTCGCCGAGACGGACGAAGAGGGCGATCTCGACGACGACTCGGTCGGCGAAGGCGAGATCGGCCGCTTCGTCGTCACCCGCGTCTGCGACGGCTGCAAGGGCCGCCGCCTCCGCCCGGAGGCGCTGGCGATCCGCCTCGGGGACAAGAGCATCGCCGAGACCGGCAATATGCCGCTCCGCGCGGTGCGCACCTTCCTCGAGTCGCTCGTCGCCGACGCCCCCGGCCCCCGTCCGACGGCTCGACCCGGCTCGATCCCGCCCTTGCCCGACGGAAAGCTCGCCCCGCGCGAGCGCGCCATCGCCGAGCCGCTGCTCCGCGCGGTGATCGCCCGCCTTGGCTTCCTCATCGACGTCGGCCTCGACTACCTCACGCTCGACCGCTCGGCGCAGACGCTGTCCGGCGGCGAAGGCCAGCGCATCCGCCTCGCCACGCAGATCGGCGCGGCCCTCGTCGGCGTGCTCTACGTGCTCGACGAGCCCTCCGTCGGCCTCCACGCCCGCGACAACGCCCGCCTCCTCGACGCGCTCCGCCGCCTCGTCGATCTCGGCAACAGCGTCCTCGTCGTCGAGCACGACCGCGACGCGATCCTCGCCGCCGATCACGTCGTCGACATGGGCCCGGGCGCGGGCATCCACGGCGGATCGATCATCGCCGAGGGCACGCCGGCGGAGCTCGCGAAGAACCCGGCGTCGATCACCGGCCCGTACCTCTCGGGCGAGAAGACGCTGCCGATCCCTTCGAAGCGCCGCAAGAGCGACGGCCTCCGCATCAAGCTCATCGGCGCCCGCGCCCACAACCTCAAGAACATCACCGCGGAGATCCCGCTCGGCCTCTTCGTGGCGATCACCGGCGTCTCGGGCTCGGGCAAATCCAGCCTGATCGTCGACACCTTGCTCCCGGCGATGCGGGCCCAGCTCTACCGATCCTCGGCGCCGATCGGCGAGTGCGACGGCATCGAGGGGCTCACCCATATCGACAAGGTCATCTCCATCGACCAGGCCCCGATCGGCCGCACGCCGCGGAGCAACCCGGCGACGTACACGGGCGTCTTCGCCCTGCTCCGCGAGATCTACGCGGGCCTGCCCGAGTCGCGCGTCCGCGGCTACAAGCCGGGCCGCTTCTCGTTCAACGTCAAGGGCGGCCGCTGCGAAGCATGCCAGGGCGACGGCGTGCTCCGCATCGAGATGCATTTTCTGCCCGACATCTTCGTCACCTGCGAGACGTGCGCGGGCCGCCGCTACAACCGCGAGACGCTCGAGGTCCTCTACCGCGGCATGTCGATCGCCGACGCGCTCGATCTCACGGTGGATCAAGGCGCAGAGCAGTTCGACTCCATCCCCCGCGTCCGCGAGCGCCTCGTCGCGCTCTCGCGCGTCGGCCTCGGCTACATCACCCTCGGCCAGGCCGCGACGACGCTCTCCGGCGGCGAAGCCCAGCGCGTCAAGCTCGCCCGCGAGCTCGCCCGCAAGGCCACGGGCCGCACGCTCTACGTCCTCGACGAGCCGACGACGGGCCTGCACTTCTCCGACATCGAAGTCCTCACCGCCGGCCTGATGAGCCTGCGCGACGCCGGCAACACCGTCGTCGTCATCGAGCACAACCTCGACGTCATCGCCTGCGCCGACTGGGTCGTCGACCTCGGCCCCGAAGGCGGCGAGCGCGGCGGCACCGTCGTCGCCCAGGGCACCCCCGAGCAAATCGCCGAAGTCGAAGCTTCCTTCACAGGCCACTACCTGCGCGAAATCCTCGCCGGCAAAAAAGCCCCACCCAAGCCCCCCAAAGCCAAACCCGCCCCCAAAGCGAAGTAGCCGCCCCCTCCTCCGCTCCAAAAGCGACCATAGGCCTGAGCGCAGGCGCCCAGGAGCGAGGCCGAGGGGCTCCGGCCTTCCTCCGGAGCCCCTTGTCTGAGCGCGCTCCGAGCGCGCGAGCTCGGGCTCCTCCAGCCTTCCGAAGGAGCCCCTCGGCCTCGCTCCCTCTGGTCAGCCGTAGTCTTTCTCAGCGCGCTCTTGGTCCTCTTTGCAGCGAATGCAGAGGTTCGTCTCCGGCCGCGCCTCCAGCCGCTTCAGCGTGATCTCTTCCTCGCACGCATCGCACTTGCCGAAGGAGCCGTCCTCGATCTTCACGAGGGCCTTCTGGATCTTGTCCAGGAACGACTTCTCCCGGCCGCGGAGCCGGAACGTCACCGACTGCAGGTACTCGCTCGAGGCCAGGTCCATCTCGTCGGGCAGATCCGCCGTGTCGAGGAGCATGTCCTCGCTCAGCGTCTGCTTGGCCTTCTTGATGATCTCGTCGCGCTTCTCTTCGAGCTGAACCTTGAACTTCTTGAGCTGGGCCTTGTTCATCTGGTTTTCCCCGCTGCACCCGTCCGGACTCCCAGAGCGCGACTGCGACCACCGTCTGACCGCGGGGACCCGCGGACCCGACCATCTCGCGTTTGGGTTCGAAAGGGGGCCAATCCCCCACCGAAAAGGGCGAGGAACGGTAGGCGAGCGCCGCTCGGCCGTCAATGAATAAAAATAAGTGGTCTGGATCGCGGCATTTCCGGGGGCCTTTCGGGTCATGCCCCTCACGTCTTCAACGGCTGTGCGCGCTCGCTTGCAGCAGGGACGAGGTCGAGGGAGTGTCGGGCGCGCCCCCCCTGAACACAGGGACCTCCCGCGGGTCGAAAAGGTGCGGCGGCCTCCCCGATCGATCAATCTTCTCAAGAAGATGGAGCGCACGGACCCGCTTTGACGAAAGCTTGATCACGTGGAACAAAGTTCTCCCAGATTGCTGAATTTCGATCCGAATCGCGAACCGGCCGCCCCTCGTGACGCCGCTACGGTCATCGTGATCCGCGACGGCGAGGCTGGCATCGAAGCCTTCTGTGTGCTAAGGCACCCGCGGTCGAGCTTCCTCGGCGGCGCGGTCGTCTTCCCCGGGGGCAAGGTCGACGCCGCCGACACTGCCCCTGTCTGGCAAGAGCTCGCGGCGGATCCCCACCCGCGCTCGGCCGGCTTCGTCTCTCTCTCGGCCGACGCGCGGGCCCTCTCAATCGCCGCTTGCCGCGAGACGCTGGAGGAAGCGGGGATCGTTCCAGTCGACGGCACCGTGGCTGATCTCGACGCCCTGCGCGCCGAGCTCGCCGCGCACCCCGACGTGGGCGGCGGGCCGAGCGCGCTCGCCGCTTCGCTCGCTCGACGCGGCCTCCGCCTGACGCTGAGCGCCCTCGTCCCCTTCGCGCGGTGGATCACGCCCACCGCAGAGTCGCGGCGCTTCGACGCCCGCTTCTACCTCCTCGTGCTCCCGCCCGGCCAGGTCGGGCGGCACGATGATCACGAGACGACGATGAGCTTCTGGGGACGCCCGAGAGACGTGCTCGACCGCTTTCAGCGGGGTGAGATCTTCCTCGCTCCGCCGACCACGCGGATACTGGAGCTCCTCGAGGGCGCCGGCAGCGTGCAAGGGGCGCTCGCCCTCGCCGCCGAGCAGACGCTCGACTCGATCTGTCCGGTGTTCGTCGCTGATGATCCGCCCTACCTCGCGCTCCCCGGGGATCCTTCCCATGAAGTCCCGGAGCGCCGGATCGCCGGCCCTACCCGATTCGTCCTGCGCGATGGCCGCTTCGTTAGCCGCGAGGCATCGACACTGCCCGGGTCGCCCGTGGCTTCGCCCCTGGGAGTCCAGGTTTCCGTGAGGAGATCATCATGATGGAAGAACGAGAAGCCCCCGATACCAACACCCAACCTGAGCTCTTCACGGCGAGCGACGTCGCGCGCTTCTGCCAGGTGGATCTGAAAACAATCCACAACTGGGCAGACAAGGGCGAGATCAGGCACTTCCGCACGCCGGGCCGGCACCTCCGGTTCCGTCGGCTTGATGTGCTCGATTTCCTGCGTAAATACGGTTACCCGATCCCGGAGCAGCTGCGGATGGGCAAGCCCAAAGTGGTCCTCGTCGACGAGGATCCCCAGGTGCTTGCCAACCTCCGACGCGCGCTCTCGAAGCGGTTTGAATTGACCACCTTCCAGGACCCGTTCGACGCCCTGGTCGCCGTTGGCAACCTCCAGCCCGACGCCCTCATCTTCGACGTGAAGATGCCTGGACTCGACGGCGTGCGCGCGCTGGAGCGGCTGCGCTCGATCGACGCCACGGCGCACATTCGCTGCCTCATCTACTCGACGCACGAGGAGATGCGGAAGAACGCGACCGAGGCCGGAGCGTACGACTTCATCAAGAAGGGTGAAGTCGCGGATCTGCGCGACTCGCTGGAGCGGCTAATGGGTCTGGAGCGTGGCTGAGAGCCTGTTTCAACAGGCGTCGCGAGCGCCCCGAGGCTAGGGAGCGCCGAGGGAGGCGTGCTTGAGCACGCTGACCGAGGCCGACCGACGACTCGGGGCGCGCAGCAGCCTGTTGAAACAGGCGCGTAGTCGAGACCCAGAGTGGGCAGGGCGCTGAGGCCGACTCAGCGCCTCGTGCCCGCCCGCTCGGGTGAGGACGCGTCGAGCAGCGCCTCCCGGAGAAAGACCAGCAGCGCGCGCTCTTCGTCCGCGGTGAGCTGGAGCGGGCGGACGTCGGGATCCTGATTGGGCACCTCGAGACCAAGGCCGCGGCCGCCGCCCTTGGTGTAGAAGGCCACGACGTCCTCGAGGCGCGCGAAGCGACCGTGATGGAAGTAGGGCGCGGTCCTGGCGACGTCGCGGACCGTGGGGGTCTTGAACGCGTGCTCGTCCGCGGCGCGATGGGTGTGGAGCGCGCGGCCGCGATCCGGATCGAGGACGCGCCCCGCCGGAGAGGCGGGTACGCCGATCACCGCGAAGACCGGGACGGCGAAATCGAGCGGCCGCGAGCCGCCGAAGAACGGCGGCACGTGGCAGCGCGCGCACCGCCCCTTGCTGACGAACACGTCGAGGCCCCGGCGCTGGTCCTCAGTGAGGGCGCCCTCGTCGCCGCGGGCGAAGCGATCGATCGGCGCGTCCGCGGGCACCAGCGCCTCGACCTCGTAGGCCACCAGCGCCTGCGCGACGCGCGCGGGCGACACCTGCCCGGCGTCGTCGCGCAGCGCCTCGAGGTACGCCGGGATCGTGGCGAGCTTCACCGCGAGATCGCCGGCGTCGAGCCCCATCTCGGCGCGACTATGAATGACGTGGAGCGCCTGCGATTCGGGCGAGAGCGTCGCGCCGTCCCACATCTGCGCGGCGTGGAGCGACGTGTAGAGCAGGGTCGGCGTATGACGGAGCGCGGGGACCTCGGGATCGAGCGAGGGCTGCGCGACGAGCCCGTCGGCGAAGCCCCGCGCCGGCTGATGGCACGAGCTGCACGCGCGCACGTCGCCGCGCGAGAGGCGCTTGTCCTGGAAGAGCAGGCGGCCCACCTCCGCGAGCGCGCGACGCTGCTCCGCGCTCTCCAGGCCACGACGAGGCGCGGGCAGCGTGAGGACGGAGACGAACTCGGCAGGCCCCTGCGCGGCCACCGCGACGCGCGCGGGGTACGGCAGGCGCACGCGCGCGCCCCCCTTCGCCGCGAGCAGCCGCACCGCCGCGCCGAGGCGCCCCGTCGCGAGCGCGAGCGCGCCGCGGCCCTCGATCACGTTCGTGGCGGAGGCGCTGACGAAGCCCGCGTGGAGCGGCGCCGCGGCCCGCGTCAACGCCTCGAGCTCGGCGCCGGTACCGGCGAGCTCCCGGGCGATCGCCGCGCCGCCGTCGACGATCGCGTCGAGCGTGCCGCGATCGTCGGCGAGCATCGCGGCGGCCTCCGCGGGGAGATCGGGCGTCGCCTCGAGCACCATCGCGCCGAGCTCGTAGGACGCGTCGGACAGCGCGTTCGCGCCGATCTCGACCGGGATGCCGGCGCGCTCGATCTCCGCGCCAGCGAACGTCAGGCCGCGCTCGATCAGCAGCGTCCGGCGCGAGGCCTCCGCCGCGTCGCCCCGCGCGAGCGCGCCGTCGAGCGCGAGGCGCGCGCCGCCCGCCTCGCTCACCGATCGCGGCGGGCCGAAGAGCACCTCGCTCGCCATGGTCGCCCGCGCGCGCAGGAACGGCGCCGCGCGCGCCAGATCGCGGCGGAGCGCGAGGTACGCCGCGCCTCCATCGGCGCGGGCGTCGAGCTTCGCGCGCAGCGCCTGCGCGCTCGTCGCGGCGGTCGCGATCGCCCCGCGGGCGAACGCCGCGAGCGCAGGATCGCGCGGCGCAGGAGGCAGCGCCGCGGACGCCGCGGACGCCGACGCGGCGGCGCCGGGATCAGCAGATCGACCGCGCCCGCAGGCGATCGTCGCCGCGACGATCCCCGCGAGCGCCGCGGCGCGGACGCTGCGGCTACGGCTCGTAGATCTGCGCGCAGGCATCCACCTTGGCCTGATTCGCGACCGGAACCGGGAGCGACGGCGGCGTCGCGTGCGGCGCCCCTTTGAAGTCGAACATCTCCCAGGGGGCCTCGGCGTTGGCGTCGCGGTTGGTCAGCGCCGGCAGCACGAACCGCGCCTCGATGAAGCGCACGATCGAGGTGTGATCGTAGGTGTGGTGCGCGACGAAGTGCTTCTTCGCGAACGGCGAGATCAGCATCATCGGCACGCGCACCCCGAGCTGATCGAACTTCGCGTCGAAGTCGCCCGGCTCGATCTTCACCGGGAGATC
>Ga0209181_10006080_pt1 | contig 17069 bp, 2 predicted proteins | sample MAT05_FD_187208 | JGI IMG/M metagenome (GOLD analysis project Ga0209181, IMG submission 187208) | Freshwater microbial communities from Lake Fryxell liftoff mats and glacier meltwater in Antarctica - MAT-05 (SPAdes) (version 2) | ecosystem: Environmental > Aquatic > Freshwater > Ice > Liftoff...
ACTTTCGGTGCGAACACGCTTTATGATTTCACGATCAATGCTTCAGATGCTTTTGGCTCAAATCAGTCCTTGTTATCGAATGGTAAATACGGCTTCTACTCAGGAGACGTGAACCAGGATGAGAGTTTGGATATCGTTGACCAAGGTGCTGTAGACAATGCGATCTTCAACTTCGATTCAGGATATATCCCAACCGATTTAACGGGAGATGGATCAGTAGGAATTGATGATCAGGGAATCCTTGATAATAATTTGTTCAACTTTATTGGGCCAATTCATCCGTAAAAAGCTAGAGTAATATTTTAAACAAAGAGGCTGTTTCCATTCGGAGGCAGCCTCTTTGTTTTAGTCTGTACATGTACCCTTTTCTAAATGAAGTATAATTCACTCCCTGAGTTTGTAGAAGGGTAGATTGGCGAAGTAGTGAGTTGGTAAATTGGTAAATTGGCAAATTGGCAAATTGGTAAATTGGTGAGTTAGCAAATTGTCGAGGTGGCAAACTAATCTAAGCTGGGCTAAAATCAGAATGAGAAAAAAATTGAAAGCATGGTATTCGTATCTCCATATCAATTCGCTTGCCCTGCTTGCCCAGAGCTAGTCGAAGGGTCGAAGGGAGCTTGTCCGGTAGCTATCGGACGAAGAGAGCCTGCCGAAGTGTATAGCTGTAAACATTAATAAATACTGCATGCACTAATGAATTGAAACTTCTAGAATCCACAATCGTCTATCGGAATTAATCAATGAAAAATTTTATGCTCGATTGCTTTTGAAATAGCCTCAGCAGCCGAATGCACATGTAATTTTTCGTAAATCTTTTTAAAGTGAGAGTTCACCGTATGCCAACTGATTCCACATTGATCCGCAATCATTTTATAGCTGGACCCTTTAACAAGACAAGCCAAAATCTCTAATTCACGAGGTGTTAAATCAAAGCGAGGGCCGTTCACATTTCTGATGGCTTGCTGGCTGGAAAACATTTCCAATACTTTTTTAGCAACAGATGAAGTCATTGGTGCTCCGCCTTCCATCACATCTCTTATTCCCTCGATTAATTTGGAAGGAGCCGTCTTTTTTAAAAAATAACCTTGGGCACCTGAACGAACTGCATCAAAAATTTTGTCAGCATCATCGAATACAGTTTGCATTACCACCATAACTTCCGGAGAGTTTTTGCGAATAAGTTTGAGTCCTTCGATGCCGTTTAAGCCTGGCATATCGATGTCCATTAAAACAACATCCGGAGATTTTCTTTTAACTTGATTTATAATATCAATGCAATTTTCATAAGTGCCAACACAGCGCATATCATCAAATTGGTTGATTAGTAATTCAAGGCTTTCAAGCCTCCCTTTGTTATCATCGAAAACCATTACTTTAATCATGAACTCAAAGATAAACCATTTTAAATTATCGGATACTCCTAAAATTAGTTATTAGAGTTGAAATTTCAATGTGATTCTAGTCCCTTTACCAATCTCTGAATCAATTTCAAGAGTGCCATTCAGCTCTTCGGCTCTCTTTTTCATGTTATGCAATCCATTGCCTCTTGAGTTCGCCGCTAAAAATCCTATCCCATTATCTGAGATGGACAGATGAATTAAATTATTTTCTTTTCTTACATCAATCTCAACTTTATCGCATTGAGCGTATTTTAATAAATTATTTATCGCTTCTTTGAAAATAAGGTAGAAATTTTTTCTTTTAGCTATTGGCAATTTTAATTCACCAATAGAACTATCAAAGTTTAATATTAAATTATAATGTCCGCTCCCTATTGTTTCGGCCGCATAAGTTCGCATTTTGGTAAAAATATTTTCGAATCGTTCATTTTTGGAGTCGATCATCCAAACAATATCATTCATGGCTTCCTGTGAGATTTGTGTATACTCGCTGATCTTATTCAGTACGGAAACCAAATTCACTGATTGTTTAATAGCGCTTTCTTTTGCTACTTCGGAGAAAATAGAAATAGAACTTAAATTGGATCCAATCTCATCATGCAAATCTCTGGCAATGTTATCTCGAATAGATTGTAGCTTTAATCGTTGTTTTAATCGATAGGTATTAACGAAATAAATGAGGCCAAACAAAATAAAAAAGTAGGCGGTGATAGCGTACCAGGTTTTATACCAAGGATTTTTAATTATTATTTCTACACGTAAAAGTTTCTCATTCCATAAGCCGTCGGGGTTCGTACATTTCACCATGAAAGTATAGCTGCCAGGTTCTAAATTAGCGTACGTCGTAAATCTTCTGGAGCCACAATAGATCCAGTTGTTATCTAGTCCCTCCATTTTATAGGCATATTTAATGTCTTCATTTCTAAAAAAAGTTAATGCTGAAAATTGAAAAGTTAAGTAATTTTGATTGTGTTTTAAGGTATAATTACTGCTATTGTTAGTTAATTCATTATTTATAAGAACCTTATTTAAATACAATTCCAATGGAGTATTGCTGCTCTTAATAGAGTCAGGATGAAAAATGACAAAGCCACCAATTCCTCCAAATACCATTCTTCCATCAGATAGTTGACAAGCAGCATTCGTATTGAACTCTTCGAATCCAATCCCGTCCTTCCCTGAAAAAACGGAGAAGTTTTCTTTTATAGGATCAAATCTATTGAGACCGGTATTGGTCCCCAACCACAGCTTCCCTTGTTTATCAACTAGAATAGTATAAACTGAATTATCTGAGAGTCCATTTTCATTGGTGTAATTTTTAATGTCATTATTTAACAAATTCACATGAAACAATCCTATTCCATTTGTTCCCACCCAAAAATCACCTGAATCACGCACAAATATGGAACGAATATCCGACGTATATAGAACATCAAATTGAGGGTTGTCACTTTTGAAAATTGTGAGTGAATCATTTTGGGTATTGTATAAAAACAAACCATTCTGACTACCTACTAATATATGGTATTTTCCATATTTTTTTAAGCAAAAAATAATACCAGGCGATGCACTTTCTTTCTTTCTTTTAATTGCAATTTCTACAGGAGGTACGACAGTTGATAAACGTATTGGATCTATTTCCTTTTTGAAAAGAGAATTGTTATTGGTTCCAAAATAGATAGTGTTTTTATCCAGCAAAGTTGCGCGAAGACTCAAAGAAGTTTCTCTGGGTTTTATTTTTTCAATAATGGAAGTATTTTGATTGTTATTAAAATTATAATTCATTAACTCCCCCCAATTCCAACCGCTAATCCATAGACTTTTTTGGTTGTCAAGTAACAGGTCGCCGGTGGGAAAGTTGTAGATAATTCTTTCTGTGGCTTCATCTGTTATAAAATTTGATGTATGAATATTTTCTAATGTATAAAGATAGGTTCCACTAAGAGTAGCAATGGCTAAAGTGTTGTAGCTAATTTCTTGAATAGATCTTACATTCTTAATGAGATTAGAAACCTGAAAACTCTTTTCTCCCGGGTAAAAGGTTTTAAAATTCGACTTAATTTTTTCTCCTTTTATTAATCCTTTTCCTGTTGAAAGTATCCAGATCAATCCATCTGTATCGTCAAGAATATTATTGCAATTATTTGTTGGAATGTTAGAATTTCCCGTATGAACACGACGTATTAAGCCTTTTCTAAAATCAGTGATGTCGATTTCAATTAATCCGCCGCCGTCCGATTCTACCCATAGATTATTATTTACTCCTGCCGAAAGATTGTAAAATTGAATGGTAGTATTGCTTTTGCTTTTTAAAAGATGTGTTAAATCTAAAGAATCGACTGTGCCGGTAAATAAATCTAATTTATAAATTTGACCGAGTTGATTGCTGACGTAAATTGCGTTAGCTATTCTTAATTTAAAATGAGGTACTAATCTCGCATGAGAATTTTCAGAGGGTCTTATTGGCAAACTGATAAACGAATTATTAATAGCATTGTATTTTAACAATTGTTTTGTGGTACTAATAAATAATTCTCGATCGTTGTTTTGAAAGATAATACTTTGTTGTCCGAGTACAGAAATTGGTATTGATTTTACAACCGAGGCTTTTGGGAGATCTATAATAAAAAACTGTTTTTTAGTAAGTAAATATATCAAATTTCCCGACTGAAAATACGTCAATGGAGGCTCGTTGAGAGCTATAGAATTTAAAATAACTTTCGATTGAAGAACAGCATTTGAATTAAAAGTGTAAAATAAATTATTTACCAAAGCATACGAAGATGTTTTGGATGAAACAAAAAAAGCTAAATCGCCGGGTTTTGAAAATTCTAAGAGTTTATCGAAGGACTCATTTTTATAGTTGTAAGTGACTAAGGAATTTTTAGAGCTAAAGTAAAAATTACTTGATGAATCGAAGTACGAATTTCGCACGTTACCAGGAAAAATACTTGTTGAGTCATGAGGATTATAATGGTAAGTTTCAAAATCGTATCCGTTAAATCGACTTACTCCGTTTTCTGCTAAAAGCCATAAATGTCCCCTCGGCCCCTTCACAAGATGATGGAACGAACCCGGTGGTAATCCATTGTTGTTCGTGTAGTGCGTGAAATGAAAATCATACTGAGCAATGGAAAAGGAAGGAAATAAAATGATGAAGCAACAGTAGAGGTACAAACATTTTATCTTATTTTTCATTTGCGTAGCTGTTGTTCGTATGTAAGCATGGCAAATTTAATATAATCTTTAAGGGAGCTTAATAATTGGAGGGTTTTCTACTTTATTAGTTCAGCTTACAATTAATAGGGCTCTTTTTAATTGTTTTTTAACCCCGTCTTATAGTCAGAACATGCCCCTAAAATTAGGTATATAATTCCAATTCCCTCCTTTTACATTTGCCAAATCATTTAGTGGAAATATGGTTTATGGTTTTTAATTAAATAAATTTGATAAAAGGAAGGGCTGTCTCCAACGAGATGGTCTTTTCTTTTTTAAGTACATTTTCTTGGGGGTTTTGATCTTGAACGGCAATCAGTTAAATGAACACCCACCTAAATCTGAATTCGCACATAGTATCCGAAGTAATATGATTTTGTTAAAATTTATCAGCTTTTCGGACATACAATTCATAAAACAAAGACTGTTGCTTTTGCATTTATAAAATCAATATCCACGAAAAAGTACAATGCCTGATTTTTAAGAATGATAAGCCCTGATTAAAATTATTTGCAGGCTATTAGAACTAGTCATACCTTTAGTACGTATTAAATCTGATTTTGGAGAATGATTCCCTGACGCTCCATTACAGTTTGATAAAATCCTTTAAATGTATTTAAAATTATCCCTATGAAACTCTCAATCTGTATGATAGATTTTGTAGGGTATTTTATGCCTTTTTATATTTGATTCCGGAAAAAAATTTAAAACTAATATAATGTCTCCAATCTCTACAATGAACGTTTGCAATTCAGAATGTATCCCTACTAAGAGCAGCTCTACAAGGCCTCTATCTAAAAAATTGGTCAAATATCTAGTCATGGCTTTGTTTATGGCTTTGCTCGTGCCGATGTATTCTTATGCACAGTTGTCTGGAACGAAGACGATTCCTGGCGACTATGCCACTGTTACTTTAGCTGTAGCAGATTTAAATGTTCAAGGGGTTGGCGCCGGGGGCGTCATATTTAATGTAGCAGCAGGTTATACCGAAACCTTAACTGCACGATTGAATCTCACGGCGACAGGAACTGCAACTGATCAGATAATTTTTCAGAAGTCCGGCGTAGGAGCGAATCCCGTTCTGACTTCTTTTACAGGAGTAAGTACAGCTACTTCTGCTACGATGGATGGTATGTGGGCATTAGTAGGCTCTGATTATGTAACTATCGATGGTATTAATCTAACGGATGCTGTCGCCAATACAACTGGCGTAACAACTATGGAATACGGATATGGTTTGTTTAAAACAAGTGCTACTGACGGTGCAAGTAACAATACCATCAAAAATTGCAACATTACTTTAAACAGAGTAAATAGTACCGCGCCGACTTCAGGACCTGCATTCCAGGGTTCAAACGGTATTGCTTTATTGGCTTGTACACCTACTGCCATGCAAATAGGTATTACAGTCACGGATGCTTCAGGAGCAAGTTCCAACAACAGATTTTATACAAATACCATTCAAAATGTGAATTGCGGTATTAGCTTGTCAGGTTTTGCAGGTGCATCTCCATTTGCGCTTTGTGATACCGGAAATGATATCGGTGGAGCAGCTATTGGAACCGGAAACACGATTATCAATTTTGGTGGTGGCGCTGCTGCGACTACAGCATGTGCTGCTGTTTTTGTTAAGGATCAGTGGAGTTTTAATGTATCCTATAACACAGTTAATAACAACAATGGATCAGGGGTAAATCACGTTCAAACGAACAGAGGAATCTTTGCCAATGCTTCTTCTAATGGAGCAAGCGCAACTATTAATAACAATATTGTAAACATTCAAGGAGGAACAAGTACTACTGCAATAGATTGGGCCATTGATTGCGAAATGGCGCAAAGTGGCAATGCTTCCGGAAATACAATCAGTATTAATAATAATACAATTAGTATTACTAAAACAGCAGTATCGACTGTTGCACTAACTGCCATTTGGGTTCAGTCTGCTCCTGCTACCATGAATGTGAATGGGAATACCATTACGAATTTTACTTATGCTGGTACATCAACTTCCACAACAGATCTAGGTGTAATCCGTTCCGGTTTTGCAGGAATTGGAACACTTAATATCAACAATAATACTATTGGCGGAGTGGTTTCAACAGGAACAACAGGAGCATTATTTTGTATCGGAATTTCCGGCGCTCCAACTGTAGCGGTCAATATCAACGGAAATAATATAAATGGCGTAAATACTACCGGAGCAACCACTAAAACGCTAACAGTTATTTCAAGCACTGCATCAGCAGCTACGGTTACTACCTCCATTAGTAATAACAACTTTCAAAATATTACTCACGTAGGCTCTGGAGCACTAACCATGATGACCTGTACAGGAACACCATTGAATCAGACTATCAGCGGAAATACCTTTACGAATCTAAGCATAGCATCAACCGGTAGTGTGACTTTTATTGGACATGGCTATACTGTTCCTGCAGGTGGAACTCAAACAATATCGAACAACGCGATCGTTACCGGATTTACTAAAACGGGAGCTGGAGGTACTGTTGTATTTATGACTTCGGGTTCAAGTACGATTGCTGCTGCCAGTGTAACGCATACAAATAATAATTTCTCCAATATTTCAGTCACAGGAGCTACTATATTGAATGGTATAACTAATACCGATGGTTTAAGTACGATTAATTTTTCCCGCACAGTGACCGGAAATACCTTTAGCAACTGGACCGGTGGTACCAATGCCATTACGGTCATGAGTTATACTTATTGGGGAGGTAATTCACCGGTGCTGGCCAATAATACGATTTCGAATATTTCAGGACAGAGTAGTATCACTGCGATTAATATTGGTTCAGCGGGAAATATGGCAAATCCTTTCAGCCTGAATAATAATACAATTAACAATATAAATTCTAACGGAACCGGTGGTACTGTAATTGGTATTTCTTGTACTAATACTTCTCCTTCAATTAATATAAACAACAATACGATTGGCACACTTTCTTCTTCCGGTGCTTCAGCTGTTACTGGTCTTTCAATAGGAGGCGCCGTCAACTCTAGCGTATTCAAAAACAAGATATTTAATTTGTCAGGAAGTAATGCCTCATCAACAGTAAACGGAATTTTAGTTTCAGCGGGAACTTTAATTAATGTTTATAATAATTTGATTGGTGATTTACGTGCGACCATTGCTAATGCTGCTAATCCAATAAACGGATTAAATATTACCGGTGGTACTACAGTGAATGCGCATTACAATACTGTATACTTAAATGCTAACAGCTCCGGAGCCTTATTTGGTTCAAGTGCGTTGTTTGCATCTACCTCTCCAAATCTAACTTTGAGGAATAATATTTTTGTCAATAACTCAAGTGTTCAAGGTGCGGGATTGGCAGTTGCTTATAGGAGATCTACTACGACACTGACTACTTATAATTCTGCTTCAAATAATAACTTGTTTTATGCAGGTGTTCCATCTGCAAGTAATTTGATTTACACAGACGGGACCAATTTTGATCAGAATAGCATGGGCTATAAAGCCAGAGTGTTTCCAAATGATGTCAATTCAGGAACTGAAAATCCGACCTTCTTAAGTACGAGTGGCGCTAGTCTAGACTTTTTACATATTGATGCCTCTGTTGCAACAAATATTGAAAGCGGTGGAATTGCTGTTTCAGGTGTTACAGATGATTTTGATGGCAATACTAGAAATGTTACTACTCCGGATATTGGAGCAGATGAATTTTCAGGAATTGCTAAATCAGCTTTAACAGCACCAATCAATTTCGCTTTCAATACAGCTACAAATAATAGCTTTAATATTACCTGGGAAGATAATTCAGTGGGCGAAGCCGGATTTGTGGTATACCGTTCATTGAATGTTGGAGGACCTTTCACAGCCATCGTTGCGGCAATTTCATCCACTAGTTCAGGAACGATCGGTACTGCTTATTCTCTGCCTCAAACAGGTCTTTTGGGAGGTACTACCTACTACTATCAAATTGTTGCAAATAACTTTAGTAGCTCAACAGCATTGAGTGGAAGTGCTGCAACACTTGCTTGTGGGAGTGGTTTAGCCGGAGTAATTCCGGTGGGGCCAACCGGTACTTATCCTACTTTAACAAGTGCAATTGCTGCTCTTGTCACGAATGGCATGTCGGCTTCTGTTATTCTTGAGCTGCAACCTGCTTATACAAGTGGAGGAGAGACATTCCCTCTTACCCTCAATGGAACAATCGGTTGTTTGAATGCAACAAACTCTCTTACTATCCGTCCTGATGCAACCGTAGCATCTCCACTTGTTATTACAAGTGCGAATGTTACTTCAACCATAGATATTAACGGAGCAAGTTTCGTTACTATTGATGGTCGTCCAGGTGGAATAGGAACTAATAAATTCCTGACTGTAGAAAATACAAGTACTATAGCAGGTTCTGCCGGCAATGCCATCTTAATAAGAAATGAGGCATTTAACAATACCATCAATTATCTAGATGCAAAGGCAGCCAATGGAAATGCGGCTACCGGTAGTGTTGTTACAACTGTAGGAGCTATTCCCGGCGTTATTGCCATTGGAACTACTACTGGGCTAACAGGAAATGATGACAACGTCATTTCTAATTGTAATATTCATAGCACAGGTGCTAACCTAGGTGTAGGTATCTATGCCGGAAATGCTTCTGTTGCCGGATCTTCATCCAACAATGACAATTGTAGCATTATCAATAATAATATTTACGATTTCTTTATTGCTGCGTCTGCTACTGCCGCTGTTGATATTACAGCAGGTAATAACAATTGGATCATTAATGGAAATAGTATATATCAAACTGCTTCACTTAACTACACCGGTACTGCTGTAGTAAGAGCTTTTTGGATTACACCCAATACAGGTACCTTAACTTCGGCAAGCGGATTTGTTATCAGTGATAATTACATAGGCGGAACAACTCCATTATGTGGAGGTTCTCCATACACTACAACTACTACAGGAAGTACTAATTTCTATGGTATGGACTTATCAGTAGGATATGGAACTGCAACTAGCGTTCAGAATAATTTAATTAGTAATATTTATATTACCGGAGCATTTACTGGAAATGCTGTTTACTTAATTAATGTCGCCAACGGAAATGCAAATGTTGGTAATGTGACAGGAAATATTGTCGGTTCTGCAACTACAAACAGTGCAATTACTTTGGCTTCTACCTCTACAGGGGGTTCAATGATTGCACTTCGATCCGGAGCAGGAGGAACTATTAATTTTTCGAATAATATTGTTTCAGGTATCGACTTGATTGGAAATGCAACAACAATTGGTGTTGCATTTAATGGAATCGCCGGATCAGGAGGTGCTAACATAATTATCAATAATAACGTCGTAGGAAGTCCTACGCTTGTTAATAGTATAAATATCGTGGCTGCTTCAGCAACATCAACTACGGCAATTGCAATTCGAGGAATTATTTGCAACAGTGGAACTGCAGGGACGGTTTCTACTATTACCAATAACTTAATTGCGAATATTAATTCTAATAATAATGGAACCGGTGCATTTATGCACGGACTAAGTGTTACTTCAGGTGCAAGTACTGTTTCTGGAAATACTGTTAGAAATCTTACTTCAGCATCAAGAAGCGTTGCCGGAGGTACTACCGGAGCTATGTTAGGATTACTTTATACTTCCACAACTGCACCCGCTACCATCTCAACAAATACATTTCATACTTTAAAATTAACTGATCCTACAGTTACAACAGCTATTAACGCTGCAGGTATCTATTATAGTGGGCCTACTTTAGTCGGTTCTAATAATGTCATTGAAAGAAATTTTATTCATAGTATTTCAATCGCCTCTCCAACCAATGCAAGTGGATTTATCACAGGGATGGATATTGCTGGTGGATTAATTACCATTAAAAACAACATGATCCGTTTAGGAATCGATGAAACTAGCGCAAGTATTTCTTCTCCTTGCACCGTAAGAGGGATTACCAAGAATACAGCAACTTCCAATGTTTGGAACAACAGTATTTGGATTGGCGGTTCGAATGTGGGCACGAATGCAGTTAACACATTTGCTTTTGCACGTTCAGGAGTAGCGGTGGATGATATTCAAAATAATATCTTCATCAACGAGCGTTCAAATGCGAGTACCGGCGGAAAACATTATGCCATCAATTTGAATGCTACGAATACTTTAACATTAAACAATAATGTATATTATGGAATAGGAACAGGTTTTGTTTTTGGATTCAATGGAATTGCTGATGTAAATAGTTATTCAACAAACTGGGTGATTGGCGATGTGAATAGTTATACTTTCGATCCTCAATTTATTAATGCTACGGGAAATGCAGCATCTGTAGATCTTCATATTCATCCAACAAATCAAACCATTGTTGAAGGTACAGGAGTTTCAATACCAAGTGTACTTGTGGATTTTGATAATCAGACAAGGGCTGGATTAACTCCTACGGATATTGGTGCTGATGCAGGAGATTTTGTTAGTCTTCTTTGTAGTGGTAATCCGGTAGCTTCTACCGCAATTGCAACTGGAGCGGATATTTGTGTGACAGGTTCTAAAACTGTGTCATTATCAAACTTTGCTGCTTCCCCGGGTTATACCTATCAATGGAAAGAATCTTTGACTCCAGGTGGTCCTTATGTGAATGTATCCGGCGGTTCGGGAGCTACTTCAATTAGCTATACTACTGCAACATTAACACAAACTAATTATTACATATGCGAAGTAACGTGTTCTAACGGTGGTGGCATTACGAATTCATCGGAAGTTGCTGTGGTTGTGAATATTCCTTCTGTTGCTAGCACTGTACCAGGCATTCGTTGTGGTACTGGAACTGTAGTTTTAGGAGCAACCGGAAGTCCGGGTAGTACCATAAGTTGGTACACATCAGCTACTGGTGGCAGTCCCATTCAGAATTCTTTTTCTCCTGTAAATGTAACCGGATTTAATAATGATATCGTTGCTGGTGGTGTAGGGTCAAGTTCAATATTAGGAACTTCTAATCCCGGAATAGGAGTAGATGGAGCAAACTATTCATTTATGGATAATACATTTAAGTATACTGCAGCAAGTGCATTACCTTCTTGTTTTATGCCTACAAATAAATTAGCTACGAGTTTATTGACAAGCGGTATGGTGTATCAGTTGCAAGATTATGGTATTGGAGCTGCCTTAAATAATAATGCATTGACAATTGTTAACCAGTCTTCAGGTTATACTTCTCCATTACCAAGTTCCGGTACTTTGACATTATCAGCGCCTACCAGCTATACGCATTTAGTGGTACTGTACGAGTCAGTTGTAAATACAAGTCCAATGTTGGTGAATGCTACGGTAACATTTACGGATGCTACCACTCAAGTTTTCGCAGGCAATACTTGCGTGAATTGGTTTACTGCTACTTCTCCTGCATTTTCAGGAATGGGAAGAATAACTCCTACAGGTACTGTTGAGTGTGGTACATTTCCAAATATGTTTGAACTGAATTTGCCAATTAGTTTTGCGAATCAATCAAAACAAGTGGCAAGTATTGCCTTTAGTTTACCTGCAGTTTTAACTGGGACCTTACAGAGCAATATGAATTATTTCCATGCATTGGCAGTGGGTGGACGTACGCCCGCACCTACTTCAACTTTTACTACACCTGTTATTTCTGCAACTACTACGTATTATGCATCTGCTTCCGCGGGTTCTTCTAGCGCCAATGTAGGATTGGCAGCTACTTCAACAATTTGTGGAACGAATGCTTCTACAACCGTTGGCGATTGGCCTATCCGTTTTAATACTACAGAAGCCTTAACTATAAATACTGTTGATGTAATTCCGGCGGCAGCGGGAACCTTCGTAGTAGCATTAAGAAATACTTTATCTACAACGAATATTCAAACAGCAACATTCACTTTTACTGCAGGTCAAATTGGTATTCCTCAAACAATCTCATTAGGTTTTGTGATTGGTTCCGCAGGAAGTTATCAGCTTACAAATTCTACAGGTGGTGGATTTAGAATTGCTACTTATACTTGTACGTATCCTTTCACTTCTTCCAGTGGTAATTTTTCTATCGTAGGTTCTGCTACTTCCTCTACTGCAGCTACTAATACAAATACATATAATATATTCTATAACTTCAATGTATCTACTCGATGTGAAAGTGGAAGGGTTCCGGTAGTAGCAACTGTCAGCGCCCCTCCGGCACTTACCGTCTCGGGAAATCAATCGGTATGTAATAATGCCGTTGGAACATTAGCAGTTACTTCTTCAATAAGTGATTTTGATAGTTATGTTTGGTCGCCTATTGCGAACTTATATACTGATATTGCCGGAACTATTCCTTACACCGGTGGAAACACAAGTACGGTTTATGTTCGATCTGCTGCAGGAGGATCGTTCGTCTTTACATGCAATGGTACTAATGGCCTAGCTCCGTTTTGTGCAAATGTTACCACAACAACTGTAACTGTTTTACCTCAGGCAACTGTACAAGTTAGCTCTTCAGCTAATTCGATTTGTTCGGGAACACCAATTAATTTAACTGCAAGTTTGGTAAATACAATTATTGCAACGATTGGTGCAGGTGCTACAACCAGTGCAACTTATTCGAATCCGTTTTATAGTTTATGGTCGAATACACATAATCAGCATTTGATTTTAGCAACAGAATTACAAGCTGCAGGATTAACAGCCGGTTTAATTAATTCAATGGCTTTAAATATTACTGCAGCAGGTAGCCTGCCCATGTTAGAACTGTCCGTTAAAATGGGGAATACAAGTGCTACGAATATGTCGGCGTATGTTTCTCCTGCATTTACAACGGTGTACACTGCTTCTTCTTTACTACCTATAACAGGTTTTAATACTTTAACATTCACGACTCCATTCGCTTGGGATGGTGTAAGTAATGTGGTTATTGAAATTTGTCATGGCAACCCTGCAAGTACTGCAACTATGACTAGAACATGTGCTGCTGACAATACTTCTTTTGTCTCATCAATCCATACTCATAAAACTGTCTTTTCAGGCGGTAATGCACAATGTTCAGATAATACTACAAACTTGTTGACCTATTCATTGCGTCCTCAATTTAGATTTGAAGCCAATGCTGCACCTGCTACTACATCGGTTTCTTGGAGTGATGGAGTAGGAGTGGTTGGGACTACGAATCCATTAACAGTTGCACCAACTACTACTACAAATTATACTAGTACTATTAATTCAAATGGTTGTTTATATTCATCTTTACCATACAATCAGGTTGTAAATCCATTACCATCTGCACCAACAGCTTCTGCAGCTTCAACACAGTGCGGATTTGGTGTGCCTGCAGTGAATGTAACATCTACCAGTGGAGCATTAACCCCAACGTTTAAATGGTACAGTGCTGCTAGTGGTGGAACATTATTGCAAAGTGGGACTTCGAATGTTTATACAACAACAATTTCAACAACAACTACTTTCAATGTATCTGAAGTAGGTTTGAACGGATGTGAAAGTTTCCCTCGCACTTTAGCACAAGCGGATGTAACGGCATTTGATTCAATTTCAATTTCTGCTGCTACAACAACTTGTACCGGAACTCCAAATACATTCACTGTTTCTCAAGCAGGATCTACTAATAGTTATACTTATACTTGGAACGCAAATCCAATTGTAGGAAGTGGTGTTTCAGGAACGCCAACAGGTAGTCCGCAAATATTTAATGCAACTTCCCCGGGAATTTATCAATACACGGTGACTGGTGTTGATGCAACTTTGGGATGTACTGCAGTTGCAAGTATTTCTGTAAATAATTATGCAGGTCTTTCCGGCACTGTTACAGCGACGCAAATTTCAGGATGTTCAAATCCAAATGGATTAATTACCGCAAATGTTTCAGGTGCAGGTACCGTAGTGAATGAAACTTTCACTAGTAGTGTGCTTCCTTCAAATATGGTTTCCGCAGGGAATGACTTTGCAATAGCAGGAGGCAGAATGCAATTAACATCAGCAGCCAATTCAAAGAATGGTGGCGTGTTAATCAGCAATACAACCGGACTCGCAAACAATGATTTTCAAATTGATTTTGATTTCATCACTACCTCTGGAGGCGTTTCACCAGCCGACGGAATGAGTTATAGCTATGGTAATGATGTTGTCGCATTGCCAAGCAGTACTGCAACTACAACCGGAGTAAGCACGCTCGTTCCTGAAAACGGTAGTGGTACTAAATTGAAGTTGTCATTCGATGCTATCAATAGTACCGGTGGCTGTCCTTCGGTTTCCAATGGAAATACGGCTGGAGTTTATTTAATGTATAATGAAACTACGTTACACCAAGGGTCTAGTTGTCCAGGTGTTTTGTTTTATTCTAATGATGTTTCTTGGAGAGCAACAGCAAGCACCGGCGCAAGTACGCATGTAACGATTACAATTAATTCACTAGGTCAGGTTTCTATGTGGTTGAACGGAATTAATGTTGTAAATAATGTGCAATTGCCGGCAAGTTATCTTTCAGAAAATAAGGCAAACTGGAGTCATGCATTTGCTGCACGTACCGGTGGATTTAATCAAGGTCACTTCATTGATAACTTATTAATCCAGTATAATAATTTTTATGAGTATTCAATCAATGGAGGAACTTCTTGGACAACTTCAAATCCAATTCCAACATCAGGTCCCGGAACATATAATGTTACGGCAAGATATGTTTCTGTGCCTGCATGTTCTACTAGTTTAGGATCTGCTACAATTGATCCTCTAAGTTTTATTACTACGACTAGTAATACAAGCGTATGTTCTACTGCTCCGGTTATGCCTACTTTGGGAATAACTCCAAGTTTTGCAGGTGCTACGTTCCAATGGGAGAGTTCCCCTGCAGGCTTAAATACGTGGACAGCAATTTCAGGAGCAACTAACGCAACTTTCACTCCTGCCGTAGGGTCAATAACTGCAAATACTGATTTCCGTTGCGTAATCATCTGCGCCGGAATTCCTATTGCAAGTTCACCTTCTACGCCTATCACTATAACTTATGATACTCCATTGATAACAAGTACAACCGACGCTACGCGTTGCGGTATAGGTACTGTTTCATTGCAAGCCATAGGTAACAGTGCTCAATTGAATTGGTACACCGTACCAACAGGAGGAACTGCCGTTGGTACCGGAAGTCCGTTTGTAACTCCTACTATAAGTTCTACAACAAATTATTGGGTGGCAGCTTCAACAGGTTTGGGTTGTGAAAGTGCAAGAACTCAGGTTATAGCTACTGTAACTCTGCCTCCTGCAATCACGGTTTCTTCTGTAGTCACAATTTGTAGCGGTCAATCAACTACATTGACTGTTTCAAGTATTAACGATCCTAATTATACTTATGTATGGACAGGTGGATTTAACGGTGCTTCTTATTCCGTTAGCCCTACAGTAAATACTACGTATACTGTTACGGCTACTGATACTACAGCTGGACCTAATGCAGGTTGTTCGAATGTGGCAACTGTAGTTGTTACAGTAAATCCGATTCCGATGATTGATGCAAGTCCAAGTACAATTAATGTTTGCGGTGGTGGAAATGTGAATTTAAATGTAACAAATCTCACCCCGGCAGAAACAACATTTGGAGCTCAAACAAATCAAAATACAACGACAACTTATCCTGCACCGTATTCTGTATATTATGGAGCACAAAGAATGCAGATGTTAGTTCGTGCTTCAGAATTAACTGCAGCAGGATATAATGCGGGATCTTCAATAAGTGGAATTAAGTTTCCGGTAGTAACATTGGGATCGAACTGGGGTGGATCATTGACTTCATGTAATTCTTTCCAAATGAGTATTGGTGCTACTGCGCTTAGTGCGTTAACTGCGTTTCAAACTGGATTAACACAAGTAATTGCACCGGGCAATTTCACTCCTGCTGTTGGATACGCAAATACGCATACATTCAACGCGCCATTTATTTGGAATGGAAGTTCTAATATTATTATTGAAACTACATTTGGTAATAGCATTACCGGTAATACAAATGATGCAGTAATACAATATAATACTCCAACGGCTTTCACAAGTACAATTGTATATAGAGCGGATGGTGTTGGAGCAGCAGCTGCAGCAATAGCCACTACTGTGAATTTTACTTTAAGTACTAGAGCTGATTTCAAATTGGTATCGAATTCTGCGCTTACTTATTTATGGACGCCTGCTACAGGATTGAATAATCAATCTTCTGCTTCCCCTATTTTGACAACTACTGCCGGTATGAATCAGTATTATTATGTTACTGCTACTAATCCATCTACAGGATGTACGGCGATTGATTCAATTCAGATAGTTTCGATGGCGAATCCTAAACCAATCATCGCTACTAATGATACTGTATTATGCAATCCTTCTGTGATTGATGTGGTTGTTGTGGATACAGGTTTGTATGTGGGCGGATATCCTGCGGGAACATCTTTCACTTGGTCTGCAATCGGAGCACCAATTCTTGA
>Ga0209181_10006081_pt1 | contig 17068 bp, 13 predicted proteins | sample MAT05_FD_187208 | JGI IMG/M metagenome (GOLD analysis project Ga0209181, IMG submission 187208) | Freshwater microbial communities from Lake Fryxell liftoff mats and glacier meltwater in Antarctica - MAT-05 (SPAdes) (version 2) | ecosystem: Environmental > Aquatic > Freshwater > Ice > Liftoff...
TCTGGCAGCCCTGGCGGCTCCTCCCGGGATCCGGGACCTCGACGCCGAAACCTTTCGATGCAGCCGGCGCGCTGCTGCTTTCAGCGGTGCTGGCACCGGTTTTTTGGCGCGTCGAACGGGGGGCCACTGACCCGATCGTGCCACCCCACCTGCTGGGGTCGTTGCAGATGCGTCTGACAGGCGCCATTGCCGTCGGGACCGGAACTCTGGAAGCTGGGTCGGCGTTCTTCCCCTCGCTGGCAGTGGCCGGCTTCGGCCTGAAGTCCCGTGCCGTCGAGCGGGCAACAGCGAACTAGCTACGGAGCCGCTGCACCAGCCAGTGGCCAGCGGCAAAGAGCACGGCCGCGAACATCGTTCCGTTGCTGACCAGCAGAGTCGCCAGCTTGCACTTCTTTGCGACTACCAGAAGCGTCGGCAGCCAGCCAACCTCAGCCGGGTACAGGACGATCGTCGTCAGCGCCGTCACGTTTTCCAGCCAGTCGAAAGCGGTCGCCAGCATCAGCACGAGCAGCAGCTTGCGGGCCACCAGAGCGGCATAGAGCCGGGGCAGACTGGCTCGCAGGGCGAAAGCTACGGTGGCTGTGATGAAGAGTCCGGCGAGGAACGGGAAGGCGTAGTCGATCAGGGTGAAGGCGTAGTAGAGCTCCCGGGCCTGGTCTGTGTAGCCCGCCAGCTGCGGATAGACCTCCCCGGCACCAAGGTCATTCTGCAGGTCGAAGGGCATTGCGCCGCCTGAGTACGCGGGGAAATTTTTCCCGATCCGCAGCAGCGCCTGGAGTGAACCCACAAAGAGGAACAAGACGGCGCCATAGAGCCACCAGGTCCTCGAGATCCGGAGTATCAGGTCTTGCAAACGGCCAAGCATCGAACTCTGCACATCTTTGCCTCGCGGCATCATGCCCCTTCAAACCGGACTCCTCAAACGCAGTGGATATACTGAAACGATGAAGTACTGGCTAATGAAGTCTGAACCCTCGGTCTACGGCATTGATGTTCTGCAGAAGGACAAAGTGACGAGCTGGGGCGGCGTCCGCAACTACCAGGTGCGCAACATGTTTCGGGACCACTTCGCGAAGGGTGATCTGGCCTTCTTCTACCACTCCAGCTGTGACGAGCCTGGCATCGTCGGCACCATGACTGTTGCCGGCCCTGCCTCCCCGGATCCGGCCCAGTTTGACCAGGGATCCGAGTACTTCGATCCACGCAGCCCGCGGCAGAACCCGACCTGGCTCGCAGTGGATGTCCGCTTCAAGCACCGCTTTGCCAGGCCGCTGTCTCTGGAAGCACTGCGCCAGCACCCCGAGCTGGCCGGGCTGCAGATTCTTCGTCGGGGCAACCGCTTGTCTGTTACACCCCTGATGGAGAGCGAAGCAGAGTTCGTGCTCGCGATGCGTGCCTACATCTGATCAAGGATCTCTTGCCGCACGTCGCTGATCTCGGCGGCGCGGGAGGCGGTGTGACTGGCGGTATCGCAGCGTGGGGTCCGCGGGCAGGCGGTGCTCCGGGGGCAGATCACGCTGGCCGGGGATTCCAGGGCTGTGCCGATCCACTCGATATTCAACACCCGTCCGACCAGGCGAATTGCCTCTGCAGACTTCTCCGGAACGGCAGCCTGGCCCGCGTGTCGCCGGCACGCCTGGCTGATTTGCCGGACGACGTCTTCCGCGTTGATGCCCTGGGATTCAATGGCGGGGACCAGGTCCACGCCGACGGACAGCACATGGGGGTTGCCCGCCATGTCTTTGGTGCGTACCGAGTGGCAGCAGTAGAGTAGTGAGCGGTCGCCATCGATGAGCACAGAGATCTGCGACGCGGGCTGTGAAGTGCGGGCCTGCTCCAGCATCCGGAACACAGCCCACCGGGGACAGGGATCGGAAACCATCGCGAGGTTTCCCCAGGGCAGCGGTATCCCGTTGCCCCGGTAGACAGCCCGGAGAAAGCCGGGCGGGTAGGCGTCGAAGAAGTGCCAGTGCCGGTAGGGCGATACCGCCGTCATCCTCCGCATGATCACGGCAGGCGTCAGCTCGAGGCGGCGCCCCGCTTCCACCTGGTAGTTCTCCCGGGCGAGGAAGCGGCGGAAGGGCCGCTTCGGGCAGAGCAGGGCGCCGGCGAAAAAGCTGCACTCGAAGTCGCGCCAGGCATACAGCACGTCCTGGGCATTCATGCCTCCGGTGTTTTGCTCAGCTCCCGTCGGGCTGCCGCCCATCTCGCCACCCGTGGCGTGGGCGGACTTCAGTCCGTCGCCGCCGTGGAGCACCTTGTGCGCCAGATGCGACGCCAGATCGAACTTGAGGCGCGCCGGATCCTTCTGTAGTTGCCGGTTCATATAGATGCTGGACGGTGGTTCGAAAAATGACCGGACCATGCTGCGCACCTCCCGATCGTTGTCGCGGGCGAGCAGCGGTTTACGATCGAACCAGTGGATCTCGACCCCGTGGCGCCTGCACAGGCCCATCAGGTCATCTACGGACAGAGGAAACCGTCGCTCCCCCACTTCCTCGGCCGATCGCTCCAGATCGGGGAAGTCGTTCCGGGCCATTTCCTGGTAGGAACGGATCAGCAGGTGGGCAAACTGACGGCCGGTCGTTCCTGTCTGGGCCAGCAGCTCGGGAATCGCTGCCTCAAGCAGTTCCCGGGAGAACAGGAAGCCAGGCTCCAGGGGAATTCGTGCGACGCCCCCCTTGGCCTTGCCCACCGGTGGCGACTCAACCTCCGTATTCTCGTCCAGGAACCACCGGGCATCCTTTTGAAAGACGGACGCCAGCAGTTCCAGGAGAGGGGCAGAGGGGATGCGCTGCCCGGTCTCGATCATGCTGAGGTAGGAAACGGAGGGGGCAACAGCGGCATCCAGCTGGATGCAGCGCGCCGAAAGATCCTGCAGGGTCAACCCGTTGCGCTTCCGCAGACTCCGGATCTTTGCCCCCAGAAAATGACTCTTGCGCAGCAGACCTGACATGTATGACGACCGGGATTAGGTTGTGAAATTTACACTGTGAAATTTCTATTGTGAAATTTTGCTAGGATTTATCGTAAAGTTCCAGCTCACTGAATGCAACCGGAAGCATGCCCATGGCCAACAAAAATCCAGCAGACCAGATTCAGCGCGACTGGGCGACCAGCCCCCGGTGGCAGGGCATTACCCGCCCCTACACGGCGAAGGACGTCGTCCGCCTGCGGGGTTCGGTCCCTATTGAATACAGCCTTGCGCGGCTCGGCGCAGAGAAGTTCTGGAGCCTGCTGCACTCGGAGAAGGTCGTTTCGGCGCTGGGCGCGCTGACCGGCAATCAGGCTGTCGAGGAAGTTCAGGCCGGCCTGAAGGCGATCTACTGCTCCGGCTGGCAGGTCGCCGGTGACGGCAACAGCAGTGGCGACATGTACCCCGACCAGAGTCTCTATGCGGTGGACTCCGTGCCCAAGATGGTGGAGCGCATCAACAATGCCCTGCTCCGGACGGATCAGATTCACCACATGGACGGCAACCAACAGATCGACTGGCTCGCGCCGATCATCGCCGATGCCGAGGCGGGCTTTGGCGGCAACCTGAATGCGTTTGAGTTGATGAAGGCCATGATCCGGGCCGGCGCAGCCGGCGTGCATTTTGAAGATCAGTTGTCATCGGCCAAGAAGTGCGGCCACATGGGTGGCAAGGTTCTGGTGCCGACTCAGGACGCGATCAACAAACTCGTCGCGGCCCGTCTTGCTGCCGATGTCATGGGAGTGCCGACGGTGCTGATAGCGCGCACGGATGCTGATGCCGCCAATCTGCTCCAGGCAGACTATGACCAGCGTGACCAGAAGTTCCTCACCGGCAGCCGGACTAACGACGGGTTCTACGAAGTCCGCGCCGGTCTTGACCAGGCCATCGACCGCGGCTTGTCCTACGCACCCTATGCCGACCTCCTCTGGTGCGAGACGTCCAAGCCCGATCTGGCCCAGGCGGAGCGCTTCGCCAAGGCCATCCACGCGAAGTTCCCCGGCAAGCTCCTCTCCTATAACTGCTCCCCGTCCTTCAACTGGAAGGCCAACCTCGCGGCCGAGAAGCTGAAGGAGTTCCGGGAGCGGCTTGCGGAGATGGGGTATCGCTATCAGTTCATCACTCTGGCCGGCTGGCACGCCCTTAACCTTTCCATGTTCGAACTAGCGCGGGCCTACAAGCAGACAGGCATGCACGCGTATTCCGAACTGCAGGAACGGGAGTTTGCGAACGAGCAGCACGGGTTCCGCGCCGCCAAGCACCAGGCGTTTGTTGGCACGGGGTACTTTGATGCCGTTCAGACCGTGATCTCCGGCGATGCGTCCACCACAGCCATGAAGGGCAGCACGGAAGCCGAGCAGTTTCATGGTCCCGATGGCCACTAAGCGTCTTGCCGTGAACCAGCGCTGGCACCTGCGCGCTGGACGGGTCTAGCGCGCCAGCCATGGGCCACGAGCTGCCACGCCGGACCGCAGCCGGGATCTTTGGCGCCTTCGAGGACTATAACCACGCCTTCCGGGCGATCACCCGCCGGGCCGAGCGACGGTTTGTCGAGCGCGAGTGGCAGCTTGGCCAGCGTGATGCGGTAGAGCGGATCGAGCTTTACGACCGGCGCGTGGAGAAGTGCCTGGCGGATCTGGTAGGGCACCTGGGCCGGCACATCGCTGAGGAGTCCACCTGGCGCGGGATCAAGGCAGAGTTTGCCAGCCTGATAGCCACGTGCCCCGATCGCAAGTTCGATGCCACGTTCTTCAACTCGCTCACCCGCAAGGTGTTCAAGACCGTCGGGACGAACCGTGATGTGGAGTTTTCCAGCGTCGCCGATGAGGAGGGTGAGAGCCACGCCGTCCCCCAGTCCGGTGATCTGCCGATTCGGGCAGCACGACCGGGTATCGCACTGCTGCCAGCCGTCGAGTACCTCCTGTTCGGGGCTCCCTGGGCCCGTCACTACGCAGATCCGTCGGCGGCGGTCCACTTCGTTGCTGACGAGATTGCGGCCGTACTCAGCGCCCGGTTGCTCAAGACGGAGGGTCTCCAGCTCGAAGTTCTCCAGCCGGTGTTTTATCGGGCAACCCGGGCGTTCCTGGTCGGCAAGGTCGCGGGAGACGGCTGGACGCTGCCGCTGATCATCGCCTTTGCCCACCCGGACAGCGGCATCGTGGCCGATGCGGTGATGATGTCTGAGTACGAAGTCCGGCCCCTGTTCGGTTTCTCCCGTTCTTACTTTCACGCCGACCTGCCGGCAGTGGAGCCGGCGGTGCGCTACCTCAGCGCCATCATGTCGGGCAAGCCGGTGGATGAGATCTACACGGTGCTTGGCCGGGCCAAGCAGGGCAAGACTGAGCGGTATCGCAGCCTCTTTCGCCACCTGGCGAGGTCAACCGACTCCTTCGTCCATGCCGAAGGCATTCGGGGCATGGTGATGATCGTCTTCACGCTGTACTCGTCGGAGCTCGTGTTCAAGGTGATCCGGGACCGCTTCGCAGAGCCCAAGACGGCATCCCGCGAAGAGGTCATGGAGAAGTACCAGTTTGTGTTCCAGCACGACCGGGTCGGCAGGCTCGTGGATGCCCAGGAGTTCCGGCAGCTGCGCTTTCCGAAGACCCGGTTTGCCCCGGAACTTCTTGAGGAGTTGCTCACGTCGTCCTCGGCTACCTGCCGGCTTGACGGCAACGACCTGATTATCAGCCACCTTTACATGGAGCGGCGTATGAAGCCGCTGGATGTGTTCATTCGTGAAGCCAGCCCGGATGCGGCGCGACGCGCCATCCGCGACTATGGGCAGGCGATCCGTGATCTGGCGCTCAGCAACGTCTTTCCCGGCGACCTGCTCCTCAAGAACTTCGGCGTTTCCCGGCACGGGCGCGTGGTGTTTTACGACTACGACGAGCTTTGCCTGGTTACCGAATGCACCTTCCGGGACCTGCCGACAGCCCGGGACGACGAAGACGAGATGCGGGCAGAACCCTGGTTCTTTGTGGGCACCACCGATGTCTTTCCCGAGCAATTTATCGAGTTCCTCGGTTTGCGTGGCGACCTGCGGCAGGAGTTTCTTCGCCATCATGCGGAGCTTCTGACGGCGGACTACTGGCGGAGCCTGAAGGCCTGCCACCTGGCGGAAAGGCACCTGGAAGTGGTGCCCTATACACGGCGGCGCGCGGTCGACGTTAGCCCCTGACTCGTCGCGTGACCCCCAGCCCGGTGAGCCGGGCGGCTGTCCATGCCGACTTGAACCTGGAATTCGCCTATCCTAGCGACCGGCGCGGCCCAGTCCTGGCCCGTCGCTGGAGTCTTCGGGAGTCATCGGTGGCCAATGCATTGCCGCGGGATCGGCTGATCCTGCTCGTCGGTCTCATCACTTACGGGATGGGCCAGTCGCTCCTCTTCGTGATTTTCGCGCCGCTCGCCCTGAAGCTCGATATCTCGACCGGGCAGCTCGGGTTCATCATCGCGGCGTCCAACGTCATGCTGGCGTTCTCGGCGCCGCGCTGGGGCAGGGCCAGTCAGCGGCTGGGCCGGCGGACTGTTTACCTGATCGGCCTCGCTGGCTATGCCGTGGGCTATGGACTGCTCGCCTTCGGCGTGCAGCTGGGCCTGATGGGCATCGTCAACGCTGGTTCGCTGTTCGCCCTCCTGCTCGTCCTGCGCATGGCCTACGGTCTGGTCGTTGGCGGGATCAATCCCGCGGCCACGGCCTACATTGCGGATACTACTGATGAGCAGTCCCGATCCTCTGGCATGGCCCTGGTCGCGATGGCCGGTGGCCTTGGCACCATCATTGGCCCGGCCTTTGGCGGCGCGCTGGCCGGCATCAGCCCCTTGTTTCCCATGTATGCCGCCGCTGGTCTGGCCCTGGCCGCCGGCGTCTGGGCATATGTGGCGCTGCCTGAGCCACCCAGGCGTGCCGATGCTGCCCAGGATCTGCGCCTCCGGATCACGGACCCGCGCATCCTCCCGTACCTCGTGGGCTGGGTCGTGGTGTTCGGGACCTTCACGGGTGTGCAGACCGTGACAGCAGCCTACATCGCAGATCGGTTCGGCGTGACGGACACCACTGCTGCCCAGCGGACGATGATGCTGGCGATGCTCTCCATGGCCTTCGTCACGGTCTTCGTCCAGGCGGTAGTCTTGCAGCGCTGGAAGGCCTCCCCGGCCACCATGCTGAAGACCGGCTTCGCGGTAATGACGGTTGCACTGCTGGTGCTCGCGTTTGGTCCGGGAGTGATTTCGCTGTACGTGGGCTACGGCCTGTTTGGGCTCAGCTTCGGCTTCACCGCGCCGGGACTCAACGCTGCTGGCAGTCTCAGCGTGGAACGGGAAGAGCAGGGTGCGGTTGCCGGACTGCTGTCCGCAGCGCCCACCGTAGGGATGATCTTCGGCCCGATTCTCTGCGGCCTCGTCTACGGCGTCGCGCCAGTCTCACCGATGCTGGGCGGCGCGGTGCTGACGGCGCTTCTCGGCGTCTGGTTCCTGTTCGTCAACGTGCCGGACCCCCGGTCGACGGCGCCTGCGTAAGAGCGCCCTGTAGGAGCGCCTTTAGGCGCGATTCAATATCGATCGCGCCTAAAGGCGCTCCTACAGGGCGCTCCTACTTGGCCCGCAGCATCCGCATCCCGTTCAGGGTGACCACCAGCGTCGCGCCGACGTCGGCCAGTACGGCGAGCCAGAGGCTGGCGAGACCCGGAATGGCGAGCCCGAGCACGGCCACCTTGAGGCCGAGGCTCAGTGCGATGTTTTGCTTGACCACGCGGCGCGCCAGGCGACTGATGCGCAGCGCCGTGGCGATGGCGTGCAGGTTGTCCTGCATCAGCACCACGTCGGCGGTCTCCATGGCCTGGGCCGTGCCCCCGCCGCCCATGGCAATGCCAACGTCCGCCTGGGCCAGCGCCGGCGCGTCGTTGATGCCGTCACCGACCATCGCCACCGTACCGTGGGCCTGCAGTTCGCGAACCACACTCAGCTTGTGCTCCGGCAGCAGGCCGGCCCGCACCTCGTCGATGCCGCCAATCTGTTTCGCGATGGACTCCGCCACGCTGTGGTTGTCCCCGGTGAGCATGACCGTCCTGAGTTGGGGGTCGAGAGCGTGGAGTTCCCTCAACGCAGCCTGGCTGGCCGGCCGCGGCTGGTCCTCGACGCCGATATACCCAACCATGCTGCCGCCCCGCCCAACGAGCATCACGGTCTTGCCGGTGGACTGAAGGCCGGCCGCCTCGGTGCAGACCTGGTCAACGCAGTCGTCGCCGTGGGCAAAAAGCTCATGCGTGCCGACGGAGATGCGCTCACCGGCCAGATCCCCGGAGACGCCGCGACCCACATGGGCAGTGATGTTCGCGGCCTGTGGCAGGCGGTTCGCCACACCACGGCTCTGGGCAGAGGCTACGACGGCCTGGGCCAGCGGGTGTTCGGAGGCGGTTTCCACTGTCGCAGCGACGGCGACCACCTCTTCGCAGGTACCGCAATCGTCATTCGCGGCGACCGGGTGCGGGCAGTCCTTGCCGCGGATGGCGGTGACGGCCGGCCGGCCCGCAGTGAGTGTGCCGGTCTTGTCGAAAGCGATGATGTTCACTCTCGCGAGGCGGTCCAGCTGGGCGCCGCCCTTGACCAGCACACCCAGCTGGGCGAGCCGCGCGAGCGCGCTGACAACGGTGACAGGGATGCTGATAATCAGTGCACAGGGGCAGGCAATGATCAGCAGCGCCAGGCCCCGGTAAAGCCAGCCACGGGTGCCATCGGCAAGATCCAGAAAGGGCTGGCCGAAGACCAGTACCGGGATAGCAACCAGCAGAGCGGCGAGCACCACGACCAGCGGCGTGTACCAGCGGGCGAAGCGGTCGATGAAGCGCTCTTCCGGCGTGCGCTGGGAGAGTGCCCGTTCCACCATCTGCGCAATACGGGCAACGGTGGAGAGGCCCGCCGGCCGCAGGACCTCCACGGTGAGAGCGCCGGGGCCATTGACGGTGCCCGCCAATACTTCATCGCCGACCGTCCGGTCCACGGGCATGCTCTCGCCGGTTACTGCGGCCTGATTGATGCTGGAACTGCCCTCAAGGATTCGCCCGTCGAGCGGGACGCGCTCACCAGGGCGGATGAGGATATGGGCTCCGACCGGAACGGACGCCGTCGGCCGTCGCAGCTGGTGGAAGTGCAGGGCGGCCGCCGGCGGTGACGCGGCGTGCTGGTGCTCGTGATCTTCGTTATGGCCGTGCCCGTGTTCCTGCCGTTCGTGATCGTCGGGCGACGAGTGACCCTCCGCGTGAGCTTCGAGCACCGTGGCTTCATCCGGCTGCAAGGACAGCAGGCTCCGCAGTGCATCCCGGGACCGCTCCGCGCTGTAGGCTTCCAGCGCCTCACCCAGGGTAAACAGCAGGACCACCGCCGCTGCTTCCCCGGTCTCCCCGATCGCCACCGCACCGACGGTAGCGATACCCATGAGCAGATCAATGGTGACCCGGCGCGCGACGAAGAGGGAGCGCAGGCCCTTGAAGAGAATCGGGGTGCCGACCACGACCACGGTCGCGAGCAGCACAGCCTCGACCAGTGCGGGTCCGAAGGTGATGGCAAGCAGCGCGGCGGCGATGCTGAGGATGAAGGCGGCGAGGGCAATCTGCGTGCGGCGCTCGGCGGCGAGAAAACGCAGAAAACCGCTCAGCCCGAGCAGTTCCGGGCGCGGTGCCTGCTTGGGTGTGGTGCTATCAGCGATCTGGTAGCCGAGGACCCTGACCCGGGCTTCAATCTGGTCCCGCGTGGCCGAACCGGTGGCCTCCAGCGTTTCAGTCGTGAAGTCGACGCGGACCGTGGTGATACCGGGGACGGTGCTCACGGCCTGCTCGATCGTCTGTGCACAACTGCCGCAGTCCATTCCCTGAATCTTCAGGCGAAGGGCAGGCGAAACGGTGGCATTCATCGGCATCAACTCCCGGAGAGCCCGGAACACCCGGGCTCTGAGGAGAAATGATGCACCTTGAAGATGACTTCAAGGTCAAGGGCGGCCTCCCTGAAGGTCCGGGTTAGCGTCTGCCCCGGTCAAGAACCTCAAAGTCTGCTGCTCTGGGCAAGGCCTGGCAGGCTTGGGCCAGGCGCTCGGGAGGAACCGTCACCTTGCGCTCCCGCAGATTGAACCACGCGCCGCGGACCACCACGGTGGCGCAGTGCACGCCGTCCAGTCGGGTCAGCACGTGCCGGATCCGCCAGTGCTTCCAGTCCGGGGATGCACCGGTGAATTCCACGGCGACAGTGATCCGGTCTTCGCCGGAGACCTCCCGCAGATAATCAGTTTCCTCGCGGAAGACGACGGGACTCACGCCCAGTTCGTGGAACACGGCGGTGGTCACCCCCACCGAGGCAAAGGCTGCCAGGCGGCTGTGGGTTGCCCAGTCCATGAACGCCGTGTGCCGGGCATGGCCGTTCGGATCCAGGTCAGCCCAGCGCACCTCGCAGGTGGTGGTAAAGGCAGTCATGAGCGATCTCCAGGGAAGCAGTGAGGCTACCATGGCCTTCACAGGTCCGAAAACGGCGAGTATCGGTGAATCCCCCGCGCATAATCCCTGACATGTCACCCAGCAGCGTCAGGCCCGATCCCCGCGGGGACCAAGACTACCGCGCCCTGGCCTGGCTCAACGCGGTCATGCGTCTGTGGCGGAAACTGGAGAAGTAATCATGCAAATAGCCGGACTGGTGGCGCAGGCGCGCTTCGACTCACCCTTGGGCCCGCTGACCGCGGCGGCAACCGAGAAAGGCCTTGCGGGCCTCTGGTTCGACGGGCAGGCCCATCACCCGGGGCCGCTGGCGGCGCCCGGGAATCCCCAGCATCCCATGCTCGTCCGGGCCCAGCGGGAGCTGACTGCCTACTGGAAGAGTGCTGATGCCAGCTTCAACGTGCCGCTGGATCTGCAGGGCACCGACTTTCAGCGCAGGGTGTGGCGCGCGCTGTTGAAGATCAAGCCTGGCAGCACCAACTCCTATGCGTACATCGCTGCGCGAACGGGTTCCGCCGCCGCGGTGCGTGCGGTCGGCGGAGCCATCGGCCGGAACCCGGTGTCCATCATCGTCCCCTGCCATCGTGTGCTGGGGAGCACTGGTGCGCTGACCGGTTACGCCGGTGGACTGGACCGCAAACAGGCCCTACTGGCGCGGGAGGCCGCCCTACTCCCGTAGGAGCGCCTTGAGCCGCGACCACCCTCGCTGGTTGTCAGACCGGGGTCGCGGCTAAAGCCGCTCCTACGCGGACGCCCGGTGCTCCAGCGCCAGGAAAAACTGCGCGAAGAGGAAGGCGTTGTCCCCGTGTGCGGAGAACACGTGGCCCTCCGCCGTCTTCTCCACCTGCGGCTCCGTGTGGGCCTCGCAGCCGGCTTCGGACAACGCGATCTCCCGCAGTGCAGCGCCTATGCCCGGATCCTCGCCGGGCACGAGCACGCTGTAGCCGTCGGTCTCCCGCCACACATGAATGTGCCGGCCGCGCAGCACATTGAGCGCCTCGCCCCGGCTCAGCGACGCCAGGTTGCAGCCCATGCGCTTCATCAGGGCGCTCAGGGAAGCCGCCTCATCCTGGGGTGTGCTGCTGTGGCCGCACACGTGGTCCACCAGCCGGCGGTAGAGGCGGCGGGCGCTGTCGGCCGCCGGGAGTTGCTCAGACATTTCCCGCAGGAAGACCTCCAGTTCGTGCCGGAGCACCAGCAGTTCGGTCAGGCGCCGTTCGATCTCCAGGAAGCGGTCCCCCGCAATCTGTGCGACATCGCTTCCCTTGCCTGCCCGCTTCCGGGCCCCCGGGCCACCAGCGCGCCGGCCCGGCGGGAGGCCTGCCTCGACCTGGCCGGCTGCCAGGAACTGGCGGATATCATCGAGGGAAAAGCCGAGGCGCTTGGCCCGGTTGATGAAGAGCAGGGTTTTCTCTGCTTCAGGGCCATAGACCCGATAGCCGGAGGCGGTCCGCCGACCGGGAACCAGCAATCCTTCTTTCTCGTAGTAGCGAAGGACCGAGGTGGCGACACGGGCCCGTTTGGCCAGGGCCCCGATCGTGTATTCCCGCTGGGTGGTCGTAGCCATGCGTCGTCCCCGGGTCCCGTTGACCTTGAATGCGACTTGAAGGTCTATAGTAACTTTTTGGAGGACCACCATGCTGGGCATCGACAAGCGTCTGATCGTCAAGTCCACCAGCCGCTGGCTGATCGCCGGCATCGTGGCTGGCATAGCCGGCGTGCTGCTGAGCCTGGCCCTGTTCACGGTGCTGGGCCTCGGCATCGACGGCCTGCTCTCTGGTGAGGCAGTGGTCGAGAAGTACCTGCCCGTCCTCGTCGGGCTGCTGGCCGCCAAGCTCGCTGCCGGCTGGTTCTTCCGCTTTGCCCAATACCGCGCCTCCTCCCAGACCAAGCTCTCGGTGCGGGACATGGTCTACGAGCACGCCCTGCGCCTGGGTCCTGCGGTGCTCGACAAGAAACGCACCGGTGAGCTCGTGAACATTGCTGTGGATGGCATGGACTGGATCGAGCTGTTCTATGGCGTGTACTTCGTGCAGTTCGTGGTCGGTATGGTCACGCCCATCGCGCTCTGCATCTACATCGGCTTCGTCGACTGGGTGGTCGGCCTCTCCCTGATTGTCGCCATTCCGCTCACGCCGCTGTTTCTCGGCGCGCTGTCCAAGCAGTTCCGCAAGGTCAGCGAGAAGTATGCGGACGTCAACAACCAGCAGAGCGCGGCCTTCCTGGACGCCCTGCAGGGCATGACGACGCTCAAGATGTTCAACCTGGGTGCCAAGCGCGGTGCCGAGATGTACGCGGCCACCGAGGAGCAGCGCGTCATCACCATGCGCCTGCTGTTCGTCAATCAGGTGATGATCCTGCTGGTGGACTTTGGCTTTGCGCTGGGCACCACGCTGGTCCTCACGATCGTGGCCCTGCTGCGGATGGATGCCGGCTTTCTGAGCGCCGGCCAGGTGGTGGCGCTGATTCTTGCCAGCGCCGAATTCGCCAAGCCCTTAAGCCTCATCGGGCAGTTCTTCTTCGCTGGGGCCATCGGCCGGGAATTCGCCAAGAAGATCATCGCCTTCCTTGGCGAGAAGCCGTCGGTCGGGGAAGCGGAAAATGCCGTCGCGCCGACCACCAGGGGCTCCGGCGCGATCCGTTTCCGCGATGTGGTCTTCAGCTACCCCGGCACGGACAAGCCGGCAGTGGACCGCTTCTCACTCGACGTGCGCGCCGGGGAGACGGTGGCCCTGATCGGCCATAGCGGTTCCGGCAAGACGACTGTCGCCAACCTCGTGCTGCGCACCCTGGCGCCCACGGCCGGCTCGATCGAGCTCGATGGACAGCCTGTCGAGAAAGTGCCCCTCGACTGGGTCCGCGAGCAGATTGCCCTGGTGCCCCAGGATCCGTACCTCTTCTACGGCACGATCGCTGACAACCTCCGCCTCGCCAAGCCGGACGCGACGGACCAGGAGCTGATCGCCGCCGCGCGGGCGGCCAACATCTGGGACTTCATTCAGGCCAGCCCGGAGGGCCTCCAGACGCTGGTGGGTGAGCGCGGCCTCTCCCTGTCTGGCGGCCAGGTACAGCGCGTGGCCATCGCCCGGGCGCTGCTCAAGAACGCCCCGATCATCGTGCTCGATGAGCCCACGTCCCAGATCGACCTGGAGACCGAGTCGGTGATCCACGAGGCACTGGCGCGGCTGACGAAGGACCGCACGGTGCTGCTGATCGCGCACCGGCTGAAGACCGTGCAGACGGCCGACCGGATCGTGGTGATGGCCCACGGCCGGGTGGTGGAGCAGGGCAGTCATGACGAACTGCTGGCCCTGAATGGCGCCTACGCGAGGATGGTGGGCACGACGAGAACGATGGAAAGCGGCCATGCGGTCGCAGGAGGTGTGGCATGAGCACGCAGGAGAAGTCCCACTGGACCACAATGTTCCGGCTTCTCCGGTTCATGCGGCCCCTGAACGGCGTCATGGCTATCTCGGTCACAGCCCGCACCGCCAAGCTCTGGGGTGCCACGCTCCTGGTGGCCGTCGCTGCTGCCGCCGTGGGCAAGTACGTCGCCAACCCGACCAGCGCGGAGCTGTGGTCCGCTACCGGTTGGCTCGTGCTCGGCGCCTTCGGCCTCGGCCTGTCCCACTACATCGAGCAGTTCACCGGCCACTACGTCGCCTTTCGCCTGCTTGCCATGCTGCGCAATGAGTTTTACGAGCGGCTGGAACCCCTGGCGCCCGCGGGCATGGGGGCCCTGCGGACGGGCGACGCCATTTCCCGGGTCATCAACGACTGCGAGCGGGTGGAGCCGTTCTATGCCCACACGATCGCCCCGGCGATCTGCGCGGTCGTCGTTCCGGCGTCGCTGCTGGGGTGGCTGTATGCCATCCACCCCGCGTTCGCCCTGACCTTGCTGCCCTTCATGCTCTTTATGCTCGTCGCGCTGCCCGCGATGATTGCAGTCATCGGGGGCTCCGGCGATGACCAATGGCGCCGGACCCAGGGCGAGGTGAATGCCTTCCTGACCGACAGCTTCCAGGGTTTGCGGGACACGCTGGCCTTCGGCGCCGGCGCTCGCCGGCGGCAGGAAGCGCGGCGCCTCGGCGAAGAGCTGGGCAGGGGCCAGGACAAGCTCACGCGAGCGGATGCTTTCCAGCGGGGCGTCACCGAGCTGGTGGTCGCTGCCGCTGCAGTCGCGATGCTGGTAGTCGGCCAGGACCTCGCCCAGTCCGACGCCATTGACGTGTTGCGCGACCTGCCCGTCGTGTTCGCCATCGCCGTGACCAGCTTCGGCGCCATGATCGGCTTGAATAACGTCATCAACGACTATCGGGTGTCCATCGTCTGCGCCGACCGCCTGTTCGAGATCATGGATCAGGAGCCGGCTGTCAAGGACCGCTCGAAGGGCTCACTCGGCAAGCTGCAGCCCGCGCTGGTCTTCGACAACGTCCAGTTCGGCTATCAGGCCGGCAACCCCATCCTGAAGGGCATCAGCTTCGACCTGGCTGCCGGCGAGCACGTCGCGCTGGTCGGGACCAGCGGCGCCGGCAAGTCCACCATCGTGAATCTGTTGCTCCGGTTCTGGGACACGACGGGCGGCGATATCCGCATCGGCGGCCGCCCCATCGCCGACCTTCCACTCGAGGACCTGCGGAACCTGGTGGCGGTCGTCTCCCAGCGTAACTACGTATTCAACACCACGATCGGCGACAACATCCGCATGGGCAAGCCCGAGGCCACCGAGGCCGAAGTGGACCGGGCGGCGCGCCGGGCCAATCTGAAGACTTGGATCGACAGCCTGCCCGCCGGCTATGAGACCCCCGTCGGCGAAATGGGCTCGAAGATCTCCGGCGGCCAACGCCAGCGCCTCGCCATCGCCAGGGCGCTGCTCAAGGACTCGCCCATCCTCATTCTCGACGAAGCCACCTCCAATCTCGATGTCGAGACCGAGAGGGAGGTGAACGCTGCGATTCGCGAACTCCAGGCCGGCCGCACGACCCTGACCATCGCCCACCGCCTCTCCACCGTGCAGAACGCGGACCGGATCCTGGTACTGGAGCAGGGGCGCGTCGTGGAGCAGGGCCGGCACGCGCAGTTGCTGGCGAAGGGCGGCGTCTACGCCCGCATCTTCGAACTGCAGCAGGACGAGGTCGACGCGCTGCTCGATACGGGCGGCCCGCTCCCCGCGTAGAAATGGGGACAGCAGAAATGGGGACATGCCTCATTTCCATGAACCACTGGATGCTCTTAGGAAATGAGGCATGTCCCCATTTCTGCGCTCCTACGGGGTGGTGGTGATCGCTGCCGCCGCTCGCCGGGCTTTCGCCCGCGCTTCATCCAGCGTTCCGGCGCGGGCGAGGGTCACGCCCATGCGGCGTTTGCCGCGCACTTCGGGCTTGCCGAACAGCCGCAGGCCGGTGTCCGGTTCCGCCAGGGCCGCTTCCACGGTGTTGAACTGCAGGTTGGCAGAGTCACCCTCGATCAGCAGGGCACAGGACGCGGACGGACCGTGCTGGGCGATGTTGGGGATCGGCAAGCCGAGTATGGCCCGGACGTGCAGCGCGAACTGGGAGAGATCCTGGGAGATCAGCGTAACGAGACCCGTGTCATGGGGGCGGGGTGACACCTCGCTGAACCAGACCTGGTTACCCTTCACGAAGAGCTCCACGCCGAAGATGCCCCGGCCACCCAGTTCGCCCGTCACCGCGGCGGCAATGCGCCGGCTCTCGGCCAGGGCCTTCGGACTCATGGGGTGGGGCTGCCAGGACTCCCGGTAGTCGCCGTCGATCTGCAGGTGCCCGATGGGTTCGCAGAAAGCGGTACCACCCGCATGCCTGATCGTGAGTTGAGTGATCTCGTAGTCGAAGTCGATGAAGCCCTCGACGATCACGCGGCCGGCGCCCGCGCGGCCACCGCCCTGGGCGTAGTCCCAGGCTTGCTGGACGTCGTCTGCCGTGCGCACGGTGCTCTGGCCTTTGCCGGAGCTGGACATCACGGGCTTCACGATGCACGGCATGCCAATGGCGGCGACAGCGGCCTGGTATTCGTCCAGCGTGCCGGCGAAGCGGAAGGGTGAGGTCGAGAGGCCGAGGGTCTCCGCCGCCAGCCGGCGGATGCCTTCCCGGTCCATGGTCAGCTGCGCGGCCCGGGCCGTGGGAATCACGGTGCAACCCTCTGCCTCGAGGGCCTTGAGCTCAGTCGTGGCGATGGCCTCGATCTCCGGCACGATGAAGTGGGGTTGTTCCCGGGCAATCACCGCGCGCAGTGCGACCGGGTCCAGCATGCTGATGACGTGGGAACGGTGGGCTACCTGCATGGCCGGAGCGTTGGCGTAGCGGTCGACGGCAATCACCTCGACGCCCAGGCGCTGGGCCTCGATGGCCACTTCCTTGCCCAGTTCGCCGGAGCCGAGGAGGAGAAGACGGGTGGCGCCGGGGGAGAGGGGCGTGCCGATGGTGATCATGATTGGTGATGTCTGTAGGAGCGCCTTCAGGCGCGATTGATAGGGATCGCGCCTAAAGGCGCTCCTACGGCCGCTGCATTACCCGGTCCACAAACGCATTCATGGCGGCGGCGGCTTCGACCGGCGCTTCTTCCTGCACATAGTGTCCGGAGGTCGGGACCAGTACGGCGG
>Ga0209181_10006083_pt1 | contig 17067 bp, 19 predicted proteins | sample MAT05_FD_187208 | JGI IMG/M metagenome (GOLD analysis project Ga0209181, IMG submission 187208) | Freshwater microbial communities from Lake Fryxell liftoff mats and glacier meltwater in Antarctica - MAT-05 (SPAdes) (version 2) | ecosystem: Environmental > Aquatic > Freshwater > Ice > Liftoff...
CCGCCTTTTGCGGGTGGCGCACCGTCAGGCGCAGCATGACTTCGCGTGCCGCCAGCGCCTGCGAGTGCGGCCCGTAGGCCGATTCGGCGCCAATCAATTCGATATTGGTGCCGCTGTAGTCCGAAAGGCCCAGGGTCCCGAACATGGCGCGGGTGCGCGCCAGCAGGGCCTCACCGCTGCGGCGCGCCTTGGCGGCGGCGTCAGTGCCGATGATGGTTAGCATGGCGCTGCACTTGAAGCCGTCGGCATAGGTCGCCGATACCTTGTAGCTGCTTGTCGGCGCACGGCCGCGCGCGCCCGTCACCTCCACCCGCTCGGTTGCGACCTGCTTGAGAGTCACCTGGCGGAAATCGCAGATCACGTCCGGCAAGACGTAGTTCGCCGGATCGTGGATTTCATAGAGGATCTGCTCGGCGATCACCGCCGTTGTGACCAGGCCGCCGGTGCCGGCGGGCTTGGTGGTGATGAAGCGACCATCCGCAAAACACTCGGCGACCGGGTAGCCGATGTTTTCCCAGTCGGGTACCGTTGCCCAATCGGTGAACAGGCCGCCGGTGGCCTGCGCGCCGCATTCGAGTATGTGGCCGGCCAGGCTGCCCTGCGCCAGGCAGTCGAGATCGTCAGGGCCCCAGTCGAAGGCATGCATCAGTGCGCCCAGGGTCACCGCGCTGTCGACGCAGCGCCCGGTGACCACGATCTGCGCGCCGGCGTCCAGCGCCGCCTTGATCGGCAGGGCGCCGAAGTAGGCGTTGGCCGAGAGGATTTTCTCCGGCATCGGTTGAGCGCTCTGCAATTCGCTTACACCCGCGGCACGCAGGGCCGGGATCTGCGGCAATACATCGTCGCCCTCGACGATCGCCACCTTGACGGCAACTCCCAACTCGCCGGCCAGTTGCTCGATCATGCGCCCGCAAGCCTGCGGGTTGACCCCGCCGGCGTTGGAGATCACGCGGATGCCTTTCTCGACCACCTCGCGCAGCACCGACTTGAGTGCCACGGTGACGAAGTCGAGCGCGAATCCGGCCTCCGGGTTCTTCATCTTCTGCGCCGCCATGATCGACATGGTGAGCTCGGCCAGGTAGTCGAATACCAGGTAATCCACCGCACCATGGCGCACCAGTTGCGGCGCGCCGAGGCTTGAATCACCCCAGAAGCCCGAGGCGCCACCGATGCGTACGCTGTGTTTCATGTTGTCTGGTCTCCGTCAGGTCACTTTTTGGATACAACACGATTCTGCCACGCCGGGCGCCTCTTGACATGCCTGCGACTAGAATCGAGCGACGGCGGATTCGACCTTGACCTGAGGGAAAGAAGCGTGACAGATGCAAGCAGCAGCGACCACGCCAGCGGGGCGGGCCGGATCGCCAGCAGCATCGAAAGCGTGATGTCGGGGCAGGGCGCGTCGGTGCGCCTGATCCTGGCGGCGTTTCTGGCCGGCGGGCATGTGTTGATCGAGGACAACCCGGGTACCGGCAAGACCACCCTGGCCAAGGCGCTGGCCGTAAGCGTAGGGGCGCAATTCACCCGTGTGCAGTTCACTCCCGATTTGCTGCCCTCCGATATCGTGGGTGTGTCGGTATTCAATCCACAGGCGCAGAGCTTCGATTTTCACCCCGGCCCGATCTTCACCCAGATCCTCCTGGCCGATGAAATCAACCGTGCTTCGCCACGCACCCAGTCGGCCCTGCTTGAAGCCATGGCCGAGGCCCAGGTCACGGTGGAGGGCCGCACCTCACGCCTGGACGATCTGTTTTTTGTCATTGCCACGCAGAATCCGGTGGAATTCCGCGGCACCTATCCGCTGCCGGAAGCGCAGATGGACCGCTTCGCCATTCGCGTGTCGCTGGGCTACGTGAGCGCCCTTGAAGAGGTGGCGATCGTGAATGCACAGGGGCGTGCCCATCCGCTTGACGCGTTGCGTCCGGTGATCGCAGCCGATGAAGTGCGCAGATTGCGCCACGCCGTCAAGGCGGTACGCATCAGTGAAGAGATCACGCGCTATGCGGTGGACCTGGCGCGTGCCACGCGCGGCGTCGCGGGCGTGCAACTCGGCGCCGGACCGCGCGCCTCGTTGGCGCTGACTCGCGTGGCGCAGGCCCTGGCGCTGGTAGACGGGCTCGATTACGTAACGCCCGACCATGTGCGCGCGCTGGCGCAAGCGGTGCTGGCGCACCGCCTGGCGCTCGACCCGCAAGCCAGATTTTCCGGACTTACAGCCGCCGCTGTGGTGGCCGGGATCCTGGCACGCCTGCCGGTACCCGCCTGAACCGGCGCCGCTGCGCTTGCCGCCTGCACCATGCGCAAATTGATGTTTCGCGCTTATCACGCCGTAGGCGATGTGGCGTATTGGTCGGAGCGCACCTTCACTGCGGCGGGCATGCTGGTGCTCGCAGCGGCAATTCTCAGCGGCGTGTTCGGCATCGATACCACCCAGAGCACCGCCTACCGGATGTTTGCTTTCCTGGCGGTGCTGCTGGGCATCGCGCTTGTCGGGCGGCGCTGGCGCCGCGGCCGTTTTGCGGTCGAGCGCATGCTGCCGCGCGCGGCAACCAGCGGCGAGACCTTCGAATATCGCTTGCGGGTGACCAACCTCTCTGAAGCAGAGGCGCAATCGGTAAGCCTGCGCGACGAGCTGGCCGACCCGCGGCCCGACTATGCGCAGTTCAGGGCGGCGATGAAGTGGCCAAGCTATCGCGGCTGGCTGCGTCTGATCGAGCGCAATCGCGTTGGCCGTGTGCCGCTTGCGAGATTGGGCAAGCTGCCGCCCGGTGCTGTGACCGAAGTGCGCGTGTGTGCCCAGGCGCTGCGCCGCGGCCGCATGCATTTCACCGGCCTGCGTGTCGGTTGCGACGAGACGCTCGGCCTGGTGCGCGGCCTCTGCACGCTCGCATTGGAGCAAAACCTGATCGTGCTGCCGCGCCGCTACGCGCTGCCGCCCTTGTCGCTGCCCGGCGGGCGCCGCTACCAGCAAGGCGGGGTGACGCTGGCTTCATCGGTGGGGGATTCCGAGGAATTCATCGGCCTGCGCGACTACCGGCCGGGTGACCCCTTGCAGCGGGTGCACTGGAAAAGCTTTGCACGTCTCGGCCGTCCGGTGGTGCGCGAATACCAGGATGAGTATTTCGAACGCTACGGGCTGATTCTCGATACCTTTGGCGCCGCTTCCGAGGCGGAAGTTTTCGAGGAAGCAGTGGCTGTGGCTGCCTCGTTTGCCTGCACCATCGACACCCAGGAATGCATGCTCGACCTGATGTTCGTCGGTGCCGAGCCCTACACCTACACCGCCGGCCGCGGCCAGTTGCAGGCCGGCAACCTGCTCGAGGTGCTGGCCGGCGTCGAGTTGTGCGCGGACCAGCCGTTTGAAATTCTGGCAGCGTCGCTGGCTGGGCGCGCTGCGGGCTTGAGTGGCTGCGTGTGCATCCTGCTGGGATGGGATCACGCGCGTGCCGACCTGATCGAACAGTTGCGCGCACGTGGCAGCGTGTTGCGAGTGCTCGCCATCAGCAAACAACCGATTCATGACGCGCCGTCGTGGCTGGTGCAACTGGTGCCGGGACGCATACAGGAAGGCCTGGCCGCGCTATGAATACGCCAGCGTTTCTGTTGGGCGCAGCGGCCTTGTTCTGGGGCTGGCAGACCGGCTTCTGGTTGATTGGCGCGGCGGCTGCGATCGCAATGGAAGCGCCGCGTCGGGTTGCGCGACGCTTCGAGGTCGAGTTGCCGCGGCAGCAGCGAGTCGCCGATCTGTGCCTGGTACTCGCGGCGATGGTGGGGGTGGGTTGCTATGTGGCTTACGGCAATCCGCGCGCGATCGTGCTGCTGTTCCAGTGGCTGCCGCTGATCCTTTTGCCGCTGGGCTTGTTGCAGGCTTGGGGTTGTGCGCCGGCGATTCGGCTCGATGTGCTGTTCTGGAGCCTGCGCCGCGAGGTGCGTGGCGGCGCCACAGCCTTCAACCTTGGCTACGCCTATCTGGTGTTCTGGCTGATCGGCGCATGCGCGGCCAATCAACGCGGTGACCTGGCCACCATCGGCCTGGTGGGGCTGGGAGGCTGGGCACTGCTGGGTGCGCGCCCTGGGCGCGACCGCGCGGGCTTGTGGGCGCTGCAGATCATGCTGGCCACAGCGCTTGGCTCCGCGTTGCATGTCGGCCTCAACTCGGCCCAGGTGTGGCTGGAAGGCGCGGCGCCCGACTGGATCAGTGGCGGTGGCGGCAATCGCACCAACCCGTATCGCAGCAGCACCGATCTGGGCAGCATTGGCGAGTTGAAGCAGTCCGACGAAATCATCCTGCGTGTGAAGCCCGACGCCCCGCTTGCCGGGGCCTTGTTGCTGCATCGCGCCACCTACAACGAGTATGGCGGTAGCGCCTGGGTGGCGCGCGGTGCGCGCTTTGCCGAAGTGCCGCGGCAACCCGGCAATGCCGCATGGACCTTGCGCGCAGGCGCCGCGCGGCGCCAGATCGAGGTGGCGGATTTCGCCGTGCACGGCAACCCGGTGTTGAGCCTGCCGGCAGGTGCGATCAGCGTGACCTTGGCCGCGATTTCCTTGCGCGCAAACAATCTGGGTGCGGTTCAGGCGGAAGCCGCGCCGGGCTTCGTGATCTACAGCGTCGCAGCGGGCGACGGGCCGCCGCAGGCGCAGGCACCAGATGCATCCGACTTGAAGCTGCCTGCGGCCGAACGCGAGGTGTTTGCGGATACAGCGCGCACACTTGGACTGGCGGGCCTGGCGCCGGCCGACGCCGTGCGACGGGTGCAGGAATTTTTCGCCAACGGGTTTCGCTACTCAAGCACCGGTATGGCTGCGGCTCCGGGCAGCACCGCGCTGGCGCAATTCATCGGCAGCACGCGCGCCGGGCACTGCGAATACTTCGCCAGCGCCGCGGTGCTTCTGCTGCGTGCTGCCGGCTTGCCGGCGCGCTATGCCACAGGTTTTTCGGTGCAGGAACGCGCGCCCGACGGCAGTACTTACCTGGTACGCGAGCGCCATGCGCACGCCTGGGCGCGTGTGTTCGTGGACGGACGCTGGATCGATGTCGACACCACGCCCTCTGGTTGGGCAGAGGCGGAAGACTTGGAACGGCCGGCTGCGGCGCGCTGGCGCGCGCGCCTGACCGATGCCTGGTCGGCCTTGCGCTTTCGCTACGCGCGCTGGCAACTGACCAGCAGCGAGAGCGAGAAGTGGGGCCTGTTCGGCGGCATCGGCGCGCTGGTGCTGGCGTGGTTGGGTTGGCGCGTGTTCGGCGCTGCGCGCACGGTGCGTAAACCGGCAGATGGCGCCTTGCACCCGGCACGCTGCGAGGCCGCCCGCCTGGTCGGCAGCGATTCGTCGTTCTATCAGATCGAGTCGGAGTTACGGCGTCGCGGCATGCTTCGCGCCCCCAACGAAACGTTTGAGGAATGGCTTGCGCGTGTCGAGCGTGAGAATCCAGGCCTCGTCGGGCACGCCGATTTGCGACGCCTGGTGCGCTTGCACTACCGCTACCGATTCGATCCGCTCGGCCTGGGCACGGCGCAACAAGCTGCGCTTGTGGAAGGTTGCGCCGCGTGGCTTGCGCAGCACACGGCGCCGCCGGCCAGGGCCTAGTCGAAGCGCGCCCCGGAGCGCTTGACCACGTCGCGCGATTTGCCCAGCTCACGCCTGATCAAGGCGGCAAACTCTTCGGGTGTGCCGCCGGCGGCCTCATCACCGATGCCGCTGAAACGGTCGCGGAAGCCGGCGCTGGCAATCGCCCGGTTGACGGCGGCATTGAGCCTGTCGAGGATCGGGCGCGGCAGATTTGCCGGTGTGACCACGCCGGTCCAGGTGGCGGCCTCATAGCCGGCAACTCCGGCTTCGGCGCGCGTTGGCACTGCGGGAAAGGCCGGCGAGCGGCGTGCGCCGCTGACGCCGAGCGCGCGCACCTTGCCCGACTTGGCACGGCCTTTGCGGCGGCGTTTTTTCAAGCGAAGTTTGACCGGAATCAATATCTCCCGGCAGGGCTGGCGTAGCCTGCGAGTGTAGTGGCGTAGTGGCGTAGTGGCGCGGCGTGTATGTTTTGAGGATGGTGGTTGCAGGGCGCGCTCGAGTGGCAGGGTGCGCGTTGGTGGCGCACAAGCGTCAATCCACACGCGCTTTTACCGGAGGCGAAGATCGAGATGAATAACTTGCGCGCAACCCTGATCGTGGTGCTGCTGTACCTGGTCGCTGTTGGTCCGGCGCAGGCGCAGCATCGCCCGGAATATCGGCACGGCGAACAACTCTACAAGGCACAGTGCGACACCTGTCACAGCGAACGCATCCACTGGCGTGCCGAGCGCCAGGTAGTTGACTTCAATGGCCTCAAGTACCAGGTGCGACGTTGGCAGCGCAATGTCCTGCTTGACTGGAGCGAAGGTGACATCAGCGCCGTCAGCCACTATCTCAACCTGCGCTTTTACTTCTTTCCCGCTGCTGCTGACCGCGCCGAAATCGATCAAGAAGGCCGATTCATGCAGGTGTCAGTGCTCCGCCATGCAGGCCGCTGCGCTCTGATCGGCAGCGGCATCGAGGCCGCCGTACCTGTGCCTGCGGTCGCCAGTCGAGCAGCGCCGCTGTGTTGAGAAATAGAGCACGCAGACGCTCGGCCAGCATCGCCTTGCTGGTTGGTGGTGGAGTTCTGGCCTGGGCGGTCACACCCGGCGCAATCGGCTATGTCCTGCTTGGGCTCGGGGTGCTGCTTGAAGTCGCCGGCATCCTGGTCGAGCGTCGCGCTGGCCGCTGACGCGCCGCTGCCAACATGGGCGGCGTTCCGGCGCAACGCGGACTCACCATGCCACAGCCACAAGAACCACCGCCACCAGCGCAATTCGCGCGGTCACGCCGATGCGGGCTGCGCCCACTTCATTCGGTCTGGATGTTGGTGCCGCTGCGTTGCGGGCCGGGGGCCTGTGCATCCTCGATCATTCCGTGCACTTCGTGCTGCAGTGCATCCATGTCCTCGTCGATTGGCGTGGATTGCAGCGGCTCTGGACTTGCCCGGCGCCCGCGCGCCTGTACGGGCTTGATTCTGACAGCGCGCGGCTTCTTGCCGGCCGTTGGTTTTGTTCGGGCTTGCCTTGCCATGATGGCCTCCTTCGCGGATTGGATTGCACAGTTTCCACTGACAAGACTATGGCCGCGCGAGGCGCTACAGTTTGATCGAGGTCAAACGGCTTTGCTTTTGCCGGCGTTTGCCCTCATTGCGGCTACTTTGGCTCATTGAGCACCACATTATTCATGACAGAAACATGCCTTTCACGAGACTGTCGGCGGCGCAGGACGGCATACGGGTGGCCCAGGCAGGCCGGCACCGCATAGGCCGCTCGACGACCCCCTCACCTGCAAGCGCTTGCCTGGGCGACGCCTGCAACTGCCTCGAGCGCGCCGGCTATAGCCGCGGCATCGAAGCGAAAAGAGGGCGCCATATGCACGGCGAACTGTTGCTCTTCGGTGCCGATTGGCTGCTGCATGCGGATTTGCCAGTCCAGTACCTCGACTGTCGCCTCGGAAGCGTCGATTCCGGCACGCGCGCGAGCCTCGATCCTGCGCACCAGCTCGGGGTGATCGGCGCGCGTGGCAAGAATGGCGAAGCCGGCGCCCAGGCGCAACGCCAGCGCGCGGAAATCATCACGTTGGCGGCGTTCGAGAAAGGCGGCGTCGACGATCACCGAGGTACCGCTGGCGAGCAGGCCGGCCGCCATCTCAGCCAAGTGGGCATAGACGCGCGTGGTGGCAACTGCCGTGTACAGGCTTTGCTTGTCGGCCGGCGTGCTGGCGTCAAGCGGGCGCAAGCCTGCCAGGCGCTTGCGTTCAACATCGGAACGCAGGCGCACCCAGTCGCGCACCTCGATCAGGCCGCTGCTGCAGTGGGACTTTCCCGAGCCCGAAACTCCGTGGGTGATGATCAGCAGCGGTCGGCAGGGCCGGGTGCATGCAATTGCCAGGTCCAGATGTGCATCGCAGTCGGCCAGGGACAACTGCCTGTCGGTGGCGGCAACACCCGCCTGGCACGCGCGAATCGCGGCCACTTTGGCGCGCACCAGCGCGCGATACACGAGAAAGAAGGGCAGCAGGGCGTGTCCCCGGTAATCCCCGCCGTGCTCGAGGTAGGCGTTGAGCGCCACGCGCGCGAAGTCCGGCCGATCGCGATGGCGCAGGTCCATCAGCGTGAAGGCAAGATCATTGATCACGTCGATCCAGCGCAACTGCGGGTTGAATTCGATGCAGTCAAAGGCCAGGATGCGCCCGGCATGGCGCACCATGTTGGCCAGATGCAGGTCGCCGTGGCATTCGCGCACGAACCCCTGCCGTACCCGGTGGGCAATGATCGGGGCAACGCGGGCGTGCTCGGTTTCGGTCCAGACGCGCAGTTGGTTCAAGCGCGCCTGGCGATGCGGTTCAAGACTGAGTGGGGCGATCTGCGTGAAGTTCTGCAACGCCTGTTGCAGCACCAGGGCAGGCGATCCGAAGCTGCCTTCGCGGGATCGCTCCGCAGAGGCGTGAAAGGCAGCGACGGCAGCGGCGAGTTCGCGCATGTCAGCGCTTGTCAGACGGCCACCGGCAAGCAGCACGTCGAGCTCTTCATCGCGCGCGAAGCGATGCATGCGCACCGCGTACTCGATGATCGATCCGCTGCCGGCGAACCGCGGTTCCTGCGCGCTGCCGGTGATGGCGACGACATCGATGTAGATGTCCGGTGCGGTGCGCCGGTTGAGCCGCACCTCCTCGGCGCAGCAGTGGCGGCGCTTTTCAAGGTTGCTGAAATCAAGGAAACCCAGGTCGATGGATTTCTTGAGCTTGTAGGCATAGTCACCGGCCAGTACCACCCAGGAGATGTGGGTCTCGATGACTGCGATGCTGCGCACCGGGTGCGGATAGACATCCGGGCGATAGAGTGCAGCCAGCAGTTCGCGCTGGTCGTGGAGTGGGTCCTTGGGATTCATTGGAAACGAGTGGGCAAGGGTTCTCGGCAAACGGGCAGCGAAGCCAGCGGCGACACGCTCGACTGCACCAGCGCCAGTCGGTAGCGCAATTGCCGGATGGCAAGTACGCGCCGCGTCCGTTGGCTGCAATTCAAGGCTACCGCGCTATCGTGAATGAAGAATATGCCAAACCGATATTCCCGCCTTGACGATGGTCAAACAAGCGCTTTCGCGTCCATCTGATTTGCGCGCGTCACTGCGGGCGCGCATCCGGGCGCCAGGCGCTATGCGCAATCCTGCACCGACTTTCCCAGGATTCGCTCGAAACGCTTCGCATACGCCGGCCACACCGCCGGGTTGACCAGGCGTGGCGGCCGCTCGCCGCGCAGCATGCCGACGATTTGCAGGGCAGCGATGGCAGCCACATTGCGCCGCGCCTCATGGGTAACGCCTGCGGTGTGATAGGTGGCCACCACATTGGGCATTTGCAACAGAGGGTGATCGAGCGGTGGTGGTTCCGGCTCCCATACATCGAGCCCGGCGCCGCCCAGATGCCGGGAACGCAAGGCATCGGCGAGCGCGGCTTCGTCATGAATGCCGCCACGCGCGGTGGAAATGAAAATCGCCCCGCGCTTCATGCGCGCAAAGGCTGCCTCGCCCAGCATGCCCAGCGTGTCGTTGTCGCGCGGGCAGTGCACCGACACCACGTCGGCTCCTGCCAGCAACTGGTCGCGCGATACGGCCTGCGCACCGCGCCTGGCGATTTCATCGTCGCCAAGCAGGGGGTCGTGTGCCAGCACCGTCATGCCGAATGCCTTGGCCAGCGCCGCCACCCGGGTGCCGATATGGCCCATGCCGATCAGCCCGATGGTCTTGCCGGCGACCTCAAACCCCATCACCGACTCGCGCGTGAAGCCGCGCTCATGGCGTAGCCGCCGGTCGGATTCGCTGATGCGCCGAGACACATCGAGCATCAGGCCGATGGTGAGCTCGGCCACCGATACCGCATTGCCGCCGGCCTGGTTGACCAGCGCCACCCCGGCTGCGGTGCAGGCGGCGGCGTCGATGGTGTCGTAGCCGGCACCGGCCGAGGACACCATCAGCAACTGCGGGCAGCGCCTGAGGAATTCGGCATTGACGAACATGTGTTTCGGCAATTCGTCCTTGGCCGGCGAGACATGGAACACATGAGTTTGTTCGAGCACCGCTAAGCTGGCTGCGGCCGGCGCCGCGATCGGGCAGATGGTCAGCTCTATATCGGGCTCAGCCGCGAGGCGCTCCTCGAAGATGCGGTGCAGCCACAAATCGGTTCGGGCAACTCTTCTTTTGGTGTGGGTCACGGGCATGTCCAAAAGGGTGGGGTGGGGCGGCGCGCATTCGATACTCCGTGATTCGGCTAGAAGATCAATGGCGGGCCAGCTGCGCTGCAAAGAAGCAAAGCCATCTCCTTCTGCTTCGCTTTTTGAAGTTCAGGGTCTGCGTCATTCCACGGCCAGCCCACGACGACCGCATGACGAAGCGGCGGTTCGCTCGATTCGACGGCAACGGACGCACGACGGACATCCGCAGCCTTGAGCATAGCCGCGCCATATAGCTTGCGCGCACCGGCTGCCGCTGTCCCCAATGCCTTGAGATCATCTAGTGGTGCACGACCATGTCGAGACAAGGAAGTGTTCTTGCTCGACCATTGAGGGAGAAACGCCGCAGGCTTGGCAACCTGCGTGTTGAAATGATTGCTCTGCGTGAGAAATCTCGCCAAGTCCTCGTCATCCGCTACCGTATCGGGAAGACCGGACGCGAGCATCGCGTCAATCCATGATCGCGCGAACTGCGGATCCGATGAATTCGGGAAGCCTTGAGCCGACGAACGGTTCCACTGCGTGCCCTTTGCGTGCCCCGTCAATCCAGGCGCAGGCGAGGCGGTTCGTGGCACCGACGCTGACAGAAAACATGCGGTGGCGGGAGCGAATCCAATCCAAAGAAATGGAACCGTCAGGTTCTGCCGCGAACTTGGGCAATGGGAATCCTTCCGGTAGCACATCGATGATCGTCTCCGCCATTGCAAGCGCGCGCGGATCGATACCGGTAGCTTCAGGGTCACCCAGTCCGGCATCGGCGTTTTCAGTCGCCATCAACCGTAGCTGATGAAGCGACTTCGTCTTCCACCCAAATAGCGATTCCGATGTCTGGGCCGTTTTATTCACAGCATTCGCAGCCTGTTGCAGGATGACCGACTCTGGCGAAACGCCCGTCGAAGATCGCGCGTAGTTTCCGAGGCCGGCGAAACCGGCAAGCATGTATGTGCCCAAGGTCAGCGAAAGAGGTTCAAGCATTTGGCTGTCAATGTCCGTTCAAAAATGTGATTCTTCAAGTCCCGCAGCGCCTGGATATTTTGCAGTATCGAAAGCCAGTCGGTCGGCTCCTGCGGCTCGGATGCCGTGACGCTATTATCGAAGATCAACGGTAACTTGTCGTCCTCGACCGGCTGCGTGGTCAATACGGTTACGGCTTGGTACCCAGTGCACTTTTCGATCGCAATCTGTTGATTCAGAAAACTGCCGAACGCAAGTCTTTCCTCGTCAGGTAGCTTCGGCCCGCTTTTTAGGTATTCATCGAGATCGACTCGGCCGTCTGTGAGTGGCAAAAGTATGCGGTTGATATATCGAAGGCGAATGCTCCTGACTTGAACCGGCGACGCGATTTTGACGTACAGGCGCCAAGTCCGTTCGACCTCGGCCAACAATTCTTCGAAGCCGGTGTACGGTTCAAGACGGTTGAAGGAAAAGCCCTGCGCCCGAACCTGAACTAGCTGCTTCCCATCGTTCTGCAAAAATTGAAAGGCGGCGAGCACACCGCGAACCGACATGATGGGCTGCTCCCCGCCCTTGATTTCAAACTGATGTTCTTGAACGATTTGCGAACGTACTTGGGGATAGCGGTCTGAATAGCAATTCCTGGCAGCAGATTCAACCTGTTCCAACTGCCCGCCAGATGGTTGATCACAATCGATATCCAATACCGCTTCGACGATCGGGGAATGTGAAAAACTGAGGGGGTTTTTGGCCATGGCAGAAAATTAAACGCTAGACCCTAAAGACCTTTATCACTTCACCCCCGAGGTGGTTAATTACCTTGACCGCAATGCGCCCGGATTTCGGTTTCGGAAAAGAGCGTGAGGTATCACTATCAAGTGTATCCCAAGCCTCACGGTTGATCTCCGCCTTGAGGGTAGTTGTCGCACGTCATATTGGCACGCAGGGGCCGCCGCACCCGCGCTTTTCGATCGACAGTGACGACATGGCGATCCTGTTCACGCGCAGCCTTGATGCCACCCGCCGCTTCAACATCGCCCAGTTGGCAGCGGCGAAGCTGGACGCGGTGCCTTGAATCGGCTGCCTACACTTTATGGCATGGCCGCAGGCAATCCGGCGTGCATCCGGCCGGCCTTCGCGCTTCTATTTTCGAATCGGACCCACAGTTCAAATGAAACCTGCCATCACGTTCGACCACATCCACCTCATCAGCCACGATCCGCAAGCAGCAGTGGACTGGTACAAGGAAATGTTCGGCGGCGAAGTTGCCGCGACCCAGGAAAACTTGCGCGGCGCGTCGCAATTCGATGTGCGCGTCGAGGGGCAGACCCTCGTGATTCGCGGCGGGCGTCCGGGCGAAGAGCCGACGAATGCCACGCCGATGCGCGCGTTCGACGGATACTCCAGCCACAACGCGAGGGGCGCAGATCACTTCGGCTTCACCCATCGTGGTGACCTGCGCGCCTTCTGCACCACGCGTCGGCACGCGCCGCGCCATAATGCGCTTTGCGCCCCATTAGCCGTCGCCCACGTCAATGCAACAGATCACGCGCAACGCTCGCGCAGCCGCAATCATGGCGGCCCTGGCGCTATTCGCCAGCGGCACGGTGCGGGCGGAGTGGTTGTTGCTCGGTGTGGAGGACGGCATCTACAGCGCCTACGGCGACCCGGACACCATTCGCCGCGTGGACGGCAAAGTGCGCATGCAGGGCCTCTACGATTTCCCGCATGGCGACTTCACCCCGGACGGCCGCGTGGTGCAATCCACGCGCGTCACTCGCGAGTACGACTGCGAGGGTCGCCGCGTGCGTCTGCTCGGGCACGTGGATCACGCCGGTCGAATGAGCGCAGGCGCGGCGGTCGGGATCGGCACCGAGCCGAGCCGCTGGGAGTCGGTGACCGAGGCCTCGATGGACGAGCGATTCTGGAACATGGCCTGTCGCGCACGCTAAACCCTGCCCCCGACCGTCGCGCCGCGTCATCGATCCGGCCCAGCTTCCTCGGATGCCGTTCCTGCCGGCAACGCCGGGTTGCGCCTTCGCAGCCGACCTCGCCCGGCAACGTTCCATCACCCTTGAAGCGGCCTTCCACGCCAACCCCATCCGCTTCAAGCATGTCACTCCCCAACCTCCGGAGGTACCACTGGCAGCCTGGATCAATCCGCCCGCCAAGAAAAAACCCGAACCGACAAAAACTCAAGCAACTACTCACTAAATAAATTCATCCAGGTGTCGCAAAGTCATTGACACGTTCCGCACGACACTCCCGAACGTCACCTCGCAAGAATTTGCAAGGGATTATTCCACTTGACGGCAGAGGCGCGCCGCAAGCGCGTGTACGGAGTCGCTTTGAGGGAGGATGCGCCTGTTTTGCCGATTGCCGGCTCCGAAATGTTGCATGGGTCAGGCACGGCGTAAGTGTATTATTCCCACTTGTATATAAGCTGAATTATGCCAAGCGAAATGAACAGGATCGCAACCATTGACGGGGTCACAATCGAGCAAGGCAGCGACAACCCTTATGCCGATCTGGGCCTGCACGATGGCGGCGAAATGCTGGTCAAGGCAAAACTGACGCGCGAGATCGCACAGATCATCAAATCACGGCATCTGACCCAGCAACGTGCAGCCGAACTTCTTGGCATGCCGCAACCAAAGCTCTCTGAAATGTCGCGCGGCAAGTTTCGGGGCATAAGCCAGACCAAGATGATGGATTGCCTGAACCGGCTGGGCCGTGACGTGGAAATCGTCGTGAAAAAGAGCGGTCGACGCGTGACAGGCCATACACAAGTTGTCGTGGCTTGATGCCGCGACGCCACGTTTCGAAAGCCTGGAACACAAACATGAAAAGTTCATCGGCGATACTGACAGCGGCGCTGGTTGCGTGGATCCCCGCGAACGCGCCAGGGCAAACCTACCCCGCACGCACGGTAGTCATGGTCGTCCCCTTCGCCGCCGGCGGCCCCACCGACATCCTGGCGCGCATCATGGCCGAGCGCATGGGCCGTGCGATGGGTGGAACCATGGTGGTGGAAAACACCGTCGGTGCCGCCGGCTCGATCGGCGTCGGCCGCGTCGCCCGCGCCAATCCGGACGGCTACACCGTCGGCATTGGCCACTGGAGCACCCACGTGGTCAACGGCGCGATCTACGCGCTGCAGTACGACCTGGTGAAAGACTTCGAGCCGGTGGCGATGATCGCCAGCAATCCGCAACTACTGGTGTCGAAAACCGCGGTGCCGGCCAGAGATTTGCGCGAACTCATTCCCTGGGTCAGGGCCAACCAGGACAAGATCGCGGTGGGCACCGCCGGCGTCGGCGCTGCCTCGCACGTGTCCGGGGTGTATTTCCAGACCGCCACCAACACCAGATTGCAATTCGTGCCCTACAAGGGCGCGGGCCCGGCCTTGCTCGACCTGATGGCCGGGCATCTGGACCTCATGTTCGACCAGGCCTCCAATTCGCTGCAGCATGTGCGCGCCGGCAAGCTGCGCGCCTACGCGGTGACCTCAAAAAGCCGAATTCCCGCCGCACCCGACATCCCGACCGTCGACGAAGCCGGATTGCCTGGACTTTACATCGCCATCTGGCACGGCCTGTGGGTGCCGCGCGCTACCCCGCGCGAGGTGATCGCCAAGCTCAACGCCGCCGCGGTCGAGACTTTGGCCGACCCCGCAGTGCGCCAGCGCCTGGCCGACATGGGACAGGAAATTCCGGCGCGCGACCAGCAAACACCCGAGGTACTCGGCGCTTTCCACAGGGCGGAAATCGAGAAATGGTGGCCGATCATCCGGGCGGCGGGGATCAAGGGGGAGTAGAGCTACAGATCCGATCATCGCTCACGGAACAAGAATTCATCGTCATCAAGTACCGCATGATCCGCGACGCCGAGGCTTACAACGCATGAAAACGCTTGCTCAGATACAGCGGCAGGTGGTTACGGGTAAGTTCGACTTCAGCCGGCACGCATTCAAACGAGCAATTGAACGCAACATCAGCGAGCAAGAAATTCGTAGCGTGGGCGCGGGAGGTGAAATCATCGAAGAGTATCCAGAGGACAAATATTCGCCCAGCGTATTGCTGCTCGGTTTTACCTCGTCTGGACGTCCGTTGCATCTTCAAGTGTCGGCAGCCGACTCGGAGACCACAAGAATCATTGCACTGTACGAACCAGCCCCGGCCGACTGGATCGGGTTTCGAAAACGGAGGTAGTCATGTCGAGTTTCAAGTGCCACGTCTGCGGCGGCCAAACCGCCAGGCAGGAGTTCGTGAGTGAAGTGCTGGAACTAGATGGCCGGCACGTGCTGGTTGAACATGTTCCAGCTCAGATCTGTCTGCGCTGCGGCGAGAAGGCATTCTCACGGGAGACGACCGAGCGCATTCGCCTGCTTGTCCATGGCGCGAACCGCCCTGCCAGGACCGTCCCATTGGACGTGTTCGAGCTTGCATGAAACCGCTTTACGCATCTCCGTCAGTACCTCGCGGGGCAAAAGGCTCTACGTAGCCGGGCTGTTTGGGGCGCCCCGTTGCCGTTGTTAACGGCGGTGCAAAAGCGAACATATCTGGCGACGAAAATCGCTAACTTCCATGGTTGCAAGCGCGAAACTGCCGCGCTTGCAACCATGACAAAGTGTTTCGCCCGTCCGCCGCGTCAAGGGTCCGCTATGCCAGGCTGCAAAAGACCGCAGCCTGCCCTTGACGCGGCTCCTGGGCTATCTGGCGTCACGCATTTTTCATGCCCGAAAAAAGCGCATCGCCGTGTAGTGGCGGATTTGGACCGCCGTTCACAGACGTCGGCGGGGAGTCGCAATCTTCGCCGTAGTCACGTGCTAAAGTAGCGCAAATCACTACTTTTAGGACGCGTCATGAAGTCAGTCAGCGCGGCAGACGCCAACCGTCATTTTTCGGCACTACTACGCGAGGTTTCGCGCGGAGAGCGGATCACCGTGACCTCGCGCGGAAAGCCCGTCGCAACGATCGCGGCGGTGGATACCGCCGCGCTCCCGGAGCGCGAGGCGGCAAAGCGTGCCCTGCTGTCGCGCCTGCGTTCCACGGGCTCGTCAGGAAAAAGGACTTGGTCGCGGGACGATCTCTACGATTGATTCGGGTATCCAGTGCGCATCGCGCTTGACACCAACATCCTCGCCTACGCGGAAGGCGCAGGCGATGCGCGACGCTGCAAGGCAGCGCGTGATTTGATCGCGCGACTCCCCGGCCATCTGATTGTTATTCCCTCCCAAACGCTCGGGGAACTGCACCGGGTGTTGGTCGGCAAGAATGGACGCGATCCGCGGCAGGCGAGAGAGGCGGTACTGGCCTGGGCGGATGCGTTCGATGTTGCCGACTCCACCTTTGACGCCATGCGGGGTGCGCTTGATCTCGCCGCGGATCACCAGATGCCGATCTGGGACGCTCTTATCCTCTCGGTGGCCGCCGATCAGAAGTGCCGTCTGATGCTGAGCGAGGACTATCAGCACGAATTTGTCTGGAGAGGCGTAACCGTGCTCAATCCGTTCAAGTCGCCGCGGCACGGAATGCTGGCAGCGATTTTGCGGTAAGTTTAGCGGACCAAGAGGACACCGATGGACGACACGCTCACGATTTTTAATAAAGGACAGGAATTTCAAGTGCGACACGAGGTCGCTTGTAGGAGTTGTTCTCACAATAAAGGAGGGAACCGCCCGTGTCACCGGGTGAATCTAGGAGTTTGAATAAAGAGCGACTCTGACAATGTAACGAAGCATCGCAAGGTGTGGGGCACAAATCGTGAGAGGCGTGTCCTTCTGGCAGCCACATGCCGGATGAGTGCTAGATAGTTGGTAGGGTGAACACATG
>Ga0209181_10006084_pt1 | contig 17067 bp, 15 predicted proteins | sample MAT05_FD_187208 | JGI IMG/M metagenome (GOLD analysis project Ga0209181, IMG submission 187208) | Freshwater microbial communities from Lake Fryxell liftoff mats and glacier meltwater in Antarctica - MAT-05 (SPAdes) (version 2) | ecosystem: Environmental > Aquatic > Freshwater > Ice > Liftoff...
ACGCCCCAGTCAGAGGTGGCAAGATTTTCGTTGGCGTGCACGGCGATGGCCCGCTGGGACACCTGCACTTCATAGTCACCCGGGAATCGCTGGCGCTGTTCGTATGAGCGCTCCTCCTCGGTTTGGCCGACGAAATCGATCGACTGCTTGCCCACCTTGGATGCGTCGCCGATCTTTTGCGGGTCGAGTTCATCGCGAAAGATGCGCCATCCGATGGTTACGGTGTGGGTATCGTCGACCGGCACCATCCAGCGCAGGAAAGCCACCCGCTGGAACAGCTTGGTCGTGTCGGCAGTCTCCCAGACGGCTCCGCCCTGGTTGCAGTTGGGAAGGATGGATTCCGTGGTGCGGTTCCAGTAATGGTTTTTCCAGAAGCGTGTTTGCACGTTCATCATGCCCAAGGGTGTTTCGACAAAGTCGAGTTCCTGTTCGGCGCCGGAGGCATCGCCGAACTGCGCGCCGGTCATGCGGGTGTGGAGGTACACCACGTGGACGGGGTCTTGTGTGTTCTCGTAGACCTGCAGCCAGTTGCAGGTAATCGACAGCGAGAACGGCACGAACTGCGAGTCTGGAATGCGCAGGGTGTCAAAACTGGGCATGGGCGGCATGTCGCTGGGCGGGCCCATGTAGGCGAACAGAATTCCATGGAGTTCGCGCACCGGGTAGGCGCCATGCACCAGTCGGGAGCGGATGCGGTCCGTCGGCTCTGCCGGTGTTGACAGGATCCTGCCGTCTATATCGTAGTGCCAGCCGTGGTAGCAGCAGACAATGCCGCACTCTTGGATGATGCCGTACTCAAGGCTGGCGCCGCGGTGTGAGCAATGTTTGTGCAGCAGCCCCAGGCGGCCGCTGCCGTCCCGGAAAATCACGAGGTCTTCGCCCAGGATCCGCAAGGGTACCGGCAAGTCACGCACTTCGCTGGCCATGCAGATGGGTTGCCAGGTGCGGCGCAGCCACTCGCCACACGGTGTGCCTGGGCCGACGCGTGTGAGCTCGGCGTCTGGCTCGCCGACCTCGCGTTTGAAGTAGCCCGAGTAGCCTTTGAGGCCCGATGTATCAATGATTTTCATGTGAGTTGCAGAATCGTCTTTGAGGGAACACGCCAGCATCCGACTGCAGGATACAGCGGCTGGTGTTCGAATCGGGGCGCAAGAATCGGGTTGGTTTCTGCATTCACCGTGAAGCAACTTTAATTTATTCAAGCGAAAGATGTCAACAGCGGTTTGCCTGATTTCGACTAAACTTTGGCGAGCTGTGGCGCACCTTACCCATGTGCCGCATGTCCTTCCCGGCTTGCTTGAATGGAGCGTTACTTGTCCTCCGACCCATTGATCGTCCAGATCGAATCCGTATCCAAGTTCTACGGCAGTTTCCAGGCTTTGCGAAATGTCTCGCTGTCGGTCCGCCCTGGCGAGAAAGTGGTCATCTGCGGCCCCTCCGGCTCGGGCAAGTCCACGCTGATCCGCTGTGTGAACCGGCTCGAGCGCCATGAGTCCGGGCGCATCACGGTGGACGGCGTCGAGATCAATGACGAGGCACGCAGCCTGGCGAAAGTGCGCTCAGAAGTGGGCATGGTGTTCCAGAGCTTTAACCTGTTTCCCCACCTGACGGTGCTCGACAATCTGACCCTGGGGCCGATGCGTGTGCGCAGGCTCAGCCGCTCGGAGGCTGAGCAAAACGCCATGCATTACCTCGAGCGGGTACGTATCCCAGAGCAGGCCAAGAAGTACCCAGGACAACTCTCGGGTGGCCAGCAGCAACGGGTGGCCATCGCGCGCTCGCTGTGCATGAAACCCAAGCTGATGCTGTTCGACGAGCCCACCTCAGCCCTCGATCCCGAGATGATCAACGAGGTGCTCGATGTCATGGAAAAGCTGGCGCAGGACGGAATGACGATGCTGGTCGTCACCCACGAGATGGGTTTTGCCAAACGCGTGGCCGACACGATGGTATTCATGGACAAGGGCGAGATGGTCGAAACCGCGCCCCCTGCGACCTTCTTCAGCACGCCCCGCACCGAGCGCTGCCAGTTGTTCCTCAAGCAGATTCTTTCCCACTGACGAGCGCCATGATGTTGCCCAATCGAATCATTGTTGTTGTGCTGCTTGCGGCGTTGCTCACCACGGGTTGCGGTGGCACCGGCTACACCTGGGGCTGGTTTGTGGTTTCTCCGTGGACAAGCAAGGGGCAGACCAACCTGCAGTTCCTGATATCCGGCCTGGGGTGGACGCTGGCCCTGGCTATCTGCGCCATCACGGCGTCGGTCATCACCGGATTGCTGGTTTCGTTGTTGTCTCTGTCCAGGACCCGCGTTTTCAACTGGACGGGCCGGGTTTATGTGGAGTGTTTTCGATCCATTCCCATGCTCGTGATGGTTTTGTGGGTGTATTACGGCTTGCCCGTGGTACTGGGAATCGAGCTGGGGATCTTTGCCTCCGGCGTGCTCGCACTCGCACTGTGCGACAGCGCGTTCGAAGCCGAGATCTTTCGCGCCGGCATCCAGTCGATCGACCGTGGTCAGCACGAAGCAGCCGAGTCGATTGGCTTGCCCTGGCTGGACAAGATGCGCTTCGTCATCTTGCCGCAGGCGATCCGGCGAATCCTGCCACCGCTCGGCAACCAGTTTGTCTACATGCTCAAGACCTCCTCACTGGTGTCCATCATCGGCCTGCCTGAATTGACCCGCAAGGCGAACGAACTGGTGGTGACCGAGCCGCGCCCGCTGGAGATCTACACCTTCCTGATACTCGAATACATGGTCCTGATCGTCATCGTGTCCATGGGCGTGCGCTACCTCGAGCGGCGCATGGCCGTGTCGGACCGCCGACCAGGGTGAACAGCGTGGCCGCTGGTGCCGGCGCAAGGCTTGCCAGCCAGCGCCAACGATCTCGACGACGGCGCAATCTTGCATGACACGTGTAATGGGACTTCGCCGATTCGAATTGGGCGACACGGTGCTGCGCAACGGGCAGGTGTTGCACGATGCCTGGTTGTCCTATGCGACCTGGGGTACCCTGAGCGCGGCGGGCGACAACTGCGTTTTGTTCCCAACCTACTACACGGGAAACCATCTTTCCAATGCGCGCATCATTGGAGCGCAGCGCGCCCTCGATCCTGCCAGGTGGTTTGTGGTGGTTCCCAATCTCATCGGCAATGGCCTGTCGATCTCGCCAAGCAACACGCGAGCCCGTTATGGCGGATGCGGTTTCCCGCAGGTCAGTGTGCACGACAACGTCGAATGCCAGAAGCGCCTGCTGGATTTCCTGCAAGTGCGCCATATCCGGCTTGCCTTGGGCTGGTCGATGGGGGCCCTGCAATCCTGGCATTGGGCGGTGCGATACCCAGGCCTGGTCGGCAATCTGCTGGCAGTCTGCGGCGCGAGCCGATGCTGGCCCTACAACCATGCCTTCCTGGACAGCGCGCGTGCTGCCTTAAAAGCCGATGAAGCGTACGCCAACGGCGCTTACACCGTGCCGCCGGTGGCGGGTTTGAAGGCCTTCGCGCGGGTCTACATGCCGTGGGCCTACAGCGCCGCATTCTTTCGGGACCAGCGCTTCCGTGAACTGGGTTTCTCCAGTGTCGAGGCTCTGGCCGAGGACTGGGAAAGGGACCATCTAGCCTTGGATGCCAACGATCTGCTGGCCAAATTATGGACATGGCAACACGCGGATGTGTCTGCGCTGGCACCGCCGCAGGAGGGCCTGGCAGGCGCTTTGGGCCGTGTGACAGCACGCGTCATTGTGATGCCTTGTGACCATGACCAGTACTTCACGCTGGACGAGAACCGCATCGAGGCATCCCTGGCACCGCGCGCCGAACTGCGCGTCATCGAATCAAGCGCTGGGCATTGTGCCGGCGCGCCGGATCGCTTCCCACGGGAGAGTGCCATGGTGGACGCGGCCATCCGGGATTTGCTGCACAGTTGAGCCACTGCCCTGCCGGGCAGCAGCACTTGACGCGCTGGCAAACGACTCTCAGATCATTTTCAGATAGCGGCTTTTTTCCCAGTCGGTCACGTGCACAGAGTAGGCGTGCCATTCCTCCCGCTTGTAGCTCAGCCACGACGCCGCCATCTTTTCGCCCATGACGGCCTTGCCCAATGGGTCGGCCTCGAAGGCGTCGAGCGCCTGGGCCAGTGAACGCGGCAGCATGCGCACGCCCAGATCGTTCAATTGCGACTGGGTACGCAGATACATGTTTTCGTTGTGCGGCTCGCCCGGATCAAGCTTGTCGCGTACACCTTCCAGACCGGCGGCGATGGTCATGGCCAGGCCCAGGTAAGGGTTGCAGGCGGCGTCTGGAAGCCGTAATTCAACGCGTCCGCCGCCCAGGGGAATCCGCACGGTGTTGGTGCGGTTGTTGCCACCGTAACTCACGAAGATCGGTGCCCAGGTAAAGCCGGGCATGACGCCCCTGGGGACCAGCCGCTTGTAGCTGTTGACGGTGGGAGCCACCACGGCGCAGATGGCCGGAAGATGCCTGAGCACGCCGGCGATGAAGTGGTAGCCGAGCTTGGACAGGCTGCAGCCGCGCGCGTCGTCCTGCGCCTCAAAGAGGTTGGTTTTGTCTTTCGGGTCGAACATCGAGATATTGAAATGTGCGCCGCTGCCGGCCCGGTCGGCATAGGGCTTGGGCATGAAGCTGGCAAATGCCCCGTGACGGCGCGCAATTTCATCTGCCATGAGGCGGAAGAACACCATCCGGTCGGCCACGTTGAGGGCTTCGGAGTATTTGAAATCGATTTCGAACTGCCCGATGCCGTCTTCGTGGTCGAACGAATACACACCCCATCCCAGTTCGTTCATGCCGTCAACCAGTTCGCCGAGCCATGGCAGGTTTTCCAGCAGGCGGGCCACGTCATAGGCCGGCTTGGCCAGGTTGTCGCGCGCGTTGACCGGGTGATAGGCGCCATGCGCACCATCGCGCAGCACGTAGAACTCGGCTTCGATACCCGCATTCACGCCAAATCCCATCTGCCGGCCTTGAGCGAGCACCCGGCCCAGGATGTTACGGCTGCAGGGCTCGAACGGTTTGCCCTCGCACCACAGGTTGCTGGCGAACCAGGCGGTGTCCCGGCGCCATGGCAGGATGACGCACGAGGCCGGGTCGGGATGGGCCGAGATCTCCTCGTCGCTGACCTCTTGCGGTACACCGTCCACGGCCGCCCCGGTGCACAGCTCGGAGCCGCCCAGCATACGTTCATAGTGGGATGTCGGAACGACCTTGGATTTGGACACGCCGTGCATGTCGACGTAGGTTGGCAGCAGGTACTTCACGCCTTTTTCCTGCAGTGTCTGATGCAGTGGAGAAGCCGGGGCTTGTGGATTCATGTGACAAAGGTTCCTTGTTGGTTTGGAGTTGCGAATCAAATGGAAATGGGTGCGATGTCAATCCAGGTTTGGTTTGCCACGGAGGCAGCAATGGCCTCCAGCACCGCCTGTGCCTGGAGCCCGTCATGCAGCGATGGCACCGGAACGCTGCCCGGCGTTTCGATGGCCGCGACGAACGCGCGCACCATCGGGGCTATCGTGGCGCGGCCAATGATGTCGAGCCGGTCGCCCGATTCGCCCGCATCGTCGGTGGGCGCGGGCAGATCCACGGGCGACAGCAGGTCTGTACCCTGCGCTATGCGCAGTTCGCCGATTTGCCAGCCAGCGCCGGTACGGTACTGCCGCAGTTCCAGCGCGCCGTTCTCTCCATAGGCTTCCAGACTGTGTTCGTTGCGGCCGCGTGCCACCCGGCTCACGGTCAGCGCCACGGTGGCGCCGCTGCGGAGCTCTGCCACGACGTGGCTGAAGTCCTCTGCATCGGCAGCGCGGGCACCGCCAGGAACCGTGCGCGAGGGGTAAGCGGCGCCCGACGACGCCAGCACCCGCACGATATCGCCGAACAGCCATCGCACCAGGTCGATCAGGTGCACGCCCAGGTCGCCGAGGGCACCATAACCGGCGACGGCACGGTCCATGCGCCAGCTGGGTGCCGCGCCGCGCTCGACCCAGGCTGCATTGAACCAGCGGCAATTGACGTGGAACACACGCCCCAGGAACCCTGTATCCACCAGGTGTTTCATGCGTTGCATGGCCGGCGAAAAGCGCCAATTGAAGCCCACGATGGCGACGCGTCGGGCCGCTTGCGCAGCCGCGATCATCCGGTGCGCTTCGTCGACGGTCAAGGCCAGCGGCTTCTCGCACACGACATGCGATCCGGCCGCGAACGCCTCGGTCATGATCGCGTAGTGCAGCGCAGGCGGCGTGGCAATGACGACGATGTCCGGGCGTGCCGTTGCCAGCATCGCGCGCCAGTCTGCAAAAACCTGCAAGACGCCGTAACGCGCAGCGAGTTCGGCCGCAGCAGCGGTATCGCGCTGGCACAGTGCAACGACTTTGCATCCGGCCGCCTGAAACCCGGCGATGTGGGCGCGCCCATAACCGAGGCCGACGATGCCGACGGTGTACTGTTTGTTCGGCATGTGGGAGGGTTCTTTCACGCGCAGAGTTTGGGTCATGGCGCCTTGACGCTGCTGCCGTGCTGATGCAGCGCCGCGCGCAGCGCGTGGGCGAACCGCAGGGCTCCGGGCTGGTCGCCGTGCAGGCAGATCGTCCCGGGGCGCAGGCGGAAAGATCCACCTCCGGCGGTCGCCACCGTTCCATGCTCCACCATGCCGATCGCCTGTTGCACCGCCTGGGCCTCGTCTTCGATCATCGCGCCGGCGGTTCCGCGCGGGGTCAGGGTGCCGTCGGCCTGGTAACTGCGGTCGGCGAAGGCCTCTTCGACAACCGGAACCCCCGCCAGAACAGCCGCCTCCACCATGCGGCTTCCCGCCAGCGCATATAGCATCACATCCGGACCGAGCGCCTTCACGGCCTGGGCCATGGCGCCTGCCAGAACGGAGTCGGTGGCGGCCATGTTGTACAGCGCACCGTGGCACTTGACGTGGTGCAACCGGCCGCCGGCAGCATGCACAAAGGCGCCTACTGCACCGGCCTGGTACAACACATAGTCATACATGTCCTGCGCCGATATGCGCATGGTGCGCCGCCCGAACCCGATCAAGTCCGGGAGCGAGGGATGGGCGCCGATGGCCACGCCGGCATCCATGGCCAGGTGCACGGTCTTTCGGATCGTGGCCGGATCGCCGCCATGGAAGCCGCAGGCAATGTTGGCCGACGAGATCAGCGGCATGATCGCGGCGTCGTCGCCCATCTGCCAGGCACCAAAACTCTCGCCCATGTCGCAGTTGATATCGATGTACTTTTCGTTTGTCATGGGGGCTCCATTTCAGGTGCGGGCCATCAGGCCTGGTACTGCCAGGCCAATGCCCGGGTCTTGTCTGCCAACGCAAGGCGCGCGGCCCGCGCCAATGCAAGGGCCTGGGCCAGGGAGCAAGGGGTAAATCGGACTTCCTGCCCGGGTCGGAGTTGCGCCAGACGCGGGATGTCGGCACTCGCGATCTCGGCAATCTTGGCGTAGCCGCCGGTGGTCTGGTGGTCCGCCATCAGGACGATCGGTGCGCCGTCGGGCGGAACCTGCACCGTTCCCAGGTTGGTCGGCTCCGACAACACGTCGCGGGTGTTGGCGCGTTCCAGGCGCGGCCCGACCAGGCGGTAGCCCATGCGGTTGGAGTCCGGAGAGATCCGGTAGGTCGACGATTCAAACGCCTGAAGCGCTTGCGCAGTGAACAGTGGGCGGTGGCGGCCGTTGATAAAGCGCACCAGCGTGACTTCGTCGTCGGGCAAACTGCCTGGACGCACAGACCAGCGCACGGTCATGGCCATCGACCCACGGCAGACCACGCCCGGGTTCTTCTTTTGCAAGTGATTGAATCGCGCTCTGGCCGTTGCGCTCGCTTGCGGCGACAGCGCCAGAATGTCGCCCTTTTGGAGGGCGCGCCCCTGGTGACCACCGAACCCCGCGGGGATGTAGGTGCATCGGCTGCCCAGAACCCAGGGAACGTCGAAGCCGCCGGCGACGGCCAGGTAGGCGCGGGCACCGTCCGGTGCCGGCGCGAAGGCAATCTGGGTACCCGCTGCGAGCAGGATCGGTCGATTGGTTGGCAGCAAGGCCACCGACTGCCCAAGCGCTGCGCGGATGCCAAACGACGCGCCGGCCAGCGCAATCAGGGTCTCAGTGGCGAATCGCAATGTCGGCCCCTGCAGGGCCATCTCGAGGGCGGCTTCGTCAGACCCATTGCCGACCAGGGCGTTGGCGAGCCACAGCGACTCCATATCCATCGCGCCGGACGGCACCACGCCGAGATGCTGGTATCCGAAGCGCCCGCCGTCCTGCACGGTCGTCTGGATTCCTGCGCGCTCCACGCTCACCTCGGGGGCGTGCAGGCTGGCTGGGCTGGCGCTCATGCTGTGCCCTCGCGTTGTGCGATCTGGTCAAACTGCGGTCGCTCTATGCGTTCGAAACGCACGGTGTCGGCCGGCTCGAACAGGCTCGGGCGCGCGCGCGCGGCGTCGAACAAGCGCAGCGGGGTGCGCCCGACAACGCTCCATCCCCCGGGGATCTCGTAGGGATAGACCACACATTGCGCATTGGCGATGGCCACCGTTCCGGTGGGCATGCGCAGCCTGGGCGCGCTGCGACGTGGCACGGCTAGTGTCGGGTCAAGTCCGCCGAGGTACGGGTGGCCTGGCACAAAACCTACCATCAGCACACGAAAGTCGCTGCCAAGGTGGCGCCGCACGACTTCTTCGGGATGCAGTCCGGTGCGCTCGCCGATGTCGTGCAGATCCAGGCCAAATTCACTGTCGTAACAGACGGGAACCACGAGTGGTGGTCGCAGCGGACGGGCCCGCGGGGGCTTGTCGCCCAGGCACGCATCGACCAGGCTGTGAACCATCTCGAGAGTATCAGCCGCGTCCGTCAGGTCGCAACGAATATGGATCGCGAGTGACGCAATGGCCGGCACCACGTCGCGGATCCAGGGCAGATTGCGCCGCCGTATGGCATCGGCGAGCCGCTGGATACCCGCGTTGACGTCCGGGTCCAAGTGATCGGAAAAATCGACCAGCACCGCCGTATCGCCAAGCGGTATGACCGACTGCACTCGGATGGCTGGCTTCGACCCCATGCGACCGGGCTCAGGACCTGGGGTAGCCTGGCATCGCGAACCCGGCATCGCGCAACTGTTCCAACAGGCTGAGCGTGCTGCTGTCGTCGAGGTTGCACAGGGGAGGGCGTACCGTCTTCCATGCCGCATCGCCCGAGTACTCGGCCACGGCCCGCTTCATCGCAGGGATCATGGGCATAGCCTGGAACATGTGCCGGATGGTGTCGACCTTTGCCTGTAACGCAGCGCCCTGCGGAGTCTGCCATCCGGCATAGACGGCGTGAATAGCGGCCGGATTCACATTCACCGTCGCACTGATGCAACCAGCAGCTCCCAGGGGCAAGGCCTTGGAGAGCGTCGACTCACTGGCCGGGAACACGTCGAACCCGTCCTTGGCGAAATTGTCGATCATCGCCTGGGTGTTGCTCCAGACACCGGACGAATCTTTCGCGCCGACGACGGTGTCCGGATAACGCTTGCGCAGCATCTCGATCAGGTTGAGCGTGATCGGGACCTGGGTGAACTGGGGAATATGGTAGAGGTACACCCGCAAGGCGCTGCTGGCGACGCGCTCGATCACTTCGGCGTAATAGGCAAACAGGCCCGCGTCAGACACACCCTTGAAAAAAAACGGTGGAACCATCAACGCGCCAGCCGCTCCGTTGTGCACGGCATGGCGGGTGAGTGTCACTGCATCGGTGAGGGAGCAGCCGCCGGTTCCGGGCATCATGCGGGCTGCAGGAATTCCGGCGTCCAGGAGGGCATCCGTCAGCGTCAGGCGTTCTTCCACCGAAAGCGAGGCTGCTTCGGAGTTGGTGCCGAAGATGGCGAGCCCCACCTGGCTGTCGATCAACCAGCGGCAGTGCGCGATGTAGCGCCTTGCGTCGGGCTCCAGGTGCGAGTTGAACGGTGTCAGCACCGGGGCGAGCGCGCCTTTGATTCTTTCGGTCATGGGTTCGGGCAATCAGAAGGGATCCAGGAGCGGCAGTGTGCCTGCGCCGTGCGGCCGGGCCAGGTGCTGCGCGATTTTCGCTTTACTCAGCAGGCCTTTTTCGATCACCAGGACGCGCATCGCATGCACCCAGCGTTCGTAATGGGTGAGGGCGTCGTATTGGGCTGGAGGCAGATCCTCGATGGCGCGGCGCAGGGCATCGATCGTGAAGCACGAACGGGGCGGATCCGCCAGCAGGCGCAGCATCGCGTCAACCCGCTGTTCGAAGAACGTCAGGGCATGCTCGCTGGAATCGATCGGGCCGGCGGACCGCCCACCCATGTCGTGCGGCCGTGGCATGCCAGGGATCGGTGCCTCACTCTTTCGCATCGGGATAGACCATGATGGCCAGCATGACGATCGGCAGCTTGATCAAGGAGTCAGGGCCGTGTGGCACGTCGCCGTCGAAGGTGATCGAGTCGCCGGGCGCGAGCATGAACGTCTGGTCGCCGTGGCGGTAACGCAGCTTGCCTTCGAGGATGTAGATGAACTCCAGGCCCTTGTGCTTGAACGATGGAAACACTTCGCTGGCGTCATTGAGCGTCACGAGAAAAGGCTCGAACGGCTTGTGCGGGCCGCGGTGCGAAAACAGCAGACGGTAGGTATGCCCCTTCTTGGTCCCGCGGCGGATGACTTCCAGCCCGCCGTTCTTGGGCACGAACTGGACGTCGCCTTCGCGTGCCTGGAACTCGTGCATCAGATCCGCAACGCCAACGCCCAAGGCATGTGACAGTGACAGCAGGGTTTCCAGGCTGGCGGAAACCTGCGCATTCTCGATCTTGGACAACATGCCTGCGCTGACGCCAGAGCGGCGCGACAGGTCGGCGATGGTCATTGCACGGCGCGAGCGCAGCGCGTGCACTGTGGCACCGATATGCTGGTCCAAGGCCTTCACCTGGGAAGGGACTACAGCGATCGGGGGCAACGTTTTCTTGCGGGGCGTAGTACTGGCCATGGCGGGGTGGCGCAGGTCGGTTGGTAGCGCTCCCATTGATTCTACGGCAGAAACCCCGAAGTTTCTTCACAAGAAACAAAATGTGCCTGTCGGTATTGACAGCGGCAGCACCGGGAACTAGACTCCGGCCAATTCCAATCACCCGAGGATCCGATCCCCATGCCCTGGCGCCTGCTGCGTTTCGCGTTGTCGTCCAGGCACCCTGAGCCGCGCATGTTCACGCAGCACGCCTCGCTGCGCAAGTCCTACGACGTGGTCATCATCGGCGCGGGCGGGCACGGTCTGGCGGCAGCCTACTACCTTGCGCGCGACCACGGTATCCGCAACATTGCCGTGCTGGAGAAGGGGTATATCGGGAGTGGCAATACGGGGCGCAATACCACCATCATCCGCTCCAATTACCTGACGCCGGCGGGCGTAAAGTTCTACGACAAGAGCCTGGAGCTCTACCGCGACCTGTCGGAAGATTTCGACCTCAACCTGTTCTATTCGACGCGCGGCCATTACACACTGGCCCATACCGATTCGGCGATGCGCACGATGCGCTGGCGTGCCGAGGTGAACAAGCATTACGGCGTCGATAGCGAAGTGGTGGATGCGCAGGCGGTGCAGTCAGCCTGCCCGCACATGGACATCACTTGCGCCGGGCATGCACCGATCCTGGGCGCCCTGTACCACGCGCCGGGGTCGATTGCGCGCCACGACGCGGTGGCGTGGGGGTATGGCCGCGGGGCCGATATGCGTGGCGTCGAAATCCACCAGCAAACCGAGGTGCTCGGCATCCGCGTCGAAGGCGGGCGGGTGCGCGGTGTGGAAACCAGCCGCGGCGTCATCGAGACGCCCAAGGTCTTGTGCGCCGTGGCGGGCTCCACACCGCGGATGCTCCACATGGTCGGCCTGGACAGCCCGATCTACATCCATCCCCTGCAGGCCATGGTGAGCGAGCCGATCAAGCCCTGGCTTGACCCGATCCTGGTCTCGGGCTCGCTGCACATTTATGTAAGCCAGACGGCGCGTGGCGAGCTGGTCATGGGCGCGTCGCTCGATCCCTACGAACTGCACTCCACGCGCTCCACGCTCGACTTCGCCGAATCGCTGTCAGCGCACATGCTGGACATGTTTCCCTTCCTGTCGGACGTGAAGGTCAACCGCCAATGGGCGGGCATGGCCGACATGACGCCCGACTTCGCGCCCATCATGGGCAAGACGCCGGTGGAGGGTTTTTACCTGGATGCGGGATGGGGCACCTGGGGCTTCAAGGCCACGCCGGTGGCGGGGTGGACCATGAGCTCCACTGTGGCCAACGACCGCAACCACCCGCTGATCGAGAGTTTCGGACTCGATCGTTTCGGGCGCTATGCATTGACGGGCGAAAAAGGCGCTGCGTCGGTTGGCCACTAGCATGAAAATCCTCACCTGTCCCATCAATGGCCCGCGGCCGGTCAGCGAATTCGCCTATGCTGGCGAATTGCGCCCGATGCCCAGCCCGGCAACGGTGAGCGATCTCGATTGGGCCGCCTATGTGTTCAACCGCCGGGGTGTCGCCAATGTGAAGCGTGAATGGTGGTACCACATAGCCTCTGGTGTGTGGTTCGTGGCCGAGCGCAACACGGCGACCGACGTGGTGCTGCGCACCTACCTCCACCAGAGGGATGCGGCATGAAGCGCCTGCCACCGCAACCCGGCGAGTGGATCGACCGCTCCAGGCCGCTGCAGTCGCGCTTCGAGGGCCAACCATTTACCGGTTTTGCCGGCGACACCATCACCAGCGCCTTGTTGGGCAGCGGCATCTCGATGCTGGGGCGCAGCTTCAAGTACCACCGGCTGCGCGGCGTGCTGTCGATGGCGAATCACGACACCAACACGCTGATGCAGGTCAGCGGCGGTTCAGCGGGCGCACACAGCCGCCCGAACGTGCGCGCCGATGTGCAGGCGCTGGCCGCCGATCAGGACATCGAGGCTGTCAACACGTTGGGCGGCTTGCGCAACGACAAGGCGCGGGTGCTGGACCGCCTGGGTGCCTTTCTGCCTGTTGGCTTCTATTACAAGGCGTTTTATTCAAGGCGCCTTTTCCCGCTGTGGGAACGCATGTTCCGGTACGCAACCGGGCTGGGCCGGGTCGACGTGCTGGCGCCGCGGGTCCGCACCCCCAAACGGTACGGCTTTTGTGATGTGCTGGTGGTCGGCGGCGGTCCGTCCGGCCTGTCGGCTGCGTTGTCGGCGGCCCGCTCGGGCGCACGCGTGGTGCTGGTCGATGAAAACGCCCGTCTGGGCGGCAGCGGAACCTACGCCACCGGCGGCGAGCCGAATCAGCGCGATCGCATCGAAGCCCTGGTGAGCCAGGTGCTGGCACATGCGCAGATCCAGGTGATGTGTTCCAGTTTCGCCAGCGGGTACTACGCCGACCACTGGGTTCCCATCATCACGCCCTCCTGCATGGTGAAGATGCGCGCCGTAGCAGTCGTGCTGGGCACTGGCGCCTACGAGCAACCGGCGGTGTTTCGCAACAACGATCTTCCCGGCGTCATGCTGGGTTCGGCGGCCCAGCGGCTGATCGCGCGGTATGCGGTCCTGCCTGGCGAGCGGGCCGTGATCCTGTCGGGCAATGACGATGCGTACCGGCTGGCACAGGATGTCATGGCAGCCGGGATGGCGGTGTCGGCCATAGTCGAGTTGCGGCGCGATACTGACGCGGGTTCGGCGGTTGGCGCGCCCGTGAAGGCCCATCATGCGGTCGTGGAGGCGCTGGCCGACCGTGCGGGGCGTCTGCGTGGCGTCGTGGTTGCGGCTCTGCGCCCCGACGCAACCTGGGATCCAGCGCAAACGCAAGAAATTGCCTGCGACACATTGCTGATGTCGGTCGGTTATGCGCCCGCCCTTGCGCTGGCCTATCAGGCGGGCGTCAAGATGCGCTTTGACGATCAGTTGCAGCAGTTTGTGCCGTTCGTCCTGCCCGAAGGCTTTCTGGTGTGCGGCCGGGCCAATGGCGTCTATGCCCTGCAAGACAAATTGGCAGACGGCGACAGCGCCGGTGCCCTGGCTGCGGCGGTGGTCCGTGGCGCCCCGATCGCCGAACGTGCCAACCTGCGCGGTACGGGTGCTCCCTCGCATCCCTATCCGATCTTCGCGCATGCCAAGGGGCGCAACTTCGTTGACTTCGACGAAGACCTGCAACTCAAGGACTTCTTCAATGCGGCGCAAGAGGGTTACGACAACATCGAATTGCTCAAGCGGTATTCCACCGTCGGTATGGGGCCGTCGCAGGGCAAGCACTCCAACATGAACGCGATCCGGATCCTGGCGCGCATCCGGGGCGAGCCGATCGAGCGCATCGGCACCACGACGTCGCGGCCCATGTTCCACCCGGTGCCGCTGGCGCACCTGGCCGGGCGGGCGTTCCAGGTCGAACGGGCGACACCGCTTGCCGCACGCCATGCAGCCCTGGACGCCGTATGGATGCCCGCTGGCCAGTGGCAACGGCCCGAGTACTACCGGCGCGCTGGCATGGACCGCGCGCAGGCCATTGGGGCAGAGGTGCTCGCCGTACGCAACGGTGCCGGCCTGATCGACGTCGGCACGCTGGGCAAGATCGATTTGTATGGGCCAGATGCCGCACTGTTCCTGGAGCGGGTGTACACCGGGCGTTTTGCCAACCTGCCCACCGGCATGACCCGTTATTGCCTGATGGTCGATGAATCCGGTGTCATCATCGACGATGGTGTGGTCGCCCGCCTGGCCCCCGAGCACTTCTATTTCACCACCACCACCAGCGGCAGCGCCACCGTGTACCGCGAGCTCACGCGTCTGAACACGATGTGGGGCCTCGATGTCGGCATTGCCAACCTGACCGGCCACATGGCCGCCATGAATCTGGCGGGTCCCCACGCGCGCGAGGTGCTTCAGCAGCTGTGCAGCGAGCCAATCGTGGACGCCCGATTCCCCTACCTCGGCGTGCGCGCGATGCGTGTGGCCGGCGCGGTGGCACGGGTGCTGCGGGTCGGATTTGTCGGCGAGCTGGGGTACGAGCTGCATGTAGCTGCCGACGACGCCGAGGCGGTTTGGGATGCGGTGATGGCAGCCGGTGCCACTGCCGAAATTCGTCCGTTTGGCGTCGAAGCCCAGCGTATCCTGCGCCTGGAAAAGGGCCACGTCATCGTGAGCCAGGACACCGATGGTCTGACCCATCCGTTCCAGGCCGGCCTGCGATGGGCGGTGCGCATGGACAAGCCCTTCTTCGTCGGGCAAAGGTCATTGCAGATCCTGGCCGCCCAGCCCCTGTCGCAGGTGCTGGTGGGGTTCATGCTGGCCGATGACTCCGCCGGGGTGCCGAAGGAATGCCATCTCGTCATCCATGCCGGCGAACTGGCCGGCCGCGTGACGTCGATCGTCCACTCCCCGACCCTGAAACGCGCGATTGGCCTGGCGCTGGTCGACCCGGTGCTATCGGAGCTCGGCCACCGCCTGCGAATCCGCATCGAGGGCGCCAGGGAAGTCGACGCGGTGGTCACCGCCTTCCCGTTCTACGACGCAGCGGGGGCACGGCAGCGCCAACCGCTGGCTCTCGGGCAGCCCGGAGGGGCCACGTGAGCCCGCTGGAGCAAAGCTCTCCCTTGCCTGCGCCAGTGTGGCTGCGCGACGGTTCCGGTCGGGCCCGGTTCGGGTTCAAGGGTGCAGGCGCGCCAGCCTGGTGCGAGGCGCAGGGGTTGCCGTTGCCGGCGTCGCCCAACACGGCCGCCGTGCTGGACGGTGGCGAAGGGTGGCTCGGGCGCCTGGCCTACACCGAGTTCTACCTGGAGCATTCTGACGCGGCCCGGGTCGACGCGTTGCGCGACACGCTGGGCGCGGGCGCCCGCTCGGCCGGCGGCGGCGTCTATCCGGTACACCGGCGCGACGCGTGTTTCCTGCTCGGTGGCCCGGCCGCGCCGGACGTCTTTCTGCAGATTTGCAACGTCAACATGGCAGCGCTGGACCTGACGGCTTCGCCTTTGATCATGACCCTGGTGGTGGGCGTTGCGGTGCTCATACTTCCGCGCGTCGAAGACGGGCAGCCGGTCTACCGGATGGTACTGGATCCGACATTGGCCCCCTATCTGTGGAACACCCTGCGGGAAATCGTCACCGATTTGGGCGGCGCGGTACAGGCCAGTTGAATTTATCCGGCGAGCAATCCACACTTACATCAGGAACCACGAGGACATCATGACCAAAGACCAGGCCAGGAAATTCTTTAAGCAACACGGCATCAAGTTCATCCTGGCGCAGTTCGTCGACATCCATGGCGCGGCCAAGAGCAAGGCGGTACCGGTCGAGCATCTGGACATGGTGCTGACCGACGGCGCCGGCTTTGCCGGATTCGCCATGTGGGGCTTCGGCATGCAACCCAACAGCCAGGACTACATGGCCATTGGCGACCTGTCGACGCTGGCGCCCATGAGCTGGATGCCGGGCTTCGCGCGCATGGCCTGCGACGGCCACGTCAAAGGCCAGCCCTACGAGTACTGCTCGCGTGTCATGCTCAAGCGCAACCTCGACGCGCTGGCCAAAAAGGGAATGACGCTCTTTACCGGCATCGAGCCCGAATTCTTCCTGCTCAAGCGCGATGCCGCCGGCAAGCTGGCGCCAGTGGATGCCACCGATAACCTCGACAAGCCCTGTTACGACTACAAGGGTCTGTCGCGTCAGGCGGAGTTCCTGCAGCGCGTGGTGGAGGGCGGGCGCAACGGCGGGCTGGACATCTACCAGATCGACCACGAAGACGGCAATGGCCAGTTCGAGGTCAACTTTACTTATGCCGATGCGCTCAAGTCGGCTGACAACCTGACTTTCTTCAAGATGGCCGCCAGCGAGGTGGCGCACCAGATGGGCATGATCGCGACCTTCATGCCCAAGCCGTTCTCGGATCGCGCGGGAACCGGCGCGCATTTCCACCTCTCGCTGGGCGACCGCAAGACAAAGAACCTGTTCCTGGATGAGAGTGACAAGCATGGGCTGGGTCTGTCGCAGACGGGCTATTGGTTCACCGGTGGCATCCTGGCGCATGCGCGCGCGCTGGCCGCCATCTGC
>Ga0209181_10006095_pt1 | contig 17044 bp, 13 predicted proteins | sample MAT05_FD_187208 | JGI IMG/M metagenome (GOLD analysis project Ga0209181, IMG submission 187208) | Freshwater microbial communities from Lake Fryxell liftoff mats and glacier meltwater in Antarctica - MAT-05 (SPAdes) (version 2) | ecosystem: Environmental > Aquatic > Freshwater > Ice > Liftoff...
CCCCGGTCCGATCTACCTGGTCACAGACCAAACAGGACTTTACGACGCCACGCTACCGTATGGCAGCTACACCATCACCGAAGAGCATCCGGTGTTCGAGCAGAGTTGTGCGGCGGCCTTCACGCTGAGTTCGACAGCCACCCAACAAGTGAACACGGCCTGTTCCGGTGGAGTGCCTTTGGATGCCCTTGTAAGCCTGACGAGTGGCGCGGCCCGTCCGGGTTTCCAATTGCAGTACGGCATCCTTGTCCGCAACATGACCCCGTCCAGCACCGGTGCCGTGACGCTCACCTTGGAGGTGGACCCTGTGCTGGGCTTCCTGTCGTCCACCCCGGCACCAACGACCATTGCTGGCAATGTGCTCACTTGGGCCGCACCCGGCTTCAGCATGACACAGCCGTTCCAGGAGCGCACGTTCCAAGTCCGTTTCCAAGTGCCGCCGGATGTCGGTCTGCTGGGCACTACGCTGCAAGCCACTGCTTCCTTGAGCACCGCGAATCCGGACGCGGACCCCGCCAACAACACCTACGTCCATGGTGTGGAAGTGACCGGCAGTTACGACCCCAACGATAAGTTGGCCGTTACCAACAGTGGCAACACCGAGCTCTGGCAGCTTGGAACGGACGAGTGGATCGACTACACCATACGATTCCAGAACACCGGCACCGACACGGCCTTCACGGTGATCATCACCGATACGCTTCCAGCCAACTTGGATCCAGGAACGATCATCGTCGGTGCGGCCTCGCAATCCTTCACCTGGGAATTGCGTGATGCCGGAACCTTGAAGTTCTACTTCCCCAACATCCTTCTGGCGGACAGCAACGTGAACGAGCCGCTGAGCCATGGCTTCGTGGGCTTCCGCATCAAGCCGCGCCTGCCGGTACTTCCGGGCGATGCGATCACCAACATCGCCAATATCTACTTCGATTTCAATGAGCCGGTGATCACCGAGCCGAGCGTGCTGGTGGCTGAGTTCAGTACGGGGGTTAGCGAGCTTCGTCCCGAAAGCCTGTCGGCTTTTCCTGTTCCGACCACGGACGTGCTGAATCTGCGCACCGGTCCCGGTCCTTTGCGCATCGCGATCCGTTCCGTCGATGGTCGCTTGGTGGAACAACGATCATGGAACACGGAAGCGGGGCAAGTGGATGTGAGCGGTTACGCTGCCGGGCTTTACCAGCTCATAGTGTCGTACCGCGACGGTGCTGAGGGCGTTGTGCGGTTCGTGCGTTAAGGAAGGCTATCTTTCCTTTCCATCCCATCCAGCATGAAGAGCCTTCTACCCATTTTGATCGCGGGAGCATTGGCAAAAAGTGCCACCGGCCAGAACGAGATCGCCATCGACCTGACAACCGACCAGTACGGATCCGAATCGTTCTGGCAGATCGATGGGGGTGGAGGCAGCTACTTCCTCACCGGAAGCGGCTTCCCGGATCAGGATGCTCCCGGCAGCTATCCGCAGGCAACGCGGTTCGTGGACCTTGCGGATGGTGTCTTCAATTTCTGTTTGGGAGATGCGTTCGATGATGGATTCTGCTGTGCATTCGGCCAAGGTTCCATTACCATCATCCATGTGGCCAGCGGGACCGTGCTCTTCTACACGGATACCTTTTCCACGGACATTGTATGCACCCAACTCCAATTCCCTTTGGGCCGCGTGCAAGGCCAGCTTTTCTTGGATGATGATCACGATTGCCAGCCCGGAGCCTCGGAGACCGTGATGCCCGGCCACATCGTGCAGATCTTTCCTGGCCCTGTGTTCGGCCTTACCGATGCTACCGGCCACTTCGATATTCCTATGCCGAACGGTACATATACCGTTGGTGCCGTTTCCACCGGGCTGTATCCGATCTGCCCGCCAGCGCAGCCTGTACCGGTGGTGGTCACCGATGAGGATCCCTTTCCCCAAGTTCTTCTTGGCGACAGTAGTACCGCCAAATTGGACCTCATGGCCACCGCTGCCAGCGGACCTGCCCGCCCCGGTTTCCAAGTGCATCATAGCGTATTCCTGACCAGCACATCGATCTATCCAACGGGTCCGGTCACCGCTACCATCACCTTGGACCCACTGCTCACGTTCATCAGTGCGGAGCCACCACCGGATGGTATTGCGGGCAACCTGCTTACCTGGTCGCTACCGGCGTTGGAGGCCTACGAATGGCACCCCATCCACGTCCACAGCCAATTGCCGCCGGACCCTGGCCTAATTGGAGAAGAGGTGGAGTTTGCGGTGGAGGCCCATCAGACGCTCTTTGAACCCGAGCTGAACAACAACCAGCATACGGTCCACACGACCATCACCGGTAGTTTCGATCCCAACGACAAGCTTGTGTGGCCCGAGGACGTGTTCCTGCTGGATCAGGACTCGGTGCTGGACTATACCATCCGCTTCCAGAACACCGGCACGGATACGGCCTTTACCGTCGTGGTGACCGATACGTTGAGCGAGGATCTGGACATGGCCAGTTTCCAGCAGGGTGCCGCTTCACATCCATTCGCCCTCACCTTCAAGCCCGGTAGGGTGTTGGAGTGGCGTTTCGCGAACATTATAATGCCGGACAGCAACGTGAACGAATCTGCCAGCCATGGCATCGTGGGTTTTCGGATCAAACCACATTTGCCGCTTGCGGCAGGCACGGAGGTCGTGAATGCTGCCGATATCTTCTTCGACTTTAACCCACCGGTGCGTACGCCGGATGCGCGTGTAGTGGCCGAGACCAGCACAGGCGTCGATGCTCCTTTGAGATCGACTATTAGCGGACTGGCAATTTATCCCAATCCAGCCCAAGGCCGAGTGGTGCTATCCCTTGCAGATCAAGGCGTTATTGCCGAGGTGCGTCTTTTTACCGTGGAAGGCAGGCTGGTGCGGCGGCAGCCTACGGCCCTTGGTCGGGTGGAATTGGACCTTGGCGGGTTTCCGGCGGGAACCTATCTGGTAGCAGTACGTACCAACCACGGCAATTGGCTCCAAGGCCATTTTTCCATTGAATAATGCCCCAACAAGCAACCATTCGATATGGCTCCGTCAATAGGTTACTCTACACGGAACGGACCATGGAACGCACACGCCCCGCAGACCGCGCCAACCTCATTCGGCTGAGCATGGTACTTTTTTCCATCCTTGCGATCGTCTCTTTCGTCTTGGCCGAATTGGCTTGGTGACCGAAGCCCCCCTTTTGCCGGACGGTGGCCGTTAATTTCGGGCCATGCGCGCTTCGATCCTTTCGGCCCTTTTCACCCTTCCGCTCGTCTTCCACGCACAGCCCCCTGAGCCCACGCTCTTGTGGCGCGTCCGTTCTGCGCCCCAAGCCGCCCCAAGCTATCTCTATGGCACCGTACACAGCAAGGATGACCGGGCCTTCCAGTTCGGCGATTCCGTGCTGCCCGCCTTGGACCGATGCGCCGTGGTAGCCGGGGAACTCGACCTGGACAAAAGCAAGCAAGGTGGAACGTTGATGTTCGGGGCCATGCGCTTGCCCGGAGATCAGCGGCTGCAGGACCTCTACAAGAAGAAGGAGTGGAAGCGTGTTCATACTGTGATCACCGATCGTATGGGGTTCATGGCCCCGATGGCTTCCAAGCTGAAACCGTTCTTCGTGATGATGCTCCTGATGGAGAACGCCGTGGATGGAGATAGGCCACAGGTGCTGGATGAATACCTCCAACAACGCGGAGCGCAGAACGGACAACGCGTGATCGGCATCGAGACCATGGCCGAACAACTCGCCGCGCTGGATGCCATGTCCTTGAAAGAGCAGGCGGCTATGTTGCTGGACCACGTGGACCACGATGGATACAAGAAGGAGACCGAAGCCATGCTGGATATCTATGCACGGCAGGACCTGCATGGTCTTTTCGAAGCTGCCAACGATGCCGGTGGCATGCCAGAAGCCATGGAGAAAGCGCTGTTGACCGATCGGAACACGCGCATGGTACACCGCATGGATAGCATCATGGGAACAGGGGAGACCGTGTTCTTCCTGATCGGCGCCGCACACCTGCCCAAAGCCGAAGGCCTGATCCAAGGCTTGCGCAACAAGGGTTATTCCGTGGAAGCCGTCATGAGCGTCGAGCGCAAGCCGGAGCCAATGGAAATGGAGCGATGAGCCTTTGCTACTTCGACTTCCGCGCAAAGCGGCGATACAGCACATAGACCACTGCCGCCAGCAATAGAACGCTCCACGACCGCACCAGGAAGAGAATGAACTGCATCAGCAATTCCCAGCCATCTTCCAAAGCTTCACCGGCTTGTTCGAAGAAGCCCGGCTCGTACCGATCGATGTTCAGTTCGTTGGCCAGTACTTCTCGACGGATGTCCTGCCGTTGGTACACGTCCATGGTGATCGTGCTGTAGGCGATCCGGTCCCGGAGTTCCAGGTTGCGCAGCTTGGCATCATCGGCTTGTTCCTGGCGGTCGGTCAAGCGTTCCTCTGCGCTCACGGTCTCCTTCAGCTTTCGACCTTGTTCATCAATGGCATCGGTCAATCGCTTCTCGTGCTTGGCAACGCGGTCCTGCGTCATCCGGTTACCCAACAACATCAAGCGCACGTCCGTTGCGGTAATGGTGCGGTGGTCCAAGAAATCCACGAAGTCGACCAGCGACTTCAGGGTCGTATCCAGGTTCGCGCTGGGCACTCGGATGGTGAGGCGGTTGGTGACGGTGAACTTAGTGGTCTCCAACAAGCTGTCCGCGCTGATGGGTGTAGTATAGCGGTGATCAACCTGCGTGGTGAGCTGGGTATTGGCCACGTAGCCATCGAAACGGGCTACGAGAGCTTCGATCGCGAACGTGCTCCTCACTGCGTCCTTCGTGCGAAAGCGCAGGTCGGCGGTATGGATGAAACGGCGCGATGTATCGCCGATGGCGCGCGCAGCAGTGGAGAAGAGGACTTCCTTGGGATCCGGGCGCTGGGGTGATGCTGGCGGTTCGTCCGCAGCTGCTTCGCCGCTGAGCGTTCCATAGTCCACGTCAACCATCGCCCGGTCTGCTTCACTATTCTCTCCGCCATGACTGCAACCAATGGCGAAAAGGAGGACGGCCGCAATGGCTGTAACGAGGGTTGATGGACGCATGGATGGTTGTTTATTCCGCTTGCGCGGAGTTGGTGATCGTGTGGCAGAACGAGGCAATGCCTTCGCCTATTGCAACCACCCGTACACGAAGAACACTTCGGCGTTCGATCGCTGAGGGTTACTCTCCCCGCACACCGATCATGGTGGTCACCGCGTGGTGATCACTCAGTTGTTCGGGCAACGTGCGGAAGCCCCACGTTTCCAGCTCTGGACCGTGCAGGATATGGTCGATGCGCAACTTGGGCAGGTCGCCGATGTAGGTGCCACCGAGGCCACGACCACTTTCCACGAACGCATCGTCGAGTTGTTCGCGCAGCTGGTCGTATCCGTAGCTCATCGGCACATCGTTCATGTCGCCGCAAAAGACCACGGGATGTGGACTGCTGCGCATGTGGTCCGCGATCAACTCGATCTCGGTGGCGCGTAGCCGGAAACCGCGGCGAAGCCGTTTCAAGATCCGCTCGCTACCCTGCTTGATGCTGTCGGTGTGGGTGTCCGTATCCAAGCCCTCCAAGAACTTGTAATCCGCATCGCCGAAATGGTATGATGCCAGATGCGCGTTGTATACCCTGATGGTGTCCGTGGGCGAAGCGAGGTCCGTCCAGATGCAGAGGTTGTCCGGATTCTCGGGGAACGGGATGTGGCCTTTGGCCACGGTGGGAAATACGCTGAACGTGGCGATGCCGAAGTGCTGCTGATCGCGGGCGAGCTGCGAGTAGCGTTCCGTGCAGCCCTTGTAGCGGAAGTCCTTCAACAAGGACTCCCGCGTCTTGAAGAACTGCTTATCAGGACTGTAGAAGAACTCTTGGAGGCAAAGGATGTCGGCATCCTCCTTGTGCAGCAGATCGAAGATGGCGTCGCGCGTGCCTTGGTTCCTGCTCCAGTTGTACAGGTCGAAGAGCCGAACGTTGTACGACATCACTTTTATCGGCTTGCCTATCAGTCCATCATCCGGTGCGTTCTTCCCGAATACTTGCACGTGATCGCCGACATGGCTCCAGCCGATCAGGAGCACACCTGCTGAAAGAAGCATCCGTTTGCGGCGGAACACGAACCACCACGCCAAGAAGAATGCATGTACCGGCAGCTGATAGGTGAAACTCATGGCCAACACCGCCAGCGGCCACACATACACAGGACTGATGTACGCCGCGAGGTACGTGATCACCAGGCCGATCGCGGCCAACACGTTCAACCACCACAACGGCCGGTGCCAGCGCGATGGGCGCCTGGCATTCGGTGCAGTGTCGCGGGGGTGTTGGTCTCGGTCCATGTATACCTCTACTGTTCGACCCGGCGGGTCGACGGTATGCGATCACTGATCACGGCTTACCATCGCTTGCTTTGAAGAGGAAATCCTTCTCGTCCTTGCTCAAACTATCATAACCGGCGCGCGAGATCTTGTCCAGGATCGCATCCACACGGGCCTGCTTGTCGCGTTTGTTGGCGCTGAATTCCGCATCCTTCGTCACCGTGCTTCGAACGAATTTCTTCTCCACCCGCATCCGTGGTCCTTTGTTCCGGATGAACGGCCTACGAAGCTTGTCCAAGAGGTTCACGAAGCCCAAGGACCAGTCGTTGCCCTTGCGCAGCTCCACACTGGCCATGTAGCCGTACAACGCACCACCCAAGTGTGCGATGTGTCCGCCGCTATTTCCGCCTTGGCGGATGCTGATGAGATCGATCACCACGTAGATCAACGCGATCCACTTCAACTTGATGCGCCCGAACAACAACAATTGGACCTCCATGTCCGGACGGTAGGCCGCGATGCCGATGAATACGCCCATTACCGCTGCAGAAGCACCCAAGATCGTGCTTCCCTCGGTGAACCGGACGAAGACGGGGAACAGGTTGTAGCTGATCAGGTAGAGCAGGAAACCAGCAACGCCACCCAGCAGATAGTTGCCCAATATCCGCCGCGGGCCCAAAAGGTCCTCGAACATGCGGCCTGCGAACCACAACACCAGCATGTTGAAGAAGATGTGCATCAGGTCCGAATGCGTGAACATGTAGGTGACCACGGTCCATGGTGTGTAGAGCAACGTGCCAAGGGCGCTGGTGCTCTTGAGCCAGCGCAACAGGTCGGGTGCCTGTGAATTGGCCAACCAGAAGGGAAGGTCCACCAAGTGCAGCACTAGGAATACCGCCACGTTGATGAGGATAAGCCGCACCACCATGCCACCGCTGCGCCACTGCGTCCGTAAGTCGTCCTGTAATCCCATCTCTCTTGCTACGTGTTCGCCTTTCAGCGCAACGCGCTGGTGCAAAGTTCGCGCCCCATCCGCATTGTCAGGTGTAGTTCCTCGTTCAACATGAACGATCGGGTGCTGAAGGAATGGCACCGACCGATCAGCAAGGAGGTCAGCACATCCCCGGAACCAATTATTGGTCCCACCGGAACTGTCCGTCACCCCCACGCGTGCGCCAAGACCGGATCAGGATGAAGCCGACCAACATTCCGCCCAGATGTGCCAAGTGCGCCACGTTGTCATTCGGGTTTGCTTGTAGTGTGTTGTAGATGGAGATACCACCTAGGATCAATACGAAGTACTTCGCCTTGATCGGGATCGGCAATGGGAACATCATCAGCTCCGTATTCGGGAAGGTCATGCCAAAGGCCAGCAGTACGCCGTAGATCGCGCCGGATGCACCTACCATGGGGATGTTGAAGATGGAATTGACCCGGCCGAGGTCCACATCCGAATAGTTCTGCCCTTGCGCCCACAATGCAGGCCCCTCACGCTTTACGAGCGCGATCCCTTCCGCCCCGACCACATCTGCAAGCTGGTAGTATTCAATGGCGTGCACTCCGGAATACAGAAGCGCGGCGCCGATGCCTGTGACCATGTAGAAGGTGAGAAAGCGCTGAGAGCCCCATTTGTATTCCAGCGGTGGTGCCAGCATGTATAGGCCAAGCATATTCAGCGCCAAGTGCATGAAACTGCCATGCATGAACATGTGCGTGATCAGCTGCCACGGTTTGAAGAGGGGGGAGGAGAAGTAGTGGAGACCGAACCACGTGTCCATGTCCGTGCCACCGATGTTCCCTAAACCGGTAAACTTGATCAGGAACACGATCACATTGATGATCAACAGGTTCTTGACCACCACTGGAAGTCCGGCGAAAGGGTTGTTGGGCCGCATCAGCGTTCGAAGCGTTCGTTGAGGTCGTTGAGACCGAAAGTGATCAGGGTGGGTTTGCCGCCCGGTGTATGGTAGGGCATCGCGCATGCGAACAAGCGATCGATGAGGTCGTGCATCTCCTGCGTCCCCAATACGCGGCCCGGACCTATCGCCATGCTCCGCGCCATGCCGCGTGCCAGCACGTGGTGCCGCTCGTTGCGCAAACTGCTCTTCTCGTGCTTCAACTGTTCAAGTAGTTGTTCCAACAAGCGTGTGGGGTCTTCTTCGGCAGCTTCCGCAGGCATGCCGTTCACCTGCACCGTGCGGCCACCGAAGAGTTCCAGATCGAAGCCCATGCTGCGCAGCTCCGGTAGCACATCCTGCACCATAGCGAGATCCGCTGCGTTCAGTTCCACATGGCGGGGGAACAATTCGGTCTGGCTCATTCCCGCGCCTTGCTCCAGCAGTTTCAGGTTGCGCTCGTACAGGATCCGTTCATGTGCGCGTTGCTGGTCCACCACCATGAATCCGCTGCGCAGTTGGGCCATGATGTAGGTGCCATGCAACTGGAACACCGGCCGTTCGCCGGGCATTCCTTCGTGTTCACGCGATGGCATGATGCGGGCTGCACCGTCTTCCGGCAACGACACCTCCGGCGCAGTCGTCGGCATGCTGGTACCCAGATCGAATAGCTGTTGCCAACCCTCACTGCTCTTGCGTGGCGGTGCGTTGAAGGCTCCAAGGTCCTGTGGACGCCAAGTAGGCGGCTCTATAGGCGGCGCGGCATTCGGTTGGTGACTTGCGAAAGCCGCAAGGATGGCCGGCTCCGGCTCGAAGTCCAAGCTGGGCACGATGTTGAACCGTCCCAAGGCACGCCGCACAGCAGCATGCACAATGGCATATACCGTGCGGTCGTCGCGGAACTTGATCTCCGTCTTGGTGGGGTGGATGTTGATGTCGATCTGCGCAGGATCCAGATCGATGAACAGGAACCACGACGGGAAGTTCTCGCGCGACACCAACTCATCGAAGGCTTTACGTACCGCGTGCTCCAAGTAGTTGCTGCGGATGAAGCGGCGGTTCACGAAGAAGTACTGCTCCCCGCGCGATCGTTTGGCGAATTCCGGCTTCCCCACGAAACCCGTGATGCGCACGAACTCCGTGGCTTCATCGACCGGCACCAAACGCTCATCGTACTTGCGACCGAACAGATGGACGATGCGCTGCCGCTCGCTGCCCACAGGCATGTTGAATTCCTCGTGTTCGTTGTGGATCAACTGGAAGGAGATCTCCGGGTGCGCCAATGCCACGCGGTGGAATTCGTCCATCACATGCTTCAATTCCACGCCATCACTTTTCAGGAACTGGCGGCGGGCCGGTACGTTGTAGAACAAGCTACGCACCGCGATCGTGGTGCCAACGGCTACTGCGATCGGCTCTTGTGCGCGAACTCTACTGCCTTCGATCATTACGCGTGTTCCCAATTCCTGGTCCCGTTCGCGTGTCTTCAATTCCACTTGTGCAATGGCCGCAATGCTCGCCAAGGCCTCACCCCGGAAGCCTTTGGTGCGGATCGTCGCAAGGTCGTCGGCCAAGCGGATCTTGCTGGTGGCATGCCGTTCGAAACAGGCGCGGGCGTCGTTGGGGCTCATGCCCATGCCATCATCGGTCACTTGCACCAGCGTACGGCCCGCATCCTTCAGAACAACCAGGATGTGCCTGGCCCCGCTGTCCACACTGTTCTCCAATAGTTCCTTCACCACACTGGCAGGCCGCTGCACCACCTCGCCAGCAGCGATCTGGTTGGCCACATGGTCGGGCAGCAGGCGGATCAGGTCGGCCATCTCAGCGGTACGCGACGGCCGTTGCCGGATGGAAGAAAGGAGGATGCACTTGCACGCGGGGCCGCTTGGGGCGGCAAAAGTACGGTGCGCTGGATAAGCGACTGTTGCCTTGGACCTCCGCTCTCTATGGTTTCAGATCGCTACATCGCCCGACGCGTGGTGCGCACGAACGACAGGTCCAGCTTGCCTGTGACCGCCGATGGGCCGATCAACTCCAGTGCACCGGCCTTACTACCCGTCTCGTCCGTCTTTTCCGGGATCACTAATGCCTTGTGGCAGGAATCGAAATTCAGGTGTGGCCGTGGGCTGCTCGTGACGATGCGGAACAATGGGTTCCACCAGCCGATGTTGCTCACGTTCACCTGGCCGCTCACATAATGGATCACCGGCGCTACCACCGGGCTATTCCAGTAGATATTGTTCAGTTCTACGGTGGACTTGATGGGCATGTTCACATAGATGCTCGCTTTGCGCAGCCGATGTTCCACATGGAAGTTGGACAAGGAGAAGGACTTCACCACCGGATTCGTGGCCGCCACGTTCGGGTCGGTACTGGCGCTGGCGGAGAGGTATAGGTCGTAATCCGCGATGGCACCTTCGCTGATGCAATCCACCATGTGTACACCGCCGCTGTTGAGCACCGTGAAGGCCTCTGTTGAGGTAGAAGAACAATAGACCCGGCACTGGTCCAATACGGTGTGGTTGCTTTGGCTGTTGTGAGTGTTGGCTCCGGGCCAGTCGCCGCTGCGCACTTGTATCCCTTTGCGCGCGGGGTTGGTCACCAGCACGTTCTGTACGCGTGCCATCAGACAGAAGCGCAGGTCGATCGCCACCTCGGTCTGGCCCGTCATGCGGCAATTGGTGATCGTGCTGTTGAGCGTCGCTTGCAGGTCGATGGCTTTGCGGCCGCCTTGTATCATGGCGAAGTCACGGATGGTGTAGCGGTTCGCTGTGCGGCGCATGGCCTCTTTCTGGTCCACTACCACCATGGTGAAACCATTGGAATTCGGACCCAATGAAAGCTTGCAGCCCTTGCCGTCGATCACCAATAGCTGCGCCATGGGCAGGCGGATGTCCGTCTCGCAGTAATATTCCGATGCTGCGGAAAATGTGATATAGGTGGCGTCCTTCGGAAGGCTAGCGAAGAAGTCGGCCACATTGCCGGGCGGCACCACGTACTCGATCGCGCACACAGCATTTGCCAGAACGGCCGCCATGAAGAAAAGGAAGGCAGTACGGAGGATCATGCGTCCAAAGATCGGCATAGATCCATTTCCTGGATGCGCACCTGAGCAAATGGGATCCTGCCTGGGCGAACACTATACTTGCTGCACATGAACGGCTTCCTCCGCGACCTGGTGATCCGCTACGTGCTGCGGCCCCAGCATCCCGACCTTCGGGAGGCGGACCTGTCCCCGTTCATCATCGCCAAAGGTTTCCGCGAGCTCAAGCTCACTGCGCGGAACTTGGTGAAAGACGTGGCACTGATCGGTGTCGGTGTCTTCTCAGCGGCCTTCGGATTGGAAAGCTTCCTGTTGCCACGCGGCTTCATCGATGGCGGAGCGACCGGCCTTGCACTTATGATCACGCAGCTCACTGGGGTGCCACTGCCCGTGCTGCTCGCGCTGATCAACGCGCCCTTCGTCTACCTCGCGTACAAGGTGATCGGCAAGCCCTTCGCCATCCGCACTGCTTTGGGGATCGTGGCACTTACGGTGGTCGTGGCCACCGTACACATGCCGGTGGCCACGGAGGACAAGTTGCTCGTGGCCATCTTCGGCGGCTTCTTCATCGGCGCGGGCATCGGGCTGGCCGTGCGCGGCGGCGGGGTCATCGATGGTACCGAGGTGTTGGCCATCGCCGTCAGCCGTAGAACGCATAGCACCGTTGGTGATGTGATCACCGCCATCAACGTGGTCATCTTCGCTGTTGCTGCCTACTTGCTCAGCGTGGAGACAGCGCTCTATTCGATGGTCACCTACCTCGCCGCCAGCAAGACCATGGATTTCGTGATCGAAGGCATCGAGGAGTACACGAGCGTCACCATCATCAGCTCGCACCACGATGCCATTAGCCGTATGATCACCGTGGAATTGGAGCGCGGCATCACCGTGCTACGCGGCAAGCGCGGTATTGGGTCGGATGGCCCCCAGCACGATGCCGACGTGATCTACTGCGTGATCACCCGTTTGGAGGTAGGACGTCTCACCGAAGCTATCGAGAAGATCGACCCCAATGCCTTCGTTGTCATGAGCCCCGTGAAAGATATCACCGGTGGGCTGGTGAAGAAGAGGAGGCATAAGCACTGATCCGGACACCGACCGGTGAACGGCAGCAATGGCTCTTGCGCGATAGTGGATGGCTTATGCGATCTGCTTTTCAGGGATCAAGTCGAACACCCGTTGCTGTGGTACAAGACTTTTCGCAACACACCCGACGTTGAACAGGAGCTGGGACGTATCGCTCAACCGGGACATTCAACTTTCCCACTGTTCACAACTGCCTGATCCAACGCCCGATGTGCCTTCGGCACGGGAATAGTTTCGCAACATCGATATGAAGCGCAAGTATTCCATCATCGCCGTGCTCCTCGGCGCCGTCCTTTCCTTCAGCAGTGCGCAAACGCGGCTGGCGGATGCGGGAACTCCACCACCGTTCCTGGAACATGCCACACCGTGGGCCGATTCGGTGTTCACCTCGCTCTCGTTGGAGCAGCGCATCGCGCAGTTGATGATGGTGGCCGTTTACAGCGACAAGGACGCCAAGCACGAGCAGGGCATCGCCGACATGGTGCGCGAGCACAACATCGGCGGGCTCATCTTCTTCAAGGGTGGTCCCTTAAGGCAGGCGAAGCTCACCAACCGTTTCCAAACGGCGGCCAGGACACCGCTGCTCATCGGCATGGATCTGGAGTGGGGCCTAGCGATGCGCTTGGACAGCACGATCCGTTTCCCGCGCCAGATGACCTTGGGTGCCTTGAAGAGCGATACGCTGATCGAGGCGATGGGCTTGGAGATCGCGCGGGAGATGAAACGCTTAGGTGTGCAGGTCAGCTTCAGCCCGGTGCTGGATGTGAACAACAACCCGGCGAACCCGGTGATCAACGACCGCAGCTTCGGTGAGGACCGCGAGGCCGTTGCCCGAAAAGGCATCGCGTACATGCGCGGCTTGCAGAACGGCGGGGTGATCGCCACGGCGAAACACTTCCCCGGTCATGGCGATACCGATACCGATTCGCACTTCGGCTTGCCGATGATCGCGCACAGCCGCACGCGTTTGGATTCACTGGAGCTGTATCCCTTCCAACGCATCGTTGAAGAAGGCATCGCGGCAATGATGGTCGGCCACCTGGAAGTACCGGCGTTGGACAGCACCAAAGGACAGCCGAGCACGTTGAGCGAACCCATCGTGAGCGGGATCCTGGAACGCGAACTCGGTTTTCGTGGATTGGTCTTCACCGATGCGCTCAACATGAAGGGTGTTGCGAATGCGGACAAGCCGGGCGAGATCGAACTGCGCGCGCTGCTGGCGGGCAACGACGTGATGCTCTTTCCACAGGATCCCGTTAAGGCGATCGCACGCATCAAGCTGGCAGTGGACAGCAATGAAGTGGATCGTTCGGTGATCGATCACAAATGCTTGAAGCTGTTGCGCGCAAAAGAGTGGGCCGGGTTGAATACGCTGAAGAACGTGGAGACCAGGAACCTTTACGCCGACCTGAATACCGTGCACGGCAAGATGCTCCGCCGCAACCTCTACGCGAATGCGATCACTGCGTTGAACGATCACTACAAGGTGATCCCCGTCGGTCGTGTGGACACGTTGCGCATCGCCTCGCTGGTGATCGGTGATACGCTGGGCAACCCCTTCCAAGTCGGGCTGCAACGCTATGCGCCGGTGCAAGTGTTCCGGTGCGATAAAGCGCTGAAGCGTGATGCGTTGGAAGCGTTGTTGCGTCAGTTGAAAGGATTCGATCGCGTGGTCGTTTCCGTCCATAACACGACCTACCGCGTCCAGAAGGAGTTCGGTGTACCGGAGAGTGCGATGGATATCGTGCGCGAGATCGCCGCGCAAACGCCGACCATCTTCGCGCTGTTCGCCAATCCGTACAAACTGTCCCAAGCCTACGGTGCGCAACATCTCGCCTCCGTGTTGGTCGCTTACGAAGAGACGGAGGAAACCCAGGACCTGATGGCGCAGGCCATCTTCGGCGCGCTCAACATTTCGGGCCGTTTGCCGATCACCGCATCATCGTTCTACGCCCTTGGCGATGGTCGTGACCTGAAGGCGAATGGACGGTTCACCTACACGCTACCCGAAACGATCGGCCTGCGCAGCGAGGACCTGAAAGGCATTGACGCTGTTGTGGCCGAAGGCATCAAGGCACAGGCTTATCCGGGTTGCGAAGTGCTCGTGGCAGTGGATGGTCAGGTGGTGATGAACAAGGCATATGGCTACACGACCTACGAGAAGAAGCAGGCCGTGCGCCCCTCCGATCTCTATGATCTCGCTTCGGTGACCAAGGTGGCCGGCACAACACTGGCCCTGATGCATCTGGTAGATGAAGGAAAGCTGGACCTGAACAACCAGATCGTTCACTACCTGCCGGAGATCGAGAGCGATCACCCGGCGCATGCGCGCATGCAATTGCGCGACATCCTCACGCACCAAGCCGGATTGAAAGCCTTTGTGCCGTTCTACAGCAAGCTCTTGAAGGATGGCAAGCTGCGCACCGAGTTGGTGTCCGATTCAGCGACCGAGAAATACAATGTTCGCGTGGCGCAAGGGTTGTACATCCCACAAGCCTACAAGGACAGCATGGTGACCTGGGTGCTGCAAACGCCGCTCGGCAAGAAAGGCGAATACCTCTACAGCGATATGGGCTACTACCTGTTGCAAGAAGTGGTGGAGCGTCTCTCCGGGATGCCGTTGGACCGCTACGTGGCCACCACATTCTACAGACCGATCGGTGCCAGCACCATGGGCTACAAGCCATGGGAGCGTTTCCCACTGGATCGGATCGCACCCACGGAGTACGATGTGGTCTTCCGCCAACGGCAGATCCAAGGCGATGTGCATGATCCCGGTGCGGCCATGAAAGGCGGTGTGGCCGGACACGCCGGCTTGTTCAGCAGCGCCAACGATCTGGCCAAACTGATGCAGATGCTCGCCAACGGTGGCACTTACGGCGGTCGCCGTTACTTGAGCGAAGCCGTGGTGGCGGAGTTCACCAAGTGCCAGTTCTGCTCGCCCAGTGGCACGGGGAATAGGAGAGGCCTCGGTTGGGATAAACCCGTGCGCGGCAAAGGCGGTCCCACCTGCGAGTGTGTAAGCTATTCCAGCTTCGGCCATACCGGTTTCACGGGTACCATGGCGTGGGTCGATCCGGAACAACACGTGGTCTATGTGTTCCTCAGCAACCGGGTCTACCCCAATGCCACAACGAACAAGCTCGCCGAAATGGGCATTCGGACCAAGATACAGGAAGTGATACACGACGCCGTAGCAGCCCGTGTGCAGGCCGTGAAGACCAAGGCGGTGCCCACGGAGAAGATCGGGCGATAGCCGGTCATCCGCGCGCTTACCCGTTCGTCCGAGCACATGGTCCATGTGCGTGTCCAAGTTGCACTTTCACATCGTGAAGGCCTTCTCTTGGAGCTTTTGCCTTGGGTCCTTGGACTTGTTCTTCACTCTTCATCCTATGCGCCACCTCCACCGCACCGAGAAACGCACTTGGGCTTTGCTCGATGAGCAAGGCCACATCCTGGGTTCGCTGATCCAGCCCAAGTGGTGGAGCAATAAGATGGAACTGGTCGTACCCGAGGGAGTGCTTACGGTCACTTCCAGCGGTGGCCTGCGCTCGGATCAAACCGTCTACCGGAATGATGCACCGCTGGCCGATCTGAAGTTCTCATGGCGAGGTGACATCCACATCACTCCACGCCGTGGTGGATCGGGAACGCTGCATGTGGAACGCACGGCATGGTGGAGCCGCGGCTACATCATCAAGGACGATGCGGGTGCCGAGAGGGCCCGGCTGAGCATGCGGATGGACTGGTCCACGTTCGCCATGGCACCGGTGTTGGAAGAGCGCACGAACGATCCGCTTTCGGCGATGGACCTATTACTGGCGGTGCATGGGGTCCAGGAGACGTATCGGCGGTCGAGTGTAGCTAGTTGATGCTTAGTTCAACACCACGATCGCCGCGTTCAATATCGCCGCGAAACAGACCCACAGCAGGTATGGCACGAGCAGTTTCCAAGCAAGGCCATCCACCTGCTTGAACCAGCGCATGCACCAGATGATCGTGGCCCACAGCAGGAGCATTTCCACCAGTGCAACAAGAGGTGCATGCAGCGCGAAGAAAAGGATGGACCAAGCGGCATTCAAGAGCAGTTGCACTACATAGGCAGTAAGCGCGCTACGCTTCAAGCCGTCATTCGCAGTGCTGGACCATACGCGTCCGGCGGCATAGCCCATGAGGATGTATAGTAGGGTCCAGACGGGGCCGAAGATCCAATTCGGTGGGTTGAAAAAGGGTTTCTCTAGCGTGGCATACCACGTGTCGATGGAGTTCGCGGTGGCGAGACCCGAGAGGCTTCCGATGGCGACCGTGCCGAGGATGGCGATGGTGATCTTAGCAGGGGTGGAGAGGGTCATGACCGGTCGTAGATCAGAAAGGATAACCGATGGCGATGTTCAGGATGAAATTGTCCGACAGGCGTGGTGCCTGATCGTTGAACACCCACCGATCGCCTTGCGGAAGGTCGGGACGCCGCAATGGGGTGGCGAGATCCAAGCGCACCACGATCACCTCTGGATCGAAACGGATACCAGCGCCAGCGCCCACGGCGAGTTCTTCCAGTGCGTGGGCCATGCGGAATTTCCCACCCGGCCGCTGCGGATCTTCCGCTTGCAACCAAACGTTACCGGCATCGGCGAAGAGCGCACCTTTCACGAAGCCGGCTATGGGGAACCGGTACTCCAGGTTGGCTTCGAA
>Ga0209181_10006096_pt1 | contig 17040 bp, 11 predicted proteins | sample MAT05_FD_187208 | JGI IMG/M metagenome (GOLD analysis project Ga0209181, IMG submission 187208) | Freshwater microbial communities from Lake Fryxell liftoff mats and glacier meltwater in Antarctica - MAT-05 (SPAdes) (version 2) | ecosystem: Environmental > Aquatic > Freshwater > Ice > Liftoff...
CTCCAGGAGCGTCGGGAGGGAGCGGGCATCATGAACCTCGAACTCCATGTCCCGACATCTGAGGCGTTAACCAGCGTCCCGTGGCCGTGGCCGTGGCCGTGGCCGTTCCCCCCGCGCACCGATCCGGATCGGGACACGGGCAGGTCGGCCACGGCCACGGCCACGGCCAGGGACACGGGCAGGTCGGCCACGGCCACGGCCACGGGCACGGGAAGAACCTGGTTAACGCCTAGGAGCGTCGGGAGGGAGCGGGCATCATGAACCTCGAACTCCATGTCCCGACATCTGAGGCTTACAATCCGCTCAACGACGCTGGGATTACCTTGCGGCCCCACTCGAAGCTCAGGCCGGCTCCAGCGCCGATCCAGAGGCCTTCGAGGGCGCCTTTGCCCGAGGGGCTGTCGTAGCGCACTGGGCGCAAGATCGCGCCCGGCGTGGCTGTGAGGTTTAGCCACAAAGGGCCTCCGAGGTGGAGCTCGGCGCCGATACGGCCGCCGGCTCGCGCAGACCATGTGTCGCGCTCTCCCGGGAAACCTTCCACGATGTGCGCGTCGCCGAGGTGGGCAGAGGCCAGGGCGGCTTCAGCGCCAAAGGCCAGGCGCCAGGAGGGGCTGAGCCAGAGGCGGTAGTCGGCGGAGATGCCGAATTCGAGCCAGCGGAGAGCGCCGCTGTGCGAAGGGCCCGTGAGCCAGCGGGCAAAGAGGGTTTCGCTGATACCGTAGTAGCGAAAGCCGAGGCCGAGCGAGGGGCCGGCGAGGACGCCGGCGGCCTGGGGAAGGAAGGCGAGATCGGCGCCGGCGAAGAGCTGGATCGCCGGCTGGCCGCGCGAGGCGAGCTCGATCTCGCCTTCCGTGGGGCGGCGCGGGGGCGGCGGGCGGCGGGGGACGGCGCGGATCGGCTCCATTTGGTCGCGCACCATCTCCGAGGCGGCGATGGCGACGAGGCGCGCCGCGACGTCGCCCGTGAGGCCGTCAGCGGCGATGTCGCGGCGGCCGACGGCGCGATCGCCGACGCGGACTTCGATGGCGATCTGGCGCTCGGTGGGGCGGTCAACCCAGATGTAGGCGACGTGATCGCCGAGCGGGCCGACGGCGCCCGGGGCGAGGACGGCGCTGCCTTCGAGCTCGATTTCGAGGAGGCGGCGCAGGCGAGGCTCCGAGAGCTTCTTCAACGCGTCGGACGAGAGCGCGATGCGGACCTCGACGACGCGCGGCGCGGGGGCGGCGGCGCTGCTCGCGGCGGGCGGGGCGGTGGTGGGGGTCGGGAGATCGGCGGCGAAGGACGAGGTGGCGACGAGCGTCGCCACGAGCGCGACGGCGCTACGGAGCGGCGCTGCCAGCGGGCGCAGCGGCCGGGACCGCAGACGCAGGAGGCGGAGGAGCCGGAAGCGCGCCGCCCGCGCCGTCGTCACCCTCGAGCGCGAGCTCGACCTCGTCCTTGCACCGACCATCGGGGTACTTGGCTACATACTCCCGGGCCTGTCGGACCGCCTCATCCTTGTTGCCCGAGGCGCGTTCGCCCTTGATGCGGCGGCAGAGAGCGTCCTCTGCGAAGGGGCCGTTGAGCTTCTTCGCGCGGTCGAGGTAGTCGCGCGCTTGCTCGCCCTTGCCCGCGGTCTGGAGCATGCCGGCGAGCGAGTAGGCCGCGACCTGGGCGTTCGCGTCGTCCGAGAAGCGATCGACCACGGTCCGCAGCGCGGTCATGGCCGCGCCGGGATCGCCGTCCTTGGCGCGGGCGAGCGTGCTGATCGCCATGAGCTCGTTGGCGCTGCGAGCGCCAACGACCGCCCCGGAGATGCCGCCCGGCTCTTGCCGGAGCAGCGCGAGGGCGCCCGCGAAATCGTTGGCTTCGTAGCGGGAGAGCCACCCCGGTCCGGCGGCGGGGACGGGCTTGCTCACGCGCGGTTGGCCCGGGGTCGCGGCGCGCACGACGCGCGGCGTGTGCAGGGCCGGAGGCGCCGTGGGCGAGAGCGCGCTGGTGATCGCGTGGAGCGGGACCCTCTCGGCCTGGCCGCCGCGACCGAGCTGCTGGGTGCCGGCGGGCGACGTGATGTTGACCGAGCCGTCGCTCACGTTCACGTCCATGTCGTCCTGGGTGCGGCGGACGTTGAGCACGCTGCCGGCCTGGGTGTTGAGCCGAGCGTCGCCCGCGATAATCATCAGGCCGGCGACGCGCTGGGCGCCGATGGTGTCGACCGACGCGGCGCCCTGGAGGAGCTTGAGCGTGAGCTCGCCGCCGGCGCGCTCGACCTCGACCGTGGTGCCGGGCTGGAGCATGAGCTGGCCGCCGCCGGGGAGCGAAAAGCTGCGCCCTTCGCTGCCCGCGGCGAGGACGTCCACGGTGGTGCGCTCGCTCGATTGCACCGGGGCGATCGCCGCGAGGACCGGGCCCGGGAACGCGGTCTTGCCGACGAAGACGCCGCCGGCGAACGCCGAGAGGGCCGCCGCGATCGCCAGGTAAGCGAAGACCGGCCGGCGGCTCGCCGCGGGGGCGACGGCGGGCAGGTTCGCGTCGAGGCGCGCCCAGACGCGCTCGATGCGCGCCTCGTCGGCGTGGTCGCGCAGGTCGGCGGGCGCAATGCGGGGGACGGAGCGGCGGCTCATGAGGGTACTTCCTTGTGATCGGGCGATGCGGCGAGGTCGGGAGACGAGCCTTCGTTCGTGGCGTCGATGAAGTGGTCGTCCAGGAAATGCTGGGCGCGGCTGATGCGGCGCTTCACCGTCGCGAGAGAGCAACGGGTGAGGCGCGCGACCGTTTCGAGATCGTGGCCCTCGACCGCGCGCAAGGTCCACGCGATGCGGTCGTCGGTCGGCAGGGTGCGGAGGAGGGCGTAAATCTGCGCGATCTGCGCGCGCGTGTGCGGCGAGGCGTCGGAGCTGGCGATGGCGTCGAGGTCCACCGGCTCGGCGGATTTGCCCATGCCGAGCACGTTGAGGAGGCGCTGGCGCCGCATGCGGGAGCGGACGGCGTGGACGACGATGGCGCCGAGCCAGGAGCGGAAGGCGCCGCGATCGGTGAGATCGTTGAGGCGCTCGAAGGCGCGGAGGAAGGCGTCGTGGGCGATGTCTTCCACGTCGTGGGCGGAGCCCTCGATCCGCGCGGCGAGGTGGATCGCGAAGGCCGAGTGGCGACGGTAGAGAAGCTCGAGCGCCTGCGTGTCGCCCTTGCAACCGAGGGCGACGAGCTGAGCATCGGGCAGATCGCGCAGCGGGGAACCGAGAGGAGCGGACGGAACGGGCACGCGGCGGACATCAGCGACCGCGGGCACGTCGGGCAGCGACGATCGTGATCGACCTTCGCCGACCGGGAGGCCGGGGACTGGGGTGGACGCGGCATCCAGCGCCTCGTCTCCGGCAGATCCGGCGGCGGGAGCGCTCTCCACCAGGCGCAGTTGTCCTCGATTTGCTCGCGTTGCCATTCTTCGATTAGGTTCCCACGACTAGCTGGACGCCCGGCTTGGTTTTGGCGGCTCACCCCTTCTTTTTGATCGTTCGAGTGAGCTGTTCTGAATTGATCCGGCGTCTTGGTCGGTGCCGCGGGTTTTCAACGCGGCACAATCTCTGCTCGGAGGCTCTTCCCATGTCCAAGCTCCTCGTCGCGACGCTCACCGTGTCTGTCTCGCTCCTCGCGCTTGCCTGTGGCGCACCGCCCCCGCCCTCGGCTCCCGAGGTTCCCGGGACCGGCGCGCTCCCGGCGGCGCCCGAAGCCCCCAAGCTCGAGGCCCCCGCGGCCCCGGCGGCCCCCGCGCTCCCGAAGCCCTGAGGGCAACGCCACGCGAAGAGGCCGTTCGCGGTCTCTTCACTGGCACCACTTTCGCGGCGAGTCCTTCGGGGCTCGCCGCGTTTTTTTTGGCGCGAAGCCGCTCCCTTTCCAGAAGGCCGTCGCGGCGTCAGCGCAGACACGACGCGAGAGAAAGGTCGTCGCGGCGAGGCAGACCACGCGGCAGCTCTTGCTCGGACGTGGGCCGGGAAGGCGCACTCGGGTATGCTCCCAGGCTGAACCTTTGCCGTATTGGTGCCTTCCGATGAATCACCGCTCTGCCTTCTCTTCTCGGGCGCTCGTCACCTTCGCGCTGCTTTTGGGTTTCCTCCTCGCCGGCTCAGCCTGCGGTCGGACCCTCGGCGAGACGGATGAAAGCGTCGGCGGCGCGAGCAGCGGCCCCGGCGGGAGCGGGGGCAACGGGGGCGGCGGGAGCAAGCCGTGCGGTGACGGCATCTGCGGCTCGGGCGAGACGTGCGCTACCTGCGCGCCTGACTGCGGTAACTGCGCCGGCTGCGGCGACGGGACCTGCCTCGGGGGCGAGACCTGCGGGAGCTGCCCGATCGACTGCGGCAACTGCCAGACCTGCGGCGACGGGACCTGCAACAACGGCGAGACCTGCGGCTCCTGCGTGCAGGACTGCGGCAAGTGCTCGCTCTGCGGGGACAAAATCTGCGACGCGGACAAGGAGAGCTGCTCGAGCTGCCCGACCGACTGCGGCCTCTGCTCCACCTGCGGCGACGGCACCTGCGACGGCATCGAGTCGTGCTCGAGCTGCCCCGGCGACTGCGGCGTTTGCAACCTCTGCGGCGACGGCTTCTGCAAGGCGACCGAGGATTGCCTCTCCTGCGCGCCCGACTGCGGCGCCTGCGAGCTCTGCGGCAACGGCGTCTGCAACGCGACGATCGAGAACTGCTCCACCTGCCCGGCGGACTGCGGCAAATGCGTCGGCTGCGGGGACGGCCTCTGCAAAAACAACGAGACGTGCGCCTCTTGCCAGCAGGACTGCGGCGTGTGCGCGGTGTGCCCGAACGGGAAGTGCGAGAGCTTCGAGACCTGCTCGATCTGCCCGCAAGACTGCGGCGCGTGCATGCCGCAGACCTGCCTCGAGGTCGTCGGCTGCGCCCTCGGCTGCATCGACCTCCAGGCGAACCCGCCCGCGTTCAGCATCACCTGCGTCGCCAACTGCGTCGCGCAGGGTTGCTCTGACGTGCAGTTCTTCGTCGACCAGGTCCTCAACTGCGTCGTTCTCCACATCCCGGAATGCGGCGGCGGCGGCGGCGCCGGCTGCTTCCAGGACAAGTGCCAGGCCGAGTTCGCCGCCTGCATCGGCGCGAACTGCAACCAGTAGAGCCGCCGCGGGGCCCTTCCGCGTACGTTGTGCGTGCCCTGCAACGAAAGCCTGGACTGGGCGCGACGACTTTGTTTGAGCCCAGGCCAGGGTCGCGCAAGGATGCGCGCCATGCCTCAAAAAGACGAGGGACGCGCCCTCGGCGCCGAGACGAGCGAGAGGGCGCCGCCCGCGTCTCCGTGGCTCCGCATCTTCGCGGTCCAGGACGTCCTGATGATCGCCTACCTGCTCGTCGTCTGGCGCCTGGTCTGGGGCGCGACCGGGAGCGAACAGGACACCTGCTCCCGCCTCGTTTACCTGTGCCTCGGGGCCATCGTGCTCGGCTGCTGGATCGCCCGCGGCACGCGCGCGATCCCCTACTCGGTGCGCTGGACCGTCTACCGCCTCGCCCTCGCCGGCGTCCTGCTCGAGAACTACCTGATGCTGCGGCTGCTGCTGCCGCTGGTGCGCCCTGATCAAGTCGACGAAGAGCTCTACCAGCTCGACCTCCGGCTCTTCGGCGTCGAGCCGGCGCTGTGGCTGGAGCGGCTCAACCAGCGGCCGATCATCGAGTATTTCTCGTTCTTCTACTTCAGCTACTTCTTCATCTGCGCCACGTACCTGATCACCGTCGTGGTGCTCTCGAAGGGCGGCCGACGCACCGCCGAGTTCGCCGTGGGGACGCTGATCGTCTTCTGCTTCGGCCAGCTCGGCTACATGTCCGTGCCCGCGGTGGGGCCGATCCGCTACCTGGCGAGCCACTTCAACGGGCCGCTCAACGGCGGCTTCTTCTGGGGCTGCGTCTCGGCCACGGTCGAGGCCGGCAGCGCCATGAAAGACGTCTTCCCCTCGCTCCACACCGCGGTGCCGACGTGGTTCACCTACTTCTCGTTCCAGCAGGCGAAGACGGATCCCCGCTGGAAATGGCCGGCGCGCACCATCGGGTTCTTCGCGGCGAACATCATCTTCTCGACGATGCTGCTGCGCTGGCACTACGCCGTCGACGTGATCGCCGGCCTCTGCCTGGCCACGACGGCGGGGGTGCTCACGCCGCGGATCGTGCGCTGGGAAGAGCGGATGCGCGCCCGCCACGGGCTCTCGATCCCGTGGGTCTTCGAGCGCCGATCACCCGACCGGGGACCGCGGCGCGCGCTGAGGCTGTGATACCTCTCCAGGCATGCTCTCCTCGCTGGATAGCCTGCGTTGCTTCCTCGCCGCGGCTCGCCTGCTCAACTTTCGCGCCGCCGCGCGGACGGTCGCGCTGACGCCGACCGCGCTCGGGCAGCGGATCCAGAAGCTGGAAGAAGAGCTGGGCGTGGAGCTCTTTCGCCGCAGCACCCGGACCGTCTCGCTCACCGAGGCCGGCCTCGCGCTCTTGCCCGCCGCCCAGCGCTGCCTCGACGCCGCGAACGAGTGCGTGCGCGCGGCGCGCGGCGAGCTCGGGGCGCCGCCGCTGGAGATCACGCTGGGCACGCGCCAGGAGCTGGGAATGAGCTGGCTCCTCCCCCAGCTCGAGCGCATCAGCGAGGCGCTGCCATCGCTCGACGTTCACCTCTACTTCGGCTCGGGCCCGGACTTGCTCCTCCGCGTCCGCTCCATGGAGATCGACTGCGCCGTCACCTCGTCGCGCTATGCCGATCCCAAGATCGACGCCGTGCGCCTGCACCGCGAGGACTACGTCTTCGTGGGCGCGCCCGCGCTCCTCGCGAACAAACCGCTCGATCGTTACGAGCACGCCGAGGCGCACACCCTCCTCGACGAGAACCGTGATTTACCGCTCTACCGCTACTTCGGCGAGTCCCCGGGCGCCGGCGATCGCCTCCACTTCGGCCGCATCGTCCGCCTCGGGAGCATCGAGACGATCCGCGCGCGCGCGGTCCAGGGCACAGGCGTCGCGGTGCTCCCCGCCTACCTCGTCGAGCGCGATCTCGCGAGCGGCGTGCTCTGCCGCCTCTTCCCCGCGGTGACGCCCCTTCACGACTGGTTCCGGCTGATCTTCCGCGCCGACGATCCCAAGCGGCCACTCTACGAAAAGCTGGCTGCGTGCCTGTGCGAGGCGCCCCTCGCTTGAAGCCTCGAGGTCCTACCTCGGTTACCAGGTAGGCGTCCCACCCCGGTTGCCCCCGATCCACGCCATCCCTCCCCGCAGCGCCAACCCCAACGTGTTGACCATCGGGATACCAGGTAGGTATCCCGATCCTCACCGTGGAGAGGGTCGGGATACCTCCCCAGTAGCCTCAGGCTCAACCGAGAAACGAGGGAGATACCAGGGAGGCAGCCCGATCCTGAGCGCGCTGACGAGCGAGATGCCAGGGAGGTAGCTCGCGGGCCTCCCTGAAGAGGGTTCGCCTGCCCCCTGGGTGTCCGGGAGGTCTTCTGGGAGAGGCAGTTCCTGCCATACCGGCCTCTTGGGGCTTACGCCGCGTCGTCGGCGTCGTTGTCGAGGATCTGCGCGTCGATCTCCGCGCGGTGTGATCGGACGTAGGCCCAGGCGTTGGCGAGATCTTCGGCCCGCAGGCTCGGGTAGGCGCCCAGGATCTCGACCTCCCGAAGGCCCTCGCGTCGGGCCTTTTCGAGCAACCAGACGGGGATGCGGGTTCTCACGACGACGGCGTCGCCGCCGCAGACGCCGGGCATGTTCTCGATGCCGGGAAACGCGTCGCCCAGATCACGCGCGATCCACTGGAGGAGCTGCGCCTTCTCGGAGCGACTGAGCTGCTGGAGGAGCTTTTCGGCGTCGATGAGTCCGCTCATGAGACGCAGCTTATAGGCGTCGGGCGCTTCCTGCACGCCGCACGGTGAGGGATGGGAATGCGGCAGAAGGCTGGAGGTAAGCCTGACGCGGAAGAGCCCCCGTCACCTCACCGCTTCATTGCGGCGTGACCACCAGCGCGCTCCCGCCGTTGCGCCGCACGGGCTCCGCGACGGCCGTCATCGTCCCATCCTCGTTGAACCGGATCGCGGTCGCCGCGCCGATCAGACCCGCGTCCGTGAAGAGGTGCCCGAAGCCGCCGAGCGCCGTGGCTTCAGGGGAGCTGATGAAGAGCGGCTCCGCGTTGCTCTTCGCGTCCGGAGCGTTGCGCTGCGAGACGCGCGGCGCGGCGAGGGCGTCGGCGATTGGCATCTTGAAGTCGACGTGGTTCACGAGCATCTGCATCACCGTGGTGATGATCGTCGCGCCGCCGGGGGAGCCGAGCGCGAGCAGCGGGGCGCCGTTCGAGAGCACGAGGGTCGGGCTCATGCTGCTGCGCGGCCGCTTGCCCGGCTCGAGCACGTTGGGATGTTTCAGGTCCGGCGTGGCTGGCATCGTGAAGTCGGTGAGCTCGTTGTTGAGGAGGAACCCGCGACCGGGCACGACCATGCCATTGCCGCCTTCGGACTCGATCGTGCAGGTGTAGGTGACGATGTTGCCGAGCGCGTCCGCCACGGTGATGTGGGTCGTCTCGGGATCCAGGTCCGAGTCCGTCTCCTTGGCTTGCGGCCACGTGGGCGGGGTCGCCTTGGCCCCGCTCGGATCCTGCTGGTACGCCCCCGGATCCCCCGCGGGCTGGGCGGCCGTGGAGGCCTTTGTGCCGTCGATCAGGACGCGCCGCGCGTCCGCGTACTCGGGAGAGAGCAGGCCTTTCACGGGCACGCTCACGAACTCCGGATCACCGAGGAACGCATTGCGGTCTGCGTAGGTGAGGCGCGAGGCCTCGAGCCAGCGGTGCAAGAGATCACTCTTGCTCATCGTGGCGGGGTTGAAGCCCCCGAGCAGGTTCAGCGTCATCGCCGTGGTGATACCCCCGCTCGAGGGCAGCCCCACGCCGAGGACGGTCAGGCCGCGATAGGTGCTTTGCACCGCGGGGCGCACGCGCACCTCGTAGGCCGCGAGATCGGCGAGCGTCATGAAGCCAGGGCGCGAGACGATGGTCGCGTCGGCCGCAAAGGGCGGCTTTGTGACGGTCTTGACAATGTCACTCCCGACCGCGCCGCCGTACACCACGCCTGGACCCTCCTTGGCGATGAGCTCGTAGGTCGCCGCGAGGTCGGGGTTCTTGAAGATCGCCCCGAGCGGGAGGGGATCGCCGGCCGCGGTCAGGAACAGCGCGCGCGTGCTCGGTATCTGCCTGAAGCGATCGACGTTGCGCGTCGTTTGATCGAGGAACGTCTGATCGACGTCGAAGCCCTTCTTGGCGACGAACGTCGCGAGCTTGAGCGCGTCCGCGAGCGGCCGTTTGCCATACCGATGGAGCGCCTCGTCCCACCCGCGCAGGGTGCCGGGCACGCCGACGGAGAGGCCGCTCGTGACCAGATCGTTGAACGGAATCAGCACGCCATTCGCATAGAACGCGGTGTGGTCCATGCCCTGAGGTGTCGTCTCGCGGAGATCGATCACCACCGCTTGCTTCTTGTCAGCGAGCCAGATGAGCATGAAGCCGCCGCCGCCGATGCCGCACGAGAAAGGATCGGTGACACCCAGCATCGCCGCCGCGGCGACGGCCGCGTCAATGGCGTTTCCACCGGCCTTGAGCGTCTCGATCGCGGCCCAGGTCCCACGATGGTCCACCGTCGCTGCGGCGCCTCCCTTTCCAACGGCGGTGGGCACGAAGGTCGTGGGCGGCACCGGCTCGGGATCAAGCGGCGCGGCGTCCGTCCCCGCGTCGAGCGGCGGCTCCATCCCCGCGTCCGTGCCGGAGTCGGCGGTCGCGTCGATGCCGGCGTCGCTCGGAAGGGTGGGCGATGGCTTGACCGGCGTCGGATCCGACGAGCACCCGAAGAGCGTGAGGGCGAGCACCAACGTAGTCGTTCTGATTCGCATACCGCCATACCATCACGAAACATTTCGCGTCACCTGGAGAAAGTGATCGAAATCACCGTTAGATCCGTCCACGGACGCATCTGGACCGAGCGCTGACCTCAACGTGGGTCGGGCGTGCTCCGGACAACGGCGGGTCGCGGGCCGATTCCATCACCCTATTCAGGCAAGCCTTCCGGTGTAGCATCCACCCAGTGGCGGAGCGGAACGACGGAAACGGGCCGGAGATGAACGCGAACCCCGAGGGTGGTGATGGCGACTGGCCCTCCCCGGAGTCCCCCGGGCCGCTTGGCGCGACGCCGACGCCGCCCGCGCGACGGGCGAGCACGCTCGTCGGGGGCACGCCCTCGGCGCCGCAAGCGCCGCCGCCCTTGCCGCCGCGGCCACCGGCCATCCCTCCGCGCGCGGCGCCGATAGCCCCGCAGGGCAAGCCGATCATGCCGGCCGCGCCGCCGCGTCCGGGCGTGCCGGTGCGGCCTGGAGGCACCGCGCCGGGTGGGACGCCGACGATGCTGGGGGGGAGCCAGCGATCAGGGACGCCGATGCCGTTCACTGCGCCCGTGCTGGCCCCGCCGCCGGCTCCTCCGCCCCCGCCGCAAGGGCTCTCGGCCACCGCGTCGCCGCTGCCGATCACGCCCGCACCGGTCGCGGTGGTCGCGTTCGCACCGATGGCCGGATCCCTGGCGACCGCGCCCACGCCCCTCGCGCCGGAGGTGGACCAGAGCGCGCCCTTGGCGAACCAGGAGGAGGAGGAGGGGGCGTCCCCCACGACGATCGCGGGGCAGCTTCGCCTCCGCGCCGCGCGCCTCCGCGAGAGCGATCCCATCGGCGCCGCGCGAGCGCTCGTCGAGCTGGGGCTCTACGAAGAGCGCGTCACCCAGGACCGCGTCTCGGCGCGCTCGGCGTACGAAGGCGCGCGCGCGATCGCCCGCACGCTCGAGCCGGCGCTCGGTCGGATCCGTCGCCTCCTCGACGGCCACCGCGAGCTTGGTCAGGCGCTCGGGATCCTCGAGGACGAGCTCGCCGTGGCCGAAGGGGGCTCGCACAAGGCCGATCTCTTCGCCGAAAAGGCGCGCCTGAGCGAGGCGCTCGGGCAGCTCCCCGAGAGCCGCGCGGCCTACGTCGAGGCGCTCCGCGTCGTCCCGCTCCACGCCGCGTCGCTGCGTGGGCTCGAGGCCGTCGTGCGGCGCGAGCTCTCCACGGGGAAAGACCGCGCCCTCGCCGCGGTGCTCGCGACGCACCTCGAGCGCCTCGCCGACGCTTACGCGCCGCCCGCCGCCGGTAACGGGAGTCGCTCCGATGGAGACGGGCGGCTCGCCGCGTGGCTCCACGTCGAGCGCGCCGACGTGCTCGACCGTCGCCTCGGGCAGCCCGATGCAGCGTTCGTCGCCCTCCAGCGCGCCGTGGCCTTCGAGCCCGCGCCCGGCCCCGTGCGCAGCGCGTTCACGCGGCACCTCGTCCGCCATCATCGCACCGTCGATCTCGTGGAGTCGCTCTCCACCGAGGCCGATCACGAGCGCGACGACGACCGCGCCTCGCGCCTGCTCTACACGGCCGCGCGCGTGCTCGTCGATCAGCTCGGCACCGCGGTCACCGGCGAGGGCTCGGGGAGCGAGCGCGCCTCGATGTCCGTCGAAGCGAGCCGCATCCTCGCCCGCGCCTCGGCGCGCGCCCCCGAGACCACGCCGACCGCGCGCCGCATCCTCGCCGAGCTGATCCGCCTCCTCGAATCGGTGGGCCAGGTCGAACCCGCGAGCACCGTGCGGCAGAAGCGCCTCACCCTCCTCACCGACGGCGAGGCGATGGCCCACGAGCACGTGCGCCTCCTCGAAATCTTCGACGGCCTCGGCCGCCCCGACGAGGCCGCGTTCCACGCGGAGCGCGCGCTCGAGCTCGATCCCGACGACACCGTCACCCGCGAGCGCCTCGACCGCGCCCTCCAGCGCCTCGGCCGCCACGAGGTCCGCGTCCGCTCCTGGGTCGCCGAGGCCAACACCACGCGCCCCACCCGCGTCCGCATCGCCGCGCTCCTCCGCGCCTCGGACATCACCGAGCGCCAGCTCAAGCGCCGCGACGAGGCCATCGCCCACCTGCGCGCCGCCTGGGCGATCGATCCTGGCAACAGCGGCGTCTTCGACGCGCTCTCGGCCCTGCTCACGCCGCCGCCGCGCGACCTCGAGTCCGACGCCCGCGGCGTCCGCGCCCGGATCGAGCTCTACGCCCAGGCCGCGCAGGTCGCCGCCGATCCCGAGCGGCGCATCGGCCTCCACGAGAAGCTCGCCTCGATCTGGGAAGACGAGCTCGGCCAGCCGGCCCGCGCGATCGAAGAGATCGAAAAGATCCTCGCCCTCGCCCCGGAGCGACGGTCGGCGATCCTCGCGCTCCAGCGCAACGCCCAGCGCGGCGGGGACGCCAAGCAGCTCGCGCGCGCCCTCCAGGCCGAGGCCGACTTGACCTCGGATCCGCCGCTCCAGCGCAAGCTCCTCCTCCGCGCCTCGGAGGTGATGAGCGATCGCGTCGGCGATCGCGACCGGGCCTTTGCGCTGGTCGAGCGCGCCCTCGCCATCGGCCCCGAGAACCACGAGACCCTGCGCGCGCGCTACCGCCTCCTCGAGAAGGCCAGCCGCTACGACGAGGCCCGCCGCACCCTGCTCGCGCTGATCGGCTGCGAGGCCGACGAGGCGAAGCGCTTCGCCCTCTGGCTCGAGGTCGCCATCCTCGACGAGCAGCGCCTCAAGCACCCCTACGACGCCGTCGACGCCTATGGCCAGGCCGCGCTGATCAAGCCGCGCCACCCGCTCCCGCAGAACGAGATCGTGCGCCTCCTCCGCGCCGAGGAGAACCCGACCAAGCTCTGCGAGGCGCTGCTCCAGCTCGCGGGCTCGGCCGCCGACACCACCGAGTACGCGCGCCTGCTCTTCCAGGCCGCCGAGATCCAGGAGCTGATGCTCGGCAAGGACGCCGCGGCGCTGAAGTGCCTCGCGCAGAGCGACTCGCTCGGCGCCGAGGTGCCCAAGGATCCCGCGGTGCTCGAGGCGATGGAGCGCATCCACATTCGCCACAACGAAGAGCCCCAGCTCGCCGCGCTCTACGGCCGCTGGCTCGAGCGTCAACCGCCGGCCACGGTGGATCACACCATCCGGATCGCCCTCGCCGCGGTCCTCGCCGAGAGCACGCCGAAGGACGCGGTCGACCTCCTCGAAGGCCTCGTCGCCGTCGTCCCGAGCCATGTCCCCGCGCTCCGCTTGCTAGAGCAGCTCCATCGCCGCCTCGCCGCGCCGACGGCGCTCGCGGTCGTCCTCCGCGCCGAGGCCGACGTGCTCGCGTCGAACCTCGCGCGGACCGGCGCCCTGTGGGAGCTCGTCGCCCTCGAAGATCAGATCGGCCCCGCCGCCACGCTCGAGGCGCTCGCCCGCCTCGTCGATGGCGCCCCGACCGACACCGCCGCGCTCGACGCCATCGTCCGCATCGCCGGCAAGCTCACCAGCGGGATCAACGTCCCCCACCCCGCCGCGCTCGCCACGCGCGCCCGCCTCGTCCCGGCGATCCGCGCCCGCAAAGAGCTGGCGATCGATCCGGTCACCCGCGCCGCCTACCAGCTCGAAGAGGCCCTGCTGATCGAGGCCCACGCGCCCGACGACGCGGCCGCGCACCGCGCCGCCCTCGCCGGCTACCACGCCGCGATCAGCCTGTGGCCGGAGAGCCTCCTCGCCGCCCGCGGGCTCGAGCGCCTCGCCGAGCGCCTCGGCGATCGCCCGAGCCTGATCCTCTCGCAGCTCGTCCTCGCCAAGCTCGCCCACGGCCCGCGCGAGAAGGCCGCGCACACCGTCCGCGCCGCCGACCTCACCGCGACAGACCAGCAACCGAAGGCGCAGGCCGAGGCGCTCGCCCTCTACGAAGAGGCCCTCCACGCCGACGCCGACTGCTTGCCCGCGGGGCGCGCCCTCGCGCACATGCTCGCGCACGACGTCGGCCGCCTCCTCGATCGCCTCGGCGACGCGCTCTCCCGCGCCACCGCGCGCGATCCGATCCTGCTCCTCGGCACCGAGATCGGCCGCGCCATCCTCCGCCAGCGCGAGGCCGCCGCGCGCAGCCCGAGCCTGGGCGGCGCCGCCGCGACGGCCGAGGCGTCGGACGCGGGCATCGGCGTCTCCGCGATGCGCCGCGTCCTTGACGTCGCCCCCAACGACGTGCCCTCGCTGCTGCAGATGGCGCGCCTCCTCGTCCTCCAGCGCGTCTGGGCCGAGGCCCGCGACACGCTCCTCCGCGTCCGCGAGCTCACCGCCGACGCCGAGCCGCAGATCACCGCGAGCTTCATGCTGGTCGATCTCTACGAAGGCCCGCTCGCCGATCTCGAGCTCGCCCAGAGCGCGCTCGAGAACATCCTCGAGATCGACGAACAGAACCGCCGCGCCCTCGAGCGCCTCCACCAGGTCGCCGTCTCGCGGGGCGATCGCGTCCTCGGCATCCAGACGCTCCAGCGCCTCGCCGAGGTCACGCTCGATCCCCTGGGCCGCGTCGAGGTCGACCTCCGCCTCGCCGAGGCCTGCCGCGAGGCCAACGACGCCCCCGGCCGCGTCCGCGCCTACTGTGACGCCATCGCCACCGCCCCGGCCGACCAGCGCGCCTGGACGGCCCTCGCGCGCCTCTACCGCGTCGACACCGCCGACGGCGCCGGCGGCTACGCCCAGGCGCTCCAGCAGCTCCTCGACCTCGCCGCCGCGCGACGCCTCCCGCTCGATCATCGCTGGCTCACCACGCTCGGCTTGATCGAGGTCACCGTCCTCCTCCGCGCCCGCGAAGGCGTCGCCCATTTGCAGCAAGCGGTCGCCCTCCCCGGCGCGCCGGCCGAAGCCAAGATCGCCCTCGGCCGCGGCCTCGAAGGCGCCGGCCGCAACGCCGAAGCCACCCAGGTCCTGCGAGAGATCCTGCTCTTCGATCCCGAGACCTTCGCGCGCACCCCCGACCTCCTCGTCGGCCTCACCACGCTCGAGTCCGCGCTCGCCAAGGAGGGCCGCGCCGAAGAGCGCTCGGCCGTCGAAGAGGTCCGCGCCTGCCTCGGCGACGTGAAGCCCGATCGCCTCCTCCGCCTCCGCGCCCGCCGCTTGCCCGAAAGCGCCCCGTACGCCGGCATCCTCGCCGGCGCCGAGGTCTCGCGCCTCCTCTTGCCCGAAGCCCGCAGCCCCCTCGTCGACGTCGCCCTCGCCATGGCCCCGATCGCCGCCAAGGTCCTGCGCTTCGAGCTCGGAAACCTCAACATCACCTCACGCGATCGCCTCAACCCGCGCGACAACCACCCGACGCGCGTCCTCGCCGATCGCCTCGCGCGCGCCCTCGGCATCGAAGCCTTCGAGCTCTACTTGAGCCCCTCCTGGCAGGGCGCTGCTCGCGTCTACCCCGGGGATCCGCCGGCCATCGTCGGCGCCGCCACCTTCGCTGATCTCCCCGAACCGGAGCAGGCCTTCGCCCTCGCCCGCCTCCTCGCCCGCACCGCCCTCGGCCTCACCTGGCTCGACGAGCTCCCCGTTGACGCCGTTGACGGCTTCCTTTTGGCCTCAATCCGCGCGGTCGAACCCACCTTCGGCGCCGGCGAGCTCAGCGCCGCCCGCGAAGCGATGGCCCAGTCCTTCCTCGTCGCCGTCCAAAAGGCCATCGGCCGGCGCCAGCGCAAGCTGCTCGAAGAGATCGCCCCGACCGTCATCGCCGGCTACGACGCGCGCACCTTCTCCATCGGCGTCCGCCGCAGCGAGTACCGCCTCGGCTACATCCTCTCGGGCGATCTCGTCGCCGCGATGGATTACCTCAAGCGCTATGACCGCGAGATCAGCCGCGCTGAGGCTGATCCCCGGATCCTTCTACAGCACCCCGTCACCAACGAGCTCCTGCGCTATGCGCTGACGCCCGAGGCCTTCGCCGAGCGGCGCCGGGTCGGCGCGATCGTCGCGCAGCAGCAGCAGTAGCGCGGGGGCCGGCGCGCTCGCCCGGGCGGCGATTTCACTGCGTAAGCACAGAGGTGGCCCCGGCGCAGCTCACGGGGCGAAGATCTTGAAAGCACTGTTGACGACCCAGGGCTTGCCCGAAGGGTCGACCGAGATCTGTTCTGCGCCGCCCTCGATTCGAGTCCATCCGGCGCCGTTCGACTGGTAAATCCCGTAGCCGCCGGGAACACTGTCGGTGCCAATGACCCAGACCGCGCCGCTGGGGCCCACGCCGATGTCATGGATTGGTCTGGACATCGCTCTCCGCAAGATGCGGCAACAGCGATGGGGGCAAATCTCAGTTGGGTGTGGCTCTTTTGTGACGGCCGAAAATCACGCCGAATTCCCCTATTTGACGACGCGGAGGCGCGGCTTCGGGATCGGATCCGGCACGAGTCCGTCGGCGTAACGTGACGCATGGTTTCGCTCGTGCTCGCGATCCAGGTGGAAGTGCCAGTACGCATCGAAGTCGCCCGACACCTTGAGCGCGCGCAGCTTCAGAACGGCTTCCGCTCCGGCGACCGACCAGCGGGCGCCGCAGCAATCCAGACGATCGCGGACGAGGTGACGGCAAGCCCCCTCGATAACCCCGCTTGCGATGGGAAATCCTTGGGCCAGAGCGTCGCCATAGCGCATGTAGTCGCGCCGCTTGCGGATGTACCCAGCACACTTGTCGACGGCGGCGCGTTTCTCGATCTTGCGGAGCGTCGCGCTGCGGCGCATTCCAGCAGCGACCTGGCTTGGATCGCTCCCGTCGAGGAGCAGTCTCGCGTGGTCGGCGACCCATTGTCGCGCTTCGTTCGAGCCAGCCTTGTGGAAGCAATACGCTGCCTTCCACAGGTACTCCATCGTATGGATGAAGTCGCAGACGATGGTGATCACCACGCCGTGGCGAGCTGCGGCGGCCTGGATGGCCCGGAGCTGCTGGAGTTGCCCATCCACGAGAACCACCCAACGGCGGCGGCCCTCGGGATCCCGCCTCAACGCTTCGAGAAACCCCTCCTCGATGACATCGCCTATGTCCTGTTCGACACTCGCCCACGTTCGCTTGTTCACCGGACGTGGACGCACCGACTGCCCCTCGGGACGAACGAGGCGAATCGAAGAAAGCTCACCCATCACGTCCTCCGTCGTGCGCACGTACGCGGCGATTCCGTACACCGCAGCGACCTCCG